>TBL_comb47_HYPODRAFT_10000500_pt1 | contig 52174 bp, 54 predicted proteins | sample TroBogypolimnion_40_FD_10682 | JGI IMG/M metagenome (IMG submission 10682)
TGGGGCTTGGGTGGTCATCTTGGCTGTACGCTATTGGCTACCTGTCTATAACGTTTGATCCACCGGCGCGGTTGGCAAATTCTGCTAATAAATCTGCGTTTCCCTAGGTTCTTCCGGCGCGATTCTTGGTCTGTTAGCGCACAGACTCGGTGCCCGCTTTCACATGACACTGCGGGCTCCGGTACTTACTCCCCGACCGGCGCCAGATGCAACATCAGGCATTTCCCCCGGCCGCTGAGAAGTGCGTCGGGGGATTTTTTCTTGACAGGATGGTGGGACGTGAAGGACTTGAACCTTCGACCAAAGGATTATGAGTCCTCTGCTCTAACCAACTGAGCTAACGTCCCAACCGAAGCAGGGATTGTAGTGGCCTACTTGTGGTGGCTCAGGGCGTTGCTGACCAGCTTGGAGGTGATGTCCACAATCTGGATCATGCGGTCGTAGGCCATGCGCGTCGGGCCGATCACACCCAGGGTGCCAACCACCTGGCCGTCGACTTCATAGGGCGCGCTGACGATGGAGAGCTCCTCGAAAGGCACAACCTGGCTCTCGCCGCCGATGAAGATGCGCACGCCCTCGGCCTGGCCAGCGATATCTAGCAGGCGCATCAACTGTGCCTTCTGCTCGAACAGATCGAAGGCGCGCCGCAGGTGGCCCATGTCGTTTGAAAAATCGGTCACGGCGAGAAGATTGCGCTCTCCCGAAATCACCACTTCGTCTTTGGTCTCGGCAATGGCATCGGAACTGGCTGCCACGGCTGCCTGCATCAGGCTGGCAATCTCTGAGCGCAGCGATTCAACCTCGCCTTGCAGGCGCTCGCGCACCTGCTCGATGGCGAGGCCGACGTAATGGGTGTTGAGGAAGTTGGCCGCCTCGACCAGTTGCGACTGCGAATAATCGACTTCCGTGAAGATGACCCGGTTCTGCACGTCACCCTCGGGCGAGACGATGATCACCAGCAGTCGTCTCTCGGACAGGCGCAGGAACTCGATATGGCGAAACACCGACGAGCGGCGCGGTGCAACGACGATGCCGACAAACTGGGAAAGGCTGGAGAGCAGATTGGCCGCGTTCGAGATCACCTTCTGCGGCTGGTCGGGCGCCAGGCTGTGCGCCGCGAATTGGCCTCGCTGCACCGTCAGCATGGTGTCGACAAACAGACGGTAACCGCGCGCGGTCGGGATGCGCCCGGCCGAGGTGTGCGGGCTGACGATCAGGCCCAGGTCTTCCAAGTCCGACATCACGTTGCGGATGGTGGCCGGCGACAGATCGAGCCCCGAGGCCTTCGAGAGCGTGCGCGAGCCCACCGGTTGCCCGTCGGCGATATAGCGCTCAACCAGCGCTTTCAATAACAACTTGGCACGGTCATCGAGCATCCGGTCATTTTAGTGATGTAATTTGCAAATGAAATCGAAATTCCCGCACGTGGCATTGATCGGCAAATACCAGACACTGGCGTCAGGAGCGTCGGGGGCCTTGTCTCGCGGCGTGATAGAGGAGATTGCCGACTTTCTGCATGGCCAGGGTTGCGAGGTGCACCTGGAGCACGATACGGCGCGCAACATGGGCATCACCGGGCACCAAGTGTTGACCGTGCCGGCCATCGGCGAACAGTGCGATCTGGGCCTGGTGGTCGGCGGCGATGGCACCATGCTGGGCATCGGCCGCCAGCTCGCCAGTTATGGCGTGCCGCTGATCGGCATCAACCAGGGGCGGCTCGGTTTCATCACCGACATCCCGTACCACAATTTCAAGCATTCTCTTGGCCCCATGCTGCGCGGCGCCTACGAGGAAGACCACCGCAGCATGATGCAGGCCAAGGTCATGCGCGACGGGCGCTGCGTCTACGACGCGCTGGCCATGAACGACGTCGTGGTGAACCGTGGCGCGAGCTCGGGCATGGTCGAGTTGCGGGTCGAGGTCGATGGCCACTTTGTGGCGAGCCAACGCGCCGATGGCCTGATCATCGCCTCGCCCACCGGCTCCACCGCCTATTCGCTATCGGCCGGCGGGCCGCTGCTGCACCCCTCGGTGCCTGGCTGGGTGCTGGTACCGATTGCACCGCACATGCTGTCGAACCGCCCGATCGTGTTGCCCAATGCAACCGAGATTGCCATCGAGGTCGTGGCCGGGCGCGACGCCAGCGCCAGTTTCGACACGCAGTCGCTGGCCTCGCTGCTGCACGGCGACCGCATCGTGGTGACGCGTTCGCAGCACAACGTGCGCTTTCTGCACCCCAAGGGCTGGTCCTACTTCGACACCCTGCGCCAAAAGCTGCACTGGAATGAGGGAGTGGCCCTGCCGTGAGCCTGCGCCGCATCGTCCTGCGCAATTTTGTGATCGTGCGCGAGCTCGAGCTTGAGCTGGCCGAGGGCTTTACCGTCCTCACCGGCGAGACCGGCGCCGGCAAGTCAATCCTGATCGGCGCCCTGCAACTGGTCACCGGCGGGCGCGCCGATGTCGGCGTGATCCGCGAGGGCGCAGAGCGCACCGACGTCAGCGCCGAGTTCGACACCACTGACGCCTTGGCCCTCTGGCTCGATGGTGCCGGGTTTGAGACCGGCGACAGCCTGCTGCTGCGACGCACGGTTGATCTGCAGGGCAAGAGCCGCGCCTGGATCAACGGCAGCCCGGCCACCGCCACGCAGTTGCGCGAACTGGGCGAGCAGTTACTCGACATCCACGGCCAGCACGCGTGGCAAAGCCTGACGCGGCCCGATGCCGTGCGCGGCCTGCTCGACGCCTATGCCGGCGCATCCCCCGCCGCGCTGGCAACGTTGTGGCAAAGCTGGCGCCAAGCGCAGGAGGCGCTGGCACAGGCGCAGGCGGCACAGGAGTCACTGCAGCGCGAGCGCGAACGTCTGGCTTGGCAGATCGGCGAGATCGCCAAACTGGCGCCGATCCAAGACGAGTGGGAAGCGCTCAATACCGAGCACAGCCGCCTGTCCAACGCGCAGGCCCTGCTCGACGCCGCGCAGAGCGCGCTGGAGAGTCTGGACGACGATGAGCACAGCGCCGTGGTCGCGCTTCACGGCGCCTGTCAGCAACTGCAGGCGCAGGAAACACACGAGCCACAGTTCCGCGAACTGGCAGAGGTGTTGGCGTCCAGCTTGGCCCAAGTCGAGGACGCCGTGCACTCGCTGCGCAGCTACCTGCACCGCACCGAACCCGATCCGCAACGACTGGGCCAGCTCGATGAACGCCTGGCCCTGTGGCTGTCGCTGGCCCGGCGCTACAAGCGCAGCCCGGCCGAACTGCCGCAGTTGCTGCTGGCGTGGCAGCAAGAACTCGCAGCGCTCGACGCCGCTGCCGATCTGGCCACGCTCGAAGCGTCGCAGGACGCCGCGCAGCAGGCCTACATGGCGCAAGCCCGGCTGCTCTCCAAGGCCCGCGCCAAGAGCGCGCCGCTGCTAGCCAAGGCCATCACCCAGGCGATGCAGGGTCTGGGCATGCAGGGCGGCCAGTTCCAGGTGGCGCTAGACAAGGCGGCACAGCCCATGCAAAGCGGCCTGGAAGACGTCAGCTTTCTGGTCGCGGGGCACGTCGGCAGCACGCCGCGCGCGGTGAGCAAGGTGGCCTCCGGCGGCGAACTCTCGCGCCTGGCGCTTGCGATTGCGGTCACAACCAGCCAGCTCGGCACGGCGCAGACGCTGATATTCGACGAGATTGATGCCGGTGTCGGCGGTGCCGTCGCGCAGACCGTGGGCCGCCTAATGAAGCAGCTCGGTGTGGACCGCCAGGTGCTTGCCGTCACGCACTTGCCGCAGGTTGCCGCCAGCGCCGACCAGCATCTGGTTGTGGCCAAGCAACTGCATGGCGAGTCGACGCTGAGTTCGGTCGCTGCCGTGCTGGGCGAAGCGCGGGTGACGGAACTGGCCCGCATGCTCGGCGGCGCGCACCTCTCGGACACTACCCTGGCGCACGCGCGCGAAATGCTGCAGTTGCAGGAGTGACCTGATGCATATTGAACCGGCGAACCTGCAAGTTGTACTGATCACGGGCATGTCGGGCTCGGGCAAATCGGTCGTGCTGCACGCGCTGGAGGACACCGGCTTCTTCTGTGTCGACAATCTGCCGCCGGAATTGCTGTTGCCGTTCATGAGCCTGGAGCGCCAGCACAACGCCAGCCGAGTGGCGATCGCCATGGACGCGCGCAACGCCAGCGCCCTGCCCCTGATGCCGGCGCAATTGGAGCGACTGAAAGAAGAAAGCGTGCGGGTGAACACCTTGTTTCTGGACGCGAGCACCGACACGCTTGTGCGGCGCTACTCCGAGAGCCGACGCAAGCACCCCTTGTCACAACCGGAGTCCGATCAGTCGGTCAACGAGCAGCGGCGCGCGCTGGTCGACGCAATCGAACTGGAACGCAAGCTGCTGGCCGATCTGCGCGAAGACGCCCACGTGATCGACACCAGCATCCTGCGCCCGTCGCAGTTGCAGGGCTACATCAAATCCTTGATTTCATCACCGGGCAATCAGTTGACGCTGGTCTTTGAATCCTTTGCATTCAAGCGCGGCGTACCGCGCGATGCCGACTATGTTTTTGATGTGCGCATGCTGCCCAATCCGCACTACGAAGCCGAGCTTCGCCACCTGACCGGTCAGGACGCGGCGGTGGCAGGCTTTTTGCAGCAACAGCCTGACGTCACGCGCATGATCGGTCACATTCACGACTTCCTGAACCAGTGGCTTGAGGCGCTGGCGCGGGACCATCGCAGCTATGTCACGGTCGCGATCGGCTGCACCGGCGGGCAGCACCGCTCTGTCTACCTGGTGGAACAACTGGCGCAACGCTTCAGCAGCCAGTGGATCACCCTGAAGCGCCACCGCGAGTTGCCCGATGCGCCGACTACTCTCGGCTCAGCAACTTCCTGACCGGTGCCGGCAGGCCAAGCCCGGGCCAGTCGGCAGCGGCGATCCAGGCGCCCTGCTCCCAGCCCGGCTCCGATTGCGCGACCCGGACCTGCACCGGGTGCAGGTGCAGATCCTTGTGCGTCAGCACATGGACAAATGGCGGCAAGTCGTGCGCTGCGCTATGGCCACGCCCGACCAGCGCGGCGTCGAGCGCATCGCGGCTCTCGAATAGCGCAAGGCAGTAAAGCCCGGCCCAGACACCCGGCTGCGGCCGCTTGCTCAACCAAACCGCGCCATCGGGGCGCTGCGCCCACAGCAACCAGAGCGACTGCGCGCCGCGCTTGAGCTTTCGCGTTTTGACGGGGTAATGCTCGGCCTGGCCCTGAGCGCTGGCGACACAGACATCGGTCAGCGGGCAATTGGCGCACGCGGGCTTGCGCGTGCTGCAGACGCTCGCACCGAGGTCCATCAGTCCCTGCGTGTAGCGCGGCATGCTGTTGTGCAGGTCGCGCGTGGGCAACAACAGCGTCGCCTGCTCCCAGAGCGCCCGCTGGTGCGCCGCGAGCGACAGATCGGCGTCGAAGCCCAGCACGCGCGTGAGCACGCGCCTGACGTTGCCATCCAAAATGGCCACGCGTTCGCCGAAGCACAGCGCCGCGATGGCCGCCGCCGTGGAACGGCCGATGCCGGGCAGGGTCTGCAACACCTCTGCCGTTGCAGGAAAGGCGCCGCCATGCAATTCCACCACCTGCATGGCACAGCGGTGCAGGTTGCGCGCCCGGCTGTAGTAGCCCAGACCACTCCACAACGCCAGCACGTCGTCCAGTGGCGCGGCAGCCAGCGTGGCAAGGTCCGGGAAGCGTTGCAGAAAGCGCAGGAAATAATCTCGCACCGTCACCACCTGCGTCTGCTGCAGCATGATTTCTGACAACCAGACGCGATACGGGTCGCGCGTGTTCTGCCACGGCAGGTCGTGGCGACCACACGCCTGCTGCCAGCGCACCACGCGGGCGGCTATGGATTGTGATCGCATCTTCAGGCTTTCTGGCAGGCAGGGCAATAAAAGGTCGAGCGCTGGCCCTGGCGCAGGGACTTGATCGCCTTGCCGCAAACGCGGCAGGGCTGTCCCTCGCGCGCATAAACCATGGTCTCCAACTGGAAATGCCCCTTCTCGCCGCTCGCGCTGGAAAAGTTGCGCAAGGTGCTGCCCCCGCTGGTGAGCGCGCGCGCTAGGATGTCGCGGATCGCCGCGTGCAGTTTCGCGACGCGCGGCCGGCTCAGGCGTGCAGCCCCCACGGTCGGCCGGATGCCCGCGAGGAACAGCGCCTCGGACGCGTAGATGTTGCCGACGCCGACCACCACATTGCCGGCCAGCAGCACCTGCTTGATCGCAGCTTTGCGCCGCTTCAAACCGGCATGAAACCGGTCCACATCGAAATCATCGGACAAGGGTTCGACGCCGAGCCGTCCCAGCAGTTTGACGGCCTCGCTCGCATCTTCCGATTCCGCGTAGACGACAGCGCCAAAGCGGCGCGGGTCGTTCAGGCGCAGCGTGCCCTTCGTGGTCACCAGGTCGAAGTGGTCGTGCACGCCCGCTGCCGGCATGTGCGCGGCAAAGCTCAGGCTCCCCGACATGCCCAGGTGCAGCAGCAGCAGCCCCCGATCCAGGTCGATCAACAGGTATTTGCCACGCCTGCGCACGCCGCGCACGGTTCGTCCCGCGAGCCCTTGCGGCGCACAGCCAAGCGGCCAGCGCAAGGGCTTGCCCATGTGCAGCGACAGGACCTTGGCCCCCGCAATCCGGTTGACGAAACTCAATCGGGTGACTTCGACTTCGGGTAATTCAGGCATTGGCGGAAATTGAATCGGACATGGATTATTATGGTCCGATGCCGCGTTTCCACCGACCCCTGCTTCTGATCCTCTTGTTGTGCACGCTTGGCGCACACGCCCAAAGCCCCACCATCAAGCCGCCCGAAGCAACCGGTTCGGCGCTCGATGGTGAACTCTTTTACGAGATCCTGCTTGGGGAACTCAACGCCCGCGCCGACGAGCCCGGGGCTGCCTACGCGTTGCTGCTCGATGCCGCGCGCAAGACTAACGACCCCCGGCTTTATCAGCGCGCGGTCGACGTGGCCTTGCAGGCGCGCTCGGGCGAGTCCGCGCTGGCGGCGGCCCGCGCCTGGAAGCAGGCCCTGCCGGCGTCCAGGGAAGCGAATCGATACCTACTGCAGATATTGATCGGCATGAACCGGATTGCCGAGACACTCGAGCCGCTCAAACGCGAAGTGGCAACGGCCGACGCCAAGGACCAGGGGATCGCGATCGCGACCATTCCGCGCTACTTTGCCCGCGCCACCGACAAGAAGCTCGCAGCCAGCACGGTCGAGCGGGCCCTGAGTGACTACCTCAGCACGCCGGCGCTGGGCGCCGCAGCCTGGACAGCCGTCGCCCGCATGCGTCTGGAGACCGGCGACGCGGTCGCCGCGCTGGAGGCTGCAAGCCGGGCGCAGGCCGTCGACGCGAAAGCGGAAGGGCCGGCGCTGCTGGCCCTGTCAATCATGAGCCCCTCGACGCCGCAAGCGGAAGCAATCGTCAGGAAGTATCTTGAAGGTCAACCACTGCCCGAGATACGCATGGAATACGCCCGCTCCCTGCTTGACGCGCAGCGCTACGCGGAAGCCTCGGCCCAGTTGCAGATCGTGACCCGCGACAAGCCCGACTACCCGCAGGCATGGTTAATCAAGGGGGCGCTGGAATTGCAGGATGGCAAGGACACGGCCGCGGAGCTATCCTTCCTGCGATACGTTCAACTGGCGCCGGCCGTACCAGCCGGAGCGCCGCACGGCGAAAACCGGCGCGCTCTGGTGCAGGCTTATCTCTCGCTGGCCCAGATCGCCGAGCAGAGAAAGGACTTTGCGCAGGCTGATGCCTGGCTGCAACGCATCGACAGCCCGGAAGACCTACTCAATGCGCAGTTGCGCCGCGCCAGCCTGCTTGCGCGACAAGGCAAGCTGGCCGAGGCGCGCCAGTTGATTCACGCCCAGGCTGACAAGTCGCCGCAGGATGCGCAGCTCAAAATCGTCGCCGAAGCCCAATTGCTGCGCGAAAATGGGCAATACCAGGCCGCGCTCGATCTGCTCGACCAGGCCAGTGCACGCGACCCGAACAATTTCGATCTGATTTACGACATGGCCATGGTTGCCGAAAAACTGGGCCAGATCGACGAGATGGAACGACTGTTGCGGCGGGTGATTGCTGGCAAGCCGGAGTCACCCCATGCCTACAACGCGCTGGGGTTTTCGCTGGCCGAACGCAAGCTGCGACTGCCCGAAGCCAGGCAATTGATCATGAAGGCGCTCGAATATGCGCCGAACGATCCCTTCATCACCGACAGCCTAGGCTGGGTCGAATTTCGCAGCGGCAATCTGGCGCAGGCTCAGACCATTCTGGAGAGCGCCTTCAAGGCGCGGCCGGATGCGGAAATCGCCAGCCATCTGGGCGAGGTTCTTTGGACCCTGGGCCGGCGCGAGCAGGCAATGGACATCTGGCGGGCCGGCGCGCGCATTAATGCCGAGAACGAAACCCTGCTCGAAACGCTCAAACGCCTGCGTGTCAAGCTGTGAAGCCCTGGCTCGGAATCATTGCGTGGGCGGCACTTTGCGCAGCCTTGTTGCTCAGTGCTTGCGCCGTGCCACCGCAAAGCACGGCAGAAAGTGCGGCTGATACCGAAGTCTGGCGCGGTCGCTTGGCAGTGCGGGTCGAGCCCGACCCGCCGAATGGCCAAGCGCAAGCCTTCAGCGCCGGGTTCAAACTCAGCGGCAACGCCACGGCGGGCCAATTGACGCTGTTCACGCCGCTGGGCAGCACCGCCGCCGCCCTGTCCTGGGCGCCCGGTACAGCGACCCTGCGCAACAATGGCGACAGCCGCCAGTTCGAATCGCTCGATGCACTGCTGCGCAGCACCGTCGGGACCGAGTTGCCGGTGGCCGCGCTGTTCGCCTGGCTACACGACGAAAACATGACGCTAGCCGGCTGGAGCGCAGATCTCTCACAACACGCCAGCGGCCGCATCGCAGCGCGCCGACAGTTGCCCGCACCGGCAGCCGAACTCAAACTTGTGCTCGAGCAATGAAATCGCTCTACGACATTGCCGCCCCGGCCAAACTCAATCTGTTCCTGCACATCACGGGCCGGCGCAGCGATGGCTATCACCTGATGCAGTCGGTCTTCATGCTGATCGACTGGTGCGACACCCTGCATTTTGAGCTGCGCGCAGATGGCCGCATCAGTCGCGAGGACCTTGGCGCAGCGCTGCCGGCTGACGACTTGGTGGTGCGGGCCGCGCGAGCGCTCAAGGCGGCTAGCGCCACGGACCAGGGCATTCACATCGGGATCGAAAAGCGGATTCCGGCCCAAGCCGGCATGGGCGGCGGCTCCTCCGACGCGGCATCGACGCTGCTCGCCCTGAACCGCTTGTGGAAACTCGATTTCACGCTGGAAAGGCTCGCTGCAATCGGTCTGGGCCTAGGCGCCGACGTGCCGTTCTTCCTTGGCGGCCACAACGCCTGGGTCGAGGGTATCGGTGAAAAACTGACCCCGATCGCCCTGCCCGGCGGCCGCTTTTTGGTGGTCAAACCACCGCAGGGACTCGATACCAAGCTGATTTTCTCGGACCCTGCCCTGAAACGCGACAGCGAGACTGCTATAATTTCAGGCTTCATTGCAGACGCATTCGGTTTTGGCCGTAACGATTTGCAGAGCGTGGCAGAAAGACTTTGTCCCGGCGTGACCCAGGCCCTTGAATGGCTTGCATTGCGCGGACTCAAAGGACGGATGACAGGCTCTGGAAGTGCAGTGTTTGCACCAGTGCTACAGCACATTGACGCAGGAGTCGCGCCGAACGCGTTTCAAGTCAGGTTATGCAGCAATCTGGATGTTCATCCCCTGGTGGGATGGGCAACCGGCAAGAGTTTATCGGTTGACGGCGTTTAGCCGGCAACCCGTGTAGGGGAGTCGCCAAGTTGGTTAAGGCACTGGATTTTGATTCCAGCATGCGAAGGTTCGAATCCTTCCTCCCCTGCCAAACCATTCGTAGTCCGTGCTCCACGCGTGTGGGGCACCTGCCGCATACCGAAAGCGCATAGGCGCAAAACGTCATTCAACCGCTGGAATACTCATGCAGGCTCCACAACCCCCCGATTTCATGGTCTTTACCGGCAATGCCAATCCGGGCATGGCTGCGCAGATCGCCGAGCACCTGAACATATCGCTCGGCGCGGCCACGGTGGGGCGCTTCTCGGACGGGGAAGTGACGGTGGAGATCAACCAGAACGTGCGGGCACGCGACGTCTTCGTGGTGCAGTCGACCTGCGCGCCGACCAACGACAACCTGATGGAACTGCTGATCATGGTGGACGCCCTCAAGCGCGCTTCCGCCGAGCGCATCAGCGCGGTCATCCCCTACTTCGGCTACGCGCGGCAAGACCGTCGCCCGCGCTCGAGCCGGGTGCCGATCACCGCCAAGGTCGTGGCCAACATGCTGCAAACGGTCGGTGTTGCGCGCGTGCTGACCATGGACTTGCATGCCGACCAGATCCAGGGTTTCTTTGACATCCCGGTGGACAACATCTTCGCCTCGCCGGTTCTGCTTGGCGACTTGCGGCAGAAGAATTACGAAGACCTGATCGTGGTCTCGCCCGATGTTGGCGGTGTGGTGCGCGCACGCGCCCTGGCCAAGCAACTCAACTGTGAACTGGCCATCATCGACAAGCGCCGGCCCAAGGCCAATGTGAGCGAGGTGATGCACGTGATCGGGGAAATCGACGGGCGCAACTGCGTCATCATGGACGACATGATCGATACCGCCGGCACCCTCGTCAAGGCGGCCGAGGTGTTGAAGGAACGCGGTGCGAAAAAGGTTTACGCCTATTGCACCCATCCGATCTTTTCGGGCCCGGCGATCGAGCGCATCACCAACGGCACGGCACTCGATGAAGTGGTGGTGACCAACACCATCCCGCTGAGCCCGGCAGCAATGGCCTGCCGCAAGATCAGGCAACTGACCGTGGCGCCGCTGATCGCCGAGACGATCCAGCGAATTGCCAAGGGCGAGTCTGTCATGAGTTTGTTCTCGGATCAAGAGAATCTTTTCTAGGATTCTTGATTCGGGCAAAAGTGGGTTTCAGGCGCTGCTGATGCAGTGCCTGAAGCTTTTTTAAATCGGAGTCACACTGGTCGCGGTGGACTCCTTATGGAGTGAAAACTATGAAATTCGTCGCTTTTGAGCGCGCAAAGCAGGGCACGGGTGCGAGCCGCCGTCTCCGCATCGCCGGCCGCACGCCCGGTATCGTCTACGGGGGCGCAACAGAACCCCAGCAAATCGAGATCGATCACAACGCCCTCTGGCACGCCTTGAAGAAGGAAGCCTTCCACTCCACCGTTCTGGACATGGAAATCGACGGCAAGGTGAGCCCGGTCCTGCTGCGCGACGTGCAGATGCACCCGTTCAAGCAACTGATCCTGCACATCGACTTCCAGCGTGTCGATGCCAACACCAAACTGCACATGAAGGTGCCGCTGCACTACAGCGGTGACGAGAATTCTCCGGCCGTCAAGACCGACGGTTGTATCGCCAACCACGTCGTGACTGAAATCGAAGTCGTGTGTCTGCCAGCCGACCTGCCCGAGTTCATCGCCGTGGACCTGAGCGGTCTCAAGAAGGGCGCATCGCTGCACCTGGCCGACGTCGTCCTGCCCAAGGGTGTCACCGCCGTTACCCACGGCAAGAACAACCCGGTTCTGGTCTCGGTGGTGGTCATTTCTGCCGCCACGGCAGAAGAAGCACCCGCCGCCGACGGCGCAGCCGCACCAACTGCCGCCGCACCCACGGCAGCCGCAGCAGCAGCTGCAGCAGGCAAGGCCGCGGCAGCAGCCAAGGCACCCGCAGCAGCCAAGGCACCTGCAGCAGCCAAAGCGCCAGCCGCCAAGAAGAAGTAATCCTGCCCTAACCTGCGGATCTGCGCTGCAGACCCGCGGTCAACGGCACAGCTATGGCCCACTTCGGTGGGCCATTTTTTTCTCCCCCGACGGTTACACTGCGGCGCTATGCGGCACAACGAATTTGCAACCCGACGCGAACCGACATGATCAAGCTCTTTGTAGGTCTGGGTAACCCCGGCCCGGACTATGAATTGACCCGCCATAACGCGGGTTTCTGGTGGCTCGATGAAGTCTCCCGCGCGCTCAAGGCGCCGCTGACGATGGACAAGTCCTACCATGGTCTGGTTGCAAGAACCTCGGTCAACGGACAGACCGTGTGGCTGCTCAAGCCGCAGACCTTCATGAACCTGTGCGGCAAATCGGTGGCTGCGCTGGCGCGCTTCTTCAAGATCGAGCCGCAGGAAATCCTGGTGGCGCACGACGAACTCGACATTGTTCCGGGCGAGGCCAAGCTCAAGCTGGGCGGCAGCCACGCCGGGCATAACGGGCTGCGCGACATCCACGCCCAATTGGGCACCGACAATTACTGGCGCTTGCGCCTGGGTGTCGGTCATCCGGGTGTTAAGTCGGACGTCGTCAACTGGGTCCTGAAGAAGCCCTCGCTTGACCACCGCGTGGCGATCGATCAGAGCATAGAACGCGCGCTCAAGGCGCTGCCGCACCTGCTGGCCGGCGAAATGGACAAGGCCACGATGCTGGTGCATACCAGCAAGCCGCCGCGGCCAAAGCCGCCGCGGCTCGAAAAGCCGAACGACGCTAAGGACGTTGCGCCCGACCGGTTTGAAAACTTGGATCAGCATGCAAAACCATCGCCCTGATGCGCTGGTCATGCTCACAGCCTGTCTTGTGACGGGCGGCGCCATGGCGCAAACCGTCTACAAATGCGGCAACACCTACAGCCAGTTGCCGTGCCCGAACGCCGCAGTGATCAACGCTGACGCGCGCATCGCCAGCGTCATGGTGAAGGCCCGGCTACAGCAGAAGAAGGCCGACGCCCTGGTTGTGCGCACGCCAAGCCGCAATAAAGCGGCGCCGGACAAGGCAGCAAGCCCGTCGTCCTGAGGAAAGTCAGCCGCGTGTCTGCAAGCTATTTTGTGCCCGGTGACTTTGCTACGAGTTGCAGCCGCCGGTACTTCTGCCAAAGCGTCTCGCGACTCTCCACCCACTGCGGATTGACCGGAATGCACGCGACCGGGCATACCTGCACACACTGGGCCTCCTCGAAATGACCGACACATTCGGTGCACTTGTTCGGGTCGATTTCGTAGATCTCGGCACCCATGAAAATCGCCTGGTTCGGGCACTCGGGTTCACAGATATCGCAGTTGATGCACTCGTCGGTAATGATCAGGGCCATCGCTTACCATCCAGGGCATCGTCAACAGAAACAGGCTTGTCCAGCATGGGACGAATTATCGACTACTGCGCATAGCAAGCACACCATGGGTCTATTCCTGTTCAAGCGTCTGATCACCCTGCTGGCGACACTGGCTGGGGCCTCGGTCGTGGTTTTTCTGGTGCTCGAAGTTCTGCCCGGTGACGCCGCGCAGATGCTGATGGGGCCGGATGCCTCGCCCGAAGCGGTACAGGCGCTGGCCGTCAAGCTGGGGCTGAACCTGCCGCCGATGACGCGCTACTGGCAGTGGATCAGCGGCCTGCTGGTCGGCGACATGGGCATGAGCAACGCCTACAGCAGCCCGGTGCTCGACCTCGTTCTGGAGCGCTTGGCCGTGACGGTGCCGCTGGCGGTGATCGCGATGGTCATGACGACGGCGCTGGCGCTGAGCGCCGGCATCTACGCGGCTTCGCGCCACAACCAACTGGGTGACACGGGCCTGATGGGCCTGACGCAAATTGGCATCGCCGTGCCCAATTTCTGGTTTGCGATCCTGCTGATCCTGCTGTTCTCGGTACATCTGCAATGGTTTTCCGCCGGTGGCTTTCCGGGCTGGAGCGAGGGCGCGGGGCCGGCCCTCAAGTCGCTGCTGCTGCCGGCCCTCTCGCTGGCCGTAGTGCAAGCCGCCATCCTGGCGCGGATCACGCGCTCGGCCGTGCTCGAAGTCCTGCGCGAAGACTTTGTACGCACGGCGCGCGCCAAGGGCCTGTCGCGGCGCGCCACGCTCTGGGGCCATGTACTGCGCAACGCGATGATCCCTGTCATCACCGTCATGGGACTGCAGTTTGCCAACCTGCTGGCTGGCACCATCGTGGTGGAAAACGTGTTCTACCTGCCGGGCCTGGGGCGTCTGATCTTCCAGTCGATCTCGAACCGCGACCTGATCGTGGTGCGCAACTGCGTGCTGCTGCTCGCGGTGATGGTGATTGCAGTCAACTTCGTGGTCGACGTGCTGTACGCCGTGATCGATCCGCGCGTGAAGGCCAGCGACGTATGAGCGTGAGCGTCGGCGCTGCCGCCCATCCTCCTGTCACCCTGCTGGCGCGCGCCCTGCGCCATCGCAGCTTCACGATCGGCGCCGTGCTGACCCTGCTGCTGCTGCTGGCAGCCGCCCTGTCCCTGGTCTGGACGCCGTGGTCACCCTACGAGATCGACATGGCCGCCAAGTTGCAGGCGCCTGATGCCCACCACTGGCTCGGCACCGATCCGTTCGGCCGCGATGTCACGTCATTGCTGCTGGTCGGCGCGCGCAACTCGATCCTGGTCGGCGTCATCGCGGTCGGCATCGGCCTGGGTGTGGGCACCCTGCTGGGCTTGCTAGCGGCCGCGCGCCGTGGCTGGGTCGAGGAAGCGATCATGCGGCTGGCGGATTTCACGTTTGCCTTTCCTGCGATCCTGTCCGCGATCATGCTCACCGCCGTATTCGGCGCCGGCATCGTCAACTCGATCATCGCCATTGGCGTCTTCAACATTCCGACCTTTGCCCGCGTCACGCGCGCCAGCGCCAACGCGGTCTGGTCGCGCGAGTTCGTGCTGGCGGCACGCGCCTGCGGCAAAGGTCCGTGGCGCATCACCTTCGATCACGTGCTGCCCAACATCCTCTCGGCCTTGATCGTGCAGGCCACGATCCAGTTCGCGCTGGCCATTCTGGCAGAGGCCGCTCTGTCCTACCTCGGCCTGGGCACACAGCCGCCACAACCCTCATGGGGTCGCATGCTGGCCGAAGCACAGACGCTGCTGTTTCAGGCACCCTTGCTCGCCGTGTTTCCAGGTGTGGCGATCGCATTGGCGGTACTGGGCCTGAACCTGCTCGGCGACGGCCTGCGCGACCTGATGGACCCCCGGTTGGCCCGAAAGCGGTAGACCTTCCATGCCCTTACTCGAAGTTCAAAATCTCGGAGTCCGGCTGCAGACGCAGCGCGGCGAGGCAGCGGCCGTTCGCGGCGTCAGTTTCAGTCTGGAGCGCGGCGAGACGATGGGCCTGATCGGCGAATCGGGTAGCGGCAAGTCCATCACGGCGATGTCGCTGATGGGCCTGCTGCCAGAGAATGCTGTGGTTTCCGGCAGCATCCGCTTTGACCAACAGGAAATGGTCGGCATGAACGATGCCGCATTGCGCCATCTGCGCGGCAACCGCATCGGCATGATCTTTCAGGAGCCAATGACCGCGCTCAATCCGGTGCATCGCATCGGCGATCAGGTCGCCGAGCCCTTGCGCCTGCACCGCGGCACCGACCGCGCCGCAGCGCGCAAGCAGGCCATCGCGCTGCTCGACCGCGTCGGCATCGCTGACTCCGCGCGCCGCATCGATGCCTATCCGCACCAGTTTTCCGGTGGTCAGCGCCAGCGCATCACGATTGCCATGGCGCTGGCCTGCGGCCCCGACCTGCTGATCGCCGATGAGCCGACCACGGCGCTGGACGTGACCATACAGGGCCAGATCCTCGACCTGATCAGCGACTTGGTACAGGAGCGCGGCATGGCCCTGCTGCTGATATCGCACGACCTCGGCGTGATCGCACAGAATGTTTCGCGCATGATGGTGATGTACGGCGGCACTGTGGTGGAGGCCGGCCCCACGCCAGCCGTATTTGCCCACATGGCCCACCCTTACACGCGCGGCCTGTTCGGCGCCCGGCCGCAACTCGGCGCGCAGCGCGGCGCACGCCTGACCACCATCGCCGGCACGGTGCCGGAACTGGTGGACCTGCCGGCCGGTTGTCCGTTTTATGAGCGCTGCGCCTGGGCAATGCCCCCGTGCGCGCAGACGCTACCCATGGCCACCGACCTCGGAGGCGATCACCAGGCCAGTTGCCTGCGTCTGGACACCGTTGCTGCGGGACTGCCGGGCCCGGAGACCCTGTCATGACGGACACGCTGCTGCAACTTGACCAAGTCACGCGCACCTACGCACTGCCCCGCGAGCGCCTATGGGGACCGCCGCCCATGGTGCATGCGGTTCGTGGCATCAGCCTGCGCATGCGCTCGGGCAAGAACCTCGGCGTGGTGGGCGAATCCGGCTCCGGCAAATCAACCCTGGCCCGCCTGGTGATGGCGCTGGAAGAGCCGACCAGCGGCACCGTGCAGCTGCTCGGCCAAGCGCTGGGCGATCTTGGCCCAACCGCCTTGCGCGCCGCGCGGCGCGACTTCCAGATGGTGTTTCAGGACCCCTACGGCTCACTCGACCCGCGCCAGACGGTCGAGACCATCATCACCGAACCGCTAGCCGCCATCGGCGGCACGCCGACTGCCGAAATGCACGCCAGGGCGCGCGCCGTGCTCGACTCGGTCGGCCTGCGCGGCAGCGACCTAGGCAAGTACCCGCACGAGTTCTCCGGCGGCCAGCGTCAGCGCGTGGCGATTGCGCGCGCCTTGATCACGCGCCCGCGCCTGATCGTGGCCGATGAACCGGTCAGCGCGCTCGACGTTTCGGTGCAGGCCCAGGTGCTCAACCTGATGGAGGATCTCTCAAGCGAGTTTGGCGTCACCTACCTGCTGATCAGCCACGACCTGGCCGTGGTCGATCATCTTTGCGAGGAAGTGGCCGTCATCTACTTGGGCCGCATCGTCGAGCAGGGCTCGCCGCAGGTGCTGTTCAGACAGGCTGCCCACCCCTACACGCGCGCCCTGATCGCGGCCGTTCCGCGGCTACTGCCGAGCACAACCCCGGGTCAGCGCCAGCGCAGCCCGGCTGTCAACTCGCGCCAGCATGCGAGCGGCGCCTGCCCCTACGCGCCGCGCTGCCCCTACGCGCAAGCCCGTTGCGAGGAACAGCGACCGGAACTGCAGAGCCTGGCGCCGGGGCACCAGGTGGCCTGCCATTTCGCGGCCTCGGTGGTGACAGCCCCTTAAAGACAAAATGGTATGGTTGTCATGTCATCGCGCAATTTCTTGGTTCAATCCACTTTCCTGACAGGAGAAGCTTCATGATCAATCGTCGCCACCTCATCACGTCGGTTGCCGGCAGTGCCGCACTGGCCACGCTGCCGCTGGCGGCCATGGCCCAGGCCAAGAAGGACAGCGTCGTGCTGGCCATGACCCTGGAGCCGCCGGGGCTGGACCCGACTGCCGGCGCTGCCTCGGCCATCGCCGAAATCGTGCAGTACAACATCTTCGAAACCCTCACCAAGATCAACAGCGACGGCAGCGTCTCGCCCCTGCTGGCGGAAAGCTGGGAGGTCTCGCCGGATCTCAAGACCTACACCTTCAAACTGCGCAAGGGCGTCAAGTTCCAGAACGGTGAGCCGTTCAACGCCAAGGCCGTGAAATTCTCCTTCGAGCGTGCCGGCGCCGAGAAGAGCACCAACAAGGACAAGCGCACCTTTGCCGCCATGGAGAGCGTGGCGGCGATCGACGATTACACCGTCGTCATCCTGAACAAGGCCCTCGATCCGGACTTCCTGTTCCTGATGGGCCAGGCCACGGCCATCATCGTCGAGCCCAAGAGCGCGGACAGCAATGCCACCAAACCGGTTGGCACCGGCCCCTACCAACTCACGGCTTGGAACAAGGGATCCTCGGTCACCTTGAGCAAGTGGGATGGCTACCGCAATGCGGCCGGCATCAAGATCAAGAAGGCAACGTTCCGCTTCATCAGCGACCCGGCGGCCCAGGTCGCGGCGCTGCTGGCCGGCGATGTGGACGCCTTCCCGCGTGTCACGCCGCGCAGCGTGGCGCAGTTCAAGAGCAACGCCAAGTTCCAGGTCCTCGTCAACGGCTCGCGGGCCAAGACCATTCTGGCCATCAACAACAAGAAGAAGCCGCTTGATGACGTGCGCGTGCGCCGCGCCATCGCCGCAGCGATCGACCGAAAGGCGGTGATCGAAGGCGCGGGCGACGGCTACGGCGCGCCGATCGGCAGCCACTACGTGCCTGGTGCCTTCGGCTATGTCGACACCACCGGCATCAACCCCTACAACCCGGAAAAGGCCAAAGCCCTACTGGCCGAAGCCGGCATCAAGACGCCGCTGGAGCTGAGCCTGAAGCTGCCGCCCGCGCCGTACGCGCGCCAGGGCGGCGAGGTGATCGCCGCGCAGCTCGCCAAGATCGGAATCATCGCTAAGATCGAAAACGTCGAATGGGCGCAGTGGCTCAGCGGCACCTACACCAACAAGGCCTACGACCTCACGATCATCTCGCACGTCGAACCCTTTGATCTGGGCAACTTCGCCAAGCCCGGCTACTACTGGGGCTACGAGTCGCCGCAGTTCAACGCTCTGTTCGACAAGATCCAGAATTCGCCGCGCGCTGCCGATCGCGCCAAGCTGCTGGGCGACGCGCAGCGCATGCTGGCCAATGACTGTGTCCATGCCTTCCTGTACCAGCCGCAATGGGTCACGGTCGCGGACAAGAACCTCAAGGGCCTGTGGAAAGACATGCCGGTTTTTGTCAACGACATCTCGGTATTGTCGTGGTCGTGAGGCTGAACGAGCTCGGTGCCCATGCGCTGATCGCCGGCTACCGCAGTCGCGCATTCTCCCCAGTCGAGGTGGTGCAGGCGGTGCTGGACCACATCGCGCGCTGGGAGCCGCATTTGCACGCCAGCTACCTGTTGCGCCCCGATCTGGCATTGGCGCAGGCCCGCGCCAGCGAGGCGCGCTGGCGATCAGGTGAGCCCTGCGGCGCGCTCGATGGCGTGCCGGTGACGATCAAGGAAAACATCGCCACCCAGGGCGACCCGGTGCCGCTGGGCACGCGGGCCACCGAGCTTACTCCCGCGAGCGCCGACGCACCCCCAGCAGCGCGACTGCGCGAGGCCGGCGCCGTCATGGTCTGCAAGACCACCATGCCCGACTACGGCATGCTCTCGAGCGGCTTATCGAGCTTCCACGCCCTCGCACGCAACCCCTGGAACTTGAGCAAGACGCCTGGCGGCTCCAGCGCCGGCGGCGGCGCTGCCGCAGCGGCCGGCTATGGCCCACTACACATCGGCACTGACATCGGCGGCTCGCTGCGTTTGCCAGCCGGCTGGTGCGGCATCTTCAGCCTCAAGCCAAGCTTGGGCCGCATCCCGATCGATCCGCCCTACACCGGGCGCGCCGCCGGTCCGATGACGCGAACCGTCGCGGATGCCGCGCTGATGATGCAGGTTTTGTCGCTGCCCGATGCGCGGGACAGCATGAGCCTGCCCTACCAGGCCATCGCCTGGGACCAGTTCGACTCGGGCGTTGACATTCTGCGCGGCCTGCGGATTGGCATGCTGCTCGATGCCGGCTGCGGTCTTGCGGTCGAGCCCGAAGTACGAGACGCCATCGAGCGCGCCGCCCGCATCTTTGAGCGTGCCGGTGCCAGCATTGAGCCGATGGCGCCGTTTCTGACACGGGCCATGCTCGATGGCATGGATCACGCCTGGCGATTGCGCTCGCAAATCGATCTGGAAACGCTGCCACCAGAGAAAAAGGCCAGCGTGCTGCCCTACATTCAACAGTGGGCCGACAGCGCCGCCGGCATGAGCGCTCCGCAGGCATTCGCCGCCTTCAGCCAGTTCCACAACACGCGCGTGGCCAGCGTGCATGCCTGCCAGTCATTTGATTTCGTGATCTCGCCGACTTCACCGATGGCGGCGTTTGCGGCCGAGTTGCCCTCACCCACTAACGACCCGCTACGACCGCTCGAACACATCGCCTTCACCGTGCCCTACAACATGTCAGAGCAGCCCGCCGCCTCGATCAACTGCGGCTACACCGCGGCTGGCCTACCGATTGGCCTGCAAATTGCAGGGCGGCGCTTCAATGACTTAGGTGTACTGCAGGTCGCGCGCGCTTTCGAGCTTCTGCGCGAACCGCAGCACCCGTGGCCGCAGGCGCCCAATTGATCGGAATGCTTGACAAATCTCGCCCTTCACGGCAAGGAACGATAGCGTGCAAACCAAAGGTGTCGTCGGCGCGAAACTACCTGGCCAGCTTTGATTGGTCGTAAACCGGCTGCTGCGGCATGCCGGCCAGATGGCGCGTATCGGCCCAGTGCATGATTTCGATCAGGTCGCCCTCGATGCGCACCCGGTTCAAGCCGGCATTGGGAATTTCGCTCTGGCGCGGCCCCGACAAAGGCAAGGCTCGCGCCGTGCGGTAAATCATGTCCAGCACACCGCCATGGGTGACGACCACGATGGTCTTCTGAACATGCATCAGCGCGAGCGCACGCACAGCCACCAGCACGCGCGCATGAAACTGGCGCATGCTCTCACCATCGACAAAAGCATAGTCGGCGTGAAACCGGGTCCAATGCTCCCAGGCCTCGGGGTATTGCGCCTGGATGTCGCCGACACGCATGCCATCCACCACACCAAAGCTCTGCTCGCGCAGGGCCGGGTTCAGCACCGCGCTGCCTTGCAGGTGCGCGTGCAGACTGTGCTGACTGATCGACAAGGCGGTCTGCTGCGCGCGGGCCAAGTCGCTGCACACCAGCAGGTCTGCCGCCTCGCCCGCCAAACGAAGTCCCAAGCGGCGCGCCTGTTCATGTCCAACCGCATTGAGCGGCACATCAACCTGCCCTTGAAAGCGCAACTCGCGATTCCAGTCTGTTTCTCCGTGGCGAATCAGGATCAGTTCTGTCATGCACCTGTCATGGTTCGATCGGCCCGTCGTCGGTCGTCTCAGGAACCGACGTCTCACTGGCCTTGACAATCATCACCGGCACCGGCGCTGCGTGCAGCACTTCGTTCGAAACCGAGCCCAGAAGGGCGCTGCGCAGGGTGCTTGTACCGCTCGCGCCCATTACCACCAGATCGCATTCATAGCGCTCCAAAATGTCGATGATGGTGTGAGCCGGGTCACCGGATGCGACTTCCGACTCATAGGAGATGCCGGCCGTATCAAGCAGCGCCTGCGCCGCCAGCAGCGTGTGCTCGCCAGCGGCCGTGCTGACCTGCGCCAGCACCTGCGGATCATGCGCCACCACCAGTTCGTACAGTGTCGCGCTTTCTTGCACATTGGCCAGCACCACGCTGGTCTCAAGGCCGGCCTGCGCCATGCGGATGACCCAGCGCACCGCCTCCAGCGAGACTTCAGAACCATCAACCGGTAGCAATATTTTCATTTTCCAACCTTCATAAACTTCAAGCCAATCCCAGCGTCCGAACCTTCTCGATCAGGCGCTGGTTCACCAGAGGTGATACAAACTTCTCAACCTCGCCGCCCAATACCGCGATTTCACGCACGAACGTGCTGGAGATGAATTGATACTTGTCACTGGGTGTGAGAAACACCGTCTCCACCTGCGGCATCAGGCTGCGATTCATGCCGGCGAGCTGAAACTCGTAGTCAAAGTCGGTGACGGCGCGCAAGCCCCGCACCATCGCCTTGGCGCCGCGCGCCACGACAAAATCACGCAGCAGGCCGGAAAAGCTCTCCACCTCGACCTGCGGGTAATCCTTCACCACCTCGCGCGCCATGTCGATCCGTTCCGCCAGCGAAAACATCGCCTTCTTGTGGTGCCCGGCAGCGACCGCCATGATGACGCGGTCAAACAGTTGGGTTGCCCGACGCACCACATCTTCATGGCCACGGGTAATGGGATCAAAAGTGCCGGGATAAACAGCAATCACGTTGTGGGCCATTGTTTGCCTATCAATCGGTTGAAGGTGAGGGAAAGTGCGCCTGATGGAGGGTGACTCGACTGTGTCCCATTATGCAGTGTGAGGCGCGCGCTTGAGCAGGTGCGCATGCACGGCCCCGGCCTTCAAGTAGCGGTGCAGCGTCAATCCAGCGCCTTCCAGTTGGGAGTCATCGAACTGCTTCGGCGCTTCGAGGTAGACAAAGCCCTCGGCCGTCACGGCACGGCCCGCCGCCTGTAGCGCCGCATCGAACAGCGCGGAGTCGAACGGCGGATCCAAAAATATCGCGTCCAGACTGGCTGGATCGCGCTGCCGCAGCGCCGCAATGCCATCGCCGCGAACGATGTGCGTGCTGATCGCCTTCAGGCGCTCCTGTGTGCGCTTGAGCTGCACGACCAGCGCCGTGTCCTGCTCGACCAGCAAGACCTCACTGGCACCGCGTGAAGCGGCCTCGAAGCCAAGCGCGCCGGTCCCGGCAAAGGCATCGAGACAGCGCCAGCCGCTCAGGTCCTGACCGAGCCAGTTGAACAGGGTCTCGCGCACACGGTCCGGCGTCGGGCGCAAGCCGGGCTTGTCCGCCACTGGTAGCCGGGTGCGCTTCCATTGGCCGCCGATGATGCGCACGTCGTGCGTTTGCACATGGGCCACTCGTTTGGGTCGCGGCGCGCCGCCGGTTGCCGACGCCGCAACAGATTTCTTTTGCTTCATCGCCACAGCTTAACCCAGACCAGCACGGTCGAACGCGGCCAAGCCGCGAGTTACTGACCCGGGCGGACCCAGTTCTCCACTTTGAGCGCAGGCACGCGCACGAATTCGGACATGTTATTCGTCACCAGCACCAAGCCTTCGCTGCGTGCGTGGCCGGCAATGTGCAAGTCATTCACTTCGATGGGTTGGCCGAGTTTTTCCAGGGCCGCACTGATGGCGGCGTAGTGCTGGGCGGCTTTGGCGCCGTAGGGTAGAACTTCCAGGCGACTGGAAAAGTCCTCGATTGCGGACAGGTTCTCGCTCATGTGGCTGCTTTTCTCCGCGCCGTGCAAGAGTTCGGCCAGGGTAATGGAGGAGATTGCCATGCGGCTGGCGTTGGCGTTGAAGGCAGACAGCACCTCGACAGGGCGCCGCTTCAACACGTAGATGACGATATTGGTATCCAGCAGGTAGCGCAGCATCAGAGTGCTTCCCGTTCCGGCTGGTCCTGGCTGGCGCGCTCGGGCAGGAAGTCGTCGCTAACGTTGGGGCCGCCTAGGAAGAAGCTGTCCCAGTTTTGGCCGAGGGGGGCGATGATGCGCTCGTTGCCTCTGGCGCGTATATCTACCTTGTGGACACCCTCGGGCAGGCGCACATCCAACGGGAGGCGGACGGCCTGGGTGCGATTGTTGACGAAAACTGTGCCGATGGACATGCTTATCTCCTTTTGAAGGTGTATAGCAATCCTGGCGAAGTCAATTCAGCGCCTGATCAATACGCTTCACGAACAAAGCTGGCATTCGTTGCTCGGCTTGCATCAGCGCGGCGCAGGGTCTATGCTAGTCGGGCGTCTTGCAGAAATCCTTTCGCAATCCAGGAGTGCACCATGTACAAACGAATTTTGCTGGCCTACGACGGGTCGCTCAGCGGACAGAAGGCCCTGCTCGACTGTCAGGACCTGGCGCAGTGGGCGCACTCCGAACTGACGCTGGTGGCCGTGATGCCGCTCAACATGGATGTGATGGGCATGGGCGTCGGCGTCTATGACCCCTACCTGATGGAGCGCGACAAGGCCGCAATGAAGGACGTTCTCAGCGACGGCATTGCACGACTGGCCGCCGCCGGCCACAGCGCCACCGGCGAGGTCCTAGTGGGTGAAACGGTGGACGAGATCACCAAGTTCGCGCGCAAGATTTCAGCCGACCTAATCGTGGTCGGCCACAAGCATCTTGACAGTTGGGCCGCGCGCTGGTGGCGCGGCTCCATTTCCAAGACCCTGATCGAGCATGCACCGTGCAGCGTGCTGGTGGCGATCACGCAATAGGCAGCGGCCCAAACGACCGGCTACGGTGTGCGACCTAGGATCACGGTCGCCATCTTCTGCGGCTGCAGCTTGCGCGCAAAGGCTGAACGGATGTCCTGCAGTGTCACCTTGTCGACTTGCTGCGTCCATGTGTCCAGGTAATCCAGCGGCAAGTTGTTCCAGGCGATGGCGGCGACGTTGTCGAGCAGTTTGCGGTTGCTGTCCAGGCGCAGCGCAAAGCCGCCGATCAGGTTGTCCTTCGCGGCCTTGAGTTCGGTCTCCAGCGGCCCGTCCGCGACAAAGCCCGCGATCACTTCGCGGGCCACCTGAAGCGCCTTCTCGGCCTGTTCCGGACGGGTCTGCAGACTCACCGTGAAGGCGCCGGCGTGCAAACCCGGCGCGAAACCGCTGCCCACGCTGTAGCTCAGGCCGCGCTTCTCGCGTACTTCATCGGTCAGTCGCGAAACAAAGCCGCCACCACCAAGGATGTAATTGCCCACCGTCAGGGCGAAATAGTCGGCGTCGTCACGCTTGAAGCCCGGTTGCCCGATCAGGATATGGGTCTGCGCAGAATCAAAGGCAATGCGCTGCTCGCTGGCCTGCGCCAGCGGCGCGACCTCGGCGACCGGCGGCAGGGGCGGACATGCAGCAGCGGAGGCCTGCTGCGGCAGGCGCGACAGCAGTTGCGTCACCAGCGCGTCGGCCTGGTTCCGGTCGATCGCGCCGACCAGCGTCACCTTGGCCCGACAGGGCAGGATCAGGCTACCGTAGAGCGCCTTCATGTCGGCGACATCGATGCGCGCCAGCGTCTCGGGCGTCATCTCGAAACCATAGGGGTGGCGGCCATAGACCGCGCTCGCGAAAGCGCGCCCGGCCAGCGTGCCGGGTCTCGTATTGGCTTCGCGTAGCGCGGCATCGATGCGCTCGCGCTCGCGAACCCAGACCACCTCTGGGAACGCAGGTTCGCCCAGTTGCCGCGCCGCCAGTTGCACCGACTTGCCAAGCAGTTCGGGGTAGGTCAGCGAGCGCAGCGAAAAACTCATGCGGTCGTTGCTGGCATGGGCGCCAAAGGCAGCGCCGAGGTCAGCCCAGGCCTCGCCGAGCGCGTTTTCGTCGAGAGCCGGCTCGGTGCCGCGCGCCAGCACACCCTTGTCGGCCATGCCGGCGGTGACACCGGCCAGGCCGGCCTGGGCTGGCGAGTCGCGCCGGCTGCCGGCGTCAAAGTCGATCTGCACATCGACCATCGGAATGGCCAGGCTTTGCACCAAATAAACCTGCGCGCCCGACGCGTGCGACCAGTGCGCGATCGGGATCGCGGCCAGTGCCGCTCCGGCGGAATACAGAATCACGGCAGCCCCCAGCAGTGTCTTGAACGCAAATGTGTTACGGTAATTCATGAGCTGGCTTTCAACGCAGTTCGCCGGTCTGGGGTGCGCGCGGCTTGCGCGACTTGTCGAGCGGCTGCGGCAGCAACACGGCCACCGTCAGCTGGTCATCATTGAAGTATTTTGCGGCGACGGCCTTCACCTGTTCGGCCGTGACGGCGCGCAAGCGTGCGATCAGTTGATCATCGGCATCGAGCGGCAGACCCTGCACCCAGTGCGTACCCAGTTCACGGGCTTGGTTGAAAACCGAATCGCGCTTGTAGACAGCGCTCGCCACCCACTGCGTCTTGACGCGGTTCAGCTCGGCCTCGGTCACGCCCTCGCGCGCCACGCGCGTCACCTGCTCGCGCAGCGCCGTCTCTACCTGTGCTGCGGTCTTGCCCTGTGCCGGAACGCCTTCGAGCGTGAAGAGTTGCGGACCGCGGCCCCACAAGCCATTGTCAGCACCGGCATTGTCGGCAACGCGGTTCTCGCCTTGGGTCAGGGCGCGCTCAAGGCGGGCCCCGCTGTAGCCATCGAGCACCGCAGCCAGCACCGTCAGCGCCAGAGCGTCCTGATCTTGCGACCCGGTGGCGGCCAGCGACTGCAGCGCCGGCACCTTGAACGCCAAGGCGATGTAGGCCTGCTCGGCTGGGGCCTTGAAGTCAATGCGCCGGATTCCGACCTGCATCGGCTCGATGCGCGGCTTGCGCGCCGGAACCGGCCGGGACGGCAGGACGCCATAGTATTTTTCAGCCAGCATGCGGACCTGCGCCACATCCACGTCGCCCGCCACCACCACCGCGGCGTTGGCCGGCACGTACCAGCGGCGATAGAAATCGCGCGCGTCGGCGGGCGTCATGGCGTCCAGATCGCTCATCCAGCCCACCACCGGGCGTCGATAGCCGCTGGCCATGAAGACCGTCGCATCGAGCGCCTCCTCAATCAGGGCACGCGGACTGTCTTCGGTGCGCATGCGGCGCTCTTCCTTGACCACTTCGAGCTCCTTAGCGAACTCCTCGTCCGGCCACTGGTTGTTGGCGAAACGGTCAGCCTCGAGCTTCATCACATCTTCCAGACGATTCGCTGGAATCTGCTGATAAAAGCCCGTGTAATCCTTGTTGGTGAAGGCATTTTCGCGCCCGCCCAATGCCGCCACGCGACGCGAGAAATCACCCGCCTTGACCGACGGTGTGCCCTTGAACATCATGTGTTCGAGCAAGTGCGCCACACCCGAAGTGCCGTCAACCTCGTCCATCGAGCCCACGCGTAGCCACAACATGTGCACCGCCGTAGGCGCGCGACGGTCCGGCTTGACGATCAACGTCAGCCCGTTGGCCAACGTGAACTGCTCGGCCTGAGGCGCAGGCTGAGCCTGTGCCACATGGCTGAACAGCACGCACAGGCAGATGAAGAAATGCGGCAGCAGCCGCGCCATGGGTCGTTTGGTGGGTAGTTTCATAGAATGGTGTGATTCTAAGAAGCCCCCAATGTTCAGTTTTTTCAAAAAAAAGCCCGCACCGGCACCGCAGCCGCCAGACGCCGCGCCAGCGGCACCGGTCGCAGCGCCTGCTGTTGCCGCGGTTGCGCCGGCACCACGCGCAGGCTGGCTGGCCAAGCTCAAGGCCGGCCTGCGCAAGACCAGTGCCGGCATCGCCACCGTCTTCACGGGGGCCCGCATCGACGATGCGCTCTACGAAGACCTTGAATCGGCGCTGCTGATGGCCGACAGCGGTGTCAAGGCCACGCAATACCTGCTCGACGACCTCAAGCGCCGCGTCAAGGAAAGCAAGGCAACCGAGCCGGCCGCCGTCAAGGAGATGCTGATCGACGCCATCGCGACCCTGCTGCAGAACCTGGAAAGGCCGCTCGTGATCGGGCAGCACAAGCCGACCGTGATCATGGTCACGGGCGTCAACGGTGCGGGCAAGACAACATCGATCGGTAAGCTGGCGCGCCATCTGTCGGACGACGGCGCGACCGTGCTGCTGGCGGCAGCGGACACCTTTCGTGCCGCGGCGCGCGAGCAGCTCAGCGTCTGGGCGACGCGCGCCGGCAGTGGCGCCAATATGGCTGGCGTCCCGGTTGAAATCATCAGCCAGGAAGGCGGCGATCCCGCAGCCGTGAGCTTTGATGCGGTCAGCGCCGGCAAGGCGCGCGGCAAGGACGTGGTGCTGGTCGATACCGCGGGCCGACTGCCGACGCAGTTGCACCTGATGGAAGAGCTCAAAAAAATCAAGCGCGTGGTGCAAAAGGCGATGGACTCGGCACCGCACGAAGTGCTGCTGGTGATCGACGGCAACACCGGTCAGAACGCGCTGGCGCAGGTGAAAACCTTCGATGACGCGCTCTCGCTCACCGGCCTGATCATCACCAAGCTCGACGGCACGGCCAAGGGCGGCGTGCTGGCCGCGATTGCGCGCGAGCGCCCGGTGCCGGTCTATTTCATCGGCGTCGGTGAAAAACTCGAAGACCTCGAGACGTTCAACGCGCGCGAATTTGCGCAGGCCCTGCTGTCATGACAGCCCTGCTGCCCCGCATCGAGATCGAGAGCGCGCCACAGCCCACAGCGGCCGTGATCTGGCTGCACGGCCTGGGTGCCGATGGCAACGATTTTGCAGCGCTGGTGCCACAGCTCGATCTGCGCAACTGCGCACCGATCCGCTTCGTCTTCCCGCACGCGCCTGATTTGCCGGTGACCATCAACGCCGGCTACGTGATGCCGGCCTGGTACGACATCCTGGGTACAGACCTAGTACAGCGCCAAGACACAGCGGGCATCCATCGATCGGCTGCGGCGATCACAGCGCTGATCGAACACGAGGTAGCACGCGGCATCGCCGCCAACAGGATCGTGCTGGCCGGCTTCTCGCAAGGATGCGCGATCGCGCTGCACACCGGTCTGCGCTACCCGAAACGTCTGGCGGGCATTGTCGCCCTGTCAGGCTATCTGCCGCTGGCCGAGAGTCTGGCAGTCGAACGCTCGTTCGCCAACACCGATACGCCGATCCTGATGTGCCACGGCAGCATGGACCCGGTGGTCGCCATGCAGCGCGGTGAAGCCTCGCGCGACCGGCTCATTACCCTGGGCTACCGGGTGCAGTGGCACAGCTACCCGATGGAGCACAGCGTGCACCCGCAGGAAGTGGCCGACATCTCGGCCTTTCTCCAGCGCGTGCTGACATCGCCGGATTAAGCGAACCCTTAAGTCTTACTTGCTCGCGGCCTTGGCCGGTGGCTTGACTGCCTTGGGCGCGGTTGCGGCTGGCGCATTTGCGGCCGGAGCAGGCATTCCGAGCTGCTTGCCAATGGCCAGTTCCAGAGCCTTGACCTTGGGTTCGATCGCGCCCTGGGTTTCAGCCACCAGCTTCTCGACCAGCGCCCGTTGCATGTCGCCACCCATCTGCAGGAACTTGCGATTGACGGGCGATTCGATGATGGTGATCAGTTGCTTCAGTTCAGCTTCATTGAACTTTTCTTCAAGCAAGACGCCAATGGTGCTGGGCGCCAGCTTGACGGCGCGCTCACGCACCAGCGGCACGGCCTGGTCGAGATATTTCTTGACCTCGGCCTGGATTTCCTTGCCCACAGCGTCGCGCTTCTCGGGGGCCACCCTGGTTTGCAGGGCCATGCCAGCCTGCTGCATCATTTGCGCGGCGGGCTGCTCGGCGAGCGCCTGCGCGGCCTGCTCGATCGCCGGTTGCTGCAAGAGCAGAACCTTGGCAACCAGATCTTTCTTCGTCGCTGGCGCCAGCGTCTGAACCTGTGACGGCACCTGCGCCTGCGCGCCGGCTGCAAAGGCCAGCAAACCCACCAAAACCCATTTTTTCATTGCAAACTTTCTATGGAAGAAACAAAACTGATCGGGTCGCAAGGCGACCCGCCGTGTGCCGATTATCGACGTTCAGCGCAACACCAATCCGGCCCCCGCGCTGCCCGCCGCGATTTCACCGATCTCGGTGGCCGCGGCAAAGCCGTGTTGCCGGAAGATCGCGAGCACGGCCTCAACGGCTTGCGCGGCGCAGGAAACCAGCAGGCCGCCACTGGTTTGCGGGTCGCTCAGCAGTGCCTGGTCGACTGCGGAAAAGCCCGCCGGCAATCGGATCTCCTGGCCATAGGCAGCCCAGTTGCGGCCCGATGCGCCGGTGACCATGCCCTGCGCCGCCAGGTCGCGCACACCGTCAAGCAAGGGCACGCGCGCCCAGTCGAGCTGCACCGTGCAATTCGCACCGCGCGCCAGTTCCAGCGCGTGGCCAGCCAGACCAAAGCCGGTCACATCGGTCAGAGCGTGCACGCCGTCCAGGGCCGCCAGTTCAGGGCCGGGCGTGTTGAGCTGGGTCGTGACGGCAATCATCTGCGCGTATCCGGCCGCGTCGAGCCTTTCCTTCTTGAGGGCCGCCGACAGAATGCCCACGCCCAGAGGCTTGCCCAGAATCAGCCTGTCACCAACGCAGGCATCGGCGTTGCGCTTGACGCGCTTGGGGTGTACTAGGCCCAGGGCCACCAGACCATAAATCGGTTCGACCGAATCGATAGTGTGACCACCTGCAATCGGAATGCCGGCGGCGCGGCAGACCGAGGCGCCGCCTTCCAGGATGCGCGCAATCGTGTCCAGCGGCAGTACGCTGATCGGCATGCCCACCAGGGCCAACGCCAGGATCGGCTTGCCGCCCATGGCGTAGACATCGGAGATGGCATTGGTGGCTGCGATGCGGCCAAAGTCAAACGGGTCGTCCACGATCGGCATGAAGAAATCGGTGGTCGCAATCAGGGCCTGTTCGTCGTTAAGCTGGTAGACCGCCGCGTCGTCCGAGGTCTCAATGCCGACCAGCAACTCCTTAGGGATCGGCATGGCACTGACGCCTTTGAGAATCTCGGACAGCACGCCCGGCGCGATCTTGCAACCGCAGCCGCCGCCGTGCGACAGGCTGGTCAGGCGCGGCGCGGGCTTGGCATTCGAAGATGGGGTGGAGGCCTTGTCATTCATCGTTTTTTCCCTTGCAATGGCCTGCCATTATCTGGGCTGGGCGGTCCTACCCAATTTAACTGGAGCATGAGCCCAAATTGACCCTCGATTACGCGTGGTCTTGGATTGCACATTTTTAAAGATGCACGTAATATACATCTTTATGGCATTTTCGATCTGAACGTGCCACCGCCCCTGCTTCAAAACCACCAACAAGGAACCCTTGCCATGCACGCAACGCGCAAACTCTGGACTTGGCTCGCCGTCATCTGTGTACTTTCCTTTGCCGTCCTCGGCTGGGTCGGGACCGAGATTTATCTGACCGCGCCGCCGATTCCAAAACAGGTCATCAGTACCCAGGGAACGGTTCTGTTTTCCCAAGGGCAAGTTCAGCGCGGGCAGGAAGCCTGGCTGGCGGCCGGTGGTCAGCAACTGGGCTCGGTGTGGGGTCACGGCAGCTATGTCGCACCCGACTGGTCGGCTGACTGGCTGCACCGCGAAGCGCTGGCATTGCGGACGATCTGGGCACAGCGTGATTTCGGCAAGGCGTTCGTCGACCTGAGCGTCGGTCAGCAGGCCGAACTCAACGCACGGCTCAAAGTCGAAATGCGGCGCAATACTTTTGATGCGGCGACCGAGACCGTCACGCTGTCGCCCGAGCGCGCGCAAGCGGTGCAGCAGGTGGCGCAGCACTACAGCGGCTTGTTCGGCACGGATCCGTCGCTCGACAAATTGCGCGAACAGTACGCAATGAACACGGGCTCGCTGCCCGACGCGCTCGATCGGCAAGCGCTGCCGGCCTTCATGTTCTGGGCCGCTTGGTCGGCCGCCACCGATCGGCCCGGTGAAACGGACCTGAGCTACACCAGCAACTGGCCGCATGAACCGCTGGTGGACAACAACCCGACCGCCGGTGCCGGCATCTGGTCGATCGCAAGCATCATCTTCATGATCGCCGCGATCGCTGGCATGATTCTCTACCACTCGAGCACCAAGGAAGAAGGCGATCCGACACCGCCCAAGACCGATCCGCTGTTCGATCTGAAGCCCACGCCGTCGATGATCGCAACCAAGAAGTATTTCTTTGTCGTCATCGGGCTGATCCTGGCGCAGGTCGGCATGGGGGCGATCACGGCGCATTACGCGGTCGAAGGATCTAGTTTCTTCGGCTTCCCGCTGGCGCAGATCCTGCCCTATACGGTGAGCCGTACCATCCACACCCAGTTCGCCGTGCTGTGGATTGCAACCGCCTGGCTGGCGACCGGGCTTTACATCGCACCCGCGATCTCGGGCCACGAGCCGAAGTACCAAAAGCTCGGCGTCGACGTCCTGTTCTACGCCCTGCTGTTCATCGTGGTCGGCTCCACCGCCTTTGGCTGGCTTGGCACGATGCAGCACATGGGCAACAGCTTCAGCTTCTGGATCGGCAACCAGGGCCTGGAGTTCACCAGCATGGGCCGCGTCTGGCAGGTGCTGCTGTTCATCGGCCTGCTGTTCTGGGTCACGCTGCTGGGTCGCGGCTTGATGCCGGCCTTGAAGACGCCTTCCGAGAGTCGCGGTCTGATCGCCATGGTGTTCCTGGCCGCGCTTTGCATCGGCGGCTTCTACGCGACGTCCCTGACCTGGGGCCCGCACACGCATTACTCGATGATCGAATACTGGCGCTGGTGGCTGGTTCACCTGTGGGTGGAAGGCTTCTTCGAAGTGTTTGCAACCGCCGTGATTGCGCTACTGTTCACACGCCTGGGCCTGATCCGCGCCAGCACCGCCAACCGTGCGATCGTTCTGGAGACTATCGTGTTCCTGTTCGGCGGCATCCTGGGCACCTTGCATCACCTCTACTTCACCGGCACGCCGACCTTCGTGATCGCGATCGGCGCCATGTTCTCGGCACTCGAGGTCGTTCCGCTGGCGATGATCGGCGTCGAGGCCTTTCGCAACTACCAGCGCTCCAAGGCAGCACCCTGGGTGCAAAGCTATAAGTGGTCGATCTTGTGTTTCATTGCCGTGGGCTTCTGGAACGTGGTGGGCGCGGGCCTGCTCGGCTTCTCGATCAACACTCCGATTGCGCTCTACTACATGCAGGGTCTGAACATGACGGCCGCGCATGGTCATGCCGCGCTGTTCGGTGTCTACGGCATGTTAGGCATCGGCCTGCTGCTTTTCTGCCTGCGCGGCCTGACGGAGCGCGCCGCCTGGTCGGACCGCCTGCTGCAGCCCATGTTCTGGTCGCTCAACATCGGCCTGGCCATGATGGTCTTCATCTCGCTGGTGCCCGCCGGCATCTACCAGGCCTGGGCCAGCATCACCCAGGGCATGTGGTTTGCGCGCTCGCCGGAAGTGGTCCACTCCAAGCTGATGGAGACCCTGGTCTGGCTGCGGATGCCGGGCGACCTGGTGTTCGCAGCAGGCACGCTGTTCCTGGCCTGGTTCGCCCTGCGGCTGCTGAGTGGGGCCAAGCGCAAGGCGCAGGCAGCAATCCCGACAACGGCGACCGAGCGCGCTTGAAGCGCCGCTGAGCTTTCACCTTCAACCAAATGGAGATCATCATGAGTTCCTGCGCCACCAACCACATCACCGCCGAAGCGGTCTATCCGTTCGATGCGCGCGGCGTTGCCAAGCGCTTCCGACACGCCGCCATCTTCGGCGCGCTCGACTCCCTGCAGCCGGGGGAGACCATGCGCTTTTGCAACGATCACGATCCGATTCCGCTGCTGCAGCAACTCAACGCCCGCTACGGGGAGGCCGTCACGATTCAGTACGTGCACAGGCTGCCCGGCGATATCGTGATTGACTTCGCGCGCCTTTGACCAGCTTGACATCCGCGCCGGGTGACCGGCGACGACGATGGGCCGGTCAGGTCGGAGCGAGCATGCGTAGCCGGCGTGCCGCCTCTTCCGAGCGCGCGTCGTCGATCTCGCGCATGACGCCGCCGACGTCCACTGGCACGGCTTCGCGTTTGAAGCACCCCGTCAGAACCAGGTCCGTGGAGAGCACGCCGGCCTGGTAGAGGCTCCATATTTCAGGGCCATAGTCAGTGCCAAGCAACTCGGCGGCGAATTTTCCAAAGAAGTCGCGCAGGTTGGTGACATCGCGCAACAGCATGCGCTGGGCATGGTTATTGCCGGCCGCGTCGATCGCCTGCGGCAGGTCGATGATCACAGGACCATCGGCAGCCAGCAGGATGTTGAACTCCGAGAGGTCGCCATGGATGACGCCGGCGCACAGCATACGCACCACCTCCGAGATCAAGGTCGCGTGGTGGGCGCGCGCCTGTTCCGGCGTGAAGGCGACATCGTTGAGACGCGCCGCGGCATCGCCCTGTGCATCCACGACCAGTTCCATCAGCAGCACGCCGTCATGAAAATTGAACGGCTGTGGCACGCGCACGCCTGCCGCAGCGAGACGGTACAGCGCGTCCACCTCAGCGCTTTGCCATGCAGCCTCCTGAGCCTGGCGGCCAAACTTTGTGCCCTTGGCCATGGCGCGCGCCTGGCGCGAATTCTTGACCTTGCGGTTTTCGGTGTAGTCCACGGCCTGGCGAAAGCTGCGCGCTGTTGCCTCCTTGTAGATCTTGGCGCAGCGTGTTTCGTCACCGCAGCGAACGACGAAGACCATCGCCTCCTTGCCGCTCATCAACTGGCGAACAACAGTGTCGATCAGGCCTTCTTCAATAAGGGATTGCAGTCTGCGCGGTGGTTTCATCAGGCCATTTTGCGCCTTGACGCCAAAGCGCCTTAGAGCTTGTCCTGTGTCCTGCTTTCAAAGTCCGCAGCATCATGGCGCTCGTGCAACTGGCTGCCCGGTTCACCCCAGGTGCGGTTGACCCGGCGACCACGTTGAACAGCCGGTCGTTGCGCAATCTGGTTGGTCCAGCGCAAGACATGGGTATACGCCTGCACTTGCAGGAATTCGCCCGCTTCGTACAGCTCGCCCTTGACCAGCGTGCCGTACCAGGGCCAGACCGCCATGTCGGCAATCGTGTATTCATCACCCGCCAGATAAGTACTGTGCGCGAGGCGTTGATCAAGCACGTCAAGCTGGCGTTTGACCTCCATCGCGTACCGATCGATCGCGTATTCGATCTTGGTCGGCGCGTAGGCGTAGAAATGCCCAAAGCCTCCGCCGAGAAAGGGCGCACTGCCCATCTGCCAAAACAGCCACGACAGGCATTCGGCGCGAATGGCTGCATCAATGGGAAGAAAGGCACCGAACTTCTCGGCCAGATAGACCAGGATCGCACCAGACTCGAAGACCCTGATCGGCGTCGGTCCGCTGCAATCAAGCAGCGCCGGGATCTTGGAGTTGGGGTTGATCGCGACAAAGCCGCTGCCGAACTGCTCGCCTTCGTTGATCCGGATCAGCCAGGCGTCATACTCTGCGCCCGCATGTCCCGCTGCGAGCAGCTCTTCCAGCATCACCGTGACCTTGACCCCGTTGGGGGTGCCCAGGGAATAGAGCTGCAGCGGATGGCGGCCGACCGGCAGCGCCTTTTCGTGGGTCGACCCCGCGGTCGGACGGTTGATGCTGGCAAAACGGCCGCCGCTTTGCTTATCGGCAGACCAGATTTTGGGCGGGGCATAGGCAGAAGAGTTTTTCATGGGAAAGACGGTTTGTCGCAATTGGATGAGGTTTTGGGGGCTGACAAGTGCATGGTACGGCATCCCACTGAATCAGACCGACCGGTCTTCGCCTGAAATGACGGCCAGCCGAAGTGCGCACTAACATATATCGCATGGCTGGCCAGCATCGCGCCCATCAACGGTCAATATGGGCAGCCGTGATTGGAAACACCTGCCAAGTCGATTGAACTTTTGCATTAGCACTCGACTCAATAGAGTGCTAATATAGAAACGTATGAGGAAAAAGGAGGTTTGCATGGCTCTTCACACTGACGCTTCCACCGGCGCACTCGCAGTCGCGAACCCGTGGGCGATGGTTCCGTCGCTGGGCAATCTGGACGCCTACATCTCGGCCGCCAACCGGCTGCCCATGCTCACGCTAGAGCAGGAGCAGGAGTTCGCGCGCAAGTTCCGCCAGGACAATGACCTGGACGCGGCCGGGAAACTGGTGTTGTCGCACCTGCGCCTGGTTGTGTCGGTATCGCGTCAGTACCTCGGCTACGGGCTACCGCATGGCGACCTAATCCAGGAAGGCAACGTCGGCTTGATGAAGGCCGTCAAGCGTTTCGATCCCGACCACGGCGTGCGCTTGGTGAGCTATGCGCTGCACTGGATCAAGGCCGAAATTCATGAATACATCCTGAAGAACTGGCGCATGGTCAAGGTCGCCACGACCAAGGCCCAGCGCAAACTGTTTTTCAACCTGCGCTCGATGAAGCAGCGCTACAAGTCCGACGATGCAGCAGCCGATGCCGGCACGCACCGCGACTCGCTCAAGGAGGAGCAGATCGACGGCATGGCGCGTGAACTCAACGTCAAGCGTGAAGAAGTCATCGAAATGGAAACCCGGCTCGCGGGCGGCGATGTGCTGCTCGACCCGACCTCTGCAGACGGTGAGGACGATGCCTTCGGTCCGATTGCCTACCTGACGGACAGCCGGCACGAACCGACCGCGATGATCGAAGCGCGCGAGCGCGACCTGCTGGCCAGCGATGGCATTGCCACCGCGCTTGGAACACTCGACGCGCGCAGCCGGCGCATTGTCGAAGAACGCTGGTTAAAGGTGAACGACGACAACTCGGGCGGCATGACGCTGCACGAGCTGGCTGACGAATATGGCGTCAGCGCCGAGCGCATCCGCCAGATCGAGGTGGCGGCCATGAAGAAAATGAAGAAGGCGCTGGTCGAATTCGCCTGATCGGCCGCCTTCGCAGGCGCCACGAATGCCGATTGCGGTCGGCGACAATAGGCGTTTTCAACAGGCAGGATTCGACATGAGGCACTTGAGACTCCGTCGCGCCGCGATGGTCATCGCGATGGCGGCACTCTCGCCCTGGGCCACCGCCCAGAGCACCCCCAAGACATCAGCGCCGGCAGCCGCATGGCCGAGTAGGACCGTCCGCATCATCGTCGGATTTCCCGCCGGCTCGTCGCCCGACCTGACAGCGCGCACGCTGGCGGATCCATTGAGCCGGGCTTTGGGCCAAACGGTGATTGTTGAAAACAAGGTCGGCGCCGGCGGCAATATCGCGGCTGACTACGTTGCCAAGGCCACTGACGACCACACTATCGGCCTCATGATCAACGGCAACATGACGATTGCCAAGCTGCTCAACCCGAAGCTCAACTACGACCCGCTCACGGATCTGACACCAATCAGCCTGATTGGCGTCTCGCCTCTGGTGCTGACGGCACCGGTGGGTGCTCCTGGTGCCACTGCGCAGGAGTTTCTGGCGGCGGCGCGCAAGGCGGGTGACAAATGGAGCTACGGCACACCCGGTGTCGGCACGGTGGGTCACATCGGCATGGAGTGGCTCAAGAGCAAGACCGGCATGAACCCGGTCCACGTCCCCTACCCCGGCTATCCACAGGTGGCCAACGGCATGCTGGGCGGCCAGTTGCAATTGGCGATGCTGCCACCCGCGCTGGCCATGGCCCAGATCAAGGCCGGCAAGCTGCGCGCCATCGGCGTCACATCGAGCGGGCGCAGCACCTTGGTGCCCGAGCTGCCCAGCATGAGCGAGGCTGGCGTGCAGGGCTTCAGCCTGGAGATCTGGAACGCCATTGCAGCGCCCAAGTCGCTGCCCAAGCCGATAGCGCTCAAATTGTCAACTTTGTTCAGCGAGATCGCACGCACGCCGGAGATACGCCAGAAGCTGTTCGTGCAGGGCTGGCAGGTGGTGGGCACTTCGTCCGAGGGCCTAGCCAACCGCGTCAAGCTTGACACCGCCCTGCTCGGCGGCGTTATTGCCGCGCAATCCATCAAGGCCGAGTAAGCGCCAGCTCAAAATCGGCAGCAGCCCATGTTGCCGGCAAACTCAGCCCGGCATGGAGGCGCGGCGCTGGCGCTCGATATCTGACTGCATCGCGTCGAGTGCGTCCAGCAGGAATTCGAGCTTGGGCGTTTGCAGCGATTCAATCCCCAATCCCTCGATTGCCGCCTGCGTGTTCTGCGCCATCGCAACCAAGTCCGTGGCGCCAGCTATTGTGGCAGCGGCCTTGAATGTCTGCAGCACACGCAAAACCTCGCTGCGCGCCCCGAGATTGTCCGGGCGCGCGGTCCATTGGCGCAAGGCGCTGCCGAGTTGCGCCAGCAGGGCTGGCGCGTCCTCACGCACAAACTCGAAAGCCCCGGCGGCCGTCGGGCTTGCGTCGGTGGCGGTTCCGGATCGAACCGCTTCAAGCGCTGCGAGCAATTCCTGATCTGACGACTTCAAGAACCCCGCTGCAAACTGGTGCAACAAACGGCGCATGACCTCCGCCGTCTCCAGGAACAGCTTGGCCTGCTCTGCGCTACCTGAGGCATGCCGCCGTACCTGCCGCAACGCCCGTTCCAATGCGCCGGCCAGTTCGGATAGCGCGTGAAAGCCTACCGTGTCCGATGCATGAGACAGGCCATGTGCCAGCTCGATGGTGCTGTCAAAAACAGGCCTATGCAATTCCAGCGCCCATTCACTGAGTTCGGTAATCAAGCGGCGCGACCACTCGTCAGCCTCATTCAAATAGACGTTGTACAGGGGCAGCGCAATGCGCAGGTTTCCGATCAGCTTGCTTGGCTCGTCAGGCGTCGGAACCGCGCGGCTGGCCGGTGTCACGGACACCAGCGCCGTCTCGCTGCCCATCAAACACCTGAATTCGCCGGCATCGTCGTCGTAGGCAAACAGCTTGCGCGCCAGCTCGCGCTGGAAACTCAACACGTCGATCAGGAAACCCATCGCCTCCAGGCTACTGTCGAAGCGCAGGAATGCGCCCGCACGTGCCGCGACCACTTCGACTTCGTCGAGCAGGAATTGCTCGACGCTGGCACGCATGCGCAAGGCCGCCAGCGCCGCCTGCTCCAGCCCCAGCACTGAGAAGATGCCACGCATGTGCGCGAGTTGACCCGGAACCTCCTGCAAGGGCATTTTGTCCGAAGGATTGTTAAAGAACCGCCGGGCCGCGGCCTCAACCTGCGCGAGCGAGCGGCGCAGTTCATCGACCACGCTGCCCACGACCTGCTTTTCGCTGAAGCTGCGAAAGAGTTGTGCCATCCACTTTTCGAGTGGCTCGGAGCGCCCGGTCCGATGAATTTGGTCGAGCCGCCGGGCCAGCGCGGCACTGCGCTGCGCCATCTGGTCGTTGATCGAATCGAAATCCTCTAGGAGCGCTTCTAGGTGCAGCAAGGCAGTCGCCACCTCCATGGCCAGAGCCGGCGCCGGCGGCTCGGCTGAGCGCTCGGTGGCATCAATGACCAGCATAAGCACATGCACCAGATCAGCGCTCTGCGGCTGCAACTTCAAGACCGATTCACCCACCAGTCCAAACGGCTCGAGCGCCAGCGTCAGACCCGCACCGCTACCCCCAGCCAGCACCGACCAGGCTTCGCGGGCTGCGGCCAAGCGCTGACCGGTCTGCAACAGCAGCGCCGGATCGAAATGCCCAAACTGCACTGTTTCATAGTCGACGTTCGTGGCCTCGGTCAAACCATAAGCCGCGCGGACAGCGACCAGTACAAGACATTTGGTCTGCGCGGGCGGACTGGCCTGCGCACAGAAGAACAATAGGTCCTGCATCAGCAAGTCGGTCATCGCCGACTCACCACGCGCGAGCATCCGGTCCTGCAGCAGGATGCGCGACACGTTGCGTTTGGCGTAGACATCCCAGGCACCGAGCCCTAGTGCCACCGCTTCAAAATATGCGGCGCTGACTATCCAGAAGATCCGCGCTTGCAGCGCATCTTGTGCAGCGGCAAAGCCCAGACTGAGGTCGCGCAGAGCAAACGCAGCAACCGAGTCTGCCGATTTGAGAACACGCAGGGCAGCCTGGTCAAAACGCGCCTGAACCGCTGCATCCCGCAGCAGCGGCTCGTGCGCAGCGGGCAGGGCCACATCGGTCCAGCGCCACGCGAACGGCCACAGATCGGAAGGGTGGATGCGCTGCGCACCCAGCAGTTCCTGCAGCGTGCGGTATTGGGGGAACAAAGCCACGGACGATACCGGTTTGCGTTTGAGAACGCGCTCCAGATAATCGGTCAGCGCGAAGCCCGCCCGCTCCACCGCGACGGAGGCTTCATCGGTGCAGGCCTGCGGTTGCAGCAGCAAATGCTCGGTCAACGCCTCCATGGCACGCAGCAGCCTGGTCGAAGCGCCCATGTCAAGCGACTGCAGTACCTCTGCAGCCTGATTCAGTTGCTGGCGCGCGAGGCGCAAAGGATTGAGATCAGACGAAGCCTCGCGCGCAAATCGACGTACGGTCTTGGAAGCTGCATCGATCGACTGACGCAGTTCCTCGAAGACTTCGGCCAAGCGCCGAAGGTCCTTGCTCGCCATCCCGTCGGCACCAATCAGGTCAGGGAATGCTGGCATGGGTTCTGGCGCATCTTGGTGGGAAAATTCAATGCAGGCACCTAGAGCTGCACCATCTCGAAATCTTCCTTGCGGCCGCCGCATTCCGGACAGGTCCAGTTGACCGGCACGGCGCTCCATGCGGTCCCAGGCGCGATGCCGTGCTCCGGGTCACCGGTCGCTTCATCGTAAATCCAGCCACAAATCAAACACATCCAGGTTTTGGTTTCAGTCACCGCGAACAGGCCTTCTAATAGAATGCAATCATTGAACAAGGACGTTTCCTGCCGCTCAAGCGGATAACGACCACGACCGTCGACATTCTGCCTCAAGAAGAACTGCAACCAGCGCCTGTCCCCGATGCCGGGGTCAGCCCAATACCTTCTAGTCCTACTCCTTCACCTCCCTGGAACTGCCTGACATGACACAAACCACCGACCACAACCTAGCCTTGTTCGAACGCGCCAAACGGGTCATCCCGGGCGGCGTCAATTCGCCGGTGCGCGCTTTCAAGGCAGTCGGCGGCACACCGCGCTTCGTGCAACGCGCGCAAGGCGCCTATTTCTGGGACGCCAACGGGCAACGCTATATCGACTACATCGGCTCCTGGGGTCCGATGATCCTGGGCCACGGTCACCCGGCCGTGGTCAAGGCCGTGCAGGACGCTGTGCTCGAAGGCTTTTCCTTCGGCGCGCCAACCGAACGCGAAGTCGAACTGGTTGAAGAAATTCTGCGTCTCGTCCCGTCCATGGACATGGTGCGCCTAGTCAGTTCCGGCACTGAAGCCGCCATGAGCGCAATCCGGCTTGCGCGCGGTGCCACCGGTCGCAGCAAGCTGATCAAGTTCGAAGGCTGCTACCACGGCCATGCCGACGCCCTGCTGGTCAAGGCTGGCTCCGGCCTGGCCACCTTCGGCAACGCCACCAGCGCCGGCGTTCCGCCCGAGGTGGTGCAGCACACGATCGTGCTCGAATACAACAACATCGAGCAATTGGAACAGGCCTTCGCCTTGCACGGCACGGAACTGGCCTGCCTGATGATCGAGCCGATCGCAGGCAACATGAACTTCGTGCGCGCATCCGTGCCCTTCGTGAAGCGCTGCCGCGAACTGTGCACGCAGTACGGCGCCCTGCTGGTTTTCGACGAGGTCATGAACGGCTTCCGGGTGGCACTGGGCAGCGCGCAAAGTGTCTATGCGCGCGCGTTGCCGGGCTTCGAGCCCGACATGACCGTGATGGGCAAGGTCATCGGCGGCGGCATGCCACTGGCCGCCTTCGGCGCCAAGCGCGCAGTGATGGAACATCTCGCGCCGCAGGGCGCGGTCTATCAGGCCGGCACCCTGTCGGGCAACCCGGTGGCCACCGCCTGCGGCCTAGCCACCCTGCGTGAAATCAGCAAGCCCGGCTTCTTCGAAGACCTGTCACGCAAGACGCGCCTGCTGGTCGATGGCCTGAAGGGCGCCGCAGCGGCCGAAGGCGTGCCTTTCAGCGCCGATAGCGAAGGCGGCATGTTCGGTTTCTTCCTGCTGCCTGCGCTGCCGCAGAACTACCCGCAGGTCATGAAGACCGATGGAAAACGCTTCAACCAGTTGTTCCACGGCCTGCTCGATGGCGGCGTCTACATCGCCCCGGCCCTGTACGAAGCCGGCTTTGTCAGCGCCGCGCACAGCGATGAAGACATTGCCAGCACGGTAGCTGTCGCGCGCGCGGTTTTCAAGTCGCTGTAAGCGAACCTGTCGGTGCATCGGACGCGAGCGGCTTGCGTCCGTCTGACCCCAGCGCGGGGAAAAATTCACGGTCCACAATGAGAATGTGCCGGGCGACCACTTCGTGCGCCAGATACTCAAACAGTGCGCCTGGTGTCAAGGTCCCGCGATGAAAGCGATCGGCTAGGACAAAGGCCTGGTCAAGCAGGGCGCGATGCAGGCCGGCGTGATCGGCCGCGCCAGGGTAGCCGGCCTTGGTGAGAATGGCTTCTTCGTCCTGAAAATGCTGCACGATGTCGGCGATGAAGTCGTCCACCAGTTTGCCCAAATCCGACGAATCCGTTGCAACCATCACCGCGCCCAGAAGCTGGTTGGCATCAACGAAAAGCTTCTGATGCTGCGCGTCGATTACCGGATCGCCGCTTTCATAGGCGCGGCGCCAGATCAATTGCACCAGTCGCCCGGCCGCGCTGCCTGAAGGTAGGCCACGCGGCAATGAAGCGAGCGCCACCTGAACTTGGTTACGCCCGCCGTGTTTGGCACGGTACAAGGCCTCGTCTGCCGCGCCCAGTAAACTTTCAGCAGCCTCGTAGAACCCGCTACCCAGGGCGGCGACGCCAATGCTGATGGTGACCCGGCCCGACAGCGTGTGCAGATGGGGCAAATCCAACGCCTCGACCGACTTTCGAACGGTCTCTGCCAAGCGCTCGGCGGCCGCTGCATCGGTGTCTGGCAGTATCAGCAGGAACTCTTCACCGCCATAGCGAGCCGCCAGGTCGCCCGCGCGCCCCACGCTCGAGTGGATGGCCTCGGCCACACGCTTGAGACATTCGTCACCCGCCTGATGGCCATAGTGGTCGTTGTAGCGCTTGAATTGGTCGATATCGATCATGACCAGGGCCAGCGACTGATCGGATCGCCTGGCTCTGACCCATTCGCTGGCCAGCACGTCGTTCAGACAACGCCGGTTTGCCAAACCCGTCAGTTCATCCCGTGTCGCCAGAATGCGATTTAATTCGTCGGCCCGGTCCTTGGACATGAGCAGGAATCCGATCGACAACAGCACCATGACAACCAGGACCGCCAAAACACTGATGGTCTGGATCGGACTCGATCCAGTCAGGGTAACCATGGCGGCCGACGCGCCGCGTACTGCCTGCATCGCGCGCAGCAGCAGAATAGTCATGGCGATGAGCAGTCCGGTCATCAAGAAATATTTGCCGCGCCCGGGCGCACGATGACGCTCTTGCCACATCAGCCACAAGGCCAGCACATCCTGGGCAGCAAAGACCAGGCTGATAACGACGATGCGCAGGGTCAGGTTTTCGCCGGGGAAGGCAAAAGTGAGCAGGATGGCAGCGACGGGCGACCAGATCAGCGTCCGCGCCGGCCGGCGCCGATAGAACTCGCTTAGCCCTTCGGCAAACGCAGCCCAGGCGCAGGCACGCAACACGTTGGCGTAAAAGAGGGTGGAAACTTCCCCGATCCAACTGATCTGGCTGAAAACAAGCAGGGACACCGTGTGCATGGCCAGTCCAACAGCCCAATAGACCATGCCATCGCGCTGGCTTCGCCTGGCGACGGCAGCAAGTGAGACGGACAGGACACTACCGACCAGAATGATGACCAGCAACAAGGTCGGCGTTTGCGCGGCCAGTGAAATACTGATCATGAAGGGGTCATCGCTGACCACCATTCAGGAGGGCGACCCGATAGAGTCGCTTGTCGACCCTGGCAGCCATCAATGCCGGAAATGCCGCACACCGGAAAACACCATGGCGACACCGCGCTCGTCGGCCGCGTCAATCACTTCTTGGTCGCGCATCGAACCACCAGGTTGGATGACGCAGGTGGCGCCAGCATCAACCACCACATCGAGGCCATCGCGGAACGGGAAGAAGGCGTCGCTCGCCACTGCGGTTCCTGCCAAAGACAGGCCGGCGTGCTGAGCCTTGATGCTGGCGATGCGGGCCGAATCGAGCCGACTCATCTGGCCCGCGCCAACGCCCATGGTCATGCCGTCCTTGCAGAACACGATCGCGTTGCTCTTGACATACTTGGCCACCTTCCAGGCAAACAGCAGGTCCTGCAGTTGCTCTGGGGTCGGCTGCTTTTTAGTGACCACCTTGAGGTCGGCCAGCGCCAGCTCATGGTTGTCCGCGCTTTGCATCAGCAGACCGGAACTCACGCGCTTGATGTCCATCGCATTGCGACCCAGGCCGCCATCGGCGGGCAGACTGATTTTCAGGATGCGCACGTTGACCTTGCTCTTGAACACCTCAAGCGCGGCGGCACTGTAGTCGGGCGCCATCAGCACCTCGACAAATTGCTTGGAAACCTGCTGTGCGGCGCGTTCGTCAACCGGGCAATTAAACGCAATGATGCCGCCGAAGGCTGAAGTCGGATCGGTCTGGAACGCCTTGCTGTAGGCCTGCAGCGCATCCGCGCCAACCGCCACACCGCAGGGATTGGCATGCTTGACGATGACGCACGCCGCCGTGCTGCTGCCGCCTGCGCCGAAGCTCTTGACACATTCCCACGCGGCGTCGGCATCGGCAATGTTGTTGTAGGACAGTTCCTTGCCCTGCAGTTGCTGCGCGGTCACCAGTGAGCCGGCTGCCGGATTCAGGTCGCGGTAAAAGGCAGCCTGCTGGTGTGGGTTTTCGCCGTAGCGCAGGTCTTGCAGCTTAATGAACTGGCTGTTGAACTGGGCCGGAAACGGCAAGCGCGAGGGCGTGCTGCCGCCGGCTGCGAAATTGACAGATGACAGGTAGTCGCTGATCGCGCCGTCGTACTGGCTGATGCGATTGAAGGCGGCCACGGACAGCGCGAACTTGGTCTGATCGGTCAGTTTGCCATCGGCCTTGAGCTCAGCCAGCACCTGCGCGTACTGCGAGGCGTCCGTCAGCACGCCAACGTCTTTCCAGTTCTTGGCCGCACTTCTGACCATGGCCGGGCCTCCGATGTCGATATTCTCAATCGCATCTTCCAATGTGCACCCGGCTTTCGCCACCGTCGCCTCAAACGGATAGAGGTTGACCACCAGCAGGTCAATGGTGTCGATCTGGTGCGCCTTCAGGGCCGCCATGTGCTCAGGAAGGTCGCGCCGCGCCAGCAGACCGCCATGCACCTTCGGATGCAGGGTCTTGACGCGACCGTCGAGCATTTCGGGAAAGCCCGTGAGTGCAGCGACCTCGGTCACCGGCAGACCGTTGTCCATCAACAGTTTGGCGGTGCCACCGGTCGAAATCAGTTTGATTCCCAGTGCATGCAGCGCGCGTGCGAATTCCAGGATGCCGGTTTTGTCGGAGACGGAAAGAAGAGCGTTCATGGATTTTGAAAATGTGAAAGTCCTGCCAGTAAGGACGGCAGTTCTGGCTACTTGACGAGTTTGTGTTCGAGCAGTTTCTTGCGCAGCGTATTGCGGTTCAGTCCCAGCCATTGCGCCGCTTTGGACTGGTTGTTGTCAGCGTGGCGCATGACCACCTCGAGCAGCGGCTTTTCGACGACGGTGACTAACATGTCGTACATGCCGTCGGGTTCGGTCCCATGCAGGTCCCGCAGGTAGCTCTCCAGGCTGGATTGCACGCATTCCTGAATATGTCGCTTGCTCATGCTGTCGCTTCCATGTATTTTTCTTGTCCGGCCGGCAAATCATACGAGACGGCGTCTCCGATCCGGTCCATGCGCTGATTCAGTTGATCGAAAAAGTCAGCCACTGCCGCCACCTGCCGGCTGCAGTCGTCGATCAGATTCATGCGCGCGCGAAACTCAGGCGCGCCAGGAAGCGCTGCCACATACCAGCCGATGTGCTTGCGCGCGCTGCGCACACCGAGATACTCGCCATACAGCGTGTAATGGTCCTGCAGGTGCGCCAGTGTCAGTTGCCTGACCTCGCTCACCAGGGGCGACGCCAGACGCTTGCCGGTCGCCATGAAGTGCGCGATTTCGCGAAACAGCCAGGGCCGGCCTTGCGCCGCGCGGCCGATCATCACGGCGTCGGCCCCGGTCCAAGCCATCACTTCGCGCGCTTTCTCAGGTGAATCGATGTCGCCATTGGCCACCACCGGAACGCCGACTGCAGCTTTGACCGCAGCAATCGTCTCGTACTCGGCTTGCCCACGGTAACCCTGCTCGCGCGTGCGCCCATGCACCGTGATCATCTGCACGCCGGCGCTCTCGGCGGCACGCGCCAGCGACACGGCGTTCCGGTGCGCCTGGCACCAGCCGGTACGCATCTTGAGCGTGACCGGAACTGCGCGCGGCGCGCACACCGACACCACCGCTTCGATGATGGCCAGGGCCAGCGCCTCGTCCTGCATGATGGCCGAACCGGCCCATTTGTTGCACACCTTCTTGGCCGGGCAGCCCATGTTGATATCGATGATCTGTGCGCCGCCATCAATGTTGTAGGCGGCAGCCTGCGCCATCATTAGTGGCTCGGCACCCGCGATCTGAACTGCGATCGGCCCAGGCTCGCCCTCGTGATCGGCACGGCGTGAGGTCTTGGGCGTATGCCGCAAATCTGGCCGGCTACTGATCATCTCGCTGACAGCGTAACCCGCACCCAGGCGTCGGCAAAGCTGACGGAACGCCCGATCGGTCACCCCCGCCATGGGGGCGACAAACCAACGGTTATCGAGCGAAAACGGGCCGATATTCATGCGAAGCAGTGACGCGCGAGCAAACGAAAAAAGGGATGGGTGCCGAAGCGTGGAGATCTGATTGGTTCATTCTAGCTGCCTTGTTTTTCAGCACCCGGAAGAATTTGTGCAGAGAGTGCCTTGCTCCGTCCCTATACTGGGCACACCCATGGACGCTTGGCTGAATCACCTCCTCACACTGCTGGCGCTGCCCGAGTTCGGACTGAGCACGGTGTTTGTCGTGTCGTTCGTTTCGGCCACGCTACTGCCGATGGGCTCGGAGCCGGTCGTGTTCGGACTGGTCAAACTCAATCCGGAACTTTTTTGGCCGGCCATCGGGGTTGCCACGGTCGGCAACACACTGGGCGGCGCCCTGACTTGGGCCATGGGCTACGGCTCACACAAGGTGGTGGACCGCTACCAGCACTCGAAGCACCACCTACGCGCGCTGGACTGGCTCAAGCGTTTGGGCCCCAAGGCCTGCCTCTTTTCCTGGCTGCCGGTTGTCGGCGATCCGCTGTGCGCGGTTGCCGGCTGGCTGAAGTTGCCGTTCTGGCCGAGCGTGACCTACATGGCCATCGGCAAGTTCGCCCGCTACCTGCTGATGACGTCAGCGCTGATCGGCATTTTTTAGTCCGCGGAAGGGCTATGGGCTGAACAGGAAATTCATCACGTCGCCATCCTTGACGACGTATTCCTTGCCTTCGCTGCGCATCTTGCCAGCATCCTTGGCGCCCTGCTCGCCGTGATAGGCGATGAAGTCGTCATAGGCAATGGTCTGGGCGCGGATGTAGCCCTTTTCGAAATCGGTGTGGATCACGCCAGCGGCCTGCGGGCCGGTATCGCCGACATGAATCGTCCAGGCACGCACCTCCTTGACGCCCGCCGTGAAGTAAGTCTGCAGGCCTAGCAGTTTGTAGGCGGCCACGATCAGACGGTTCAGGCCCGGCTCATCCTGGCCGATCTCGGCCAGGAACATCTTCTTGTCCTCGTCCTCCATGTCGGCCATCTCGGCCTCCATCTTGGCGCAGATCGCCACCACCGGCGCATTCTGCAAAGCGGCAAACGCCGTCAGGCGATCGAGAAACGGATTGTTCTTGAAGCCATCTTCCGCCACATTGGCGACAAACATCGCGGGCTTGGCCGTGATCAGGAAGAACTGCTTGAGCAGAGGCAGCTCTTCCTTGCTGAAATCGATCGTGCGCACGGGCTTGGCCAGATTCAGGGCTGCCTGGCATTTCTCCAGGATAGCCACCAGTTTGATCGACTCCTTATCGCCGGAGCGCGCCGTCTTGGTGACCCGGTGCAAGGCCTTTTCCACTGCCGTCAGATCGGCCAGGCACAACTCGGTCTGGATCACTTCGATATCGGAGATCGGATCGATCTTGCCGGCCACATGAATTACGTTGTCATCTTCGAAACAGCGCACAACGTTGACGATGGCGTCGGTCTCACGGATATGCGCCAGGAATTTGTTGCCCAGACCCTCGCCGGTGCTGGCGCCGGCAACCAGGCCGGCGATGTCGACAAACTCGACGATGGCGCGCTGCACCTTCTGCGGCTTCACGATCGCAGACAACGCATCGAGCCGCGCATCAGGCACCTCGACGATGCCCACATTGGGCTCGATGGTGCAAAAAGGATAGTTCTCGGCCGCAATGCCGGCCTTGGTCAGCGCGTTGAACAGGGTCGATTTACCGACGTTGGGCAAGCCCACAATGCCACATTTCAAACTCATGAAAATATCCTTAGAAATCAACCCCTTGCGCACCGTCGATCCCAATGTGGGTATCGTCGAGGTGCCGGACGAGCGACTGGCACGACCGGACAGCAAACTAGGAAACCGGGTGGAGGCACGTCGGTTTTTCGAGGAATTTGTCCTCGTTTTGCCTAGGGGAAACTGATGCCAATTGTACTGATCAGCGAATCATTGCTCCTTCGCAGCACCATTACTGACGGTCGCATCCTGCGGGATCGGGTCTTGAGTGGCTTTGGCGTGCGCCTGAACGCTCGGAAACGGACTTTCCTGATCGCCACCAGCGTTGCAGGCAAGCAGTTCCGTATGATGCTGGGGCAGTGGCCTTTGATGACCTTGGAAGATGTATTCAGTGACAGATCGGCGCCTGACCCCGGGTGATCCCGATGTTCTTGCCATGCACACCGGCACACGCATTGAGGCGGTCGAGCCATTGGCTTACCACAAAGTGAAATGGCTTTTCCATCCACTCCATTTCCCTGGCGTAGGCATAAATTTGGTCGTAGATTTCAGGTTTGGACAGAAATCCCTTGTCAGCGCAAACGCCTGAACTGTAGACTTCAAAAGCGACACTAACCGAGCTTGCAGGCATAACAGTCTCCCAAAAGGCCAACAGCTATCGCTTACCAGGCGGTCACCTGGAAGCGGTGAACTCTACAGTCGCAGCAAATGCGTGGCGCTCATGCGCATACACCTTCCCGCTATCGGATCGTCCATCAATTGTTTGAAGCTCGGGTAGCGAATATTCAATAGCCGTGATCGTCGATACAACTCGCTGGCCTTTTTCAGCATCAGTTCTTCCAGTAACGCGGAGTCCACGGGCAAAGGCAAGGAGATCTGTTGTTGTGATGGCATCAGGGCATTCATGCTGACACCTCACATGCAAAACCCCCGGCAACGGCAACTCGCATGGCAGGAGTTACAGGCTTGTTGAGACACGTCATTTCAGCACCTCCAGCTACTTTTCAATGCGCAAGAAGACACCGCCACATTAACGCGGGCATTGCAAATCAACGGTTCGATCAGATGCCGTTCTGCAGGTCTATTCGGTGAATCCGGATGGCAAGGACGGCGATTCGGGGTTCCAAATGCGTTAGCCCAACAACTTGCTCCAAGTGCCGCCCTTCTGAACCATCGAGTAAGGTAAGAGATGCTCATGGAAAGTACTTCAGACCAACGACTATTTGCAAAACAGCCTTAAACATTTCATTTCCCTGGAAATTTCAACGGACGTATCCTTACGATGAACTTATTTGACGAGTTCCCATCCTTTACTTTCCGAAATTGATCCCCGGTACTTGACGGCACCATTCTTGGTGCCATATCTGCTTATCGGCAAATTAGGGCGGAACTTTATAAGGGAAGGCCATTACGCAGTGCCTCCATCACGTCGGTCCGTGAAGAAAGCAAGCTTTTTTGATTGAACGTTCTGGTCCGTCCGGATGACTTGAACTTTCAAACGCACCCAGCGCTTATTCGTAGCCGACAAATCAGCGCCATTCTCCTATCATGGCCATTGCCTGCTGATCATTCGGTCAGCGGCAATTTTGTCCTGATCTTGTCGCCGATACTTTATGAATCCTCGTGTTGCTAATCATGGGGGCAGCGCAAAAGGACTATTTATTTCGTCCATCCAGAGGGATAGTTCTCGGCCACGATGCCGGCCTTGGTCAGTGCGTTGAACAGGGTCGATTTACCGAAGTTTGGCAAGCCAACAATGCCACATTTCATGAAGATCCTTCAATATCAATAACCCCTTCACCAACGATGCCAATGCCGGCGTCCTGGCATTACCCGACTCACGTCGGACCGTCGGACCGTCGGATTGCGATGATCAAGTCGAAGCGGCGCAGACGCTACATTGCCGCAGGAGTAGCGCCTGCGCGAGAGCAGATCCGGCAAGTCCGGGAGGCACGGATCAGTTCGAAGGATGGACCGTCCGGAAGACCCGTTAGGTGAATCGCGCGCTGCCCGCCTTCTACAATCGAGTGCATGACTCAAGCCTATGACATTTGCATACGCGGCGGCGGCATTGTCGGCCGCACACTCGCGCTGTTGCTGGCGCGCGAACGCCTGCGGGTCGGATTGGTGCTGCGACCCCCGAGCGGACCCATCAGCAACGCGCCGGTGACGGACGTGCGGGCTTATGCCTTGAATTCCAAATCGCGCGCCCTGCTCGAATCGCTGCGCTGCTGGCCCGATGCGCGGCATGCGACCGAAGTGCTGGGCATGCAGGTCAAGGGCGACGACGGCGGTGAGGTGAACTTTTCGGCCGCCGAACTCAAGGTGCCGGGTCTGACCTGGATTGTCGATGTGCCGGTGCTGGAATCGCAATTGGCCGACGCCGTGCGATTTCAGCCGCAGATCGAGTTACTCGACGCGCCGCAACCGGCCGCGCTCACGATCATCTGCGAGGGCAAGGCCAGCAGCACGCGCGCCGAGTTCGGCGTCGATTTCCATGTGACACGCTATCCGCAACGCGCCATCGCCGCGCGCCTGAACTGCCAGCGCGCCCATGAGCAAATCGCGCGCCAATGGTTTACGCAAGGCGAAATCCTGGCTTTTTTGCCGCTGGACGGTCCGCAGGGGAACTCTGTCGCCATCGTATGGTCTGTAAAAGAAGAAAATGCGCAAATCCTGCTGGCGGATGAGCCAGCCGCGTTTTGTCAAAAGCTTGAAGCGGCCAGCGAAGGCTGCCTGGGTCGCCTGAGCCTAAGCAGTGAGCGCGGTGCCTGGCCCTTGCAGATGGCGCACGCCGAGCGCTGGGGCGGGACGCACGCCGGTAAGGCCTGGGTTCTGGCAGGCGACGCGGCCCACAACGTGCATCCGCTGGCCGGGCAGGGTCTGAACCTGGGATTGGCGGACGTGGCCGCATTGGCGAAGATACTGCACGAGCGCGAATATTGGCGCTCGGCCGGCGACGAAAAGCTGCTGCGGCGCTATGAGCGCTCGCGCAAGGCGGAGGTCGCCGCTATGGGCGCGACGATGGATGGCCTGCAGCAGTTGTTCTGGCAACGTGGCGCGCCGTGGCAGGCCGCGCGCAACTGGGGCATGAACGGGTTTGACCATAGCGGCCCGTTCAAGCAGTGGGTGGCGCGCCAGGCGATGGGCTGTTGATTTGGACAAGTGAAGGAACCATGATGAAAATGATGAAAACCGCATTGCTCGGCTGCACCTTGCTGCTGGCCGTCGGCGCCACCGCGCAGGAGGCGACGCTTCGCAAGAACCTGAGCGAACGTCTGCCGCAGCTGCAAAAGATTGAGGAAGTCTCAAAGACGCCGATACCGGGACTGTTTGAAGTCCGGGTCAACGGCACCGATATCTTCTACACCGATGCCGAAGGCAACTACCTGCTGCAGGGCAACCTGATCGACACCCGACAACGGCGCAATCTGACCGAGGAGCGCATCGACAAACTATCAGCCATTGCCTTCGATGCGCTGCCGTTCAAGGATGCATTCACCATCGTGCGCGGCAACGGCAAGCGCAAGCTGGCCGTGTTCGAGGACCCGAATTGCGGCTACTGCAAGCGCTTCGAGCGTGACCTGCAGAAGGTCGACAACGTGACGGTCTACATGTTCCTGTACCCGATCCTGAGTGCCGATTCGAATGATAAGTCGAAGAACATCTGGTGCGCCAAGGACAAAGGCAAGACTTGGCAGGACTGGATGGTGCATGACAAGCCGGCTGCAGCAGCGACCTGTGACACGGCCGCCATTGCGCGCAACCTCGAAATCGGGCACAAGCACAAGATCAACGGCACACCGACCCTGATCTTTGCCGATGGCACGCGCGTACCGGGTGCCATCGCGTCGGCACAGGTCGAGAAATACCTGACCGACGCCCAGAACTGATGACAGAAGCGCGCGTGCATTACCGGGTCCGCGTGCTGGACCTGCAGGCCCACCTGTTTCAGGTCACGCTGACGATCGCAGAACCAGCCACCGCGCAGCGCGTCAGTCTGCCGGTATGGATTCCGGGCAGCTACCTGGTGCGCGAGTTCGCCAAGAACCTGCAGCGCCTACAGGCGCGGCAAGGCACCCGGGAACTGGCGCTGATCCAACTCGACAAGTGCAACTGGCAGATCGAATGCGCCGGCAGCAAGCCGCTGGTGCTGCGCTACGAGGTGTACGCGTTGGACAACTCGGTGCGCACCGCATGGCTTGACCCCAGCCGTGGCTTCTTCAACGGCACCAGCCTGTTGCTACAGGTGCACGGACAGGAACAGACACCCCACGCACTGGAGCTGGCGCCTGACAAGGCATTGCCCGGCTGGCAGGTGGCGACCGGCCTGACACCGGAAAAAATCAACCGCGATGGCTTTGGCTGCTACCTCGCTGCCAGCTACGATGAGCTGGTGGATTGCCCGGTGGAGATGGGGCGCTTCTGGCATGGCTCGTTTGTGGCGGGTGGCATCCGGCACCGTTTTGTCGTCTCCGGCGCGCCGCCCGGTTTCGATGGCACCCGGTTGCTGGCCGATACACAGAAAATTTGCGAAG
>TBL_comb47_HYPODRAFT_10000502_pt1 | contig 52136 bp, 35 predicted proteins | sample TroBogypolimnion_40_FD_10682 | JGI IMG/M metagenome (IMG submission 10682)
CCCGCCGGCGACATAGGTGAAGCTGGTCTCGTTGACGGTTCCGCTGCGCAGCGTGCCGGGATGCGAGCCGTTATTGGTGCCGACATGGCAGGCGTAGCACATGACGATGTTGGCCCGGTGCGGGGAAGTGGACCAGTTATTGAAGACGCCGGCGCTGATGCCGACATTGTTGGCCTGGTGACAGTTCTGACACTGGTCTCGTGCCGCCGCTGCGGGATCGTTGGTCACGATGACATTGGTAGCCGAGGTGGCGCCCCCGGTGACGGTCAGCAGGAAGCTGTAGGTGCCGAGCACCGAAGGTGTGAAGCTCACCGTCACCCCGGAACTGTTGTCGGCAATCACCTTCACCGCCGGGTATCCGGGACCTGAGGTCTGCTTCCAGGTCCAGGAAGTGATGGTGCCGGTGCTTTGCGAGCCATCGAGGGTGACCAGGGTGCCGGGAAGCACGGTCTGCGGTACTCCGGCATTGGCGGCCGGCGGATTGGAGAAGGTGCCGTACAGAGCCACGTTCGTGGTGAAGGTGAAACTGGTCGGGAAGGTGACGGTAACCACCGCGTTAGTCGCTGCCGGAAGAGCGGGGCTTACCGTGGCTCCGGCAGGAACCCCGGTGATCGCCGCGACGGAGGATCCGGCATTGGGGGTGAAGGTGAACTTGAGTGGTGAGGAAGGTTTCTGGCCGTAAAAGATGCTACTGAAGCTCGTCGGCGTTACCGCCCCGCCGGGGCCGACCGAAGCGGTCACCGAAAGGAGCTGCACTGCGAAGCTGGCGTAGACGTTTTGGGCCGAGGGGCCCTGCACCGCGTAGGTGGTCTGAGTCGGATTGCTCGTGACAACCCCGTTGTAGTTGACGCTGGAAACGGCATAGCCGGTATTCGGGGTGAGCACGACATTGATGGGCTTGCTGGTGGTGTAGCTCTTGAAGAGGGAACCGTTGGCGGAGGTCTGCGAGGTGCCGCGCACCGTCATGGCTCCTCCGCCGGTTTTCACCCAGGTGTTCAAGGTCCAGGAGGTTGCGGCCGAGGCCAGAGATGCAAACAGGGTGCAGAGAATGACGGCAGACAGCAGAAATCTCACGCACATAGATTGGGCTCCTTACAGTAATGAATGACGGTGGAGTGGTTCACACCTCGGCTCATCCGCACTGCTTGGCGAGCATTCAATCCGCCCTTAGGAACAGGGAAGGTGTGGTTGGGGCATTCTAAAGACTATGTAAACCTCAAAAGCCTAACGGACGTTAACATGTCCGGCCAGACAAGCTGAGTGGGGTAGGTTTAATACAAGCGGTGTATTAACGGTAAGTTGTGGCGGCAAGGGATGAAAGTGACATAGGATTGCATGCGGCAGGATTCCGGCTCGCCTGGCCGATAATGGACAGAGAATTAAAAACGCCTGGTAAATTACAACACACCGGAAAAAAAAGTCAAGGGGTCATTGAAAAAAAACTTGCCTGCTGCTGCCTGCGGATGAGTCTAGTACGTCGAAATTTCCGGATGGACAATTGTACCGCACTTGCGGGGGAATGACACTATGGGCTGGATAAAGTGTAGGGAGGAGGGATCCTGACAGCGCAAGGCCCCCGACTTCGGCGAACTGCCTGATTCCGGGGGCCTTCTGGTAGCGGATGACTGTGGGTTTACTTGCTATGACAGGTGGTGCAGAGTGCGCTATGCCTGTCACTCATGACGAGGTGCCCTTTTTCGGAATTGAGCGGGTCATGGCAGGTCAGGCACCCTACCTTGCCGTCCACGAAAAGCATCTTGCTCCCGGCTGCGAAGACCGGCTTATAGCCTTTACGTATGTTCACGTACTTATTGTAATCCATCCCGATGGGATGATCACTTCCGAAGGAATTGACGAGCCCACCGCTTCGGTACGGGTCATTGCGCCACTCTACGCCGACCATATGAGCGCTGACACCGTCATGACAGCCAAGGCAACCCAGCGACATCTGATCGATACTTCCCCCGCGGGGCCCCTTCTTCGGCGCGGGGTCCCAAGGAGCACCCTCTTCGCCATCATCGGAAGAGTTTGCCTGATACGAAGCCGGCTTGATATCTCCGTACATGCTCTCCACCGAGTTGCGGGCTACGGCCGGCCCGCCGCTCAATTCGACTACCCGGGACAAATACTCTTTTCGAATATCAACCGACGTCTGCAGTTGCAGGGAGAATTCACAGGTTCTCTGATTCACTCCTTCCGGGGTGCCGGGGGAAGAGAAGGCACGGGCAACCCCCACCAGGCAGACAACCGTCATGCCGACCAGCAAGGGAAAAGTTAAAAGTCTCGATGCTGCCTTGGTAGTGTGTATCAACATAGCGCACCTCCTGCCTACTGTTCGAGGTACCTGTTACAAACAGCGTACCGATCGACAGCAAAAGGTGACAAGGATGCAAGTTGCTGTTTATTGGGAATATTTTCACACAAGCCAGTTGTTTTTGATTATCGTTTTCCTTTGAACCATGTGCAACATTTGAACAATAAACAGCTAGCTATTCTTAAATTGAAAGAAAGGCAACGGACCAGCACGTAGGCTGTGGGGGAGGTTTTATACCGGGCAACGGGGAGTAACACAGGGATCAAAAGCGACTATTGAGGTTTAACGTTGAAGTCATTTTCCAGTTGGTATAAGATGTTGCAAAATTTTGAGCCTGGAAACTCTAGCTGATGCGCATCGATGGCAAACTGTCGCTGGAAGCATTATTTTAATAAAACCATTTCTGGAAGCTGGTCGCCATTGAACTGGAGTGACATTTTGCCAAGCCTCACAACTATCCTGCTCGCCGCCCTCGCACTGGTGGTCTGCCTTCAAAGTTCTGGAGAGGCCGCCACTACAGGCTTGAAACCCGTCGAGCAGTCCATTTCCCTCACACCTACCGTCGGGACCATTTTCACCTCTTCCAAGGATTTACTCCAGCCTGCCATGCTCTTCGGCCTGAAGTTGGGTTGGGAGATCAACGGCAGCAACATGGCTGAAGCTCTTGGCGTTGAGGGTACCGTCAACTATTTCAAGAGACCTGCCCCATCAGCAACGGAAGCCAACGACGGGTACATTTTCAGGGCAGACGCCATCTATGCCTTATTCCCCAAGAGAACCTGGACACCTTTTATAAGTCTTGGTATCGGTGAGACCTTCGTCAAAAATGGCACCAGCTCCAAGCAGAGCCCATTGCTCAACTACGGTGCGGGTGTCAAGTACAAACTCGAGGAATATCTCGCGCTGAGAACCGAGCTACGCTACCTCTCCATCTTCAGCAGCGGTGTAAACCCCAGAAGCAATGTGGAATTAAGCGTCGGATTGACGTACACATTCGGGAAGGAACACAAGAAAAAACCGGTAACTCCGCCTAAACCATCGGGTAAGGCCATTCCGATCCTCCTGGATACCTTGAAGCCAGAGGAACCATTGACGCCACCGGTCCCCGAGGAGACCCCAACCGAAACGATGCTTGAGAAGTTGGGCGCGATCGGCCCGGCTGTGGCCGGGATTCCCATGGAGCCGCTTGAGTTTGAGCCTGCCACTCCAGCAATGCCGCCAGGGGTTCCTCCTTTTGCGTTTAAAGCAGCAGTGCCGGGGGCCGCGAGTTCGGCAGTCGCCGCTCAAGCCGCTACTGGCGCTAAGCCAGCGCTGCCTGGAGTGGTCCCGCCACCGGCTTCGTCTCAGGCGAAGATTCCGGCTCCTCAGGTTACCGCTCAGGCTGCTCCTCCCGTTCAGCTGGAAGCCCAGGTGCAGCCCCAGGCTCCTCCTCAGGTTACCATTGAGGTACCCGCTCAGGCGAAGGCCCCGGTTCCTGTCCCGGTTCCTGTCCCGGTTCCTGTCCCGGTTCCTGTCCCGGTTCCTGTCCCGGTTCCTGTCCCGGTTCCTGTCCCGGTTCCTGTCCCGGTTCCTGTCCCGGTTCCTGCACCGGTTCCTGCACCGGTTCCTGTCCCGGTTCCTGCCACGGCGCCCGCTCAGGCGAAGGCTGCGGCGAAAGCTCAGGCGAAGGCTCAGGCGAAGGCTCAGGCGAAGGCTCAGGCGAAGGCTCAGGCGAAGGCTCAGGCGAAGGCTCAGGCGAAGGCTCAGGCGAAGGCTCAGGCGAAGGCTCAGGCGAAGGCTCAGGAACCTGCCCAGGTTCCTGCCCAGGTTCCTGCCCCGGTTCCTGCCCAGGCTCCTGCCCAGGCTCCTGCCCAGGCTCCTGCCCAGGCTCCTGCCCAGGTTCCTGCCCAGGTTCCTGCCCCGGCTCCTGCCTAGGTTCCTGCCTAGGTTCCTGCCCAGGTTCCTGCCCAGGTTCCTGCCCAGGTGCCTGCCCCGGTTCCTGCCCAGGCTCCTGCCCAGGCTCCTGCCCAGGTGCCAGCCCAGGTGCCTGCCCTGCCCGCCTTGGCGCCCCCTGAGGTTACCGCCCAGGTGCCCGCCCAGGTGCCCGCCCAGGCACCGGCAACCACTGCGACCCCGGAAGAAACTGTCAGGCCGGCAGTATCAGTTCGCAAGACGAAGAAGGTTACCAAATACTTTACGGTGTTATTCGACTTCAACAGTGCCACTGTCAGGCCCGGTTACGCTCGGCAGTTTGCCCAGCTAGTTGCCCTGATTAACCGGTCGGAACAAACATCGGTGTCCATCGAGGGACACACGGACAATGTGGGCAAGTACCGCGTAAACTTGGCGCTCTCGCTAAAAAGGGCCAAGAGTGTTAAAAACAGCCTGGTAAGCCTCGGAGTTCCTGCCGGAATCATCACCGTCAAGGGGTTGGCATACACTAAACCTGCGGCCGACAACAGAACCCCGTCGGGGAGGCGGAAAAATCGCAGGGCAACCGCAGTAATCAAAGTCGTGGTGCAGCAGTAGTATCGCCTCCCGTACGGGCAAAGGCGAAAGAGCATTTAATGCTGGCCCAGTCAGCATACCAACCAACTCAGGAGTTAGAACATGAAGAGAAACAACAGCTTGGTCCGGACCGCAGTAACACTGGCGCTATTGACGTTCTCTCTTGCCGGCTGCTCAGGCGTGGCAAAAAGCGCGAAGCCTACCGCGGCGGCGCAAACCGCACCGTCCCTCTCCGGCAAGGTCCTGGAGACCATGGATGCCGGAGGATATACCTACGTCCTTCTGGACAAAGACGGCAAGCAGACCTGGGTCGCCGGTCCCACCATGAAGGTAGCCGTTGGACAGGAACTCTCAATGCTGCCCGGCGCCGAGATGAACCAGTTCCCCAGTAAGGCGCTGAACCGGACCTTCGACAGAATCATCTTTTCAGGGGGAGTCGTACCCGATGCCAAGGCAGCAACGGACAAGGAAGCCAACGTAACCACCAACGACCCGGTCCTGGCCGGCAAAGTCTTGCAGACCATGAACGCCGTTAATTACACCTACCTTCTGCTGGAAAAAGATGGCAAGAGCGCCTGGTCCGCAGTGCCGACGACTGACGTAGCGGTAGGAGACGAGGTCGAACTGCAGCCCGGCACCCCCATGGGTACCTTCGTGAGCAAGAGCTTGAACCGGACCTTCGTGGCCATCTACTTCTCGTCCGGCGCGAAGGTGACCAAGAAAGGCGCAGCAGCACCTGCTGCCGCAGCGGCACCGGCAGCGGCGGCTGCGCAGAGCGGGCTCCCTTCCGGGCATCCCAAGCTCGATGCTGCCAACATGAAGACCCCGGCTCCCGCTACCGGGCACCCGAAACTCGATCCTGCCGCCCTGAAGACTCCGGTTCCCGTTTCAACGGATAACCTGATCACCGGGAAGGTCACCGAAACCATGGACGGCGGCGGCTATACCTACATCTGCCTGGAAAAGGAAGGGAAGAAAACCTGGGTAGCCCTTCCGGGTACGGAGGTGAAAGTCGGTGAGCAGATCTCGCTGCTGCCTGGCAATGTGATGACCCACTTCACCAGCAAGACTCTCAACCGCACCTTCGATTCCATCATATTCTCCAACGGCAGGGCCGCCAAATAATCTGCCACGCCACAGCGACGGGGGCCTGGAGCACGTCCAGGCCCCTGCCCTGGCGCTTCCTTTTGCGTTGACCATTCCCCCTGACAGTTTCGCATACACCAGTCGGCTCACGGCGGTGACGCCGAGCGAAAAAAGCAACCGGCGGCCGGGGGATGCAGGCAAGCTAACAAAAGGATCGGGGTGCGCCTGACATCTTCTAAGAGTCCGCGCCCGTACAGAATTGTTGCTTATTCAGATACTGCACCTGTTTTTGCATCCCCGAGCGAACCAAAGCAGCGTCCGCGCCAAGCCGCTGCTGCCATTTTTCTTTGGACTATACTGGCGAGATTGGTTATGATACCGCTGGGAGTACCCGCTCCCCGCCCTCCTAAAGCAATCAATTCTACACAGCTAGCTGCAGGAATTGGCAACTCCATCGGGCGGATTCTCTCAGGATCAACCATCAACACGGCGTCATTCAACAGCACCCTTTTCCGTGCCAGGCGTCCATTTTGCCTGCCAATACCTGAAAAGTTAAGCGCCCCCTTGACGGGGTCGCTTTCAGTTGCAGCATGCGTGCTACCTGCTTATTTTTCACACTCCGGCGGAAGCTGGGTAACATTGGCTCAAAAAAGGACATTTATCATGAAATTGGTTCTCAAAAAGGTGTTCATCCTGGTCCTGGCAACGGTCACCCTCCTGGTGCCGGCAGTAACCTGTTTTTCGTTCCCGGACGGTGACGTAAACCACGACGGTACCGTAGACATTGCAGACGTGGTCAAAGTGCTGAGGTTTTCTGTGCAACTCGACACGCCTACTTCCGCTGACTTGACCAAGGCCGATGTCGCCCCGCTCGATGCGCAGGGAAACCCGCAGGGCGATGGCACAATCGACATCTCGGACGTCCTGCTCGTGCTGAAGCGCTCCCTCAACATCCTGAACTGGTCGGTGACGCCGGTGCGTAAGTTTGCCGCCACGGGTTCCATGACCAGCGTCCGCGTCGACCAGAGCTCCACACTGCTGAATAGCGGCGACGTCCTGGTCGCCGGCGGCTTCGACGCCGCCACGACTACCCTTAAAAGCGCCGAGCTCTACATTCCGGCAACGGGCGTATTCGCCGCCACCGGCTCCATGACCACCGCCCGCTACTTCTATGGCGCCTCACTGCTCGATACCGGCAGCGCCAGCGACAAGGTCCTTTTCACGGGCGGTCTGCTTGACAACAGCGACGGCACCCAGACCCATCTGGCCAGCGCGGAATTATACAGCCCCACCACCGGAACCTACACCGCCACGACCGGCAGCTTGAACCAACCCCGCGAAGACCACACCTCGACCTGGCTTCCCAGCGTCGGCAAGGTCCTGATAGTAGGAGGGGTGGATGCGAATGGCACACCGACGAACACGGCTGAACTCTACGACCCGGCAACCGACAGCTTCACCTCCACCGGCAACATGACGCTGGCCCGCAAGGACCACCAGGCGACCCTGCTCTCCGACGGCAAGGTCCTGATCACCGGGGGAGACAACGCAACCTCGGCCGCCTTGGACATAGCCGAGATCTACAACCCCGCGACCGGCATCTTTACCATTGTCACCAGCCAGATGACCACCCCCCGTCAGGACCACAAAGCGGTGCTGCTCGGAGACGGTACGGTACTGCTGGTGGGTGGCGGCGACGCCAACAACTTCCTGCTGAAAAGCGCCGAGATTTACAACCCGCAGGGGCAGGTATTCGTCCCTACAGGATCCCTTTCGATCTTCCGCGACCTGTTCAACGCGACCGCGCTCAGCGATGGAACGGTGCTGGTCAATGGTGGCGAGGCTGACGGCGCAGCCACCAACAGTGCCGAGGTGTACGACCCGGCAACCGGAGTTTTCACCCAGACCGGTAGCATGGTGGTACCGCGCGAGGAGCAAGCCTCGACGCTGCTGAAGACCGGAAAGGTACTGGTGACCGGCGGATCGAACAGCTCGCCCGCACTCAGTTCCGCAGAGCTTTTCTAGTGCACCCTGCAAAGATTGGTGTGGCTGAGGCTACTCCTTTTAGCCCGGTGCCGATTGCTCGGCATCAATAAGAGATAACGGCTAAGGCCGCCATTACCCCGCTGAAGGCAGTCGGGTGGTGGCGGCTTTAACGATTGGACGCAGGCAAAAAAACCGGAACAGGCCGGCCTGCAGAGGCAGCGCCTGAACCCGAAACCGACGGTGGTAACCCATGAAACTGCTCTTAGCATTATTTGTAGCTCTGACTCTCGCCGGATGCGGCGTTGATTGGTTTCCGGAAGTAAAAATCCCCCTGCCGGCAGTGCCCACGGGAGTTACCGCGACTGCGGGAGACGCCAAGGTCACCCTCGCGTGGACCGCAGTAACCGGCGCCACCTCATACAACATCTACTGGTCCACCAGCACCGGGGTGACCACCGCTAACGGCACCAAGATCGCCGGCGCGAGCAACCCCTATGTTCACACGGGGCTCAGCAATGTAGCCCATTATTTCTACGTCGTTACCGCGGTCAATGCCGCGGGCGAATCGGCAGCCTCGACCCAGGTCGATGCCTCGCCGAACGGCACACCGAGTACGAGCACCACCGGCCCCATGGCGGCAGCCCGGAAAAACCACTCCGCGACACTGCTGGGCACGGGAAAGGTACTTGTCGCCGGAGGTACGGATAGCGCCGGCGCGCCCCTCAACTCGGCCGAGCTTTACGACCCGGCCACAGGCAGCTTCACAGGCACCACCGGTTCCCTGTCCACCGCCCGCGAGTCTCACACCGCGACCCTGCTGACCAACGGCAAGGTCCTCATTACTGGCGGTATGGCAGGCACCACCGCTCTCGCTTCTGCCGAGCTTTACGATCCTGCCGCTGGCACCTTCAGCCCCGCCGGCACCATGGGAGTGGCCCGAGGCCTCCATACCGCGACGTTGCTCACCACCGGCAAGGTGCTCATCGCCGGGGGATTCGACGGCACTTTAGCACTCAGTTCCGCCGAGATTTACGACCCCGCCTCAAACTCCTTCAGCGCGACCACGGGGCCCATGGCCGTGGAGCGCGAGAGCCACACGGCAACGCAGCTGCCCGACGGGAAGGTCCTCATTGCCGGGGGGGATGACACCAACATTGCGACCGACAGCGCCGAGTTATTCGATCCGGTCACGGGCACCTTCAGCTCGATAACCAGCATCATGGCCGTTCCCCGCAAATCTCACACCGCAACCCTGCTGCTAACCGGCAAGGTGCTGATCGTGGGGGGGTTGGACGCAACCTCGAACAGCTTGTCCAGCGCGGACCTGTACGACCCGACCACCGGCGTGTTTACCGCGACGACCGGGGAGCTGACCACCGCCCGCGATTTGCACAGCGCCACGTTGCTGCCCAATGGCAAGGTGCTCATTGCGGGAGGAGAGGATAACAACGGCGCAGCCCTGGCTTCAACCGAACTCTACGACCCCGCCACCCTGGCCTTCAGCAGCAGTGCGGATCTGAAGGCAGGCCGTTTCGATCATCAGGCAACCCAGCTCAAGGACGGCAGGGTGCTGATAACGGGCGGCAATAACGGCGTCACGACCCTCGGCTCAGCGGAACTCTTTCAATAAGGCTGTGGGCGCCGGCTGCCCGCACGCCCAGACCTCCGCCAGTCACCCCCCTTTCGGAAAGGGTGGCTGGCGGTTTTTTTCATACTGCACTGATTCCCGGGACACTCTCACATGACAGCATCTCAAAAAAACCTGGCCTACCGCTGCACCTTCTTTGGCATTCTTTTGCTCGCGGTCTACTGGAAGACTCTCGGCAACCAGTTCGTCTGGGACGATCTGGATGTCATCGTCAAGAACCGGCTCCTTGAGCACCTGGGTAACCTGCCGAGACTCTTCATGTACGAGGACAGAACCGGCGATGGCTTCACCGGTTACTACCGCCCCATGACCTACCTCTCCTTCATGCTGGACCGGGCGGTCTGGGGCTTGAACCCCTTTGGATTCAACCTCACCAACCTGCTGCTGCACCTCTCGACCACGCTGCTCTTTTTCCAGGTTGTAGTGACGCTCTTCAAGCGCGAATCGCTCGCCTTCGTCGCCGCCCTGGTTTTCTCCCTGCACCCGGTTGCCAGTGAGACGGTAAACTTTCATGCCGGGGGGCGGAATACGCTACTCTGCGCGAGCTTCGGCCTGCTGTCGCTGCTTTTTTATGTACAAAGGCGCCAGGTCCCGGCGCTGCTCTGCTTCATCGCGGCGATCTTCTCAAAGGAGTTCGGCCTGCTGTTGCCGGTGACATTCTTCCTGTACGACCGCTTCCTGCGCGCCGAAAAGCCCAAGTGGTTAAGCTACCTCCCCTACCTGCTCTCCATTGCCTGCTACCTCGTGCTCAGATCGTTTGCCGTCGCCCAGGGGAACCTTCTCAAGACCATCCGGCTCTCCGACAACCTGTTATTCATCCCGCAGCTTGTGGTGACCTACCTCAAGAACATGCTGCTTCCGGTCGACCTGAAGATCATCTACGACCTGCCGCCCGCGCATGCTCTCTCCATCGCGCTCTACAGCTTCGCCCTCGCGGTCCTCTTGGCGGCGGCGTTTGTCTACCGCAAAAAGGCCGAGCTGGCGGGGTCGGCCTGCTGGTTTTTCCTGTTCCTGCTCCCCGTCATCGGCATACTCCCGCTCGGCGGGGCCCAGATCGCCGACCGTTATGCCTACTTCTCGCTGATGGGATTCAGCCTGGCGGCCGCCTATCTCATCTGTGCCATGAACCGGAAGCTGGCAGCCGCGCTCCTGGTGGTCCTTTGCCTCGGGTTCGCGGCGCTCGACATGCAGCGCAGCGCCATCTGGAACAACCTTTTTTCCCTCTACATGCAGATGACCCAGGATGCGCCGCAGCGCAGCATCGGCTTCACCAATGTGGGGATGTACTACTACGAGCGGGGAGACCTGGTGAACGCCCAGAAGTACCTGGAGGCGTCCTGCACCAAAAAGGGGATCGTGATACGCGATGCGCTCCAGTACTTGTCGGCGACCTACTGGGAGGCCGAGAACTACGACAAGGCACTGGCCGTGCTGGTCAGAATGATCGCCATGGAACCGGAAAACCCGCAGCCCTACATCATGGCGAGCCGGATCTACCAGAGCCGGGGCGATGCCGCCAACGCCAAGATCTACCACGATCAGGTGGAGGCGAAGTTCCCGGGCATCGAGCAGATGATGCAGGGGAGGGTCATGTTACTTTGCCAGGAGGGCGAGAAGCTGGTGGCGGAACATAAGACGGCCGAGGCGGAAAGGAAGTTCAAGGAAGCGCTCATGATGAAGCCGGACTTCGTTCCGGCACTCATCGACATAGGGGGACTGGTCGCCGAGAAGGGGGATCCCGCCCGGGCCCTGGTGTACTTCAGCAAGGCACAGGCGCTCGACCCTGCCAACCCTTCGATACACTACAACCTCTCCATGGTGTACCAGATGATGGGAAAGACGGCGCAGGCGCAGGGCGAGATGGCCAGGTTCCAGGAACTGGACCAGCAGTCCCGTCAAAAGCCGGCTGGGACGAAATAGCCGATAGTGCCGGTCTGAAACGAAAAGCAATGAAGGTGCGCCGCAGGGGCGAAGGGCGCAGCCCCGGGTGAGCGGGTCCACCAAACAAGGAAAGTCCAGGCGACAACAGGTCGGCCTGGACTTTTTTTGTGAAGGTTGGGTTTCCCGGGTTATGGCAGCGCTTTCGCCCGGGGCTCCGCCCCGCCGGCCTGGCAGTCCCGGAGCAGTTGAAACCCGGGCCGGTACTCGGGGAACTTGGCGGTGAGCGCGAGCGCCAGCGGAAGTGCCTTGCCGGCGGCACCGGCCTCGAGGTAGAGCCGCGCCGCCTCGAAGAGCGCCTTGCGTTCCGCCATCGGGTCGCTGAATTCCCTTTTCAGGGCGAAAAGCTCTTCATAGGTGGCAAGCGCCCGGTCCTTCTGGCCGTCGTAGAGGTAGGCCGCGGCCAGGGCTCCGCGCTGGTCCTTAAGTGTCGGGTATTTCCGGACCACGTCGCTCCAAAGCGCTATGGCGTTACGCCAGACCGCGCAGCGCTGGTAGGAAAGGATCAGACAGGCCGCCAGCAGGAAAGCCAGCAGAAGGTGGGCGGGGTTCAGCCCGCGCGCCGCAAAGCGCTCCCGGCAGCGGGAGAGCACGCCGCCTGCCACCCAGGCCGCTCCCAGCAGCGGGAAGTACAGGTAGCGGTCGTTCATCAGGGTCGCCAGGGGAACGATCTGGCTCACCGGTATCAGCCCGAGGAAGAACAGGGCATACCCGAAGCAAAGACGCCGCTCCCGGCGCAGCAGGTAGACGCCGAGGCCAATGAGAATTGCTGCGAGCAGCAGGGCGACCGCGACTTCCCCGTCGATGCGGGTCTTGATGTACAGGATGTAGACCGAGCTAAAGCTGGAGGGGGACGGCCAGCACAGGAGCTCCAGGTAGCGGGTCAGCACGGTCAGCATGGTGAGGAGCTTGGCGGACAGGTCCCCCTCGAAGAAGTCCACGCTCCCGCCGCCCATCTGGACCGACTGGGTTACCAGGGCGACGGCGCTGGCGAGCGCTGCCGCAATCAGCAAGGGGATCTTGTCGGCGAACATCCCCTTGCTGCGGGGTGGGTCCTCCAGAAACAGGTCATGCAGTAAAAAGGCGACCGGCATGACGACCGCGATCGATTTGCTCAAAAGGGCGAGCACCAGGAAGAGCAGCGCCAGGCAATAGGAAAGGTGGCTCCGTTCCCCGCTACGCCCCCGATAGGAGTGGTAGTTCAGGAAGGAGAGCAGGGAGAAAAACATGGCGAGCAGGTTCTTGCGCTCGGTCACCCAGGCAACCGACTCGACCTGGACCGGATGCAGCAGGAAAAGCGCCGCGGAGCCGAAGGCCCAGAAGCTCTTTCCGGTCAGACGGTACACCAGCAGGTAGACCAGCATGCCGTTGGCGATATGCAGGACGACGTTGACGCCGTGGAACCAGGCGGGGTTCAATCCCGCCAGCTGGTAGTCGAGCGAGTAGGAGAGCAGGTGCAGCGGCGCGTAGTTCCCCAGGTAGGACCTGGAGAAGAGGTGCACCAGGTTTTGAGCGGAGAAGCCCCGGATATCGGGATTGTTGGTCACGTACTGGTAGTCGTCCCAGTTGGAAAGGAAATCGAACCCCAGGGTCTGCACATATACGGCGAGGCCGAGCAGGAGCAGTCCGAGCGCGGGGACGAGGTGCGGCTTTAATCGATGGGCAAGAGCATCCATGGCGGCAGGGTTTTCTCCTGGGACATCGGCATCCCGGCCTGCCGGACCAGGACGTCAGCCGCCGGCGGGCAAAACCCGGGGTGTCGAATGCCGACGTGACGGGGCCTTCAAAGCTGCTGATTGGTAGCATACTTCAGGGAGAAAAGCCAACCATTTCAGCGCTAAGCGCCGCGAGCTGCGGGGGCAACCGGATCCGGCGCGCGTTCAGGGCCGCGGATACCGGGAAAGTAGCGTCAGTTGCCCGGTGAGCAGCAGCTCATTGCTATTTCGGCTGTTATATGTTAGATATTTTGGCCAATATACAAGCCTTTTTGAGCCTGCACTGAACCTGTCGTTTCTCCCCACTGACTGCCGCTCCGGCTGCACCACGTACCAGGGGAAAGGCCTCGGACACCCTGACAGTGAGTAGCCCCCAGCATGAGCGACAAAAGCCAAAACATACCGATGGCCACGTTGGTGGTTGCAGCAGTGACCCTTGCCTGCCTGGTTCCCTTTGTCGGCAAGGCGTACAACATCGACGACCCCCTTTTCATCTGGGTCGCCAAGCAGATCCAGTTGCACCCGCTTGACTTCTACGGCTTCAAGGTCAACTGGTACGGCAGCGAAATGGGGGCGTTCCAGGTCACCAAGAACCCTCCCCTCGCCGCCTACTATGCCTCCCTGGTTGGTTCCTGGTTCGGATGGCGGGAACTCCCGCTGCACCTTTTTTTCCTGCTGCCGGCCCTGGCCGCTTCCCTGGGGAGCTACTTCCTGGCGCGGGAGTTCACCGAGAACCCGCTGCCGGCCGCCCTGCTGGCAATCCTCAACCCCGCCTTCGTGCTGTCCGGCACCACGGTCATGTGCGACACCGCCATGCTGGCTTTTTTCGTCTGGGCCGTTTTCCTCTGGGTGCGCGGCCTGAAAACCGGCAGCAGCGGGCAACTCTGCGCCGCGGCCCTGCTGGTTGCCCTGTGCAGCCTGACCAAGTATTTCGGGATCAGCCTGATCCCGCTCTTGCTGGTCTACACCCTCGCCTTCGACGGCGCCAGGAAGAAGCAGGCCCTGTTCCTGCTGCTGCCGGTAGCCGTCCTCTGCCTGTACCAGTGGGGCACGGGTCTCCTCTACGGCCGGGGGCTCCTGCTGGACGCGGCGGGTTATGCCAGCCGCGAAAAGGGGCTGAACCCGGCGGGCTGGATCCCCAACCTGGTCACCGGGCTGAGCTTTGCCGGCGGCTGCTTCCTCCCCAGCCTTTTCTGCGCGCCCAAACTGTGGGGGAGGCGCGTCCTGCTCGCCTCGGCGCTGGCGCTTCCGGCCGCGGCCCTGCTTTTCAGCCAGCTGAACTTCGACCACCTGGCGCTGCACCCCTCCTGGGGATATTACCTGCAGCTCTCCCTGTTCGCGGCGGCCGGGGTGAACATCCTGGTCCTCGCGGCACTCGACCTGCGCCAGCACAGGGATCGCGACGCCCTGCTCCTCTTTCTCTGGGCGGCGGGAACCTTCATCTTCGCCACGGCCGTCAACTGGACCGTCAACGGGCGCAGCATGCTCCCCCTGGCCCCGGTCGTCGGGCTTTTGGTAGTGCGCCGCATCGAGCTGCTGCGTGCCGGCTCCTGGCTGCCGGGACTCAGGGAGCTGGCCTTGCCGGCGGCCTGCGCCCTCGCTCTCTGCCTGCTGGTGGCCTGGGGCGACTACCGCCTGGCGGCGACGGCGCGCGAGGCGGCCGCGCAGCTGATGACCTGCAACGGCAAGGACCGGCCGCGCTGGTTCCAGGGGCACTGGGGCTTCCAGTACTACCTGCAGGAGGCCGGGGCCGCCCCCTTCGACCGGAAAAGCAGCTCCCTCGATACGGGAGATCTCATGGCGATCGCGGAGAACAACACCAACATCTTCCAGGACATCTACGACCAGGGGACACCGCTCAAGGTCCTGGAACTGGCCCCCTCCCGGCTGGTCTCCACCATGAACTACGCTGCGGGGGCCGGGTATTACTCCAGCGGCTTCGGGCCGCTCCCCTACCGCTTCGGCGGGGACTTCGGGGAACGCTACCACCTGATAACCTTCCGACAGCCGGTCCGGCCGAGGTAGCAGGGTTGCAATTTGCAACGAGCTGTGTCAATCTGCGGACTTGCCGAACAACGGACTGCCGTTTGCCGGCTGCGCCCCCCTTTGGTCCGTCCACCTAACGAGCAAGGTAACGACTTGAAGCTTATCATCCAAATACCCTGTTATAACGAGGCTGAGAGCCTGCCCGCGACCTTGCGGGACCTGCCGCGCACGGTCCCCGGCTTCAGCGAGGTCGAGTGGCTGGTCATCAACGACGGCAGCTCCGACGACACGGCGGAGGTGGCCAGGAAGTGCGGCGTCGACCACCTGGTAGGGTTCACCAAAAACCAGGGGCTCGCCAAAGCCTTTCTCGCCGGGCTGGACGGCTGCATCAGGCTGGGCGCCGACGTCATCGTGAACACGGACGCGGACAACCAGTACGTGGCCGCCGACATCCCGGCCCTGGTCGCCCCGATCCTGGCCGGCAAGGCGGACATGGTCATCGGCGTCAGGCCGATCAACAAGATCGCGTCGTTCTCCCTGCTCAAGAAGCTGCTGCAAAAGCTCGGCTCCGCCGTGGTCCGCTTGGTCAGCAAGACGGACATCCCGGACGCGCCGAGCGGTTTCCGGGCGATCAGCCGGGAGGCCGCCCTCAGGATCAACGTCTTCAACGAGTACACCTACACCCTGGAGACCATAATCCAGGCCGGACAGAAGAACATCGCGATCTGCTCCGTGCCGGTGGGGGTAAACGGGGTGATGCGCCCGTCCCGCCTGGTGAAGAGCATCCCGTCCTATATCCGCAGGTCGATCCTGACCATTTGCAGGATCTTCGTCGTTTATAAAGCATTCCGGTTTTTCATGTCGCTGGGCGTCCTTTTTTCCAGCCTCGGGATGCTGGTGGGCCTGCGCTATCTCTATTACTACCTGACTGCCGGCGGAGCCGGACACGTCCAGTCCCTGATCTTGACCGCCATACTGCTGGGCGTCGGATTCCAGACCATGCTCACCGCCTTCCTTGCCGATCTTCTGGCGGTCAACCGGCGCCTGCTGGAGGACGTGCAGTACCGGGTGAGGGTGCTGGAACACCCCAACAGGGACGGTGTGCCGCTGCGGCAGCAGAGCGACCTGATCCGCGGCGACCTCGATTCCACCAAATAAATGGCATGCACTGCATGCGAACAACCTAAAGGAGGCAGGCATGTTTAAAGTATCAAAAATTGTTATGGCGGTTTTTATGATGGGTTTGGCTCTGGCGTTCATTTCCTGCTCCAGTGAAAGCGATCCGGCCATCAAGGTTTGCAAGGAATTCATCAAGAGGGCCGCCACCGGCGACAAGTCCCTGAAGGAGATCATCGATTTCGAAGCGGCGATGAACAAGTACGGGACGACCGAAAAGGAGTTCATCGAAAAAGCCGGGGCACAGAAATACGAAGAGACTAAGGACGACATGGTGAAAACCATTATGATCGCCTTTGCCCCCCTGAAAAACACCTACAAGTCCGACTTCAAGGATTTCAAGATCGAAGAAAAGGGTGTCGATTTCTGGATAGTTTCCTACCTTAACCCCGCAAAAGTGCGTAAGTCGATGAAGGTGAAGAAAATCAACGGCACCCTGAAGGCCTACTACTTCGGGGCATAGCAGTAACTCCCCGCGCCTCCGACCGGCGCGGGGAGGATACGCCTACCCGGCTGCCAAGGCGGAGGGCCGGGCGGCTGACAGCATCGGGATCATCTGTGGACAACGAAACGCCAGACAAGGGAATAAGTACGGCCCCGGACGCGCCCCGGGCAGTAACTTCCGTGGAGCGGGACTTCCCGTCGGCGGTACAGTTTAAGTGGGCTGCGGCAATCCTGCTGGCCTACTTCGGCCTGCGTCTGCTGTTCCTGGCTACCAGCATTTCCCCTTTCATCCCGCCCGACGAGACGACGCACTTCGGCATCTGCTCCATTTTTTCCGGGTATCCCTTTCTGCCGGAAAACTCGGCGTCAACCTATCAGTACGGGCTGGTCACCAACATCCCCTGGCTCTATTACTGGATCATGGGCAAACTGCTGGCGCTCAACTGCTTCGGGGTGTCGGACCTGATCTTCCTGCGTCTTTGCAACATCCCGCTCGCCTTTGCCCTGGTGTACTACCTGTGGCGCACCCTGTGCCTTTTGAGCCAGGACCGGCTCACCCAGATACTGCTGCTGGTTGCCGCCACCAACACCATGATGCTGACCTTCCTTTCGGCGTTCGTGAGCTATGACAACCTGGCGAATCTGCTGGCTGCCATGTCCATTTATTACCTGGTGGCGTTCTTCCGGCGCCGCACCCCTGCCCTGCTCTGCGCCTCGCTGCTCTGCCAGCAGGCGGGGTGCCTCGCCAAGGTGACCCTGCTGCCGCTGGTGCTGGCGCTCGGCGTGGTGCTGGTCCTGCACGAGTGGAAAAATCTGCGCGCGCTCCCGGGTTTCCTCTTGTCCTGCATCCGCAACCCGCGGGCGGGCGGGGTCGCCCTCGCCCTGGCGCTGCTGGCCGGCCTGGCGCTCAACCTCCAGCTTTATGGCGGCAACTACCTGCACTACCGGAGCCTCAACCCGGAAATGACCGACGTGCTCCCGCTGGAAGCCGCCATGCAGTACCGGCTCATCGCCCGCAACCACGTCTTCGAGCTGTACCAGACCGGCAAGGCGAGCAAGCAGCAGGCCCTGGAAATGACCAGCCAGATCGGCCACCCGGGGGACCGCGCCGACGCGGTATTCATGATCAACAATTTCGAGCGCTTCAAATCCGGAGAGCTGCCGAAGCTGAGCCTGCCGCAGTATGCCTGGCTCTGGACCCAGCGCATGGCGGCCGGCGTCTTCGGCGTTTTCGGCCACCTGGCGCTTCCCGCCAACTGGCCGCAGATCGCGCCCATCGCCCTGCTGGCCGCCTTGACCCTGGTTGCCCTGCTGGTGCGCTGGCGCCCGCGGGACGACGGCTGGATCCCCACCCAGCTTATGGCGATCTCGGCCAGCTACGCCCTTTACTTCATGTACCAGATCAACTACCGGGGCTACCTCGATTCCGGAGCGGCCTTCGTCGCACTGCAGGGGCGCTACATTTTCCCCGTCATCGGGCCGATCTACCTGCTGTCGAGCATCTACCTGATGCGTCTTTTCCAGGGGAAAGCGGCGCGCCTGGGGGTCTGGATGCTGGCGGTCGGCATCTTCCTGGTCTGCGATTTCCCGGTCTTTCTGGCCCGCATCACCCCGGACTGGACCTCCTGGCCGCCCAACTGAGCCGGACTGCCGCGGGACTGCGCCGCGGCCCCTGCCGGACTATTTCGCCCTAAGCAAAGGTAACGCACCTGGCCATGACAAAGAACCAAACCGAAGCGGGCGGCCTCACCAGGTACCTGCCCCATATCCTGCTGGCCCTGATTCTGGTCGGGGTTGCCTATGTCCGGATCCGCCTGCTGCAGGTCCCGCTGGAGCGCGACGAGGGCGAGTACGCCTACATGGGGCAACTGCTCCTCAAGGGCTTCGCCCCCCACCTGCACGCCTACTCCATGAAGCTGCCGGGCGTGAGCATGATGTACGCCCTCAGCATGGCGATCTTCGGCCAGAGCGCTTTTGGCGTCCATCTCGGCCTTTTGGTCGGAAACGGCCTCTCCGCGCTGCTGGTCTATCTGCTGGCGGCCCGCCTGATCGGCAGAGAGGCAGCACCCGCCGCCTGTGGAAGCTACGCGCTCCTTTCGCTCAGCAAATCCGTGTACGGAGTGTTCGCCCACGCCACCCAGTTTGTGGTGCTCTTTTCGCTGGCGGGCTTCCTGCTGCTGTTGCGCCCCAACCCGAAAAACCGCCTGGCGCCCCTGTTCCTGAGCGGTCTCTGCTTCGGCCTCGCCTTCATCATGAAGCAGCCCGCGGCGCTCCTTGGGCTCTTCGGGCTGCTCTATCAGGCCCGGGAAGGGTATAAAAGCCGGGCCTGGACCGGCAAGAGCTTCCTGACAGGGGTGGCTGCCCTGATTTTCGGCATGGCGCTCCCCTACCTGATCGTCCTGGTCTGGGTGCTGCAGGCGGGCTCCTTCGACGAATTCTGGTTTTGGACCGTCACCTATGCCCGCGAATACGCCGGCGGCCTCCCCCTGGACCTGGGACTGCAGACACTGGTGCACAATTTTTCCATCGTCTTTGCGCCACAGCGCCCCCTCTACCTCCTGGCGGCGGCGGGAACCCTGGTGCTGGCGCTGCGCCGCTCGCATTTCCCGCAGGGACCGGTCATCTGGGGCTACCTGCTCTTCTCGTTTCTGGCGGTCTGCCCCGGGCTCTATTTCCGCTGGCACTACTTCATACTGATCCTCCCCGGCGCGGCGCTGCTGGTCGGGGTGGCCACCGGCTACCTCGGGGAAGTGGCGGCCCGATTCCAGGGGGGGCAATGGCCGCGGCACCTGGTTCCAGTGCTGCTGGTCGCCGCAGCCGCGGGCTACGGTTTCTATACCGAGCGGGACTGTTTCTTCGCCCTCACCCCGCTCGAGGTCAGTTACTCGACCTACCGGATCTCCCCCTTCCCGGCGGCCCCTGAGATCGGCGCCTACCTGAAGGCGCACACCGTCGCCAGCGACACGGTCGCGGTGTTTGGTTCGGAACCGGAGATTTACTTTTACTCCGACAGGCTCTCGGCGACCGGCCACATCTACATGTACAGCCTGATGGAGGACCAGCCACATGCCGAGCGGATGCAGCGGGAGTTGATCAGCCAGGTCGAGGCCGCCCGGCCCAAGTACTGCGTCTACACCAGGATGCAATTTTCCTGGCTGGTGGGACCAGCATCGCCGCCGGTCCTTTTGGACTGGCTGGACAACTATCTGAAAAAGAACTACGTTCAGGTAGGGGTGATCGAGGTATACGATAACGAGTCACAACTTTTCTGGGACGCCGACGCGCTCCGTCACATCCCGAGACCGGACTCCAACCTGATAGTCTACCGGCTCAAATAGATATATCTTGGTTATCTGTACCTTCCTGCCAGTGGTCACCCGCGAGGTGTATCCCTGCCATTCCGTAGGGGCACCCCTTGCGGGTGCCCACATGGTAGGTGGTGCTAGCCAATCACCCCGTTGGATAAACGGCCCTTTATTTAAGCTGCGAACTTGCGGTTGTCCGTCCGCCACTTGGCGTTTTACACCTCAAACCGAGTCCCGATTTTGAATGACACCGATATTTCCATCGTAATTCCGGCGTACAACGAGGAGGCGCGCCTCCCGCGGTATCTGGCCGAAATCCAGGGTTACTTCGCCCCCCGCCCAACCAGCTATGAGATCGTCGTGGTGGATGACGGCAGCGTCGACCAGACCGCCAGGGTGGTGCAGGAGATCGCCGCGCTGGACAGCCGCGTCAGGCTGGTCCGGCTCCCCCTGAACCGCGGCAAGGGGCACGCGGTCAGGACCGGCATGCTCCAGGCATGCGGCAGGCTTCAGCTCTTTGCCGACGCCGACGGCGCGACGCCCATTTCCCAACTGGAGCGCCTGCTGCCCGCCCTGGAGCGCGGCGCGGACGTGGCCATCGCCTCCCGCGCGCTGAGGGAGACAGGCTGCGCGGTACAGGCTCATCTGCACCGCAAGATCATGGGTGCGGTCTTCAATTTCCTGGTCGCGGCCATCGCGGTGCGCGGCATCCGTGACACCCAGTGCGGCTTCAAGCTCTTCAGCAAGGAGGCGGCGCAGGCGGTATTTCCGTTGCAGCGGATCGACGATTTCGGCTTCGACGTGGAAATCCTGTATCTGTGCGGCAAGAGGGGGCTGTGCGTCAAAGAGGTGCCGGTCACCTGGAGCGACATCGAGGGCTCAAAGGTCGGTGTGGTCCGGGATTCGCTCCGGATGCTGGGCGATTTGTTCAAGATTCGCTGCAACGATCTGCGAGGCTATTACCGGCCCGGCGGGGCACGTCCCAACCTTGACGGCTAAAGGCGCGGTTCGGCCGGATGTGCCAATCATTTCAGTATTGAACAAATCCCGCACTCCTGTTATCTTAGCTGCCGTTGAGACTCTTTTTCGCAACAAATGCCCTTTAGTTCAGAATGTTATGACCTTCGCCTTTGTGTCTGGCGCGGTTGCCGCACTTAGAGGGTTCTCTGCATCTGCCTTGGTGAGCCCGTGAGAAAAACTCTTTTATTATTGGTAGTTGGGCTTGGGCTTGCTCTCAGGATTATCGGCGCGGATTGGGGGTTTCCCTTCCTGCTCCATCCCGACGAGAACGTGGTCGCCAACATGCCGGTCGCCATGGCCGAGCGTGCCTCACTGGACCCCGAGGAATACAACCACCCCGACCATTTCGACATCTACGCCAACGCCGTCATCTACCATACGGCAAGTAACCTCCTGTTCCATAAGCCCCTGACAAAGACCTTCGGCGAGCACACCCTGCGCTTTTACCACATGTCCCGGATCTTCGTCGCCCTCCTCGGCACGCTGTGCATCCTGGTCGCCTACCTTGTCGGCAGGGAGTACTCCGAGGATTGCGGCCTGGTAGCCGCGACCCTGGTGGCGGTTTTCCCCCCTTACGTAAACCACTCCCACTACATCACGGCGGATATTCCCTTAGCCCTTTTCACCTTCTCCGTGCTGCTCTTTACCATAAGGTACCTGAAGGCCCCCTCCCGCTGGAACCTCTGGGCGGCCCTGTTCTTATGCGCCCTTTCGGTCAGCGTGAAATACCCCGGCGTCCTGAATCTGCCGCTGGTCCTGGCCGCCGTTACCTACCGTCGCCTGGACGACCGGAAGCTTTGCCTCAAGGAACTGGCGCAGTCGCTTGCGGTATTCACCATCTCCCTACTTGCGGTTTCCCCCTACCTGCTGATCAACTTCGACAAGGTGGTGCAGGCCCTGACGGCCAATGCCAACCCGGTGCACCTGGGGGCGGACGGATTGGGCTGGACGGGAAACCTGATCTACTATGCGGGTACCTTTTACGACGCCGCCGGGACCTTCCTGACGATCTTTTTCCTGGCCGGCGCGGTACTCGTCGTGAAGCGGGAAAAGCAGCTCGCTTTGCCGCTTTTCCTCGGCCTGGTCTACTGGGTGGCACTGAGCAAGATCGGGCTGCACTGGGAGCGCTGGGCGCTTCCCATGTACACCTGCCCCCTCATGGTGGCGGCCTACGGCATCGACTGGGCCTTTAAAAAATCGCGCCTCTCCTCGAAAAGATTTTTCACTCCGCTGCTGGCGGCGGCTGCCGCGCTGGCGCTTTTCAACCTCCTGGCCGCAAGTACCGCCCTGACCGCCACCTATACGCTGCCGGACACCCGCTATGCCTCGTACCAGTTCACCCAGCTCAAGGGGATCAAGGAAACGACGGCGCTCTATGAAGGTTTTACCCCCTTTTACCCGGGTAACCTGCGCGACGGCAGCGCGTTGAACGCCTACTACACCATCGACAGGAAAAAAACTGTCGAGTCCATCATTCTCTCCTCCGGCGTCTATGACAGATACCGGCAGGAGCCTGACAGGTACGCGGCCGAGAACCAATTTTACGACTTCACCTTCAAGCTGCCGCTGATCGCAAAATTCGCTCCCAAGGAATATCTTTCCGACCCGGATGAGCCTTTCTACCTGAAAAGCGAACTGGCAAAGAACCTGGCCTTTCTGACTGACTACCTGCTGCACAAAAACGAGTTACTGAGCGGTCCGACTATTCTCATCTACAAGTACGAGACACCGGGCTTCCTCGAGCAGGCAGGCTATGCCGCCCGCCGGTCCACAAAGTAATTTGGCAGCCCTGGTTGTAATACTAACAACTACCCGGAGAGAGCGACGTCCATGACGCATCAGACCAGCAGCAAAGAGAAGAAGGCGATCCTTAACGGCCTGCGCCGGGACATCATCATGATGGCCGCACACTCCGGACATGTCGGCGTGGCCCTCTCCTGTGTCGACATCGTGGCGGCACTGTACCTCGACGTCATGAACTGCACGCCGGAAACCGCGGCGAGCCCGGCGCGAGACCGCTTCATCCTGTCCAAGGGGCACGGCTGCATGGCGCTCTACGCGGTCCTGGCGAGGACGGGATTCATCGGGCGCGAGGTGCTGGAGAGCTATGGCCACAACGGATCGATCCTGGCCGAGCACCCCATCGCGGGGCAGGTCCCCGGCGTGGAGTGCGCCACCGGAACCCTTGGCCACGGCCTTGCGATCGGGGCCGGCATGGCCCGGGGCATCAAGCTCCAGGGGTTGGGGGCCCGGGTCTTCGTCCTACTGGGTGACGGCGAGTGCAACGAGGGGAGCGTCTGGGAAGGCGCGGCTCTGGCGAGCGCCGGGGGGCTGGACAACCTGGTCGCCCTGGTGGACTGCAACGGCCTGCAGGCCTGCGGCGCCTGCGACGAGGTTTCTCCCGGGACGCAGCTTGCCGACTGCTGGAGGGGGTTTGGCTGGGAGGTCGAGGAGGCTGACGGACACGACTACCGCAAGCTTGTCGAGGTTCTGAGCCGTCCGGCTGTTGCCAACAAACCGCGGGTGATACTGTGCCAGACCGCCAAGGGGAAAGGGGTGGATTTCATGGAGGGTGATCTCGAGTGGCATTACCGGCCGGTGCGCGGAGATGACGTCGGCGAGTCGCTGAGGAGGCTTGCCGATGCGTGACGCCTTCTTCCAGGAGCTGCTGCCGCTTTTCAAGCATGACCCCCGGGTGGTCTTTCTCACCGGCGACCTGGGTTACAAGCTCTTTGACCAGCTGACCGCGCATGACCCGAGGAGGGTCATCAACTGCGGCATCCGCGAGGCCGGCATGGTCGGCTATGCCGCGGGGCTTGCCAAGACCGGGCTACTCCCCTTTGTCTATTCCATCGCGCCCTTCGCCACCCTGCGCTGCCTGGAGCAGATCAAGATCGATCTCTGCTACAACCAGGCGAACGTCGTGGTGGTCGGAGTGGGCGGCGGCTACGCCTACGGCCCCAACGGCTCGACCCACCACGGGGTGGACGATGTCGGCGTACTGAGCTGCCTGCCGCGGCTGACGATCTGGACCCCCGCGGACCCGCATGAGGTGCGCCTTTGCGTGCGGGCGGCGGCCACACTCACCACCCCCGCCTACCTCCGATTGGGTCGCAACAAGGAGCCCTACCTATTCCCCTCCCTGCAGGCGACTCCTGACATTTCCCGGCCCGCCCTGGTGCGCGAGGGCACCGACGGCACCATCGTCGCCAGCGGCTTCATCCTGCACGAAGCCCTCAAGGCGGCCGAGCTGCTGAACCAGGTCGGCATCCACCCGGCGGTGGTGCGGATCGCGACCCTGCGCCCCTTCCCCGGCGAGTTCATAGGTTCACTCGCCGCCAACGGCGGGCCGCTCCTGACGGTGGAAGAGCACGTGGCAACGGGCGGGCTCGGCATGGAAACCGCCCGCATCGTGGCCGAGGGGGGGAGCGGGAACCGCTTCGCCATGCTCTCCATCGCCGGTTCATTCCCCCACGCGTGCTACGACCGCGCCAGCCTGCTCGCGCAATCGGGGATCGATCCGCAGGGGATCGCGACCGCCTTCAACAAACTGTGGTCGGCCGACCAGTGCAGGAAGTGCTAATGGAAAGAGGAAATGACACCCGTGTAAATGGCCCCGGGTATGCCTCAGGGCTGCTGGAAATCGCCCTGACAGCCTTGACCGTCACCGGCCTTTGTTATTTTGTCTATTACCTGCTGGCTCCTTGGATCTGGAGCCAGAACATACCCTTCAAGCCGGCAGACCTTACACCCTGGATTCTAAGTGCCACCGACGAGCATGACGGGATCGAAATTTATGCACTGTACGTCATGGTGTTCGTCAATATTGGTGCCGCACTGGCGCTTTCTTGCCTACTCGGGCGCTTTGCCGGCCCCCGCGTACGCAACGCCACCATCGCGATCGGAACTGTCGCGGGCTTGGCGTACTGCGCGACGGTCGGCTTCATACCTCCCATGTCTGTTGGGACCGAGACCACCGCGACAACGGGCGAAATCCTCATGGTTGGCGCTCTAACCGCCCTGATATCCACACTGTTGTGGAACGTGCAAAAGCGCTCCAGCCGGCTTGGCTTCCTGCTGGCCGCCCTGCTGGTGGCTCCCCCCTGCTTCCTTGCCATTTCGGCTTTCGGCTGGCGCGATTACACCTACATATTCGCACCTGCGCTGAGACTTCTGGACGGTGCGCGCCCTTCCGAGATCTACTTCCAGTACGACCTGCTTCCGTCACTGCTGGCTGCGGCTTGGATGAAACTGGGCTTGGAGCTGAGGAATTTTCGAGTTCTCGGCCAGGTTGCCTACTATCTTGCATTTCTCAGTGTATTCTTCTTGTCATCCAAGCTGTTTCTGAAAAAAGAACTCGCCAGTTTGCTTCTGGTGGCACTCGTCCTGGGACGCATCTATGCCAGTCCGTTCGATGCCACCCTCACCTTCCAGACCACCCCAATCCGCCTTGATCTCTGGATTCCCCTGCTACTGGTCGTTTACCGTATCGGGCCGTATCACTGGCTGACGGGCCTGACCTGCGGGATGCTGGTGCTACTTATCAAAAACTTCGGCATCATCTACAGCCTCGCCTATATCCAGCTGCTGCTGACCCTGTGGGGCATCAGCTATCTTGACTCAAGAAAGAGTGTTTCCCTGTTGAGCAGCCTTGCTGAATATGCCAAGCGCTGCATGCGTCCGGTAGCGATCCTCGGCATCTGTTCCATTGCCAGTTTTTTTCTTTTCCGCAACACCGAATACGGCAATTTCGCCGGCTATTACCAGAAGATCGGTATCGGGTTCATTCAGATAGCGAGGGATTCCTTTTACTGGTATGTCCCCGCCATTTTCGGCACGGTGTTCATCTTGTTTTTCAGGCTGAGGAACCGCCTCACCGCAACCTACCTCAATACCGGGTTGCTGCTGGCCTACTGCGCAATCGGCAACTCGATCTATTTTTTCGGAAGAAGCCACGAACACAATATTCTCAACATTGCCATCGTGCTGATCTTCCTGTTCTTTCTCATGCTTGACCTCATGACCCGTTATTTGGGCGAGACGGCTGAAGAGACCCAAACGGTGGCCTCTTCATTTCTTCAAAGAAATGGCGCCCTCATTGCGTCCACACTGTTCCTTGCCACCATAATCGTTTCCTATACCGGGATGATCTGGGCCAGAGGTTCCATACAATTAACCAATGTCGAAAACGGGAAGATCAGTTACCAGAGCTTCAGCATACCCGAAGCCTTCCATGGCTACATGGCGAGAATCCGTGAAGCCACCAACAACAGCAGCAAGGTCTACTTTGTGGATGAAGCGGATTTCGCATTCTACTACTATGGCAGTTATGAGCAGTCGGGGTATTGCAACCCGTTCCTTACCTGGATTTTCACCAAGGACCTGCACAACTACCTGCAGAAACTGCTCGACAACGGCTACTATCTGGTATGCAGCCCTACCCTGAAACATCTCTTGAAGGACCTCAAATATAATTCCACCACGGTTGTTGGTGACACTATTTTGGTAACAAAGCTTCCCAAACAGGCAATTAAACAATGACGGAGTCTGAAAAAAACGAAGGATTGCCGCCTCCGCCCAACGTTGCCCCCGGTGAGTCGCTTGCCGGGAAGGCGCGTTTCCTCGCCCGCACGCTGCTCGACATGCAGATGGGCTCCGTCTACCGGCACCTGCGCCCCTGGCTGACGAAGCAATCCGGTGCACTCCTGGAGGTCGGTTGCGGCGCGCAGCCTTACCGGCACCTGGTGCCTGCAGGTTGCAGCTATACCGGACTTGACTGGGAGCAGGCGGGGGCGCACTTCGATTGTCGCCTCCCCGATACGGTCTACTACCAGGGCGACCTGTTCCCGTTCGAGGACGACAGTTTCGACTCCCTGTTCCACACCGAGGTGCTGGAACATGTCTACCAGGCCGGCCGTTTTCTGGCGGAATGCCACCGGGTGTTAAAGCCGTCGGGCACCATGTTTTTCACCGTTCCCTTCCAGGCCAGGTACCATTACAAGCCGCACGATTATTTCCGTTACACCCCGTCCGCCTTGGAGAGGATGCTGGGCGAGGCCGGCTTCCGGAAGATAACGATCCGGCCCCGGGGCAGCGACCTGACCGTCGCGGCATACAAATGCATCTCCGTTTTCTACCGTTGGATGCAGTCGGGACCGGTCGGGGTTTGCGCCGGGCTGCTGGTCTCCCCGATTGCCGTACTGGCGCTGCTAGTTGGAACCATCTCCCTGCGCAGTCGCCTGGGGAGCCCCGATGATTGCCTCGGCTACACAATAACCGCAGATTCCTGATTCAACTGCAACTGGGGCGACAGCGTCAATCTGACCTTGGAGAGGATATCATGGAAGAGCAGCATACCGTACCGAAGTGCGTTTTTCCTTGCTTTACCTACTTGGCGGAAACATTGCTGCTGGCGCTTTCAGTCACCGGTCTCTGGCAGTATATATACTACCTGTTAGCCCCCTGGATCTGGCGGCAGAACATGCCGTTCAAGCCTGAAGATATCACTCCCTGGATGCTGAAAGTCATAGGACAAGACGGCATTGAGATATACGCATTGTATATTCTTGTTTTTTTCATCATTGCCAGTGTCGTGACACTCTCGGGACTTGCCGGATTAGCCCCGGGGACACGCCTTAAACGTCCCCTCGTTGCTCTCAGTGCCGTGATCACCGCCTTTTTCTGCCTGACCGTTGGGTTCACCCTACCGGCGGGTTCCTTTCCTGATATTCCGTTATTCTTGGCCGTCCAGGAATCCATGTTGATCTTGCTGGCTCTAATCCCGCTGGTTGCGCTGCTGTGTTACCTGCAGCGGTTTTCTTCCAGATTGGCAACCGGGCTGGTCGCCCTCATTTTAGTCCCGGTCTGCTTCGTAGCGACAGCTGAAATAAGTGGTCTGGATTATTCCTTCATCTTCGCACCGGCGTTGAGGCTTGTTAACGGCGCCGCCATTTCGGATATTTACCTCCAGTACGATCTATTGCCTTCGCTCTTTGCCGCTGCCTGGATGAAACTCGATCTTGATCTCAATACGTTTCAAATCCTTGGCCAGGCCGGTTATTTCCTCACCTTATTGGGCATCTTCGTACTATCCGGGAAGCTCTTCCGTAGAAAAGAGCTGAGCATATTTCTCCTGGTTGCTCTCATCCTGGTGCGCATTTATGCAAGTCCCTGGGAAGTTGTCGCTTGTTTCCAGGTGACCCCTTGGCGCCTTGATCTCTGGTTTCCTCTGCTATTGGTCGTCTACCGCTGGGGACCCTATCACTGGTCAGCAGGACTGGCCTGTGGACTCTTGCTGGTATTTCTTAAAACTTTCGGCATCATTTACAGCCTTGCGTACCTTCAGTTGCTCTTGACTTTGTGGTTGATTGACTTCGTAGATACGGACAGAAAGCAAAGGTTCCCGCTGAAAGATTTGATAGCTCACCTAAAGCAATGCGCCGTTTCCCTCACAATAATGGCGCTTTTCGGATTGGCGAGTTACGCTCTTTTTAAAAACGACGTTTATGGCAATTATTCCGGATACTATCAGAAAATAGGCATCGGCTTTCTGAAGATTGAAACCGATTCATTTTACTGGTATATTCCCGCGGTAATGAGCATTTTGGTGATCCTCCTCTGCAGACTTCGTAAAAGTCTGTCACCATCCTATGTTGCTGCCGGTTTTCTGATCACCTATTGTGCCATCGGGAATTCCATATACTTTTTCGGAAGGAGCATTGAGCACAATATTCTTAACATCTCCATTACCCTGATGTTCATGTTCTTTTTCATGCTCGATCTCATCGAGCGCGTTATGAACGAGGAGACCGGGGAGACCGAGGAGACCGAGGAGACCGAGGAGACCGGGGAGACCGGGGAGACCGGACTGCCATCGTTCTTGAAACGTCATGGTATTTCTCTGATTGCAGGGATTTTAATCTCCGTCACGACCGTATCGTACTCCCGGAATATACTTACCAAGGTAGTCACCCAGGCGACAAACATCACGGACGGACAGTTTATTTATCCGCACGAAGTGAATCCCGATTTCTTTCGCTTCACGGATATCCTTAAAACCATAACCAATGGCAGCAAAAAAGTGTATTTTATGCAGGTAAATGATTTTTATAGTTACTACTATGGCGGTTATACTCCGGTCGGATATTGCAACCCGTTCGTTTCATGGATATTCACAAAGGACCTCGACATTCACCTGCAAGGGCTCCTCGACAATGGCTATTATCTGGTTTACCCGCTTTCCATGAAGAGCTCGACGGCCAGACTTAAGTACAATTTCCATACTGCATTAGCTGACAGTGATACTGATGTGATCGCCAAACGGAAGGAATAGAGGTATACGTCGTAAGGGCCACTTTCACCGTACAGGAGTATATTCAGGCATGTCCATGGTACAAAAAATAAAAACCCTCCAGGGCCCCATCCTCGTGCTGGGCGGCAGCGGCTTTATCGGCGCCAACCTGGTGCATGCGCTCCTGGCGCAGCGCGACGACGTCTACGGCACCACTTCCAGCTTCGAGGCCTGGCGCCTGGAGAGCATTCCGGAGCGCAACCGGAAGGTCGTGGACCTCCTGGTAGATGCGGACCTGGAAAGCCTCTTCGCCGAGGTGGCCCCGCGCACCGTTTTCAACTGCGTATCCTATGGCGGCTACTCCTTTGAAACCGACCCCCGGCTCATCTACCAGACCAACTTCAACCTGACTACCCGGCTCCTGCAACTGATGCACAAGCGCTCCATCTCCTGCTACGTCCACTCGGGGAGTTCGTCGGAATACGGCGACAACTGCACGGCCCCCGAGGAGAGCGCCCCGCCCGCCCCCAATTCGGACTACGCGGTTTCCAAGGTTTCCAGTGCGGCGCTGCTCAACTACTTTGGCAAGAAGAAAGGGCTTCCCTGCGCCAACCTGCGGCTCTATTCGGTGTACGGACCGCTGGAGGACTCCTCACGCCTGCTCCCCACGGTGATCCGCTTCGGCGCGCAGGGCGACTACCCGCCCTTCGTGCACCCCCAGATCTCCCGCGACTTCATCTACATCGACGACGTGGTCGAGGCCTTCGTAGCCACCGCCCTCAATCTCAAGGAGGAGGATTACGGCGAATCCTTCAACATAGGCTCCGGTTGCAAGACCACCATAGCCGACATCGCCGTCGTGGCACGCGACCTGTTCGGAATCGACCACGAGCCATCCTTCTCCTCCATGCCGGACCGGGTTTGGGATGTCAGCGACTGGTACGCGAACCCCGAAAAAGCCTACCGGTGCCTGGGCTGGCAGCCGCGCACGGGCCTGCGCGAAGGGCTTACCAGGATGGTTCAGTGGTACCGCAGCCTGCCTGACCCGGACAAATACTTTCATTCCTCCAAGCAGTTCGGCCTCGACATGACCTACAGCGTCACGGCGATCATCGCCTGCTACAAGGATAACCAGGCCATTCCGATCATGTACGGGCGCCTGAAGGAGACCTTCACCAAGCTGAAGATCGATTACGAGATCATCTTCGTCAATGACAATTCTCCGGATGACTCGGAGGAGGTGATCCGCGCCATCACGCGCCGCGACAAGCGCGTCACCGGCATATCGCACTCGCGCAACTTCGGTTCCCAGTCGGCCTTTCGCAGCGGCATGGAGATCGCGAGCAAGAACTCCTGCGTGCTTTTGGACGGCGACCTGCAGGATCCGCCCGAACTCATCGAGCAGTTCGTCGCCAAATGGCGCGAAGGGTTCGACGTGGTCTACGGCCGCCGGGTCAAGCGCGAAGCGACCTTCTTTATGCGCATCGCCTACAAGCTCTTCTACCGGGTCTTCGACGCCTTCTCCTACCTGACCATCCCGCACGACGCGGGGGACTTTTCCCTCATGGACAAGAAGGTCGTGCAGTGCCTGCTGCAGTTCCCCGAGCGTGACCTGTTCCTGCGCGGCATCCGCGCCTTCGTCGGGTTCCGGCAGACCGGCGTCGACTACGTGCGCCCGGAGCGGATGTTCGGCGTCACCACCAACAGCCTCTTCAAGAACATCGGCTGGGCCAAGAAGGGGATCCTCTCCTTCAGCAACACCCCGCTCAACATCCTGAGCTTTGCCGGCACGGTGCTCTTCATCATCTCGATCCTGCTCGGCATCGCCCAGATCGTCGGCCACCTGCTCTTTCCGGAACTCGCCCCCAAGGGTGTGACGACCATGCTGCTCGTCATCCTCTTTTTCGGATCGGTCAACCTCTTCGCGCTGGGGATCGTGGGCGAGTACATCGCCAAGATCTTCGAGGAGGTCAAGCAGCGGCCGCACTTCATACGCAAGCACCTGGTGCGCGACGGCGAGGTGCGCAACTTCTCCGTGGACCGGCAGCAGCGCAATTGACCCGGCACCCTGGGGAAAGGAATCCCGCTCTTAAAAAGTATGCCAGGGGACAAAACGGTTTTCAGGGTCTCTTTGAATAGACAGAATTTGGACTTGTATCAGCTATGAAGGGCCACGAGACAAACTGGAGACTGATTTTGGGCGACAAGGCTATTGAACGCAGATTGATTATTTTCTTATGCCTGCTTGCCATGGTCAGAGTCTTCCTTCTCAATGCTGCATTCCCTATCTTCAACCCTGTAGACGAAGTGCAACATTTTGATACCATCGTCAGGTATGCTGAGGGCGACGTCTATGATAGTGGAGTTACTGATTATAGTTTGAACCTTTGGTCGGCAAAAATACAGATTATCTACGCGACTCCAGAGTATCTGCATCAAGAGCTAAAAGACAAAATCCCCACTTTTCGTAAAATGAATCGACCCGACGCACCTGCCATAGTCGACTCACTACGACAAAGAATAGCGGACTCACTTCCGAATTATGAGGTCCATTCACCGCCAATTTACTATTTTTTAGCCGGCCAGTGGCTCAACATCGGGAAACTTATTTTTTCCAATGACGGGTTTCTAGTGTACTGGCTCAGATTTATGAATGTTTTTTACTATGGATTGCTGCTAGGGGGAACCTACCTCTTTTGCAAATATTTTTATCCCGAGGACAGGGCGGTTCGCATCGGCGTACCCATGTTACTCGCCGTATTCCCGAATACTATATTCTATTCATTGAACAATGATGTCTTTTCCCCATTGTTTTGCACCCTGGCTTTGTTCATGACGCTTCGGATCTGTACTGGTCAGCGAACTATACTGACTTACGCGTTGACCGGCCTAGCTATTGCTTCGACGCTCCTTGTCAAACTGACTAACATGCCAACTTTTTTCGTTTGTACCGCAATAATCGCGGTGTTCACCTATCGCCTTATTTCCACCAAGGATATTGCAGCTAAGTCGCAAAATCTCGTGGCGTTGTTCACTGCCATGCTGGCTCCTCTTCTGTTGTGGATGGGTTGGAATCTGACTGTGCTCGGCGATTTACTTGGAACGGAAGACAAAGTGAGATTTCTGGGGTGGACAAGAAAACCACTCCTTGCTTGGTTTGGACATCCGATATTTTCCATCAGCGGTTGGAAGTCGGCAGCGGAAAACTTCCATATGCTTATCTACACCCTTTGGCGTGGCGATCTGGTTAACTGGCCCGACAGCCTGGATGCTTTTTTCACCATTTCGTCCGTGGTTTTTGTCATTGCTGTCTGCGCCAGGCTGTACTCAACGCGCGGTCGAATATCATCCCAGAAATCGTTATTTAGTGCAGCCTGTCTGGCAATATGTATCTTATATATTGCGTTTATAGTGATATCTTCCATTCAGTTTGACTTTGGAAAATGCTTTTCACCGTCACAAGCAAACCCATACTTTAACAAAGGCAGGCTAATCATTGGTTGCCTGGTGCCTTTTCTCATCATATACATAGAAGGTTTGGAATACATCTTATCCCTGCTGAAGCTGAAAAAGTACTCACTGCATTTCATCGGCATAATCTGCCTGATAATTTTGATTGCCACTCCAATCGTTACGCGACAGACTTTTTCCAGCCAATGGAACTGGTTTCATTATTTCTGAGGATTTACGGACTGCTCTAGGAGACGGATATTTATGGAGCTGATTTCACGCCATTGCCCTTTGTGCGGCTCTTCAGACACCGCAAAAGTTTTTACCGAGGCGAACTATGACCTGGGCAAGTTGGATAGTTATGCCTTCGCTTCGAGGAAGATGCCGGAGTACATGCACTACCGCCTGATCGAGTGCCCGACTTGCGACCTGCTCTACGCGAGCCCCCTCCCCAAGCAGGACTACCTTACCGAGGGTTACGCCGAAGCGACCTTCGACAGCGGCGTCGAGGCGCATTACGCCGCGGCCACCTACGGCGCCACACTGGCCGGCTTTGTGGATCGACTGCCTGATCGCCACGGCGCGCTGGATATCGGTACGGGTGACGGAGCTTTTCTGGAGGAATTGCTAAAGCAGGGCTTTGACGGGGTGATAGGGGTGGAGCCTTCCCGGGCTCCTATTGCAGCAGCACGGGACGATGTGCGCCCGCTGATTCGGGAAGGGATCTTCAACGGAGAGGATTTCGCACCGGGGAGCCTCAGCCTGGTGACCTGTTTTCAAACGCTTGAGCACCTGAACGATCCTGCCGAAATGGTCCGTGCGGCGGGGAAACTGCTGAAGCCCGGAGGAGCCGCTTTTTTCATCTGCCACGACCGCCGGGCCCTCTCGGCGAAGCTGCTGGGCAAGAAGTCGCCCATTTTCGACATCGAGCATCTCCAGCTGTTTTCCCACCTCAGCGCCCAGTACCTGCTGGAACAAAACGGTTTCGCCGATGTCAGGGTCGCGACCATTGTGAACCGCTATCCCCTGCGCTACTGCTTGAGGCTGTTGCCGTTGCCAAAACTACTGAAGCAGTCGGCAATAGCAGTCACCGACCTGCTGCGCGTTGGCAGCATCGCAGTGCCGATGCCAGCGGGCAATATCGCCGTCGTGGGTTATAAGGCTTAAGTGCCGCTTTCCGAGGGCATTTCCGGTGACTGCCACCAGATATATGCCCCGGAAAAGCTAGCGGGTGGGTTTAGCCCAGTTTCTCGACCAGGCGTTCTTCGAACAACGCGGTAAACCTGTTGGTCTCCTGCCGGGGGAATCGCTGCAATAGGTCCCGACCCGAAGTCTTCCCCTCCGCGATTTCAAGGAAGTAGTGCGCCTTTGCGTCACCGGGATTTTGACGGCAGGCCTCCCTGAAGCGCTCGGCCGCCTGGTCGTTTTGCTCTTCCAGCAGGTAGATCCTGCCGAGGTCCAGGTCGATTCCCGGCATTTTCGGGTTCAACTTGCGGGCCAGTTCCAGCACCTGGAGCGCGTCTTCCGCGCTGCCGCAAAGCCAGGACAATAGGCCTATCTGGTGAATGATTTCCGGCTCCTCCGGTGCCAGGGCAAGTGCTTTCTGAAGGCAGTCGTCCGCCGTTTCGAGGTCCTGCCCCAGTTCGACCAGCGAGGAACCGAGACCCAGGTGCGCCTGGTAGAGTTTTGGCATCAACTGTCTGGCACGGGTAAAAGCAGTGACGGCAAGTCCGCACTGACCCTGCTGCCGGTACACATTGCCCAGGTTCACCAGTACCAGCGCCGAGTTGGGGTTTACTTCGCAGGCAATTGCCAGGTAGTACTTGGCCTTATCGAGGCTTCCGCGCTCAGCATAAAGGGTTCCCAGCAAGTAATTGGCATCAAGATGCCGCGGATTTTCGGCCAGCACCTTTTTATACAGCTTTACTGCCTCCAGGTATTCCGCAGACTCATGCTTCTTTATCGCCCTTTTCAACAACTTTTCTACCGACATGCCACGCTCCCTTACCATGATGCCATCCCAAGCCGCGGCTCCGATGGACTCGTCATCTGGATTACACTTCAAACTCTCGCCAGACCAAACCTCCAGGTCAGTTTCGATATTTATATGCCAGTTGCCATCAATTAACAACCGTTTTCCTCGGGTGCATTCAGGCGCTGTAAGCACAAAAGTTGTCAGGTCCGATTCCGGATGATAGTCCGGAACCCCATAGTCACTTTCGATAACGCTTCTGCAGTTCGAGCGCCATGTAATTATCGGGCTGGATACGCAACACCTTATCAATGTTCTCACGGGCTTTTTGGTAATCACCCAACTGGTAATAGATTTTAGCGAGCTGGAGGTACTCTCCGGGATAGTTGGGATTTTTGACTACCAGGCCATCGAAATACTCCCTCGCTTCCTGCAAATTCGAGTTTTCTCGGTAGATCGAACCTATCCTGTCAAAGGTCGGTTCATAATACTGGCAGTTGGACATGCTGTCACAGGCTGCGATGGTATTCTTGTAGGCGGAGAGCGCGGACTTCCGGTCGCCATTTTCCAGGTAGGAATCCCCCAGTGCGTTCCAGGCATCGGTATCGCCAGGGTATTTGCCCGTCACGTCACTCCAGAGCGTTATCGAGTTTTCCCAAACCGCTGCCTGTTTAAAGGTCAAGTACGACATGGCAACAACAACGGCACAAACGCCGGCTATGGTGAGAATCCTCACTCTTCCCGCCGCGATACCGTAGGCAATCAGCAGCGCCTCTGCCAGCAAAACGGACGCTCCGAGCATCGGGAAATACAGGTAACGGTCGTTGATCAGGGTCATTATCGGGATCACCTGCGAGACGGGAGCCAGACCGATAAAAAAGACCAGGAACCAGAAAAAAAGATCGCGCCTTCGATGGTACAGATAGATGCTCCCGGTGCCAAGCAGCAGGAAGAATAATGCCGAGAGCAGCACCGGCAGGTCAGGCACCGAGCGCACCGGGAGCGTGTACGAAGCACACAGGTCGCTGGGCCACACGACCATGCGCAGGTACCGGACGAAAATGGGGAGCATGGTATAGACCGTGGAGAGAGGATTCCCCCCGAAGTATGGTGCCCTTCCCGGCGTCTGGCTGACAAAGGTGACGAGGCTCATGGCAACAGCGGCCGCGAAAAAGGGGATCGCAGGCAGAATTTTCCGGCGCCAGGAATTGCCGTTGTTAAAGCATTGCTCGTAAAGCACGACGATCGGTGCCATGATGACCGTTATCGCTTTTGCCAGCAGGGAGACCATGAAGAACAAAAGCGCATAGCCATAATGTGGCCAACCCTTTCCCCCTTTCCTTTCGTGATATCCCAGGTAGCAGTGAAAAGAGATGAGGAAAAACAGCATGGCAAGCAGGTTCTTGCGCTGGGAAACCCAGGCGACCGATTCCACCTGAACCGGATGACACAGGAACAGCAACGCCGCTACCAATGCCAGCGCCTGAGTCTTCTGAATCCTGATCAGCAGCCAATAGAAAAGAATCCCATTAATGGCATGGTAAACGACATTGGACAGCAAAAATCCGCCGGCACGGTATCCCCAGAAAGTGTAATCCAGCATGTACGACACGATCTGCACCGGAGCGTAATTTCCTGAGTAGATCTGGGTGAACGCCGCACGAAGATGGCTTAAGGAAAAACCCCTTACCGCCTCGTTGGCAGTGACATACACGTCATCGTCCCAGGTATTGACAAAATCATGGCTCAACACACCCGAGTAGATGACAAAGGTGACGGCAATGAGCGCCAAAATGGGCAAAAGATGTGTTTTCACCTGAACGCGTGGCAAGTCGAGCATCAAAAATCCTCAATTTATGGTATATAGCTGCGCCCTCGCAAAGAGGGAGTGGCGGGGGCGTCCTGCCGCAGTCAGCACCAGGAAAGCTGGCCCCTGCATTACTTTCGGTCTGCGAGACCATAGGATTCCAACCCCCTGAGGCTTTAGCATGAAAGGAATTTTCTGTCAAAACATAACCTTTGAGTGAACTGCAACGGCGGGTGTGCCAGGATATCCTTGAGTAAGTGGCCGGTATATGGTAGTGAACTCCTTAGAAAAGGGACTTGGGGCCAGGGTCAGGGCGTACCTAAAAGCTCCCCCTCCCCCGGAGGGCGAGGGGATAAGCAAAAGCGACCCCCCTGTCTCGCTGCGCGAGCCTTCCCCCCCTACTTCGCAGGGGAGACACAGCTGCTAAAGCCCCCTCGTTAATGGCAGTGCTCCCGGAGGGGAGAGGGACAAGGAGGGGGAACGCCGTCGCAGGCGGGGACGGGTGCTACTAGGTCGGAAAGCCTGGACTGGGACTTATTATTCTCAAGCGTGAAGAGATGGAGCCTGCAGCAATGCCTCTGAAAAAAACTTTGAATTATCTGCGAGAGCACCCGGAGGCTGTCGGCCTGATCGCCATCCTGGCGCTCTCGGCACTCCTGCGCCTGGCCTCTCTCCACGCGCCCTTCGACCGTGACGAGGGGCAATACGCCACCATCGCCCAGGTGATCCTCAGGGGCGGCCTCCCCTACCGTGACGCCATCGAGATCAAACCTCCCGGCACCTTCTACCTCTACGCCCTGGCAATTTACATTTTCGGCGCCACCATCGAAGCGGTGCGCACCTTCACCGCGGTCTACGCCCTTCTGACAGCGGTGGCGGTGTACCTGGTTTCCCGCCAGATCGCCGGTTCCCGCGCCGCCCTTGGTGCAACCCTGCTGTACGGCGTATTTTCCACCGTTCCCCAGTTACAGGGAATCAGCAACACGGAAGTGTTCCTGGTCCTGCCAATGATCGCGGGGGTCTGGTGCTTCCTGCAGGCGCTCGACACCCGAAAGCGCCGCTATCTCTACGGTGCCGGCCTCTGCGCCTCCCTTGCCATGCTTATCAAGCCGGTGGCACTTCCGGTCGTGGCTCTGGAGTTCCTGTTAATCCCCTGTTTCGGCTCCGGGCCGGGACGTTGGAAACAGGCGATCCTCGACCTGGCCGCCTTTCTGGCCCCGGTGGTTGCCTGCGCACTGGCGACGCTGTGCTATTTTTACCTGCGCGGCGGCCTGGACGATTTTCTTTACTGGACCGTCGTAGTCTCACGCCGCTACAAGGACGCCGAGATATTCCTGGTGCCGCCGGTTTCCGCTGTCGTGCGCTACCTGCATACTGCCCTGCTGGTGCCCGCCCTGCTCGGGATTCCCGCCGCCTTCTGGCTGGCGCTCACCCGGCGCACCATTCCGGGCCTGCTGCCGCTGTTACTGATCCTGGCCGTGAGTTTGGCGGTTACCCTTCCCGGTAAAAACCACCCTCATTACTTCATCATGCTGATCCCTTTCCTGGCGATTCCGGCGGGCGCCGGCCTGGTGCTCATCACGAGGCTGCCCAGGGTGCCGGCGTGCCTGGCACTGGCGGTGGTCTCCGGGCTTTTTGTCTTTTCACTCTGGGAGAATTACAGGTTCTACACTGTCTATACGCCGGAGGAGGCCGTGACCGCGACCTACGGCTCTTCCATTTTCGTGGATTCCGCGAATCTGGCCCGGTATCTGAAGGAGCACACCAGCCCGCAGGATTATATCTTCCAGTGGGGTTTCGAGCCCGAGCTCTACTTCCTGGCCGACAGGCGCTGTCCCAACCCGTACCTGGTGAGTCTGCTGCCGGACTGGTCGGATGATCCGGTGCAGGCCATCAACAGGATGCAGCAGAGCCTGCTCGACAAGAAGCCGGCGTACCTGGTTTTACAGCCGGAATGGTCGAATTATGGTGGCATCTTTGAGATCAGGGAGTACATCAGAAAAAACTGTTATGAAGAAACCAAGGCTGGATATGCCGTCATCTACAGGTGTTCAGCGAAATAGATAACCGGCGGCGGCTAAATCAGCCGGCATGCTGTCCCCAAAGAGCGTAACCACGCAGGTATGACGCGCTCCGGGGCCGGAACGTAAGGTTGCCATCCCTCTCATGCTCATTCCCTCCAACCGCTATACTGCCGCACCGGCAAGCACTCCAGGTACATCACCGGCCCCGTGGGAGTGGCATCAAATGGCGTCGTGCCACTGGTCACATGCTGTTGCAAAAACAGTCCCGCAGCCCTGTCCCAATAGCTGGTGCAGTCTGCGATTTTGAGACTCGAGGGGGGCACAGGTGCTTGCCCGTCCTGCGGAGCGCGCAGATCCCCCACCACCCAGACACGGTGCCCGGAGCGCAGGGTCCGCTCCATCTCGCGCATGAGCGGAAGCAGAGCTGCCTGGGGGCTTCGAGCCAGTTGGAGAATGCGAGAACCATCCAATGCTTCGGCATCAGGCGAGGAGAGTCCGGGAAGCAGGGCCCAGGGGGCGGAACCGCGGTAATAGTAGGTGAAGGCTTGTCCAATCCAGAGGGGCGAGACCATAATAAAATCCCCCGGGACCGCCTGCTCCCCGATACGGGTCACCAAAAGGTCGAGGTTGGTGCGCCGGATCTTGCTGTAGGAGATCAATCCCGGGGTTTGCAGCAGCAGCAGGAGTGCGACGGCTCCGCCGAGTCCCCAGGCGGCAAGGGGAGCGCGACAAAAACGCTGAACGGGTAGATCCAGGAAGCAGGCCATGACGGTGAAACTTGGCAGATAATACCAGGGCATCATATCGCGCCCCCCGGCCCAGACAAAAGCCGGCAGCGAAATTGCCAGCAGAAGCAGGGTCAGGCCTGCAAACAGTATCCGGCTTCCCCGCCCCCCCAAACGCGCCCGGCGCAAAGCCCGCCAGCCCCGACCGCAGGCGGCGGCCACCAGGTATAGGGGCACTGTCAGCCACAATGCCCCCAGCCACTTGTTCCCGCTTCCCAGAATGAAAAGCACGTCCACCCAATGCTCGAGCGGGTTGAGGGGCGGGGCAAGCAGAATCTTCCAGACCGACGCGCCGGCAATTACCGGATAATAAGGGAGCAATGACAGGGCGGCCCCTCCCCCTATCAGCAGGGTCGCAGCACTGCGCCCCCACTGCCGGCGCACGGCGCAGACCATTGCCCCGGCCGTGCAGACCGAGAATATCACGTAGCTGTCTTGATAATTGGCCTGGGCACACAGTACGGCGACCAGAGAACTCGCGATCCACCGTTTCCAAGAACCTTCCGAGATGAAGCGCCAGACGCAACCGACCAGGGCAGCGGACAGTAAGGCGGCCAATCCATAGGAACGCATGGACGTTCCCCAATAAAAGACGGTCACGTTCACCAGCAAGAACACGGACCCCAGCAGGGGCAACCGTACCCCCATCGTTCGGACCGACCAGAACAAGGCCCCGGCCAGTGCGCCGTACAGCGCCAGGCCCAACAATGCCAGGCTCGCATGACCCGCGCCCAGTCCCAGCGCCATCCAGCATTTCACCAGGAAGGCGAACAACAAGGGAGCCGAGTCCTGCTCCAGATGGGCGTACATGTCCGCAGGGTTTGGCAGCTTGGCCAGCGCGATACTGCTCAGCTCGTCCCGCCAGAAGGCACCGGAATGGGAGTGCAGGTTCAGGGCTGCCGCAACCACTACACCCAATAGTGCCGTCATGGGGATCAGCAACGGCAGAAGTCTCCGCCAGCGGGAGCGGTAGCGCCGTGCTTGGCAGGAGTGGAGGGCGCTGGCCTGAGGCGGCAGAACTGGCGGGGGCGTGTGGATCGGCACGTTCAAATTCCTTCCGTGTTGGCATTCGCGGCTGCCGAAAATTTCAAAACCCGGTCTTATTACTAAAGGTGCGGGAGAAACACCCTGATTATCATCGGGTGTCCGTCTTGATAATCGAAAGCGCATGTTCCAGGTTGCCGCGTACCTCCCGGTCCTCGGGATTTATTTGGAGCGCGGCCTGGAATTCCTTGATCGCTCCAGCCAGGTCCCCTTTACGGGCCAGGGCGATCCCCTGGTCGTTACGGGCTTCAACTGAGGCCGGGCTGATGCGCAGCGCCTCGCCGTACTCTCTGAGTGCGGCATCCAGCGCCCCTTTCTGAGCCAAGGCGAGCCCCTTGTTGATATGGGCTTCAAAGAAAGTCGGGTTGATCCGGAGGGCCTCGTCATATTCCTGGATCGCCGCATCCAGCTCACCTTTCCCGGCTAAGGCAAGCCCCAGGCGGTTGTGCACCTCGACGAAATCGGGGCCGATCCGGAGAGCCTCCCGGAACTCCCGGACTGCTCCGTCCAAATCTCCTCTTTTGGCATAAGTTCTTCCCAGCTTGAAATGCATTTGCGAGTAGGAAGGGAATATCAGCAGCGCAGACTGGTATTCACCGATTGCTTGATCCAAATCCCCATTGTTTTCAAAAGTAAGCCCCAGATTGTAGTGTATCAACCAGTTCGCTTCGGTAACGTGCAGGGTATGTTTATACAGGCTGACGCCGTCGCGCCAGTAGCCAACCTGCCGCCAGGTCAAAGACACGGACGCGACGAGGGCAGCTCCGGCCAATACGGCCAGAACCCGCCCTTGACGTGGCAACTTCTTGGTCAGCTCCGGAATTCCCCAGGCAGCCATGACAAAAAGTCCGATTGAGGGGATATAAGAGTAGCGGTCCGCCATTGCTTGTGCTGAGCCCACCTGGAGCAGGCCGATTACTGGCACAAGGGTCACCAGGAACCAGAACCACCCAACCGGAAGAAAAGGGTATTTATTCCCGAAACGGATCGTGAGCGCGGAGATGACAAGCAGGACAACGAGCGAACCGATAACCTGCCAGGCGGGAATCGAAGGAAGCCGGGGATACAATACGGCAAGGTCGTGGGGGAAGAGTGTCAGGCTGATATATTTTACATAGGAGACCAGGGCGTTTTCGATGCGAAACGCCAGCGGTATGCCGGTCAAACTAACCACGGCGCCGGCCTCATTCTGAGCATAGATGGTGATGAGTCCCGACAAAACGGAGCAGGCGAAAAAAGGTATTTTTTCTTTCAGAAGATGCCATACCCTTCCCGGGAAAACGGGCGAACCTGCCCCCTCGCCGTGTTGATAGCGATCAAGGGGCCAGAAATCCAGCAACAGCATTACCAGAGGAAGGGTCATCAACATCGGCTTTGACATAAGGCACAGTAAAAATGAAAAGAGCGACAGGCAGTACAGGGCGGTCTTGCGCCTGACGACATATTCGACGTAGCAACAGAGGGCGAGGAAGCCGAAGAGGGCGCAAAGGACATCCTTGCGCTCTGCAACCCAGGCAACCGACTCAACGTGCATGGGATGCAGGGCAAATAAGGCGGCGACGAAGGAACTTTGCCAAAAGCCGCCGGTTATTCTTAGCAGAAGAAACAGGAGCAGCAGCGTGGAAACCGTGTGGAGCGCGACATTGGTAAGGTGATGCCCCCCGGGGCTCATGCCGTAGAGCGCAACATCGGCCATATGCGACAGCCAGGTAATCGGGTGCCAGTTGGCGGCGTAGGAGGAGGAGAAAGCCCAGACGACGTTTTCGCCGCTCAGGCCGCTGGTGACATGGGGATTGTTGGTAACATAATCTATATCGTCAAAGCTGATGAATTCATGACTGCCAACCTGCGCATACACGGTCAGGATAAGGACAATCAAGGCCAGGCACATGGTTAAAAAGGGAACCTTACGACTGCCCGTATCGATCGCTGCATCAGCAGAGGTCTTCGGGTAGATAACATTGGTAGCCAAAACGGCCTCCTCGCTGTAGCGAATGCCTTGCAACGATGGCTTGATTATTCCGTTGCCTAATAAATGACGACCGGCCTCAGGCGGGAATCTCTGTCCCGGGCGAAACGCCCTGGCCCAGCCCCCCATGATCTTCGGAGAAGCCGTTTTTCCTACCTACTTCTAACATGAATGCTAAGAAATATCCACGTGATCATACTCAAGGAATTCCTGCTGTCGGAGTAGCGGGACCGTGATGCTCCCCGCACGGATTGAATAAAACGCCTACGTATTGTGGCTGGTATATAGTGCAAAATTCCCGAGACCCCCGGATTTTCCAGTAATGCGGCCCATTGCCGATAATCCAGAACGAATTCCGGAAAAACCGCCGCTGTTTTTCCTAAACCGGGACCGTTTCACGGAAAATCGGCCTGAGTTTTCGAAATCGGACCGGATTCTGAAAAGATCCGTTCGGACTCGCAAAAACCCGGGCCGTTTTCCTGCGCAGTCACCCCGGAATCAGGAAAACCCGGCTGCTTTCCGAGTATCCGGACCCAGATTTTCAAAACTAGGGATGTTTTCTGGGCAAGCGGGCCCGCCCCTCACCCCTCCGGGGCGGTTTCTGGAAAAAACTTCGAGATTTCCGGAATCGAAACTTTTCCGGAAGAAATCCGGTCCAGTTTCTGACAAAGCACCGACAGTTACGGGAAAAATCGTGCCGGACTCTGGTAAATCGGGCCATTTTTTCTTGAGCTCGAATTATTCTCTGAGAAGGAAGCCGATGCCGGGGAGGGTTTCCGTAAAATCGACCGTTATTCTGAGGAATATCTGTAGAACCGAGGGAAGTTGCGCGTGGTGCTAAAGGCGCGGCTGCATCATTGGGATGCAACCGCGTCTTCGAGCATTAAACCCGGTTGAGACCGACTCACTCCTGGTCGCCTGGAGCTCTAAAGAGCATGCAGGAGCGGAGATCGAGCCTTACAGAATGATGATGCTGACGTACGAAGACCAGCGTCCCGAGGCTCCGTCCTCGTGATATCGTGCCCTGATGTAAATTGTTGACGCTGGTACGAATCCCCTCATTTCGATGCGGGACTTGTTGTACATCGTCGGCTCCCCGCTCCAGGACGCCTCAACGTTGGGGTCTTGGTCGGTCCACTGCAGCTGAACTGTTGCTTTATCTTTAGCCCGCTTCACCATGATTATGATGCCACCGGACACTTCGACCAAGTGCTTCGCGAACACTTCGGGAACCAGGTCCAACAATTTGACGACCGGTTTTGGGCCGCCTTTCTCCTTCATCGGGTAGCCGGAGTTCTCGAGTATGCCCGGGTCATTTCTGTGGAGGGATAGCGCGGTAATGTGGAAGGCGTTGTAACTGTGGGCCCGCTGGATCTTCGCCCGCAAGGTGTCCTGCTCGGCTTTTTTGCCGCGGTCGCCGGTGGCGGCCGCGTCGCCTAGCGTGCTGAGGCCTTCGGCATTCGCCATCATCTGCGGAGCTTTAGTCACATATTCGGGCACATCATCCTGGAACGCGATGTGGGTCTCCTGTTTTTCCGCCACGCGGCGGGTTTCCACGACGAAGTCGTTGAGGGAAAGGCCACTGAGGTCACTTTGCAAAAGAATTGGGATATCCGACATCTTTCCTCCCTTTAAACCATTGAGTTGGAGTTACATTAGTCAACACTAACAACAGTTAAGAGAAAGTCAACCACGCAACATCTTTTCCCGAAGTCTCCGGTGCCGCCTTTTTTGCACTTTCCAAGGAGCATTTGAACCGCGAAGCTGCAAGATATCCCGCAGCAGGACCACGGGGAGCGTCACCGGGCGTACAGAAGCAGGGTGAGGAAAAAAGAAAAAACCGCTCAGCACGTCCTTGCGTTGCGCGACCCAGGCTGCTGATTCCACGTGCAGGTGATGGAGCGCAAACAAGCAGGCGACCAGGGAACCGGGCCAGAAGGCACCGGTCATGGTCAGCAGGAGACAAAGCAGCAGGCACGAGGCAGCGGAATGGATGGCGACATTGGTGAGATGATGGCCACGCGGGTTGGTGCCGTAGAACTCGACATCAGCCATGTGGGAGAGCCGGGTGACGGGGTGCCAGTTGGAAGCCCCGACCGAGGTGAAAGACCCAGGTCACATTCTCCCAGAAGTTTACTCGTGGCGGGACTATTTAGGTGCAGCCTGATTTTGGACTTGTGCCTCGATTTCCGAATAAACTATCCGCGACACCCCGGCTATCTCATCATTCAGTGCCGCGAAATCCGGTCCCTTGGACATGACGCAGAGCATATAGGGATGGTTGGGATAGTAAATGATCCCACAGTCGTGCAGTTGCACGGTGCCATCTTCAGCACCGGATTTCTCCCCGAATTTGTGTGCGACTTTAACCCCCGCCGGAACTCCCGCCACCAGCCCGGTTTTGAATTCAGATTTCGACAGGATCTCCAACGCCCAATCCGACGCCTCGCGGCTTAAATAGGAACAGTTGTAAAGGACCCTGAAGAACGATTCATAGGTCTGCACGGAGAGGAAATTGTCACTATTGGTATTCTGCGGGTCCAGTATTCTCAAATTGGAATAAGCCCTCATCAATTCCTTGGGGTTCACGATCTTGGTGAGGATGGTAAAGGCATTGTTGTCGGAATACACGATCATTCTATAAATGAGATCCTTCACAGTGTACGCATTCCCGAATACCAGCGACTGTGACGGTTTGAAGTTTTGCCTGGAAGTGTCGTCGGAGGATTGTTCGAATTTAACCTGCCGATCAAGCAAACCATTTTCCCTCTCGGCCTGTTTCAGGATCGCAATCATCAGCGGCACCTTTCTGAGGCTCGCCGGAATGTACTGCTGCGTATCTCCGACACTGAACCACAGGCCGTCATTCAACTCCCGGAAATAGACGCTCGTCTTGGCCTCGGCGCGGGCGTTCAAAAAAGCTTCGACCTTTTCCTTGAAGGAGCCGATCTCAGGGTCGCTCAAGACCCCGGCAGCGGTGTCGCAGGCCAGAAGCGGATTGATGTTCCCTGACTGACCCTCGTGATGCTCGACGTACACGGTCTTTGCCTTGCTCTCGGCAACTCTGAGCATGATTTCGCGGGAAGCCAATCCAATCAGGATTCCGGCACTGAAGATCAGAATTTTTGTCATTTTACCCGTTAACTTCATCAGTGGTATTCCTCGCGCTAGCATCAAGACATCATCCCGGTTATATCCGGGCCTTCCCATTCTGCAATTTGCAGGCTAATTGTGCACGCAATATGGAAGTTAGCATATAAATCTGGCGCAGACACTTGCCCTGGGGGGCGACCGGCCCGAGCAGCAGGTCGAAAAAACCTTATTGTCTTATTGTTTACGCGTTTCGTCCTTAATTTATCCTCATTTCCTGCGTAGCTTACCCGCCACGGATCGGCACCCCTTGTCCCGGTAGAACCGTTTTGCACCGCCTATGCACCGTGTGCCATTGAGCACATCAGCTCCGCACCGCTCAGGCAGCCATCGCCAGGCAGTGCACCTCATCCGGCACAAGCAGCCCGGGCGCCCCCTCGGTTCTGCCTGTGTTGCCCCCTTCTCAATCAACCGGAAGAAATGCCACCACGGTGAATGCGCTTATGATGTATGACAAGGATTATGGAGTCGTGGCCAAAGAGAGAGGATATGCACCGGCTCCCTCATTTATCCTCAGGCGGCGCAGGATATTGGCCCTGCTGAAATCCTTTACGCCCGGCAAGGTGATTGAAGTAGGGTGCGGCGCGGGGGCGGTTCTCTATGACATTTCCCGCTTGGGCTATCATTGCACGGCCCTGGAGACCTCGGAAAAAGCCAGGGAGACGGCAGAGTATATCAACCGTGACAGTGCCAATTTCACCTCCTGCGCCCAGGCAGACCCGGGTTGGAAGAATACCTTCGACTTTGTTTTCTCGTTCGAGGTACTGGAGCACATTGAAGACGATGAACAGGCCCTGAGTCTCTGGGCTTCCTGGCTCAAGGACAAGGGTTACCTGTTCCTTTCGGTGCCTGCGCATGTCAAGAGATGGGGGCCGGACGATGAGGCGGTGGGACACTTCCGCAGGTACGAGCGCAGGTGCCTGGAAGCCAAGCTGTTAACAGCGGGGCTTGAGGTGATACACCACGAATGCTGGGGCTATCCGCTGAATAGCTTGATGCGGCCGCTGCGGATACGGAAGTACCGTAAAGTTCTGGCGAACCACCAAAACGAGGGACTCAGCAGGGAAAACAGGTCCGCCATGAGCGGGGTTGAGCGAAGCGCCGAGGCCAAACTGCTGAGAATCCTGCAAAACCCGGCCGGCAGGCTGGTGATGCATTCCTTCTTCCTGCTGCAGCGCGCCTTTTCCAGGACCGACCTGGGAAGCGGCTTGCTGCTCATTGCAAGAAAAGCCTGATTTCTCCGGGCCTGGTCAGCCCAAGGTGAAACTGAACCACTCCGGGGTGACCCGGGAAAGGAAGAAAGGGAAGTCGCCAGCCCTGAAGCTCCACTTTAAGTGCGGGAAAGGGGCGCGCCCGGACGCAGCCAGATCCCGACCAGCGCCAGCAGGGCGTCCGTGAGCAGCGAGACCCCGCGCCAGAGCAGGGCCGCCGAAACCACCGTCGCCGTCTCGATCTGCGGGCTCAAAAGCGCGGTGAGGGCCGCCTCGCGCACCCCGAGCCCCGCCGGTGCCCCGGGGATGACGTAACCCGCCAGCCAGGCGACGGCGACGCCGGCGGGCACCCGCCAGACCCCGGCGGGCCACCCCCCTGCCAGCCCCCGCAGCAGCAGGGCCAGGGTGCACCCCATGGCGGCGAAGCTCAATAGGTGGACGGCAAAGTAGAGCAGTAGAAGCCGGACCGGGATCAGCAGGGGCGCCTCCAGACCGAGGCGCCGGCGCACGAACTGCGGCGGCCGGGAGAGCAGCCGGCGCAGCCCCAGCACCGCCAGCAACCCGCCCAGCGTCACCAGGAGCGCCGCGCCCAGGACACGCGCTCCCCCCTCCAGCAGGTTCCCCAGGAAGAGCAGGCCGGAAAGGGCCATGACCCCGCAAGCGCCCAGCGCGAACAGGTTCTCCGCCAGCAAGGTGACGGCGACCCGGCTCGCGTGCCAGCCCGCCTCCCGGGCGAGCACGATGCGCCCGACATGCTGGGCGACGTTGCCCGGGAGATATTTGGCGAACTGCGCCACCCCGAAGATGGACAGCGACCGGCGCCAGGTGGCCGGCACCTGCAGCGCCTGCAGCAGCCAGCCCCAGGACCAGGCGTCCAGCAGGGAGGAGGAAAACTGCAGCAAGAGCGCGCCGGCCAGCGCCCAGCCGAGCAGCCCGGTCCAGCGCAGCCGGCCGATCGCGTCGGAGTAGCGCGCCACCTCGAAGCCGAAGTAGCCCAGGCAAAGCGCCGTGACCAGCAGCGCCACGGCCGGGCGCACCGCCTTCCAGCGCGCCCCGCGGACCGTGCCGGCCGAGACGGGCTGCACCTAGCTGACCCTCGCGCGGGCGACGAAGCCGTTGCCCAGGCCGGTGCGCGCGAAAAGCCGCTGCAGGGCGCAAAAAGGCTTGATGGTCAGGCGGTTGCAGATCAGCCCCAGCGGCGCCAGCCATGTGGCCCGGTGCATCAGGCCGGTCTCCACCCGCTCCCCGCGCCGCTCGGCCTGGCGCACCAGGAACCCGTTCACCAGGTTCATCAGCCCCACCGTGGAGTTGGCCAGGGGGTAGCCGTAATTGACGATCTGCACATCCGCAAACCCCGCCTGGCGCAGCAGCTCCCGCATCTCCCCCGCCGCGAAGTGGCGCATGTTCCTGGTGACCCGTGGGTCGTACCCCGCCTCCGGCGGCACGAAGGAGACCAGAAGTTCCCCCCCCGGCGCCAGCAGGGCGCGGCAGCGGCTCAAGAGGGCAACCGGGTCCTCGGGATAGCCGATCACCTCCAAAAGCAGCACGACGTCGAAGAGCTCCCCTTCCGGCCACTCCGCGACGATCCGGAATCCCTTTTGCCCCGACTGCTCCAGGCGCCCGCGCGCGGAGTCCCTGGCGACCGGCGAGGGATCGTAGCCGACACCGCGGTGCCCGCGCCGCGCCAGCGGGATCAGGATCTCGGCGCCGCCGCAGCCGATATCGGCGATGCGGCGCGACCCCCCGCGGCCGACGGCGCGCAGCACGGTGTCCTCGCGCAGCAGGTAACGCGGCAGCAGCATCAGCGGTCCCCCTGGGCTTGCAGCAGCATCTCTTCGTAGCGGGCGGCGATATTGGCCCAGGAATAGGTCTCGGCGATGGCGCGGCTCGCCCGCCCCATCGCCGGCAGTTCCTCCCGGTGCTCCAAAAGGTACAGGATGGAGCGGGCCAGCGCTTCCGGGTTCTGGTACTCCACCAGGAAGCCGCTCTGAGCGTTGCTGATGTAGCTGCGGTTGCCGGGATGGTCGCTCGCGACCAGCGGCAACCCGTAGGCGCCCGCCTCGATCATGGCGAGCGAGGAACCCTCGCGGTCCCCGTAAAACAGGTAGGCGTCGGAACGGAGGAAGTAGTCCCCCAGCTCCCGGTACTCCACGCGTCCCAGGAAGCTTACGTTCTCCAGGATGCGGTGCCCTTCCAGCACGCGGCGCAGTTCGTCCTCGGCCTTGCCGTACCCCACGATGCTCAGGTGGAAGTCGCTGCGCACGCGCCGCACGATGGCGAGCGCCTCGATGATCTCCTGGAACCCCTTGCGCAGCACGAGCCTCCCTATGGAGAGGAGCTGCAGGGTCTCGCCGTTGCCGTTGGGGCTCGCCACCTGCGCCGGCAGGTCGGTCCCGTTGGCGATGGCGGTGAAGCGGCTGTGGTTCAGGTAGGGTTCAACCACGTCCTCGAGCCCCTCGCAGACCACCACGCCGCGCGAGCGGTTCACCACCAGGCGGAACACGGCAGTCAGGTAGCGGACCCAGGTTTTCATGGCCGACTCGAGACCGGGAGTGTCGCCCGCATCGACGAACACCACGGAGGGGATGCCCAGCAGTTTGGAAATGACCAGGGCCAGCAGGCCGGAGGGGATGGTGAAGATGGGGAAAAGCACGCTGTAGCGCCGCCGCCGCGCCAGGGAGAGCATCTGCGGCAGCCCGAGGATGAAATACAGGATCAGTTCGAAAAGGCCGCAGTCCGCGGTGGAGCGCCGCAAGGTGGCGAAACGGTAAACATCGAAGCCGCTGCGGCGCTCGTGGCGCGGGAACTCCTCCCCGATCCGGGCGGTCAGGATGTCCACCTCCCAGCCCCGCTGGCCCAGTTCCGCCGCGAGTTTCTCGGCCATGACCGTGCCGCCGCTCAGCACCGGGTAGTACTCGTGGGTGATGATGGCGAGCCGCCTGGAAGCCCAGGGGCGCGCTTCTTTGAGTGCGTTTCTTACCATCCGCTGCGGATCGCCTCCACGACGCTCTCCCGCTCTTGCTGGCCGACCCAGAAGCCCATCGGGATGCAGATCATCTCACGGGAGAAGGCATCGACGCCGGGAAGAGGGGCGCGGAAGCTACCGAACATGGTATGCATGTCGTTCCTGACATGGACCTGGGAGGAGGCGACGCCACGCTCCTTGAGAGCCAGCATGAAGGCTGGGCGGTTTTCCACAAACATGGTGTAGAGCCAGAACGCCGAGAGTCGGTCCTGGGGCCAGGCGCAGAGCCGCACCCCCGGCACCCCGGCCAGGGCCCGGTCGTAAAAGGCCGCAAGTTCCCGGCGCTGCGCCAGCAGGCCGTCGAGATGGGGCAGTTGGACCAGCCCGATGGTGGCGGCGACGTCATTCATGTGGAACTTGTAGCCCCACTCCAGGATATCAGCCTCGCAGCGGAAGTCGGCGCGCGGCTGTTCGCGGTCGATGCCGTACCAGCGCAGCAGTTTGCCCCGGTGATAATCCTCCTCCGACCGGCAGAGGAGCGCGCCGCCGTCGACCGTGGTGATGTGCTTGATGGCCTGGAAGGAGAAGCAGACGAAGTCGGAGTGCCCGCCGATCTTGCTGCCGTGGTATTCGGCTCCACAGGCGTGCGCCGCATCCTCGATCACCTTGATATTAGCGGCCCTGGCGATGGCGTTGATCTCCTCCAGGTCGACCGGGAGACCGCCCCAGTGCACCACGATGATCGCCTTGGTCTTCTCGGTGATCTTCGCCTTGATTGCGGCGGGAGCTATATTGCCGGTCAGCGGATCTATGTCGGCCCAGACAATTTTGGCACCGTTGGCCAGGATCGGCTCGTTGGTGGCGGTGCAGGTCATGGCCGTCGTGATCACCTCATCGCCGCACCCCACGCCGGCCAGCCGCAGTGCCAGATGCAGCGCTGAGGTGCAGCTGTTCAGCGCAAGCAGGCGGTGATTGGCGAAATAGCCCCCGAGTTCGGCCTCGAACTCCTTGACCTTGGGACCCTCACCGATAAACCCCGATAGGATGGTTTCGTTGAGAGGCCCGGTCACTGATTCCGGCATATGAACCTTGAAAAGTGGGATCATGCTGTTCTCCTGTCGCAAGTTTTTACGCAGCTCAGTCAGTTGGCCGTGAATATAGCACACGCCCGATGCAAAAATAAACAAAAGAGGACCCGGAGGGCTGTGGTCCCTGTTGTCGAGAACCCCAAAAAAAGCGGTATGAGTCCGACCAGTGAGGTTATCACGAAATCCTTCCACCTCCAACCAACAATCAGTCCGCTGAGGAACCTTTCGGAAGCTGTTCTACCGCCTCACGGATGGCTTTGCCGCGAAGGCGCAATCATTAATACTGACAAATTAGCTTTATCCCTTAGTTTGCAATGGCTAAGAGCGAAACTACCATCACTCTTGACAACACAATTATAATAGTTTAGTTATACGTATGCTAACACTTCCTCTGCCTTTGAAAGGCGCCTATCCGAAGGTACCTCTTTTTATGCGATGATATCCTGCAGGCTGTAGAGCATTTCAGTTTTCAGCATTGGCTTTGATCAATTAGTATACGCTTTTTGTTTGACATAGGTCGGCAATGTCATCGCGGATATGTTTGATGGCTTTATAAAAGCTAATTCGTGACGTAGCACACAGAATCGATATCGGCAATCCGGATGCTCAAACTAACCACGACGGTTGAGGTTCGGCAGTCGAGGAGAAACGACAGCACAGGTCCCCCACTGCTTCCCCAATAGAATCGCGACGGCTTCCCAAGGGACCACCTTCCGGAAAGAGGCGATCGAGCATACAACACGATCAGAGCTAAATGCCGAACCGTTTCAAAATTCCGATCCAGTTCCGTCGCGGCCTACTTACACCGGTTTTCACCCATCACGTCTAACATGTCGAGTATTTGCTTTGTGAGGAGCCATTAGTGCAGTATGTCTGGAGACTGTGTGAATTCTAAAACTACTTACTACGATTATTATATATTCACGATATTTTTTATAATCGCTTGTTCTCTCAGATTGTACAGAATAGGTAACTTTGAATTATGGCTGGATGAAGCCTATACCTACCATATAAGCGTAAGCAGTGATTTTATCGACTACATACGCAATGACAACTCCCCGCCATTGTATTATGCCCTGATGAAATTCTGGGGACAATTTGCAGGCTACAGCGAAACAGCCATTAGAGTACCGTCGGCAATTTTCGGTGCCATGTGTAAATCGGCGTGCAATAATGACCCACTTTGGGGGGTAATAGGCGTCCAAAATTGACCCACCCCAGCACTTCCTTCATCCTGTCCGGATCAAACCGGAGGGGAGGAAAAAAAGGAGATGCT
>TBL_comb47_HYPODRAFT_10000503_pt1 | contig 52129 bp, 55 predicted proteins | sample TroBogypolimnion_40_FD_10682 | JGI IMG/M metagenome (IMG submission 10682)
GCAAAGATAACATCCGAGCAGGCTTAATGTCACGCTGGTTAAAGCTATATAAACAGCCATATCCGGGTGGTCCTATAAAGAGTCCAGGGTAAATTCGTTACTTTCTGATTGCGTATAATCATTATTACAGGCTGTTAATCATTGATACCTAGGCATATTTCTTCATAAAGAAGTGTTAGCAGAACTGACAAAATGTCAGTTTTAGGTTCAGAATTTACCCCTACATCGCTTAGCAAGAAGCACCAAAAACAGGTGCTACTTGCGCTCAATGAGGCCATCCTATTTTACGGAAAACAGGCCTCCCTAGCACGTAGTTTAAAAATTAGTACGGAATTAATCTCTTCCTGGAAGAGCTTTAAGAATCCAGTCCCAGCAAAAACAGCAGCAAAAATCGAAACCCTCACAAGTGGGGCGATAAAAAAGGAGCGTTTCCGCCCCTTGGATTGGCACATCTACTGGCCACCAACCTCAACGATGGCTGAAATATCTTCACATGACAGTCTTTTCAACAATCAAACCACCCCAAAGTAGGGAAAAAATGCAAACAATTCTGATATCAATCAACAAAGGTGGCGTAGGTAAGTCAACTATTGCAGGGCAGCTAGCTCGCTATGCCGGCTCGTTGGGACTCCGCGTTCTGATGGTGGACCTAGATGACCAAGGCAATTTCAGTCAAGCCCTTATCCGCAACAAAGTAAATGTCTTAGATAGCACCATTACCAAGGTTCTTAATGGGGCCCTACCTAATTTCAAGCTAGCAACTGGTTTTGACCTTTTGCAGGCTGATGGCAGGGTTACAGCAGAGTTGGTTGAAAGAGCTAGGCTGAAAACAGACCAGGATGGTATTTCTATTGAAATAGCCACCCTGGCGCATCAGAATTTTTCTAAATTTTTGCTAGAAGCTAAGAGCTTCTACGATATTTGCGTAATCGATGGCCCGCCAGCTTTGGATACGCGCGTGACCATGGCTCTTGCGCTATCAACACACGTCATCTCTCCAATTCAACTAAGCCAAGAGTCTATTGAGGGAATGGCCTCCACTCTTAATTCCTCAAGAGGAATATTGCGCATTAAAGGCACTACAAATCCTAAATTGGATTTTCTAGGTTTTCTGCCAAACATGGTGGAGTCCACTCCAAAACAAAAAGCGGCATTAGACGATTTATCTGACTCACTTGGGAAATTCTTTTTACGTGACAACGATAGTAGGTTGATGGTCATTCCAAAACGTGAATGCATTCGCCAAGCTCAGGCCTTGGGCGTCTCACTCGCAAGCATGACCTCTACTAATAACGGCGCACGGGAAACTTGGTGGAAGGTGCGCAATGTGTTTGATGTGATCTTAGATCGAATGGGTTACACGGAATTACTTGAAGACCTAAAGGATAAGCAAGATCTTGAGCAGCAAGCCGCAAAACAAAAGGCAAAGCTCGCAAAGTTATATGGTCCAGATGACCAAGTAAAAACTGATGACATAGCTGTCATTGATCAAATTAAAAACAATGACTTGAATGGAGAAGAATCATGAAAGCTGTTGTTAAAAAACCGATGTTTGATTTATCCGCTTTTGATGTTCCGACCATTGCCGCCAATCAAGTTGCTGTAGTTCTTTCAATATCCTTAGATGAAATTTGTGAAGACAAAGACCAACCGAGAACTCAGTTTGACCAGGAACAATTAGAAACTCTTGCTCAAGATATTCGCATTAGAGGGGTGCAGCAGCCGATTTCAGTCCGACCCGCTACCAATGGAATTTATACAATTATTCAAGGCGCTCGCCGTTATAAGGCTAGTCTTTTAGCTGGCGCTCTTGTGATTCCTGCAATTGTTCAGGCAGATGAGGCTCTATTCGACGACTACTCACAAGTGGCTGAAAACACTAAACGTGCCAACTTATCACCAATCGATATTGCCCGCTTCATTCAAAAGCGTATAGATAAAGGCGAGGGTAAGGTTGAGATTGCCGAAAAATTGGGGGAGCCCCCTAAGTACATCACTCATCACCTATCGATTCTTTGCAGTCCAGTAGAAATTCTTGAGGCGATTAAATCGCGAAAAATTAGAGGAGTTGAATCAATATATGAATTGAATCTACTTTATTCAAAAGTACCAGATATTGCGTTAACCCTCTTAAAAAATTCTGAGGTAGTTACTCAGAAAATGATTCGCCTTGCTACTAAATCACAAAACGAACAAGCTACTCAACTTTTAGAAACTCAATCACCAAAGGAAGAGTCATTAGCCATACAAGCCGATTCCTCGCCTACCGAGAAAGTTTTAGAAACATCTCGTTTGCATATTTTGAGCCCAAAAAATAGCGAAAGCCCGACTCATAATGCCCCCCAACAACCCCTAGCTACTACAGCAATCGCATCCATCAATAGTGCAACGACAGAAGAGTTAGTGGTAGCCAATACGAACATCATCCGTCCAGTTGACCCTGACGTTTCTATTGAAGCCGAAGGCGTGATTCATAACATTTTGCTGCAACTGGCTAATAGTCCTTTGACTGTGGTCTTAACCAGAATCGAAGCTTTGGTTCTCACTAGACACTTCGGAAAATAAAGATGAGCTCAACCGTAAACCAATTCCAAATTATTGGCTATCTTGGCGCTAATCCAGTAATGCGATACACCCCAGATGGAGAGCCGGTGCTGATATTGCAGCTAGCCACACAAAACCGATGGAGAGATTCTGATGGTATTGCGCAACTAAACACAGAATGGCATTCAATTTATACATATCGACGTATGGCCACAATCGCTCATGAGAGCTTCCAAAAAGGAATGCTCTTAAGGGTGGTGGGTACCTTGGAGACAAGGCTAGTTCCCGGTGACTTACACAGTAGCAAGGTATGTTTAATCGCGCGGGAAATGAAGCACTTAAAGAGCAACTTCCCAGTTTCAGAAAGTGAGGCATTAAGAGCGGAGCCTCCGACCATCACTGATTTTGAATTTACTGGTGCATTGAAACCGGAAGTGGCAATAAAGAGAGTTTTACGATGAACGGCCTATTTGGGGTTCATCAGAAAGTCGGGCAGGTTGGGGTGTTAGCGCACTCTATTAGCTGGGGTAAGAATTTACCCTTTGACAGGAGGGCGGCAGCAAACAAGCGGATTCAGTTGAAGCGCGTTGAATTTGTGAGTAGTGCAGGAGAGAAAACGAATGTATTTAGTATGAAAGTCGGGAATAAGGAGGGGTTAGCGCCCCTCCTTCCCCTGGCCAAAAAAGAAATCCACTCCTTGACAGGAGGGCAACAGCCTTTAAAAAAGGTGCCGCCTCTTGAAAGCTTCATTCGCCCTTTGGTTAGTGTCATTTTACCGATTTTTTATTGGCGTTGCAAATTTGCCATGGAATTGGCCCCAATTAACCGAACTGCCCTCTTGCCGGACAAGAAAAACAACTACCCCGGTAACGGTACGACACCCCAGCGCAGGTTAGACATGCGGTCTTCAGTTAGCGCTGAATCCGACATTACTGCAATGGGCGATAGGACCATGATTCGCTACACCCTCGAACTCATTGGAATCAGGCTGATTAACTTTAATCGGCCCTTAGAAGGCTTCAAGCGTCCTCTCAAGGAATTCTTGAGGGGAGCCACTCAAGCCAGGGGTGAGAAATACGGGAGATCTCAACTTACACATTCATCTTTGCGTAAATTTGGAGCATTGATATGAGCTTACATTTATACAGTCAAGTATCGGATTCAGCGTTACCTTGGAGGGAGAAGTTTGTCCTTTTGCGATTAGCTTTTACTGCGACAGATGCTGGCTTGGCAATACTTCCTTTAAAAAAATTAGCTAGTGATACAAGCTTCTCTGATGATGATGTAGAGGCGCATCTAAAGGCGCTATCAGAGAAGGGGATTATCCAAGATCGTTCTGTAACTATTCGAAATATCAGTGGCGAAATCTCAACTAGTGCTGCCTATCAAATCCTCCCGGAGCTTTTCCCAAGATGGACCCCAGAGCTTCGTAAAACCCTTTTAGAGGGGGGCGAATCATGAGTGTAAAAGTACAGTCAATGGTGTGGGATGCCGATATCGAGCATAACCAAAAATTTGTCCTGATAGCACTCGCTGACCAGGCAAATGACTTTGGGAAAGAATGTTGGCCAAGCATTATGAGGTTAGCGGATAAGTGCAATTTATCTGAAAGGGCGGTGCAAACCAATCTTAAGCGTCTTGAAGAGGCCGGTATTATTTCTCGAAATATGCGTACTGGTAGATCTACATATTTCACTATTTACCTCGATAAGTTGATTGAGTTACAAAAACCATCAAGGGATGGATATCGAATAATTTCACCCAAAAGTGGTGTAAAAGTTATCCACAACCCCGCAGAATCTGCACCCCGTCAAAATGACACCCCGCAGAATCTGCACCCCGCAGAATCTGCACCCCACCCAGCAAACCCTGATTCTGTAGAGACCCCCGCAGAATCTGCACCCCCGCAGATTCTTCATAATTTGGAAGAATCTGCACCCCCACCCCGCAGAATCTGCACCCATAACCATCCCTTTAACCATCCCTTATCGTCGACGACGTCTGAGGATAGTCTTTCTTCAAAAACCCAAAACTCCCGATTTGAGGAAATTAGCCAGTTTGTAAAAACGATGGAGGAGGGTAGGGGTAAGACTCTCAAAATTACCTCTGCCGACACTGCCAAAATAAATTATTGGATTGCGAGCAATATCTCAAACGAGGTCATGTTTGCAGCTTATAAAACAGCCGTAGCCCAACGTCAAAAACAAAATGATCCAGCAGCAGTTTCAATTGGCTACCTCGATTCAATCATTGCCTCACTCATGAAATCGAGCGGCAATGGCGACAGCACAAGCGCGCTGGCTAGTGCCTCTGCCAACAGTCCGCTTTGGTACATCACCGATGCAGGCATTGAGCATGAAGCCGCCAGAATCGGCTATAAGCAGCACCCTGGCGAAACTTTTCCGGCATTTAAGTTCAGGGTACTTGCATATAAGCAAATTCCCTATGAACAGTATGAAAAAGACTGTAAAGCCCATTCCGCACGGTAGCAATGCAAGGGGCTTAAAAGTAGGGAAGGCAGTAGTAGTAACAGAATTTGCAGTGGTGGTGCCGAAATCTTTAAGCGGAATTCTTAAAGAGCCTTGATAGGAGTTGTTATGAAAAGTAATGCACATGTAGCAAAAAAAATGGTTGTCAGTAGCAAACGATTTTTAAGAAATCGCCAATTTTCCTTAAAACGAAAATCAAGCAATATCAGCCTTGTAGCGGCAGGTTTTGAAATTGCCATGCTGGGCATAGCCTTAGAAGCTAACCCCGCTTTTGCGCAACTAGCTAGAGCCTCTACCTTTGCTAATACTGTGTCTACGACCCTCATGTCTGTTGGCATCGCTACGGGGTCGTCAGCTTCTCTTTGGACTGGCTACAAAATGATGTTTAAGGGCTCAAGCTTTGGGGATGTTGCTCATTTATTGGGTGGTGGGTTGTTGGCTGGTGGCGCAACAGCCATTGGCGGCTACCTCATGGCACCTTAAGGTTAGGGGTAACTGTGGATCCCATATTTAAAGGGTGCACGAGGCCATCGCTATTGGCGGGAGTTCCTATGCTCCCTCTGATGGCGGTGGCTATGCCGATGATGCTGTTTGCTTTTTGGAGTTTGTTCATTAGCCCGTTTCTGAGCTTGCTATGGGTCGTGTTGCTAGCCCTAGTCTACTTTTGGATGCGCAATGCTAGCAGTCACGATGATCAACGCCTCCTCCAGATGCTCAAGCGATTCAAGCTCCGCACTTTTAAGCACATGTCTGCCAAATACTGGGGAGCAGTTTCATACTCCCCAAGCAAATACAAAATTAGAAAAAGAGGTTAAGAATGGGTGCAATTCCAACGCATGAACAGATGGCAACTCACGAAGCCTGTCTTAGTGACTACATTCCTTTTAATACACCCATCAATCAACATATTGTTAAAAATACTGATGGCGCTTATTTAGTGACTTGGCGTTTAGACGGCATTTCATTTGAAGCGCAAGATCCAGAGGATATCGAAATTCGCCACAACGGATTTAATAATTTAATCCGTGGCTTGGGCTTTGGAGTCGCCCTATGGTCACACCGATTACGCCGAAAACTATCCGATAGCCTTGAAACAGAATATGAAAATCCAGTAGCTAAAGAAATCGCTACAAAATACTATGGAACTTTTCAGGGCTATCGCATGATGGCCAATGAGTTCTATTTAACCTTGGTATACAAACCACCCAGGGCCAAACAAGCAACCGAAGGAATTGGTAGGTTTTTTTCAAGGCAAGCTATGCGCGACCTTGATCAAATTGAGCATGATGAAGCGGAAGACTTAAAAAAGATGAATGAGCTTATTCATAAGCTAAATTCCTCTTTGCGGGAATATGACCCAGAACTATTGGGTGATTACGAGTTTAAAGGAGTGTCTTATTCATCCCAGCGCGAGTTTTATGGATATTTAGTCAACGGATATTGGAAGCGTGTACGCAGTGTTTGCCATTCATCAATCGCTAAATATCTACCAACAGCGCGCCAGTTTTTTCATGATGAGATCGTTGAATTACGCACTCCCAATGAATCAAAGTTTGCAGCCTTATTGGATTTACAGGACTACCCGCCAGAAACATGGCCTGGAGTAATCAACTTACTACTGTATTCCGAATACGAATTTATTGAAACCATGAGTTTTACGATCATGAGTAAGAAACAGGCCGAAGGGGCGATTAAACTACAACAAAAACAATTACGCGCTTCAGAAGATATTGCAGTCTCACAAGTAAGAGCACTGAATACCGCACTTGATGATTTGGGTGATGGCATTTTTTGTTATGGTGAATTTCACTATAGTCTGGCCGTTTTTGGCAGCTCTCCTGCTGCCGCAAGAAAAAATCTCGCCGGCGCAAGAACCACATTAGAAGAGGCGGGGTTTCAAACTGCCTTACTAGATTTATTAGCTGATTCAGCATGGTTTGCGCAGTTACCGGGTAATTGGAAGTATCGACCTAGAGAAGCCAAAATCACTAGCCGAAACTATTGCGGGATGAGTGCTTTCCATGGGTTTGCTATGGGGAAGCGTAATGGCAATCCTTGGGGTGAAGCGGTTACCGTTCTCAAGACTCCTAATGGCAATCCTTATTACTTTAATTGGCACGCCACGCGCGATGAAGTCGATAGCTTTGATGAGAAGGCTCCGGGCAATACCACCATCATTGGTGCGACCGGGACAGGTAAAACTGTTGTCGAAATATTTCTCATGATGATGAGTCTGAAGTACAAGCCAACCATCCTTTTTTGGGATAAGGATAGGGGCGCTGAAATTGCCATTCGTGCATTTGGTGGGAACTATCGCACTATTAAAAGGGGCGTGCCTACCGGTTTAAATCCTTTGCAGCTACCAGTTAACGCTAAAAATATTGCCTATAACATTCAGTTCATTAAAGATCTGATTCCCCGAAAAACATCTCCCAAGGAAGAAGATCAAATTATTGCGGCGGTAAATCAAGTGCTGAAGATGGAGCGACCATTTAGACGTTTATCTATGATTTATCAACAACTTCCCAATACGGAGGATGACGGCATTGCAGCACATTTAGCCAAGTGGTGTGCTACTGAAAATGGTAGTTTGGCTTGGGTAGCTGATAACCCTGAACTCACAATCGATTTTTCAACAGACCGATTGCTTGGGTTTGACGATACGGATTTATTAGATTCTCCTGAGGTGCTTGATCCCATCACTTCAATCCTGCTACACATGGCCGACTCCCTAATCGATGGCCGTCGGTTTATGTACTTTATGGCGGAGTTCTGGAAGCGCTTGCAACTACCGGCTTGTACAGAGTTTGCTGTTAACAAGCAATACACCATCCGCAAGCAAAATGGTTTTGGTGTCTTTGATACTCAGTCACCAGATCAAATATTAAAAACACCTCATGTGGCAGCGATGGTTGAGCAAAGTGCAACACAAATATTTCTCCCAAATAACAAAGCCAATTTTGATGATTATGTAAAAGGGTTTTCACTAACCAAGGCGGAGTTTGAAACGATTAAATCACTTCCACATGAAAGCCGTCAGTTTTTAATTAAACAAGGTCACGGCACTGCTTTAGTCACTTTAGATTTGGGGGGTATGGGCGAATATCTCGATATCCTAAGCTCATCAACGGACAACGTTGAGCTTTTAGATGTCATTCGGGCTGAGGTAGGGGACTTACCTGAAGATTGGTTGCCGGTATTTAAAGAGAGATTGGCCCAGCGCCGGGACCAAGAAAAATCGAAAATATTACGTAATGTATAAGCGCTTATTGAATGGCAACTGCATCTGCTATAGTCATCTTATAGATGTTGGCCATAAAACGTTAGCGCGTTTATTAAATTTCTTGATAGGAGTAAAAAAATGAATCATCACTCTAAAAAACCTTTTCATGTGGCCAAAACCATTGGTCTAGGCATGATCTTTTGCCTTAGTACATTAAGTTTAAATTCTTACGCACAAGGCATTCCAACCTTTGATGCCTCGAACTACGCCAATATGATTCAGTCACTTAACGCATGGCAACAACAGATTGCCGCTATGAAACAACAATATGATCAGTCGGTCACTCAATATCAGGCTCTAACAGGTATTAGAGGTTATGGGTCACTGCTCTCAAATCCGCAACTTCAACAATTTTTACCTGCAGATATTCGCAGTGTTTACACGGCAGTTAATTCTAAAAACCCTTGGATCACATTAAACTCTGGTGCACAAGCGGCTCGGAATGCTAATACAATTTTTAGTTGTGACTCCGTACCTGCAGGAGTGCCACGAAATACCTGCATGAGCAGTCTAAATAAGAACTTTGCAGATCAGGATTTATTCCAGCAGGCATATGCTCAGGTTCATCTGGAGGATCAGCGTATCGCCGATCTAATGGCTCAAATAAATTCAACCCAAGATCCCAAGGCGATTGCCGAATTGCAAGCTCGTATTTCTGTTGAACAGTCTATTCAGCAAAATGCTATGACCAAACTTCAAATTGCTACCGAGTTAGCAAAAACACAAACGAAATTAATTGAGCAGGAAAAAAATGAATACACGATGAATGCTCTTTCCAAAACGGGACGCCCAACATTTACCACTCAAACCTTCGCAGTGGGGCAATAAATTATGGGCATGATAACTACGGTGGCTAATGGGCTGCAAAATGGCGTAACTGTATATGTTAATGACACCTCGGCGGCTATTATTACGGCGATAACGCCAATCGTTGGGATAGGAGTAACGATTTGGATCATTAACTACGGGCTTGCAGTTACGAGAGGACAGGCCCAAGCACCGGTAATGGACTTCACCTGGAAGGCTATCAAAATTGCCATGATTCTCGGTTTAGGGCTTAGCGTAGGAACTTATCAATCGCAAATTGTTCCCGTGGTTAATGACGTCTTTCTTAGCCTTGGAAAAATTGTTTCGCTAAAGGGATCGAGTAACTGTAACTTTAGTGCCAGTGAGGTTTTTCAGATGATTGATTGCAATGAGTCGCATTCTATGGAGTTTTACAAAGCTTTTGATACCGCTTTAAAAAATATACCCATACTCCAAATTCCTACAGCTCTGCTGGTATGCGGGTACGCATTTCTTATTGGCATCGCCATCTCCCTATTTTATTTAGTAATTTCTGTTGAAATACTATATTGCCATCTTGCCCTTCAGCTTATTTTGGGGGTTGGCCCACTGTTTATTTGCGCGCTAGCGTTTGAGCCGACAAAAAAATATTTCGACGGTTGGCTCTCAAAAATTGGCTATTTATGCATTTTTTCGATGCTTTGCTTTGCGTATATGGGATTAACTGTGTCCATTCTTGAGAGTATTTTGATTGAAGCGCTTCCTGGTGCCATGGCACTAGGCGCTGATGCACTTGATCTCGCCAACTCTACTGGGACTGACCTTGCTATTCTCGTACCCGAATTAGGGCTGGTGCTTTTAATGCTGGCTTGGCTTGGAACTCGTATTTCAGGAATTGCTTCAGCGCTTTCCAACTCATCACCTTCCGGTAGTTCTGCGGCTGCATTTATCGGTGGAATGCTAACTAGAAATATCATTAACAAGAGCGGAGCCCCTAAGGCACCAAAGAGTCCTAATGGAGATAAAGGTGGCTCAATTAGTAATGCTGACTCTGGTTCACAGTCAAAATCTGAGCGACTTGGACAAAATCTTGGAAAGATTGCTGCGAGGGGCAGAGATATGGTGAGAAAGCGTAATGGTTAGTCTTTTGAATAATAATCTTTGCGCTGTGGAGTGGTGAATTCTACCCTTTTTGTGCCAGTAAGACCTTCCCATTTCTTTTCTGTTTGGGTCTTTGGCTGCGTATCCTCGCTGTCATTACAGGCAGTGAGAATAAAAAGGGGGAATAAGACGGCAATTAGGGTAAGTTTGTTTTTCATTTTTTCTCTGCTTCAGGTGTGATGTTGCTATATTAACGTTTCGTTAACTGTAATTGTTGACAATCTATGTAGTTATTCCAACCTTATACGAGGAATTATCTTGAAACAATGCCCTTTTTGCCATACACAAGTACCGGGTAGCGCAAGTGTCTGCACTGGTTGCGGTGCTTTTGAGAAGTCAAACACTGAGGCAAGCTCTACCATTAAGAAGTATTTCTACATGGTGGGCATACCGATGATCATCTACCAATTCCTCAGCTCTATTTCTGACGCTCTTTTTGTAGCGGGGTTGATTAAGTCTGGTTCCTCGGTTGTGAGTGTGGTATCTACCGTATTGATACTTGGGTATCTGTGGAAATTTTATCTTCCATGGTCTAAAAAGATGATGTGGTACAGAAATCACTAATCATTTTATAAAGGGCTACATATGAAAATCTTAATTTCCGCTTTGGTACTTTTTTTCATTACTTTGAGCGCTCAAGCAGCAGAATCAGATTTGATTGGTACCTATGGCATCAAGGAGAAGGGCCAAATTAAAGAGTTTTTTAAGATTTCAAAAGAGGGTGGGAATTTTTACCTTTCCGAAAAAAAGAAAAATGGCACCTGGGTTCAGGAAAAGAATTCAATGAAACCTTTAACAAGGGCGGAGTTTGAGAAGTTATTAAAGCACCCAATCACCGGTCCGTTTGACGGCCTTAGCTATAAAAGTGCCGCTTTCTTTAAGGTTTCTTCTGACTTTACTGAAGGTAAGTTCGCTGCAAAGAGTGGTTACGTATTGCTATTACTTGGCCTACACGAGCTCTATAAAATTTAGACATTAAAACCCTTGAATTTCGTGGCGAGTGTAGTAAAATCACACTCATTGGATTACCAAACGTTAGCGCGTTGAACTTGATAGGATAAGCCTTAGGGCAACTCTGCAAAACATAACTAGCTAATAGAAGTTTTCGCCCTTAATGCATCAACGAGAAGGTTAGCGCCTTTTCAAAAAATTAACTTGATAGGAGCTCTTGTGTCAAACAAATCCACATTAGAAGATGATTTTTATGATGAGGCTAAGCATTGGGAGGTTGATCGCCAATTCTTGCTTGAAAAATCAGAAAATCGCGCGTGGATTATCACAAAAGTGTCAGTAGTTCTAGCGCTTCTATGCCTTGTCGGTCTCTTAATAATGCTGCCGTTCTACAAAGTTATTCCTTTAGTTTTTCAGGTGGACAAGACGAGTGGTGAAACACAGTTAATTGATGCAACCGGGTCAAGCTCCGTTAAAACTACCGACCTCATTGATAAACATTACATCGCTGATTACATCTCATCCCGCGAGAGATATGTTTGGACCTTGTTACAGCATGACCATGATCATGTAATGAATTTATCTGATGAACGGACTGGTAGAGAGTATGACCTTCTTTTTGAGGGTATTAACGCTAAAGATAAGCGCCTCGGATCCGATACCGACCAAAGAATTACAAGGCTAACAGTCTCATTACCCCCTCATGAAGATGGCAAGGCAGTCGTTAGATTTGATCGGGTAACTAGGCAGGGTGGGTTAGACAAACCCCCGGAAAAGTTTATTGCCACACTAAGTTATTCCTACAAGCCTCTATCAAATAATGCCCAAGCCGGTTTTGCGATTGATAATCCGTTGGGCTTTACAGTCAACGGCTATGTTGTGGATGCTGAGCTGGCTGGTTCAAGTCCTAAGGTTACCCCATGACTCCCAACTCTGTTAGGGAAGTCCTAGATTCACCTAAGATCCTAACGTGTATTTGCCTGTTGATTATTTTATTGATTTCAGCCCAGGTTACTCACGCAGAAGATGTTCAAGTTAAAACTGAGACTACAAAAGAGCCTGCTAAGCAGGCTGCTCCCGTTGTCACAAAGCCTCCACTTTTAGTTAAAAAGACTCCTCCTGAACCTGAAATACCAAAAATATTAAATCTAGACTATGACTCACAGGCTGAGTCTTCAATTATTCCTGTACTAACAAAATTAGGTTTTGCTACTCAACTGTATTTTGCTCCTGGTGAGCGAATTGAGGGTTGTGTTGCCGACTCAGTTCCGTGTGTCTTTGGCGGTGATTCTGATGGGTGGTTTGTATTAGGCAAAAAGGGGGATAGCTCAATTACCCTTAAGCCTGGATTTGGGGCCTCAGATACTAATTTATTGGTCACAACAAATCGATATCGCTATGCATTTGCCTTGCGAGTACTTGGGGATAAGACAAAACAATCAAGCAATTGGATGATTACTTTTGTACACCCATCGGCAGAGCAATCACCTGCGGAAAAAAACCTTGCAGTCCTCGATGAAAGACTTAATAGTCAACTCCGAATTAAGAGAAACACTAATTACTCAATGCAAAAACTAGAGGGTTCTGATGAAATTATTCCTAGTCAAGTATGGGATGACGGACGCTTTACCTTTATACGCATTCCAAATAACCGATCGATACCAGCTATTTTTAAGGTTTCCTCTGATAACTCTGAATCACTTGTCGAGTCCCATATTGAAAATGATCTTTTGGTAATTCATCAAGTTTCACCACGCTGGGTATTGCGCTTATCAAAACAGGTTATTGGTATTTGGAATGAGAGCTTTGACCCGGATGGTATTGCGCCTGTTAATGGAACAACAATACCTGGCGTAGCCCGAATTGCAAAAGAGGGGGCTAAATGAGTGGGATAAATTCAATTGAGCCTGGCGATGATCATCAATCATCCCAAGATACAACTCCATCGGGCGGCGAGCGCTCTAAAATTGGTGGTGGGACTGCCTTACGTCGCACGAGTAATCCGTTAAAAATCATCGTACCTCTTGTTTTTATAGTGGGTCTTGTTGGAGGTGGTTACTGGTTTTTTCTAAAAAACCGTGCCGACCACTTATCTGCTTTAGGCAATAAGGTTAATGAAGTTAATTCCAATAAATCTTCACCAGGCGCTACCGCTGGTCAATCAACCAGCGGTCGCCGCACGCTAGGAGTTGATTCAAGTGGCGCACTTGAGGAGGTTAATGGAGGCCACCCTCAAGACGGCAAAGTTAATAATGGTGGCTCTAGTCCCAAGGATTCTCCTGCCCCATCCGGTGCTGGCTTCCCAGCGCCGCTCTCCTCACCGCAAGCCCTGAGACAAGCTGGACCAGGGCAGCCGTTAATGGCTTCTGGAGGTTCTCAGGCTGGAATGGATCCCAACAATCTACCGACGGTACCGCGTACACGTTTTGACTCTTCTTTAGTAATGCAAGATGGTTTACCTACCGCTTCAGTCCTAAGTGGGCCAAGCACAACTAATCGTGGAAATGCCAATGGCACTTCGTTGGGAGGTGGTGGCCCCAGTCCATCAGCACTTCCAGCATTCCCTGATTTGAGCAAACTCATGATGCCGCAAAACGGAGCAAGCCCAGCTGCTGCAACGGGTGCATTTGGTGGTCAATTAACGCCTAGCAAGACCCCAAAGGCTACGGCTGCCACTCTTGGCAATCGTAGTATGGTGCTCGCTAAAGGCGGCTCAATTGATTGCGTTTTAGACACTGCATTTTCTTCTGATGCCCCCAGCCTTCTTTCTTGTACTGTGACTAAAAATATCTTCAGTGATGACGGCAAGGTTGTGCTAATCGATAAGGGATCAAAAGCAACTGGCGAATCCGGAACAACACTCAAGCAAGGTCAAACACGCGTATTTGTTTTATGGACGCGCATCAAAACACCTACCGGCGTCATCGTCGATCTAGATTCACCTGGAGCAGATGCATTAGGTCGTGGCGGAATTACTGGTGAGGTTGATAACCACTTTATGGAGCGCTTTGGGGCTGCGTTCCTAGTATCAATGTTTCAAGATGCCTTTGCTTATGCGATCGCAAAAACTAGCAGTGGCAGCACTAGCACCAGCTTGATTCAAAACACCCAATCTAGCGGCAATTCACTTGCTACGGAGATAGTACGGAATGCTATTGGCATTCCTCCCACGTTACAAAAAAATCAGGGTGAACGCATTTCAATTTCAGTCGCTCGGGATTTAGATTTTAGTAATGTTTATGAATTGAAGGCCAACTAAGATGCGCTACCGATTCGCATCCGCATCTAACCAAAGTGCCACTTCAAAAGATCCGAGGTGGGCAAGCCTTCTGTCGCAAGCATACGATGCCAAGGATCGACCGATTTGCCTTTGTAGTGGACGTGAGGCTCCAATGTATGTTGCAAAACTATCTAATACTTACGTATTAAAGAGAATGCCTGGCACTGGATATCTTCATACAGCTCACTGTGAGTCTTATGAGCCGCCAAGTGAACTTTCAGGCCTCGGTGAGATGCTCGGGACTGCCATTATTGAAGATCCTAATTTAGGTACCACAACCTTAAAATTGGGATTCCCTTTGCAAAAGATACCGGGTAGGCTTGCACCCACCCCGAACTCAGATGCTTCGGTCGCAAGCGTTAAGGCTGATGGTAAGCGATTAGGTTTTAAAAGCCTTCTGCATTACTTATGGGAGAGCGCTGGCTTTAACCGCTGGACCCCGCGGATGAAAGACAAGCGAAGTTGGGGAGTGATTCACAAATATCTTTTGGAAGCACTATCACTATCGCTAGTCAAGCAGCTGTCACTGTCTCAAACGGCCTACATACCACCTCGCTGGACCGATGAATCAAGCCCGATAGCTATAGAAAATGAGATGAGGCGCAAAGAGCGCTGGATTAAGGCTGCTCAATTTGAGGAGGGTAAAAGGCAGCTCCTCATATTAATTGGCGAAGTTAAAGACATTTCCGAATCCCGGTACGGATTCGCAATGGCCATTAAGCAAATCCCTCACGTACCTTTTTACTTAGATGCTGACTTGCATAGAAAACTAACCAAGCATTTTGAAAATGAATTAACGCTTCGAAGTGCCTTTCCGAACGGCCACTTAATGGTTATTGGAACCTTTGGGGTTAATGACGCGTTAACCCCTAAATTTGAAGAATTGGCATTGATGTATGTAGATTCCAATTGGCTGCCAGTCGAGTCGCTGGCCGAGGCTGCATTAACGACCTTACTAGTTAATCAGGATCGATCTTTTGCCAAAGGAATGCGTTACAACCTGAGCAATCAAAAGCCTCTGGCTAGTGCGGTGCTTTCAGATGCCGATCAATTACCAGTTGCCTTATATCTCACGCCTGCAAATGCAACCCCAATTTTTATTGAGGCGCAACAAGAGTTAATTAACAGTAGCAATCTAAAAAGTTGGATATGGGATTTAAATCAGTCAATTCCAGCACTACCGCCGCTCAATCACCATAAAGATCAAACATCACAAGAGGGTTATTAGCATGACTTTTATTCTTCAAAAAAGAGGATATTTTTTATTCATTTCATTTTGCCTTTTTATTGCACAGATTCAAATTGCGCAAGCAGATGATTGGGGTTGTCAGGTAGCGCTATGTATGGCTAATCCTGCGGGACCAATGGCCTTAGCAGAGTGCGTTCCTCCTATGGAACGGCTCTATAACGTCCTTTCTCACCATGGTTCATGGCCCAACTGCACTCGTTCATCAGCACCTCAACAAGCGGCATCCCAACCTTTTTCAAGCAATCCAAATAGTGCCTTTGTTAACCAACCAATTAACCCAACACCAAACTCAGGAACGGGGCAGCAATGAATTCGGCGATAAAGGTGGTTGACACCCTTGGCAAAGATTCTATGGTGAGGCAGCTAATGCTCCCATTACAGGCATTGTTCAAAGAGGGTGTTACAGAGATGGTGATCAACCGCCCAGGTGAGGTGGTGATCGAGTCTGACAAGGGGTGGGAGTTTCATCTGGTCCCTGAGTTAACGCTATTACATCTGCGGCAATTAGCGCAAAGCATTGCCACCTTCACTGATCAAAAAATTTCGCCTGCAACGCCAATCTTATCTGCCACATTGCCAGGACAAGAGCGCGTACAGATAGTGGTGGAGCCTGCGGTGTCCCCAGGCTGCATTAGTTTTACGATTCGTAGGCCGCAAATGAGCGTAATTCCAATGACAAGTTATGTTGAGGCTGGCTATTTTGAAGATACATTTTGGAGTGAGCCCAAAGGTGACGTAACAAAGCTTCCGGTTGTCGAGCGTGAATTAATGGAGTTGCTTAAAGCTAAAAAATTCTCTGAATTTTTAAAAGAGGCTGTTCAAGGCCACTTAAATGTTGCGACTATAGGCGATACAGGATCTGGAAAAACAACCTTTATGAAATCACTCTGCCAATTTATTCCAACGTGGGAAAGAGTTATCACTATCGAGGATGTGCGCGAGCTTTTTATGGAAGACAAGCCTAACCAGGTTAATTTGCTGTACTCAAAAGGGGGGCAGGGTAAGGCTAACATTACCCCCGCTGAGCTTATTGCTAGCAATATGCGCATGAAGCCTGACAGGGTTTTATTAGCCGAGTTAAGGGGTTCTGAAAGTTATGATTTTCTCAAACTATTAACAACGGGTCACAGTGGGTCACTCACTTCTTTTCATGCAGAAAGCTGTGCTAGAGCCGTTCCTCGCTTTGTGTTCATGGCCAAGGAGCACCCAGAGGCGGCAACGTATACGCAGACGGAAATCTCGAAGTTATTTTTTATGACTATTGATGTCGTTGCACATATGCAGGCCAAATTTATTTTTGAGGGCGATAGCTTTGTGGGGAAAAAAAGGGTAATGACTGAGATTTACTATGACCCGTTTAAAAAACGTGATCTAGCGTATGAGGTCTGAGAGTTTTATGTATTGGCTGGAATGCTGGCAATGGATAGCTTGCGCCATCTCTCTTACCGGCTCTTTTTTTCTAGCAATGTCAAATCGGACATCAAGATGGGGGTTTGTTTTATTCATGACTGCCAATTTGATTTGGATTGTGTGCGCCACGCTAACAACAACATGGGCATTAGTAGCTATGCAATGTGGTTTTGTTGTAACTAGTGGATTAGGTATTGCTAAGAATTTTTTTATGAGCGAAAATAGGTGCATGCGTTAGCGCGCACCATAACTTGATAGGATTACCATGCTTGTTTCTTATAAGCAGTTTTTTTCTTTTGCTTTAGTTCGTGTTTTTTTACCTTGCTCTGCTGGGGCGATCTTGCTTGCCCTAAGCGCTTGCGCAAATGGCCCTAAACCTGTCGAGCTTCCTAGTGGAAATTTGCGGGTTGCTATTAACGAGCCCATCACCACCATTCCTTCAATTGAACCCTTAAATTTGATGGCCGATCACCCCGATGTTGAGCTGGGAGTGAGTGGACAAGATAATGTGGTTCACATTAAGTTAACGCCAACGATCCTAGCGATAGTTGAGCCAGAGCAACTCTGGCAACTTAAACAAGGCGAAACCATCCGTTCTGAACTTAGCAAATGGGCTAAAGACTCGGGCTGGTCATTGGTTTGGCAATTTGATAAAGACTGGGTAATTCCTTCCAATTCTGAATTTACTGGCAGTTTTGATATTGCTAGCGCCAAGGTTGTTGAAACCTTAGCTTCAAACGGAATTCTCATTCATGCAAATTTCTTTAGCGCCAATAAAACACTTGTTATTACAGGCCCAGGGGTCACACCACAATGAAAAATATGATTTTTAAGACAAAAAAAACAGGGCTATGGATCACTCTATTAGCAAGCTGCCTAATGGTTACAGCCTGCTCTGGCTTTATTGGAGCAAAAAATAATCAACGCCAAGCAGCATATGAAGAGCAAATTGCAAAACAAAGTAATGCTGATCCAGCAAGACCCGTTGTGATTAAGTCCCCAGGTGCTTATTTAGCAGGTGAAAAAATTTCGGTTGCAGAGCAACTCTCACCTTTATTAAAGAAAAAGATTGTTTATAAGCCGACCCGGGCTGTCTTATTGCCTGATGTAGCCCATTGGATTAGCGAGGAATTTAGCCTTGCTGTGGATTTAACGGGTTTACAGGTAAGTACAACCAATACGGCAGGGCAGGGTTCTGCTTCTGCTATGCCTGGCTCTCTTAGCTCTGCTTCATTGCCGGCCGCTGTTGCTAGTCTTTCTGGCGCATCTGCATTGCCGGCACCTTTAGGTGGAGTTGCTCCAAGTGGTTTAGGCGGAATAAGCGGCTTTCCCATGAACAACAATAGCCAATCTATGGTGCGCCTACCCTTACAGATTCCTATGAGCTTAAATTATGAGGGCACCTTAAATGGTCTCTTAGATCAATTAGCTCAAAAGACAGGCGTTTGGTGGAAGTTCACCGATGGTAAGGCCGTCTTTTTCCGAAGTGAATCGAAAACCTTCTATTTACCTACTATTGCCCGAACTTTCAAAGGTAGCTCAACGATCACCACAACTTCTACAGCTGCTACCGGATCTTCATCCAATGGATCTTCTAGTGCCTCTGCATCAGCTACCAGCTCCTCTGGTGCAGACAGCACGTCCCGATATGACGTTGATCTTTGGAAAGATATTGAGACAACTGCCAAAGTCGTTGGTAAAGGTGCGGATGTAGCTGTGAATGCTGCGACTGGATCCATTACCGTGACAGGTTCGCCCGCTGAAGTACGCCACATGGAAGACTGGGTAAAAACCCTTTCCGATCAGCTTTCTCAGCAAGTGCAGATTGACGTGAATATCTACACAGTTGCAGTGGCTAGTGAGGAAAATTACAGCTGGAACCCTAGCGTGATTTTTAAATCAGCCGGTAATCTGGGTTTTAACATCACAGGCATTCAAACCCCCGCGGTGATTGGCGGTACGACCCCTTTCAGTATTGGGGCTAGCGTCATTAATTCTTCAAACTTTGCCGGCTCGACCGCTGCGATGAATGCCTTATCTACCATTGGTAAAGTTAGTGAAAAGCTCCATCAGCAAGTCATAGCTATGAATGGTCAACCAACACCAGTCCAGCTCGCTAACCAACAAAGCTATTTGGCATCAAGCAGCTCCACGAGCTCTGCCAACGTGGGCACCACTACTTCATTAACGCCTGGAACACTTACAGTGGGTTTCACAGCGCTATTTGTACCTAGAATCATTAACGGCAAGATTGTGCTGGCCATGACGATGACTAATAGCGTTCTGAAATCTTTAAGTACCGTCACAAGCGGCTCAGGGTCTTCACAAGCGTCTATTCAAACTCCGAATATTGACACTAGCACCTTCCAAAACACCGTCACTCTGACGCCTGGTGATGCGCTGCTCTTAACCAGCCTATCAAAAGACACAGGGTCAAATCAGAATGCGGGAATTTTCTCTCCATTCTTTTATTTGCTTGGTGGTGGGTTTGATTCCACTTCTGGCAAACAAATTGTGGCCATCGTTGTTACGGCGAAAGTACTCTAATGAAAATCACTTCCATTCCAAAAAACAAAATTATTGGCTTCGCGCTTGTTATTGCGATTGCTTCAAGTCTGGGTGCTGTCGTATATTTTTTTAGTAGTGCTGAGAAGCCTGCTCAAAAGATGACGCAGAGCGTAATAGAGTCAGGAAGGCTTACCCCCACTGAAGCTCATGCTGATGCAAAGGCGGTCATGGATTTAGTCCCAGAAACCTCGGCTAATGCGCCTGCTATGAGCAAGCCCGAAGTATCAGGGTTAACCAAAAATGAAGAGGTGGTTAAACCCGCTACACAGCTAGGCCGGGATGGTGCTGCGACTGTGGAGAATAAAAAAACCTCTGCGGCTATAGACTCTCTAGACGTTCAATCTTCTACGCCTGCAGCCACAAACGCCCCTCATGTTTCAAGCCCGCAAAAGCCTGTCGATTGGGCTGCCCCGACTTTAAGTGACCTAGAAAAACTGCGTTCTGAAAATGCCATGCTTGCTGAGCAACTAAAGAATGCCGAACTCAAAACAAAAATTGCTAAAGAAGGCAGCGTGCCAGGGATGCCTGGATCGATAAATCCTAATGCAGCGTCAAGCTCAGGTACCGCCCACTCTGCGGGAGGTCCCCGCGTGCTGATGATCGCCGGCGGAGAGGGTAATTACCGCGCCAATATTTCATTGCCTAGTGGCCAAAGTATTACGGCAACCGTAGGCACTAATGTGCCGGGCATTGGACTTGTTAGCGCAATTACTCCTGATGCTGTGCTATTTGGGTCAGGCAAGGCAAAGCGTTCATTGCCGCTTGTTACCAATGGCGCAAATGCTGACTTTCTCATGAACTAGGGAAGAAAATGAACCAAGAACCGAACCACGCCGACTGTCATGATATTTCACCAGATGAACAGGCTTTTCTAGATCAGGAATATGGAAACCGTCCGCGAATAGAAGATGCTGAGCGTTGCCGTCTTCCTGCTAGCGGCTTTACCGAAACCCTCAGTCCGGTCTATGACTGGGCAAGGGCGATTGTTTCTGATTTTAAGGCCAAAGCTAACGGTCAAAGGATCCATGCCAATCTATGGGCATATCGTGAGCAAAATAGTGAATGGCTTGCTCTTGATTTGTTTGGAGGAATTGATGGGGATTTAACTTTCCTAATTGGTGAGCCACACAACTATAGCCTTGATTCACCGGGGACTGTCATTCAAGCGCCCGATATGACTGAGGCGATTCATATGGCTGGAATTATTTGTGATGCATTAGATGTGGATGTGAGAGTTGGATGCAGGATAAATGAAGTTAACTCCTATTGCACACCCGATCAGTGGGGTCCAAATCAGACAAATGCACCGCTCAAAATAGTGAGCCAGGCGACTGACGAGGGCTTATCCAAATGATTCTTCAACTTGGCAAAACTCCCTGGTACCTTGGGATGCAGTGGAATGCTTTTGATACTGCGCCGAACTTTAGCGAAATTAAAGCAGAAGCAGTGCACTATGGAGCTAATCTTTATGCCTTGCGGGTTAGTGAGCTCGCAGTGCAGGCAGGGTTTGCTTATGAGCAGAACGCTAGCCTTAGCAAAAACTCCAATAAGGCCTATTCTCTTGCCGCCCGTTTAGCTAGCGCCGTTGCTGAGCCTTGGTTCGGCATGTTTCACCTCGGCAATGGAGTGTACTGGTATATCGCAGTGCGAGATGGTTACTCAATTCTGCCAGATGGCGACATGGTTGGTACTGCAGAGGAAATTGATGAAGTGCGCGCAGCGCATGCAGGCTTTAAAGATTGGAAGAGTGTTGAGGGGGAATTAGATGCCCTGAATGAGTTACTCGCCACTATTTCGCAGCGCGAAGGCGCTGGGACAGTCGCAAAAAGTAAACTTGTTTCGGTTAATGCAATCGGAGCAAGCAAAACCCTGCCTTGGAAGGGTGTTGCGATCGCAATGGTTTGCGCTGGATTAGTAGGTGGTGGACTCTACTGGCAAGCGGTGCAAAAAGAAGAGCAAGCGCGCATTTATGCTGCTCAGGTACTAGCTACGCAACAACAAAAAATGGTTGATCAAGCCTTGGCACCTCTGGCTACTCCCATGCCTAATAGTTGGCTTATTGCTTGTAAAGAAGCGGTATATGCGCTACCCCTGACAAAATCCGGCTGGAAGCTAGTGGGAATAGATTGTCAGAATAATGAAGCACTGGCTCAGTGGAAATTAGCGCCTGGTGCCACGGTAAAGAATCGGCCAGAAGGGGTGCTCAGTAACGATGGCGCTAATATTTCGCAACTACTACCCCTATCTTTTGGTGTGAGCGCTGGCCAGAATAGCCCCTCTATCGAGCCGCCAGGCACACTGCAAAGCAATCTTCTGGCATTGCGGTTTATTGCGCAAAGTACTGGAATGAGTTTAGAAATTACAGCTCCTACTGATTCTGCGGCAAACACGTTGCCAGGTCAAATTAGCCAAGTGGCGCAGCAAGTTAGCAGCTCTGCCTCTCAAGTAAAGCAACTACAAAAACAAAGCTTTGTATTAATCAGTGCTGCCGCGCCATTTTCAATGGATTTTTCGAGCATTCCAGGAATGCGCATTAGCAAACTTTCTAGCAGTTTAATCGATAGTGCAGGGTACAAATTAGAGGGCATGGTTTATGGATACTAGGAATTCTGGATTAACTTCATTTAATGGCTCAAGACCTTCAATGGGTTTTAAGTTTGAGGTATTACCACTTCGTCTTTTGGATAAGGTTGCGCTAGACGTGAAGACTAAAACCGTCTTTACAGATCTACGCACCTCAGGCAATCCACACTTTATGACTTGGCTAAATAAGACAAAGCGTAATGACGGCTCAATTACGGTAGAGCTTCGCGAAATTGCTCAGATCTCTCAATTGCACGAGCAAGGATTTGTTCAAAAAGCAATTAATGACGACAAAAATGGGCTACTGGTTCGCAACTATGCGCTTGATCTGATTGCCCAGGCTGGCAAGTATGGGGCATCTGATATCCATATCATGATGCGCGGCACCCATGCGGATGTGCAGTTTGAAATTGGTGGCGATTTATATCACTTTCTGACAGTATTTCACAATGAAGGTGCCGCTATTGCCAGAGCGATTTTTCAGGGCATTGCTCAAACGAAGGAGTCGATGTATGAGGAGCTTGCCTATCAAAATGCACAAATCTCCGGTTCCGAATTCCCGCCAGAGTGCAAGCTATCGTCTTGCCGGATTTTTAGAGGACCCGCTTTTTCTCTAGGAGCGCAGGGCGGTGGTTTTATGACAATCCGCTTGCAGTTTTTAGCGGGTCATAAAAAGGAAGATGGGCTTGACCCTTTGGTTTACCCAGAGCGTCCCGCTGGTCAGTTTTTATTAGCGGAGATGGGTTACTCTGCGGTGCAAATTGCCAAAATAGATATTTTGATGAATACCCCTGCAGGGGTGGTTCTTGTGACTGGGCCTACGGGTTCAGGTAAAACCACCACCTTGTTTCAGATCTTGCAACATCTAGCCAGAATCAAGCCCTATAACCGCCAAGTCGCTATAGAAGACCCGGTTGAAAACCCGATGCCTTGGGCGGTGCAAATGGTAATCACCAACGCCAAAAACGATGAGCAAGTGGGTATCGAATATGCCAACTTGACTCGCGGGGCCTTACGTATGGCTCCTAAAATTCTTTTTCTAGGTGAAATTCGTGGACCAGCAGTTGCCGCATCAGTTATTGAAGCAGCTTTAACAGGTCACCAGGCTTGGTCTACCTTACATACTTCCGATCCGTTTAAAGCGATCGATCGCATCGAAACAATGGACCCCGTTCTATTGCCGCGTAAACGGTTTTGCGATCACACCATCATCCGTGGATTGATCGCCCAGCGATTAATCCCAAGATCTTGTCCCCATTGCAAGGTTTCATTGAGTGATAGCGCAGCCTCTGGTTTGTCATTACCGCCCCGTATTTTGTCCGCCTTGGGGACATGGGGCGATATCAATCAGGTTTATCTTCAAAAAGAGGGTGGATGCGAGCTTTGCAATTACACCGGCAAAACCAAGCGGGTGGCAATTGCTGAAGTGGTTTTATGCGACGAGGCCTTGATGGATGATTTTGTCAATCATGGTACGAGAGTAGCGCGTAAAAATTATCGCGCTAGAGAAGGCTCGGATCGGCCTTTATTGGAGCAGGCGATGCGGTTGGTTTTTGCTGGGGAGGTTGATCCTCTTGCAGTGGAAAAAACTGTTGACTTGATTAGCTCCAACCCGCTGGTATTGGAGGCCTGATGGAAAACGCGCAAATGGGTTTTTTAAAACGCAATCAAGCTCGCCTAACCCAGTCTCTTGCATATGAGCATTTCGATGGTTTAAGAGGGCTATTGCCTTTGCAACTGCAGGGGGCATTTAGACGGAAGAGTAAATTAGACTGGAAAATTAGGGCCCCGTTTTATCAGCACTTAGTTGACCAGGTGGGCAATGAGATTGCTTTAGAAAAAGCCTTAGTGCATTTTAGAGATCGGATGCTGCGTACCAAAAAGCATGCATATGCCAGAATCATTTTGCTGATTATTCAAAAGCTACAAAATGGTAAAAAATTCTCAGAAAGCTTAGAAGGATTAGTAGGTAGCGAAGAACTGGCGATCATTAGCGCTGGAGAGCTTGGCGGTAAGCTACCTTTTGCACTCTCGCTGATTTTAGAACAGCACGAGCGAAGTGTTCGCCTAAAGCAGACTTTGCGGCAGGGGCTGTCGAGCACTGTGGGACATCTACTCATTGCTTGCGCAGTGCTGTGGTATTTAGCCAGCGCCGTTATTCCAGGCCTGCAGTCAGCAGTTCCAGCAGCTAAAGCCCAGGGCTTAGTCCACATCCTGTACGCAATTAGTGGCTTTGTTAATTCTGCCTGGATTTTCTTAATCCCCATATTAATTGGCTCGGCATTGGCGACCTTGCTGTGGTCGCTACCCCGTTGGACTGGGCCAGTACGCCTCGTTGCCGAACGCCACTTTCCTTATAGCTACTACCGTGATTTGGTGGGCTACCAATGGCTAATGGTTTTTGCTACGCTTTTAGCATCTGGTATTTCTGATGTGCAAATTCTACAAATGCAGGCTAAAGGCGCAAGCCCGTATCTTTCGGAGCGCCTCTCACTCTTATTTCATCGCTTGCGTAGTGGCGGTATGAGCTTGCCAGAAGCCCTAATTTCACCCACACGCCAAGGTGGTCTAGCGATGAATTTTCCATCGCCTGAAATTAACGAATCGATTATTGCGCTTTATGGCTTTGCTAATTTTCCAGAGCGGATTACCAAGCTCGTGACGACGTGGGCAGCGCAAATCGAAACGCAAACCTTGGCACTAGCCAAATCAATCTCCACTTTTTTTGAATTTTCCATGATGTTTGGAATGGCTTTNTTGATTTTAGCNGTTCAAGATNTAGCCAATCAAGTTGGCACAGTAGTGAAGTAGTGCAGTTTTAAAAATACAGTTCAAATTCCTCAACCATTAATTCGCAGTACAACTTTTTAGGAGAATCAAAATGCGTGATCTTATTGGCGGACTTTTCGCCGCTTTAGTAACTATCATTGGTATTGTGGCTTTAATCGCTCTTTACAACAATGTCACCAGTAGCAATAAATCTAGTCAAGCATTAACAGACTTAACCTCTATGATTGGGTCAGTTCAAGCTACCTATATTAGCCATCCTTCCTACACCAATCTCTCAGCGACTGTTGTTGTTAACGGTAATTTGGCACCAGCCACGATGATCTCAGGTGCAACTCTCGTCAATCCCTGGGGTGGCATTGTGACTGTTGCAGCAGCGGCCAATACTAGCTTTTTTACTGTTACCGAGCCTTCAGTTCCAAATGATGCTTGCGTAAAAATGGCGACTGCCATTAGTAACTTAGGCGCTCTTGCTATTAACGGTACCAGTGTGGTGCTGCCAGCAGACCCTAGCGTGGTTGCGGATACCTGTACGGGCAATTCCAATTCTCTCGTATTTACTTTTGGTCACTGATCCTGCTTTATTTTCGAGAGTCAAATTAGCATGACTAAAACCCTCTTGGGCCTGGTGTTCTCAGACATTTATTTGCTTGAGAATCCCAGTGACTGTCGCTTCAAAGAGTCTAGTGATTCTTTGCGTTTACGTGAATTTGATGTGTCTTTAAACGAAGAACTGACAAGACTCTATTGCTTCTTGGATGAGCAGTGCGATGCCAGTTCCCCAGGAAGTATGACGGCCTTGTGGCCTCAGGTTTTACAAGAGGGTGCGCAGCAAAGCGCAGGGCGGGGCTCGCTTGATTCGAAAAGTGTTATGCGTCTTCGGGTCACTAATTTGGTGGGTAGCAATGATCAGACTGTTTTTTATATTAGGCGCTATCGACAGGGGGTCGCCACTCTGGGGGATTTGGGAGTTCCTAAGCCCATCATTGATCGACTTTTAAGCCCGGTATTAACTCAGGGTTTGTGCATGCTGGGTGGCAAGGCGGGTTCTGGAAAAACGACATTAGCTAATAGCATGATTGTCGCGCGCCTGACTGCTTTAGGGGGCATTTGTGTTACTGCAGAAAATCCCGTAGAGCTTCAAATTGCTGGCCGACATGGTGATGGTATGTGTTTTTCGCATGAGGTCGGCAGTGATCAGGAGATGGCTAATGCAGTGATCAATTTTCTGAGGACTTCTCCCAATATTATTTTTCTTGGAGAAATCAGAGATGCTTTCGTGGCAAAAGAAGCCGTGCTGGCAGCTCTCTCCGGACATTTGGTCATTACCACGTTTCATGGCCATTCATTAGTTGGTGCACTAGCACGCTTTGCTGGTTTTATTGGGGATAACAATTTATTGGCTGATGCCCTTTCTGCAGTAGCCTATTTAGAGTTGTGTGAGACCAAAGATCAAACAGAGCTTTTTGCACTAAAGTCTGCAAGCCCCTTAAGCGATGGGCGGGGATCAGGCTCACCCGCTAGCATTAGAAAAAGTAAAAAACTCACAATTGATTTTTTATGGTTCTTGGGGCCTGAAGGCACAGCCTTAGCGTCGGTCGTTCGTAGCGGTAATTTTTCAATGCTTTCTTCAGAGATTTCTCGTCAGCGCAATCACATGCTGCAGAGTCGATCTTAAGGGGCGGAAATGGGATTTTTTGCACCGCTAATTTTTTCAGTCATGTTATTAGGATTTTTGGCTATCTTTGGCCAAGAGTCCAAAGTCGCTGCGATTAACACTACTTCGGCCCAGCTACAAAGTAATGGGCAATCCTTTTTGGCCTATCGCAATGCAGTGATGACTTATCAGCAAAATAATCCCAGTTTTAGTGGAACCGTCCCAGTAGCGCAAATCACGTCTATTGGCGGCACTTTTTCTAGTAGTTTTTTAGGGCAGGTGAGCAATGTTGTAGTTGCGACTGGAGTTCGCAATACAAGGGTCGTTATTTGTTATGGGCCTTTTACCCAAAGCGTTGCTGAGCAAGCCTCTATTGCCGCCAATAATGACGCCTCCTTTGGGGTCTCTAATGGCGCTACCTGGACAAGCTCAGCAGTGGGGGCCTCTACCACTGCAATGCCATTGGCCACCACGATTACCAGTGGAAACATTGTTTCCGTTATTGAGTTGGATTTGTAATGAATAGCCACTGTGAATGCCTTACGCATTACATATATGACATTAAATAAGCTGCATCAACAATACATGAGAGAGTTTGAATGAGAGATCTACTGGGGTCGCTTCTAGCCGGAGTATTGATGGTAGCCGCTGTCAGCTTGTTTATGAATTATCAAAAACAAGGCAACCTTAATCAACAAGTTGCCGCTACGGCGCAGCAAGCCACGCAATTTAATACTGCGGTTCAATCCTATATAACCCAATACAGTAGCAATATCTCTGCCGTAGCTACAAGCACAACACCTGCGACTATTACTGTGGCAATGCTTCAGGCTTCTGCTGTGGCATTGCTACCGAGCACTTTTAATACCACGAACCCATTTGGTCAAACTTGGCAAGCCCAAGTTCTCCAGCCTACTACCGGGAACCTCAATGCGCTTGCGCTTGGCATTGGGGGCACCCAATTGACTGATCAGGTAGCCTCTCGTGTTGCTGCACTTATTGGTGCTGCCGGTGGTTTTATTCCAATGAATGACTCGGGAACTTGGCCAACAGGGTCATCAGTAGCACAGGGCGCTTATGCTGGCTGGACTCAATCAACTTCCGGTTTTACTGGCATAGCCGGAGGGAACTTAGCCTCACTACTTACATTTAGTAATGGCCAGTTTGTAAGCAATTTTCTCTATCGTAATAACGTTGGCAATGCCAGTCTTAATACGATGAATACGCCCCTCATCATGGCGTCTACTCAAACAATTGGCGGTACCTGCACCCCCAATGGTGCGATTGCCCAAGATGGCACTGGCTTGATACTTTCTTGCCAATCCGGTGTTTGGACTAGCAATACTGCTTGCCCCCAATACTCAGGCGATCTAAACGTTCTGGAGGGATTGGCTGGCACCAAGAGTTGCGTCAATGGTGCTGGCATGGGTAATGCTCCCACCGCTGATTGGTACTTCGTTGATACCTATCGCCATGTGAATAGCGGAAACTTTTACGCAGTACAAACTGCTAATGCTATGACGGGGGCGAACGTAGGCGTTCCCTTTACCAGAGTCCAGCAATCGGGCTCTGCGGGATCTGGTTGGGGTGCTTGGAAATCAGCCTCTGCTAAGGGTCTTGGCCTAGGTGGGGAGACATGGCATTCGATAGGTTGCGCAAAAAACGTAGGCTATAGCAATCCGTATTCCTATCCAGTTGTAGTGTCCGCTTCTAGGTCAAATGGCGGTCCAAACTCTTACCTCAATATGGTTGTTGATGGTATTGAAGTGGCTTATGTTGGGGGTGATTCAACAAACGGGGGTGCAACTGGAACGGTTGTGGCAACGATTGCACCAGGGAGCTCTTTTTCTTTTGGGGGCAATTCCGGTATCAGAACTTGTCAAATGCAGTATTAATTTTAGAGGCACATTTTTATACAAACTGAACTACTTGAATTAATAGAGTTCGGCCCATGAAAAAACATAATTACCGTAGAAAACATAACTACCGCCAACAGGTACGATGCCGCCCTCCCAGGCACCGTTAAAATCTTGATGCTCATGGAGGTATCCCACCTGCAATCCATTTATATAAAATGACCAACCTTGGTCATTAGTTGTGCCGAAGCTAATCGATACAGAAATTGGGTATGGGTAAGGGTTGTAATACACAGTGCCCTGAGATCTACTTCCAGTAACATCATTCCAAGTCGTTCCTCCCCATCCAAGACCCTTGACTGTAGTTGTTTGCCAGCTACCCCAACCAGTTCCAGCAGACCCTGACTGTTGAACTCTGGTGTAGGGCTTACCAACATTGGTGCCCGTCATGGCATTGGCGGTTTGTACTGCGTAATAGTTGTTGCCATTCACATGACGATAGGTATCAATAAAGTACCAATCCGCTGTAGGCGCATTACCCATGCCCGCACCATTGACGCAGCTCTTAGTGCCCGCCAATCCCTCCAGAACGTTTAGATCGCCTGAGTATTGGGGGCAAGCAGTATTGCTAGTCCAAACACCGGATTGGCAAGCTAATAGAGCTCGGACCAAACCTCTATGTAATCGCCAAAGAGCCGTCCAACGCTATATGTAGCACCTGGAGGAACTATGAATGACAAATTGTCTCTTTCCGTTGTCGCATGAGCCCCACTGTATTGGACGATGGTTTCGTTTACGTAAGCATACGTCGTAGATCCGGCGGTTGCCACGTAAGAAATCAAAACTAAAATAGGGTAGGTAAGATTATTTGTATAAGTTGATCCATAACCCCTTGCACCAGTCACGTTATTCCATGTAGTGCCGCCAAACCCCAACCCTTTAATATTGGCGAGGCTCTTCCACACTCCGGATTGGCAAAGTAGTTTTCAGGGTCTTGTCTTGCAAATTACTAGGATCTAACCCTCGATAAATAGGGGGGGGTTAGATCCGTTTTTCCTTAACACTTCCCCTAAAAATTTGTGTCAATCGATAAAGTTGCCACCCATTGGATCAATCATAACAACGTTATTTTCATTCACTAATTCCAAGTATTGATCTGGTGGAGGGATGGGCTTAGCCGCTCTCATTGATTGCAAAATAAACCTCAATAGTGAGTCTTGAGCATGTTGAATGGCTGAGTTCTCACAAGAGCCGTTAGCAACTAGATGATCAAAATCAAGCAATCTAACTTGATAATTATTTTCACCTAGAGAAAGCATTGCTGGATAAGGTATTAAGTAATCCAGAATAGCTTGCTTACCTTTGTGCCTATTGCCTTCTAGCTTTTTAACTAGATTCCCCGCCTTTAAATGGGTGTACCGTTTGAGCATCGATAGGCTCTTATGGCCACTGATTGCTGCTACCTCCATCATATCTAAGGTACCAAGTTCAAAAAGACGGCTTACGGCTTCATGTCTAAGATCATGAAAGTGGGGCGGGTCCTCTATCTTCAGTTTTTGAATCATGAATCTCCAGGTAGATTTGATCCCATTGGACGTGTAATCAAACACTTTCCCTTTTGTTTGCACGCCTAACCTGATCAGCGCATCCCGCGCTTTGAGGGATAAGGGTACATCACGCTTACACCCATTTTTCGTATCAGGCAGATGGGCAATTCGGGACTTAAGATTAATGTGTTCCCACCCCAGCCCAAGTATTTCTCCTTGCCGCATGGCGGTCTCTAGGGCAATAACGACAATTGAATAAAATTCCTTATTGGTATGCCCAAAGCAATATCTTAAGATTTGCCGATCTTCTCTTGCGGTGAGCCGTCGATCACGACCAGGGGGTGTTTTTGGTTTTCGAACATTAACCACGGGGTTGCCGTCACATAAACCCCACTCAATTCTTGCAATATTAAAGAAATTCGATAGTAGGGAGAGCTCTAGCCGTACCGTTGCGGCCGAAATTAGTCTTTTTGTACGCTCGTTTATGGTTTGCAAGCGCTGATCCCGATAGGTGGCGATGTCAACGCTCGTGATATTTTTGACGACCTTTCTTCCGAGAAAAGAGCTAGCTATTTTTCGTAGGCGATATTGCTCTTGCTCATAGCCTTTCTTAAGAATTGAGACGTTCTGTTTGTAATGCTCCAATCCTTGCCTGAGGGTTGAATTTTTTGTTAACTTCATTTTTTTAGTTATATCAATACCTGCTTCCTTAATGATTTACTCCTTGGCCATTTTGTTGTAGACTCGACAATAGATTGAGGTTAGCGCCTCTTGAAGCTCAAACTTGATAGGAAGCATTTTATAAAAAACCCTAGTTTTAATGAAATCGATCAAACGTAGCCCTATCGGGGTTGCGCACATCTGTTGCATTGCTTGGGGACGCTAGATCGGTCGCATCCTTACATCCAATCAGTTTGAGTTTTAAATCATAAATTTTAAAAAGGAATACTTTATGAAACAAACTCATGCACTTAAAAAAGTGGTAACTTATGCAGCCTTGATTGCAGCGATTGGCGTATCAGGCGCAACATATGCACAAGAAGCCGCAATAACCGATTCATCTGCGTCACCCTTTGGGATCTCGGCAAAAGCAGGAACCATGGGTCTTGGTATTGATTTGACCTATAGCATTAATGAATACTTTAAGTTACGCGGTGGATATAGTCAGATGGACTTTAGCCGCAACTTCACTAGCAATGGCTCTCAATTTAATGGCAAGATCAAACTAGGAGGCTGGGATCTGCTGGTCGATGCACACCCCTTCGCTAATGGCTTTCGAGTAAGTGCCGGTGCCTACATTCCGAGTACTCAGCTTAGCTTAACCGGCGCTCCAACAGGCGCAGGTTCGTACACTATCAACGGCAATACCTATTCAACCTCTCAAGTCAATTCTTTTGATGGTAGCGCTAAGTACAGCGGGGTGAAGCCTTATCTAGGTCTTGGTTACGACACCTTCAACAGCGCGAATAATGGCGGCCTGTACTTTACTTCTGACGTTGGCGTGATCTTTAGCGGGGCTCCAAAAGTTTCGTTATCAGCAAGTTGCTCTGCAGGAACTGCACCATCAACTTGCGCTCAACTAAATACTGATATTGCGGCTCAACAGCAAACCATTAACAGCACGCTTTCAAAATACAATTTATTGCCAGTGTTGCAATTGGGTGTAGGCTACCGGTTCTAATTTAAGCCAATTACTCGTTACATGAAAACAATTACTTCCGAAAAGTTTTGCCCGTCCTGCATGATGACTAAAAACATTAATCAAATGCGTTTGATTGCAGGCGGGTATCGAAGTAAGTGGCGGTGTATACCTTGCATATCTCGTTCGTCAACACCAAAACCCATTACTAAAGCATTGATTACTCGTAGTCTTATCAAAAGCCAGTAATGCGGTTCGCCCTTTTAGCTTTCCTCTCTTTTCTTAATTTATATAGTATGAGTGGAGCTCTAGCTCAAAGCCCGGGTATCGAAGGCTTGGTACGCTGCTTGCAGGCAGATGCAAGATACAGAGGCAGCAACTGCAATGCAACAGTAGGGCGGTACTGGGCAATTGAGCCATTAATTACTCAAGTTGCAAAACAACAAGGCATGGAACCTGCGCTACTAAAAGCTTTAGTTGCAGTTGAATCGGCCTACAACCCAAATGCTATGAGTAAAGCGGGTGCTAGAGGGCTTACCCAAGTGATTCCAAGCACCGCAATCTCTTTAGGACAGCATCCAGATGCCTTATGGGATTCACGGCAAAGTCTTGCTACTGGGGCTTATTACTTGGCGGCTCAGTGGCATACCTTTAAGAGTTGGCCACTAGCCATTGCCGCCTATAACGCTGGCCCGGGGGCAGTTAAAAAATATGGCGGCATTCCTCCCTACGCGGAGACGCAGGCTTACGTATCGAATGTTCTTTATCTTTATGTGCTATTTAGGGATGAGGCGAAGAGGGTGATGGTAGCGGTCTAGTTTTAAAGTAACGTTTTGATAACATCGGACCCACCCGGGTCCGATTTTGTGCCATGGCATTAAGAAAGCTTTGGGTCTAATTCATATGCAACAGTAGAAGAAATTAAAACTGTACACATGCATTTACCTTATGGGCTCTAAGTTGGATGTAGTATCAAAGCAAGCAATAAGAAACCATGAAAACCCAAGAAAGAATGCAATGAAAACATCTCCTTTTGCACATCTTATTCAGTCTGAGTGTCCCGAAGGGATTTATTATGCCGATCTATTTCGAATCAATAATAAAGTTTGGGCTATTCAAGGGTTTGGGAAGTCATCTGCCGCAAGAATTGCCTCGGGTAACTTGAGAGAAAATGATCTTGCAAGAGACGCCGTAAGTTTGGAATTAACTGATGATGGACTATGCGCTAGGTACGATATGGGTGCATTAGATCCTCAGAAATTGGAGGATTTACATAAAAGATATAAGGTGGATGCCATTGCATATTGCCTTAGCCCAAGCCAAACTCTAAAGTTAAAAAAAGGTCTTCAAAATTCATTAATCACTGTTGATAGACATACCTTTTCATCTTTATGCGCAACTTACCCATATTCAGCAATCTTGGCCGAGCTCTTCTATAGCCCAGCCGAAGTAACTAACTTCGCGAACCCACAAAGAATGCGCGAATATTTCTCAGCCATAACAGCTAAGGTTGACCATATTCATTACTATTTAATTCCCCACTGCACTACGATTGAGCAAAAGGCGAATCTTTATCTGTCCGCCACTCTTAATGAGGAAATAATTTATGTGGCAGGAATTGAGGTTGAAGAAATTCCTGGAATAGTCGTTCATCGTTTTTAATGTGGCGCTAAGCATAAGAGGGAGATCAATATTGCATCAATATGATGACGTTATAGAACGTCTCAAGGCCAATACCCCCTGGAAATTAACCTTCGAACCGACGAAACTACCGCAACCGCCGAATATTACAATCTCGGACAATGGGGTGGGGCAAGCAATCGTGGCAAGCGCGCGAGATTTAATAAACTGTACCTTATACCGATAAATGATATAAAATAATGCCATGATTCAATCGTTCAAATGCGCCCAAACGGAAGCCCTTTATACCACCGGGAAAACAAGGCACTTTAGCGCGATTAAGTCCGCAGCAGAGCGTAAGTTGCAGCAACTCGATAGCGCTGCGACTTTAGAGTTTTTAAGATCACCCCCGGGCAATTGCTTGGAGAGCTTGAGGGGCAGTAGAGCCAACCAATACAGTATTCGCATTAATGTGCAATGGCGTATTTGCTTTACCTGGACCAAATTAGGCCCAGCAAATGTAGAAATAGTGGATTACCACTAAGGAGAGATAAATGAAAAATGGAATGAGAGCAATTCACCCAGGTGAGATTTTGCGGGAAGACTATCTCATGCCTTTGGGTATGAGTGCCAATGCATTGGCTAGGGCCTTACACGTCACGCCAGCACGGATTAACGATGTTGCGAGAGAGGTCAGAGGCGTTACACCAGATACGGCTTTGCGCTTAGCGCGGTATTTTGGCGGAGACCCACAATCTTGGCTCAATTTACAGCAAGCCTACGACTTGAAGCTAGCCGAAAAGGCGGTGGCCAAGAGGATCGAAAGGGAAGTGCAGCCGTTGCATGCTTAACCGTCTATTTACAATCAGGAACATCAAATGAGAAATTTATACATTGCATTTATTCGGGAGAATGCTGCTTATTTTTCAAGTGACGTCGCCGCACAACTTTCGGTTGGTTTTTTACTTGGCGGCATTGCCCTTTCGCTATATAAAAATATTGATCCGCATCCCGCTCCTGGGCAGGCTATATTTTTTGTTCTATTTATGTCTTCAATTGTCACCCTCGCAACTGCTCGTTGGGGCTTTTTCCTTTCAATCCCGTTAAACATCCTGAATTCACAGTTGCCCAAAAGGCTCGAAAAAGATGTACAACCATTGCTTGATAGAAGAGTCAACTCAAACCATAGCTAGACGTTAATACTTTAACTGTTCGTATTTTGTGTATTAATTGAAGGTTTTTTATGAAGCTTATTATTTCTTACTTAGTTTTTGGTCTTTCACTTGTTGCTTGCGCATCTGGTCCAGCCGGGCCTACCATCGCAGTAATGCCGACCCAAGGAAAGCCTTTTGATGTCTTTCAGCAGGATGACCAGGTGTGCCGCCAGTTTGCTCAATCCAGCTCAAAAGCTACAAGCGAAGAAGGTGTGAAGTCGGCCGCGATAGATGCAGGACTTGGAGCTGCCGTAGGTGCTATTGCTGGCGCAGTCATTGGCGGTGGGAGTCATGCAAATGTTGGTACTGGTGCTGGTATAGGTCTCTTAGGTGGTGCACTTGCTGGAGCTTTTAGTAATAATGCATCTGATAAAGCTGCGCAAACCCAATACAACATAGCCTATCAACAATGCATGTACTCCAAAGGCAATCAAGTTCCAAGTACCTTAGCTCCAACTAAACGAGGATACTAAGAATGAAGTTAGGCGCTCGAAAAGTAGGTGCAATTGTAATTTTTTCATTTTTAACTCATGTTGTTTGCGCCGCTCAAGCCGAACCCCAAATTAGCGACTGTATTCTGCTCGCCAATCAAGTGACCCAAGTTGTTGACGCAAAACTCCGGGCAACTAGAATCATGGGAGGGGATGAAGTCAATCAGATTCAGCCAATGTTCCCCGCTATATCGCACAATCATCTTCAATTCTATATTTCTGCGGCAGCTATTAGTTGGCCCGCTACCGGTGGAGATGTTGAAAAGGTTTATCAAAAAACTTTGGACAATTGCAACAGGCATCACTAGGGTTAGTGATTTAGCTTGTTATTGCAGTTTTAAGCTAGGCCGTTCTAGTTATAGTAGTATAAAATTATCGAAGTAGAGGGGTTAGCGCCCCTTGCAATTCAATCTTGATAGGACTTTATGCCAAACCATTTATTGTCGGAACAGTGTGCCATTACCCTTGAGTCTATACAAAAGTCTCGATCATGGATTGATGTCGGACAAATTGCTCGCATTAGCGGCGTATCTTTAGCTAAATCCAGAGTTTTCGTTGCCAATCTTGTGTTGCTAAAAAAGATAGGCACTAAACATATATTTACCCCAATATTTCCAGATGGCACGGCACTCTATGCCAATCTTCACCTAGCCTCTCTTGAGACTAAGAAACGTCAGAATAATGATGACTTTAAGTATGCCAAATCTAAATTTGAAATATGGCCGGAACTGATGGATGGAAAAACTCATCACATCTATGTTGCCAAGCCAAATCAATCCCTGCAGCTAGCATTGCTCTCACGCAGAATTAACTAAGTAGCCCGTGCTAAAAAAAATAGTTTTCTCATTTTTACTTTTGCCATGCATCGCTCACGCAGCATTTGAAAAATGCCTTGATAATTTTCCAAATCATTTGGTCCCAATAAGCCAAGAGCAGGGCAGGGATCTGTGTTTTGATGGTTTTGCAGTTTATTACTCGCCAATCCAAAAAAAGCCAATTTATACTGCTGAAGTATTAAGCCGTGAGCACTTAGCGGAAGAGCGTCAAGAACGAACAAATATCTTTTATGAGGAGGCGCGCTTACCTTCTGCTGAACGCTCACATTTGGATGACTATAAAGGCTCGGGATACGATCGTGGGCACAATAGCGAAGCCGCTACTAAACGCACACCCGAGTCAATGGCGCAGTCATTTTCGCTGGCAAATATGATGCCTCAAGCGCCTGATAATAACAGGGGTGTATGGGCTAATGATGTTGAAAAGGCCACTAGAAAATATGCAGAAAGGGCTTCGGGAAATGTTTATGTTTATACAGGTTCCGTCGGTAATGCAGGCTTTATTGGCAGGGAGCACGTGGTTGTGCCGCAATACTTATTTAAATTAGTTTATGACCAAGCAAACAAACGTGCTTGGGCCTATTGGCTGGCCAATACCAATGATGCTCACATGAGTAATCAGGCACTAATTTCGTATCAGGAACTAATGCAGCGGACGGGCATTGACTTCAATATAGCTACTCAATGAAAATTTTTAGTACATTTAAAAAAATAGGGCCTGGAACTATTAAATTCGTTGATGAATTTAAGTGTAAGGGCTCCTGCCAACTCTGTATTGTCCTCGTACTTTTTGCCTTACTTGTGCCGGTGGCCCTAAAACTGGCTGGTATCTTTTGGTATTTCGGACTAAGGCTTAATCTTCTTATACCCGATGTCTGGACATGGGTTGATGGAGTAGCAGATTATCAGAATGGCTATCTTCAAAATCAACATAAGAGCTTAGTTGTTAGTGGAACTCTTTCATTTATTCTGGTATACGGTTTAGCGTTAACTGCCTATGGCGTGAGCATGAAGGCTTACCTGAGTAGGGAGCTTCATGGTAGCGCCAGATGGGCCAACTTAGCGGAAGTTAGAAAAAGTCGGCTTCTGAGTGGCGGGGGTATCGTACTTGGCCAGCTAGGCAAGAACATCTTACGTTTCGCATCTCAACAATTTGTATTGGTAGCTGCGCCAACGAGATCTGGCAAGGGAGTCGGGATAGTAATTCCAAACCTTCTTTCTTATGAAGATTCTGTTGTGAACTTAGACATCAAACAAGAAAATTATGACATCACGGCAGGTTATCGGCGCGATGTCTTGGGACAAGAAGTCTACCTGTTTAACCCATTTGCCGAAGAGGTAATGAATGGACTGCCATCTCCAAAAACCCATCGTTATAACCCCTTATCCTCTATTTCTAAGGGAGTTTTTAGGGTTGGTGATGCTTTAGCTATTGGCTCAGCCATTTGGCCATCTGGCGGTAAAGATGGGTTCTGGAACGACAGCGCCAGAAATCTTTTTTTGGCGATCGTACTATTACTTCTAGATATTCGTGATCAACGAGAAAAGGATGGCGCAGGATCGAGCCTTCCTCATTACCCAGTGACTATGGGAGAAGTATTGCGCCAAGCCGCAGGCCGAGGAAGTCGACTTTCCGTAAGAGATTACCTAACTAGCCTACTACAAGAGTACACATGGCTATCTTCCGAGTGCGTTGACTCTATTGGCAATTTATTATCAGCTCCACCAGAAACTCTGGGCAATATTCTTTCGACTTTTAATGCCCCTCTAACAATATGGCGCAATCCAATTGTGGACGCCGCAACCTCTGAAAATGACTTTGACTTAAGAGACGTACGGAAAAGGCGGATGACTATTTATATCGGGATTACTCCCGATCATTTGGCAGACGCAAAACTACTTTTAAATTTAATTTTTTCTCAGTTAATTAATCTAAATACCAAAACCCTGCCAGAAAAAGATAAGTCACTTAAATATACGTGCCTGCTTTTAATGGATGAATTTACATCAATAGGTAGGATTGACATTATTGCAAAAGCCATTGGATATATTGCTGGATATAATTTGCGCTTACTGGCAATTATTCAATCTGTTTCGCAGCTAGAGTCTGTGTACGGAAAAGAAGACAGCAGGACAATGATCACAAACTTTGCAGTGACAGTTGTGTTTCCCCCAAAAGAGCAAAAAGATGCCAATGAGTATTCGGAGATGCTTGGAACTTTCACGGAGCTCTCAGCTAACATTAGTCGTTCAAGAAGTATTTTTAATACACGTGCCGGCGGAAGCGAAAGCCTTTCACACCAAAAACGAGCGCTGATGTTGCCGCAGGAATTAAAAGAAATGGGCCAGGGTGAACAAATTATTTTGATGGAATACACTAAACCTATCCGATGCACCAAAATAAAATTTTACGAGGATAATCTTTTTATCGAGCGGCAAAAACCCTCTCCTAATGTAACGCCTTTAGATATTGAGTTATTTGTTGCGAAATCGCAAAATAGGGTTCGAGAGGTTAGTGCGAATGAGATTAATTTTGAGTCGCAAACATTAAAAGATCCCCCTCTGGCCATCGATCAATTGGCCCTATTATCCGAGGCTGAAAACTTCGATATTGCAGATGATTATGGGTTTAGTGAAGCTCATGCAAATGAGTTTGTTGATTCCTGCTTTTCGAGTCTAGGGGTCAATATGACGCTGTTAGAAGATCATTTGGCCTCTACGGCTCATACCTCCTATGCTCGATATGTAGATGATGGTGAAGTCGCTTCGTTATTTCAGGACGAGTTGTCAGTTTCCATCAAACAAAGTACTGGGGCAGACTTAAAACCTCTTAAATCGAGCTCTGAATTTTTAGACATGATTGATGAAGGCCAAAGTGCTGTTTTGGTCTCAATGAATAAAGCGCCATCAAGAAAAGAAAAAGATGATGTCTTTGATAATTAGTGAGATTTTTAAATTATAGATAGTGGGCTCGATTTTATTTCTTCTGGAATTGAACAAAATTTTGATATTCAGGGCTTTCTTGTTAAGAATAAGCCTGCTACTTATTTTTTTCGAGTGGGGAGTGATGCCATGGCCAATGCTAGTATTGCAGCTGGAGATCGGCTTGTAGTGGATCGGTCAATTAAACCCAATAATCGAGACATCGTAGTAGCGGTTCACCAAGGACAATTCGTTGTACGGCGAATATTAATTTTAAAAAATAGTATTGAGTTATTTGCTGAGAATCCGCAATACCCAGCCATCACATTTATAAATGCTAAAGAAGTAGATATCTGGGGTGTTGTCGTAGGATTGGCGAGGAAGTATTAAGGATCAATCGCCAAGTCGTCCTGCGCCTTGCTGAATTTACAGATAGTGCGCCTGATAATGTGCTCATTAACATCCTTCTTTATCTTTGCGAACCAATCCAAATAAACCATTCCATTTCACCACGAAATGTGTTTTAATTTCAGTCAAGTAGTACATGAAGAGTTAGCGCTCTTGGGCTTATGGCCAAACTTGATAGGGTAATAAAATGGTTGATACCATCCGTGAAATTGACAAAATAGAAGCAGCCTTACGTTTTGTGGATCCACACGATCGCGATACTTGGCTTCAAGCGGGTATGGCCATAAAGTCAGAGCTCGGGGATACGGGTTTCGATATCTGGAATTCATGGTCCGCCAAGTCCGATAACTATCAGGCTAACTCAGCAAAATCAACCTGGAAATCAATTAAGTTAAGCAAGGTAACCGTAGGCACTTTATATTGGCTTGCGTCTCAACAAGGTTTTAATTTAAAAGACTATAAAACCCAACAGCCTAGCGCAAAGGAAGTTGAAAGTCAGCAGAAGGCGCGCATATTAAAAGCGGGGCAAGACCAGGCTAAATTAGCTCAAGATCATAAGCTGGCAGCCATTAAGGCGCAGCAAATATGGGATGCAGCAAAACCATTAAGACTAGATCACCCTTACTTGCTCAAAAAGCAAATTTCAACCCTTGATCTATCGCTAAAAGAAATTGATGCAAATCAGCTGTCACTTTTAGCGGGGTATCGGGTTAATGTGAATTCCCAGCCTCTAAGCGGGAGAATATTAATTGCTCCAATCAGTAAAATTAATTCCTCTCTAGGCGATAAATTTATAACGTCGTTGGAGTTTATCGATGAATTTGGACTGAAATCAGCTTTGGCTAAGGGTGAAAAATCAGGAGCTGCTTTTGCTCTGGATTCTCAATCATCACTATCTGGTCCATCTGTAAACTCAACTGAATCAATTTACGTGTTGGAGGGGATTGCAACAGCCGCCTCTGCACGCCAGGCATATCATGAATATACAGACCAACTTCAGCTACCCAACGCCCAGTTTTTTGCTGCGCTCTCAGCGGGTAATTTATCGGCCGTAGCTAATGAATTAAAAATTAAATTTCCACAAAGCCATATCGTTATTGGTGGTGATATTGGTAATGGTGATCTATTGGCGGCGAAAGCTGCCTTTACCGTTGCTAGTGTTTTAGCTTTTCCATTGGGCCCAGACGGCTTAGTAGTTGATAGCCGAGTAACAGATTTTAATGATCTTGCAACGCATAAGGGTAACAAGGTTGTTATAGGCGCTCTTTTAGGCGCAAGATCACCGGAAGGTTTTGGTTTTGAAATGGTTGATGGACGAGTTATTAGGGGGGATGATCTAAATCATGAGCCAAAAATCCAGACTTCACCAAAAGATACCGAACTAAGCGATCGGCCTAACAGTGGGATTATTGCCCCCTTAGAATTAGAGCCAATTATCCTTCGTGATTTTGATTCTATCGACCGCAAGCGGGCTGAGCTCCAAATTAGTAGCGAAGTTATCAAGGATCCACAGAGTTTTTTTGATCTCTATAAAGCCGATCCACGATCGCATCAAGGTCTATATGTGAACTCAGACCTATTTAAGGAAACTTTTAATGTCTATAAGCATTCAAAAGAATCTAGAAGTATTTATAACCTACCTGTTCACAATAGTGCAGCAGTGCTTGCAGCCAGTCTATTTAGAAGCAATTTATTAGTCGCACAAACTCAGTTAGAGCAGGGGAGCAGTACTCGCGATCGCGTACTTTTGGTTACAGGAACGCCTGGTGCTGGAAAATCCACATTCATCACCTCAGCCATTAATGGAGAGTTTGAAATTGCTACAATTTATGAAGGGCAATTAGCTGACGTTTCTGCTGCCAAAATCAAGATTGACCAGATATTAGGCAAAGGCTTAAAGCCAGAAATTATTGCAATTCATGCCAAGGCTGAAAACGCTCTAGATAATGCAATTCAACGCTTCGATCAAGTTGGTCGTGGGGCCAGCATTGATCTCATAGCTAATTTACTTTCTAGGCTACCTGATAGCCTAGAAGAGATACATCAGGCCTATGGTGATGCCGTTAAACTTACAGTCATTGATCGTTTAAACCCCGATAAGAGCACCATTGCCCCAGGCTGGGATTTCTTACCTATACTTACTTCTGAAGGCCAGTATGAACATATTAAAGAGCGACTCTCAAACCATCTTGAACAGCGCTACCAATCAGGATCCATTAGCAGCGCCAACTACGAGCAAGCTCTTGGCAGAGCCCCAGATAGATCCAGCCATGAAATTTATTCTGAGAGGAGTGGCGGGGTTGGATCAGATGCAGACGGACCCAGAGTATCGCAAGATGATGCAAGAGAACAGCTTCTAAATGTCAGCCCTTCACCCGATTTATCGCAGGGCTTAATCGAGGAGCCTCAACTAGAACTAAAAAGTCCACAATCTGTACCAATTGGAGTAATTGAGGACTTCGGACAAAAAATTGGTGGCGCTAGAAAAGATATTTGGACGGGATACTTAGATCGCCTAAAAGATGCTCAGAATCTTCGCCCCAAAGACGTTCCTTTTTCAAAATATTGGCCTGAACCAAACTATTTAAAATTAATTGAAGCGGGCCATCATCCTGGTGCAATCGCTTATTTGAGATCAGTGCGTGATTTTGTTCCCACCAAGCCAAAATCAGCATACAAACTATCCTCCTGGACTGGAAAGGTTGAATTCGCCAAATCTTTAGCTAAAGACATTACCGAGGCAATGGATCGACCTGATGATTTGCACTCAATGTTAGATAGCCTCAAAAATACCTCCGTTATTTCTGATCGTGCAGCGCTATACCAAATTGCTGGTCATGAGCATTCTCTATCCAACTATCAAATTGAATTAGGTAGTTATTCGCTCTTAGATGGCGTCACCTACAGCCCCCCTAAAGCTCTTTGGTCTATTGAAGAGATTGCCAAGGGCAGTTCATGGCCAAAACAATTGTTGGTAGCAGATACAAAAGAGGATTTACTAATCAATTTTGCGAAAGGGTATGAAAAATTACTAGGCCAGTCTCAAAAGAGTAAAGAGAGTCGATCGCCTGAATTTATTCTTTACAGAAAAAGTGCGAATGCTTCGCTTTATGTAGGCAAAAAGATTGGTAAACGATATATTGATTTAGCCGGCCCTTTTCTTGATGTAAAAGAAGCTCGGGAATATCGGAACTCAAATAGTGAGCAGCTAAATCTGGCTTTGTCAAAACTCAAAGAAACGCCTACCATCCGCGCTCTTGCAAATGAACCACGTTTAGGAATTGATTATCGCAATGGGCAAAATATTACCCAGCAAGAATTTAGTTTAGTTTTCGGGTTTAGAGGTGTTGAGTTTGGTAATTGGGTTGAGCAGGGTAAACGGCAGGACGATCTTAATGAGGCTTATGACGCATTGATGGATCTGTCTAAGGCGCTGGACTTGCCGCCCAAATCACTCTCGCTTAATGGTGAATTGGGATTGGCATTCGGCGCAAGGGGTAGAGGCGGTGTTGATCCGGCTAAAGCGCATTATGAAAGCACCCATATCGTCATTAACTTAACCAAGGAAAAGGGTGCTGGCTCCCTTGCCCATGAGTGGTGGCATGCACTAGATAATTACTTGGTCAGAAATAGTGCTGTAGATAGACCCCATGGATTTGTCACCGAAAATCCCAAGCTAGCGCTACCAGACATGCGTGAAAACTTACAAGAGAGTTTTGTAATGCTTATGGATCAAATAAAGCGCTCTGGCTTGCCTGCTAGATCAGCAAAGATGGATGAGTTTCGAAGTTCAGTCTATTGGTCAACCCCAATTGAGATGTCCGCCAGAAGCTTTGAGGGTTATATTGGCGCTCGCTTGGGGGAGGTTGGTATTCGCAATGATTACCTGGTTAATTATTTACCGCCCAAAGAATGGAAAAGTGAAGATTTAGCTCGATATCCCTACCCAATTTCATCTGAGCTGACTTCATTGAATGAGTCTTTTAAGGCCTTATTTGATGTAGTAAAAACAAAGCAAACCGATAAAGGTATCGCTATCTTTCAAGCTGCTTCTGCGGGGGGAATGGCCGAGGAAGATTGTATTTCACTCATCTCGGCAGCCGAGCGCGTTGAACAGCTTCTTAAGCCATTTGGGAGGACCACTATACCGGTTCGAATTATTGATAACTTGAGTGATATTGGGATTAAGAGCCCCGGGTTTGCAGTTTCTGGCGTAACGCACCAGGAGCACATTTTCCTTGTTAGGGAAGGGCTTGGGAATGTCGCTGAGGTTGAGAAAACGTTGTGGCATGAAATGCTCCATTTTGGCTTGCGGCGTTTCTTAACAAAAGAAGATTATGTCGAAAACCTTAATGAACTATATAACAAAGACCAATGGATAGCCAAAAGAGCTGACGATTGGATAAATACGCCTGATGGCCAAGCTGTTGCAACACAAAATAGTGATAATCCTGCGTACATTAGAGCTAGGGGCGTCGATGAAGCGCTGGCAGACCTTGCTGAGATTGTGCAAACTAACCCTAGTGGCTATCGCCTAAATGGAGTGATTGATCAAACGTATCGAAACGTACGAACCTGGGTTGCCAATCTTGCCGATAAGTTGGGTTTTCATGAGGCTGCGAAGGGCTGGAGAGATTTCGCTGCCAGCAAAGATGCTCGGAATTTAGTAGCATACACATTTAGCAGGTTGCAAAAGGGGGCCGCACCAGAGATTAACCCTCGCTGGAATTACTCCGACCCCTCGTTTAAGCAAGTATTACGCAATACCGACCACTCCAAAGAAGAGAAGCAGTTCAATGTTACGGGCAATGCCATATTGCCTGGCGTTTCCAACATTCCCTCTCCAGGAGATTTAATCGTGACCAAAGATATTAAGCCGGTAGACGGTCAGACTATCACCCCATCAAAAGAACCCGCCATACAAGAGCCGACCCCCTCAAAGACTGTTGGGGAGCCCTTATATGAAATGAGTAGCGTCCCGCACGAAGTTCGTTTGGCAGCCACCGCATTTTATGGTTCACGCCATGATCATTTTCCACCTCGCGAGAATGGTGGGCCCTATAAAGGTGAAGTCTTCAACACCGCTAATTATTTAGTTCAAGAAGTTAATAGCAGGGCATTGGTTTTTCATGACAAGTCAAAAATAGAATATAAGAGCGAGAAAATTGCTACGCTTGAAAAAGATAGCCGGATAAACGGTCTTGAGCTCAAATTTATCTATGAGGGTGATCAGGCTAAGGTCTATCCGTATGATGCTTTGCGAAATAACTTTGTTAAGGTTTGCAAGGAATTAAATGAATCAGCTGAAATTATGTGCCGCCCGCCTGAAGACATGAACATGCTTAATGTTGTAATGACTTCAGCTTGGGAGCGCGTCAATCGCGAGCGCTTATCGCAGTTAAAGCAGGTTACACAACACAAAGAGCAAATTGCTCCCGACCATACAGTAATCGCTCCGGCTCCTAGCTCCTCTGATGCTCCAACAAGATCTCGATAACAGCCAAGTCATATGAGCTCAATTAACCCTCTAATCAGCCTCCATTGGATTGCTAAACATCTATGAATACCTCTGTCGATCATCGCCCCGAAAATACAATTTCAGCAGTTGACCCAATATTTCCAGAGCATTACTCAATCTCACTACGTAAAGATCTAGGAAAGGTATTGGATCGATTGTCAAAAGATGCTTCGGTTGCAATGGATCTCAATGCATTATCTTTAGGAGCAAAAGCGCGTACTGGCCTAGCCGCACCTATTTCCAGTGAAAATAGCTCTTCATTGCTACTGTATTTGCGTGAATCTAACCGCGCATTACTGGGCTTAAGTAGTGGTTGGGCTAATTCAAAAGGGCATCTTCGAGCAGAGCAGCTGATTGAAGCTGGGTATGCTTTTGCAGAGGGGCCAAAACGTATTGATGTAAGCAGCAAACCGTCGGATTCTAAAGATTCTGAAACTATCGTTAAGCCATCAGTTGATTCTAAAGAATATCGTCAAGATGATGTGCCTGATATCGTAAAGAACCGCTATTTACGCAATCCTAATAATGCTGCCAATTACTACTATCGCGATCGCGATAACAAGCTAGCTTTTTCGGATAATGGCAAGCAATTAACCACACCTAACAACGATCCAATCGTAGCTGACTCAATGGTTGCGATGGCCATAGCGAGGAATTGGGGTAGCATCAAAATTAGCGGCGCTGATGAATTCAAAAAAGAAGTCTGGATGCAGGCTCAACTCGCAGGGATGTTGACAATTGGATATAAGCCAACAGACGTGGATTTTGCAAGACTGGATTCCGCAAAACAAAAACAAGCTGAGCAAGCTCGCAAAGATTTAGAAAAGTTAGCAAAAGCGTCGCCGATCAATGGGGTGCCTGGAGCTAAAAAAGTTTCGGATAGCGGGCGATCATTAAATGAGACTTCTGTAGGTGAAAAATTACTAGACTCTGGATTTGCGCCATATGATTTTGATCCACGTGACGGGATAAAAAAGAGTTTCTACGTTAAAACAGAAACTCAGGATGGCAAGGAGCGTATTTATTGGGGAGTAGGTTTAAAAGAGGCTCTAGATAACTCTGGTGCCAAGATTAATGACTTGATTGTGCCTGTCAAAAAAGGTAGAGAAGCAATTAATGCAAATCAATCCACTAGAGATGGGAGCGGTAATCTGCTTGAGCATGAGCCCGTTTCAACAGCGCGTAATGCTTGGGAAATTAAAGTCATTAACCCTGATGGACCGAGACAAGAAATTGACAATACTTCTAGTGCAATAGTTTCTGCGTCAAAATCATCTCAGGACACTCCCCTAACGATAAGTGGATTGTGGGCTCAGAAAGCTAAGGCCTTTTTAAACGGAGATCCGAAATTGGTATTAGGCGCTTATCCTGAATTGGGTAAAACTCTGCTGGCTTATAAAGCTGCGCAATCCTACTTTGAGCAAACAGTCCCAGAAGAGGGCAAGAGAAATTCAATTTTGGATGAAATCAAACAGGGTCTATATGCTCGAATTCTTGCTGGAAATGTGCCTCAAGTAAAAATTATTGATGAGAGAAAAATTGGGGTTTTAGTTGATCACGGTAAGTCAAAAGATAACTCCTATTTTGTATCCTATAAAGATTTGTTTGGCAAGGTCCAAACCCTTAAGGATCCTCGACTAGAGATGGCTATGGCTAATTCTAAGTTAGCCATAGGACAACCGATCGAAATGTCGATGTCTGTAAACGACCGCAACATTAAAGAGCGTTTAGATCAAAAAGAATTGCCAGTTGAGCCAAAAGGCTCTTGGATTATTAAGGGTGGGAATATTGCCATCTACAGTCAGGCAATTACTTTTGGAGCTATTGCCAAGGCCAAAGGAGCCAATGCAAAGACTATTGATTTAGTCATTACTGCAGCCCTTATTAAAGGTCATCAGTTGACGAGCCAAGGCTTTGTCGTGCCAATGCCTAACATCTTTGATGCGAAGGCTCCTAGCAAGCCTATGGCGACTATTACAGAACCAGAAAAGAGTCGTGTTAAGAATCCGAAAATCGACCGAAATCAATCGATTGGCCGGTAATACCTTTTAATGACTAAGAAAATTATCGATCGTAGCGCTGGTCACATGACCCTGCGCGCTGGGGTATTAAAAGCACCCTGGCTTGCTCATTGTCGCAAGCAAAAAATATTATCCTCAAATCTATTGCGTAAATTAATGCAATCTGAAATTAAAGCTTATGGAGACAAGGGGGAAATATCCCCAGGTGTAAATACCAATTATGAGAGTCAAGAGGTTAAAGAAATGGGGCGCATTGAACTTAAGATCCCTAGTCACATTCGCGTGCTGCTGGCTCAAATGGCAACAAGCGAAGGCTTTCCATCTCTTAACCGTTTTGCCGTAGCCTTTCTCTCAGCCAAAGCGACGGGCACTCCTCAATTAAATTTTGAAGAATTCAAAGCACTTATTGAATCTAATCGCCGGATACTTGCTATCGGCCGTAACCTCAATCAATTGGTTATCGATCTTAAATGCGTCAACGCCAATAAACCAGATGCAAATCAAATTAGCAACTTTCGGTTTGGCGTCTTAGAGCAATTGCAAGCGCAAATTGCGAATCACACAGTACTGGTTCGCCAAGTACTGTCAGCCAATATTACCCGTTGGAATGCCTAGAATATTTTTATGAGAGGCTTAGATATACGTTGTAAATTTGCACTTGAATTGGTTATAAATCCATACATTAAGCGCGCTTGCCTAGAAGAAGCCCTCGAGCTTCTCTTCCCGAGTGGTGCAAATCCAGTGAGACGCGCCTATCACCTAGGTGGGGGCGATTACAGCAAGGTCGCATCTGTTGACGTAACTTTTTCTAATTGCCCAACCATGTTCATTGATGAGCCACTATTGTCGGAGGCATGGGCGGCGGGATATGGCGAAGCCAAGGTTCGTCATGAATTCCACAACGGAGCCCGTGACTATGACTCATGGGAGGATCGTAACTTTGATAATTTCTTAAATTTAGGCAATCCATGAGTCGCCAACACATAAGTTTCAAAGGGATTGAGGGGCTTTAATGTCTTACACAAAAACCTACGTTGACGGTATGTTGCTCGGGTATGGTGACAAACTTTTTGCGGAGCCAGTAAGCCGAACGGCTCCCAAAAAGCCAAAACTTTTTAACATCCTTGACCCAATATCAAATAATTCCAAGAAGTCCGGTTGGGGCAAAAGCAGCGCCTCAAACAAAGATAGCTTACTGCGAGATCAAATTAATAGAACCGTTAATAAGGATCCCGAAGTAATGCTAAAGATCACCTCAAAAAAAGAGGCCGGTAAGGGCATGAACCCCATTTCAAATCATCTTGATTACATTAGTCGCAACGGAAAAGTTGAATTAGAGACTGATCAAGGTGAAATAATCACTACAAAATCTGGTGTTAAAGAATTGCAAGCCGAGTGGAAGCAGGGCATTACTGGAAAGGCAATACCTGAAAAAAGTGAAAAACGTGAAGCGCTGAATTTCATGCTGTCAATGCCACAAGGAACTCCACCAGATGGCGTACTAAAAGCTGGCAGGGCCTTTTTAGCAGAAACGTTTGGTGGAAAGCATGCCTATGTATTTGCGTTGCATACAGATACGGATAAGCCTCATATACATGCTTGCGTGCAGGTGGCTCCGCTTGGTAAAGGTAAGCGCCTCAACCCTCGGAAGGCAGATTTAAGTCGATGGCGTGAACAGTTTGCAGAGCAACTACGTCATGTTGGCATTGCCGCTAACGCAACACCAAGACGCACCAGGGGTATTTCTGAGCCATCGATTTCACAAGCGGTATTACATTTAAAAGAGCGTCAGGGGTTATTAGCAAAATCTGGAGTTTCTAAGAATCCCGTGGAGACTGTAATGCCCACACATTTTAATAAGTCTGCCATTTCGAAGTTATTTAGCGGCACAAGAATCCCGCCGAATTTTACTCAGGAGATAATGGCGTGGTCAGGAATGGCAAAGCTATTGGCTCGCTCACCATCAATTGAGGATAGGGCTTTAAGTAGGGCGGTAAGCCTGTTTTCAATAGAGAGTTATGCGATCAAACCAGCAGAAATCACTAAGGCAGCCCCTGATTTAACACCACAATCTCCGCCCCGTAAATAGAGTCCAATTCCTACCTAAATTCTTGTTAATTCCCCTGGAATAAACGCTGGCATTAACGTCACCGTTAATCTATCTACCGATAAATTTTTAATTTCTTAGTTGGCTGGTGTAAGGCCATTCTTTTCATACAAATGATTATTTGCTGGGGATTTTAAAAAGATTAATAGATCTCTAGCTTGATTTGGCACCTTAGAGGTAGTTGTTACAGCGCCATAAAATGGAGTGATCAGCTGAAGTTCTTGGGGAAGCAGGCCTATGATGTCAACCCCCTTAACAGCAGTTAACTCACTCAGTTGCTGACAGCCCATCTGAACCTCGCCACTAGCAATCACGTCCCCAACTGGCTTTGCTGGTGTTAGTTTTAATTTACTAGCCATCTGCTCTTTAATTCCCAAGGCACTCATTAAGTCGTTTTTAATATAATTGCCACTAGCTCCGTTTGAGTAAGCCATGCTTTTTGCATTTAGTAGGACGCTTTTTAGTTTGGTGGCGGTGCTGATATCGAGCCTAGGCTCCCCATGCTTTACCGCACAAGCTATCAGAGAGCTGGCTAGCTGGACTTTGCTACCAGGAAGGAGTTTGCCCTTATCCATTAATTCATCAAGCGGGCTGCCAGTCATAATGACTACATCGATATCTTCGCCACGATCTAGGCGCATAGGTATTGAATTGTTGCTTGCTCCACTGGAAAAACTCCGAGTGAAATACAGTCGATTATCTGTTTGCATTGCGAATATAGGAGCCAATTCTTCATAAGTCTGCGCAAACCCACCGGAGCTAACCACCTTAATATCTACCGCATATGCAGCTGTTGTGATTAATGCAATTAATGTAGCGGCTATTTTTGTTGCATATCGATAAATCATTGAGACTCCATTTAGTTACCTTGGATGATATGGCAATGCATTTCCACAACTGAAATACCAAACAAATCAATTGCCTCGATAAAACACATGTAAGGCAATTTCCCCCCTATAAAGCCTATCCCTTCAAGTACAGTGCCCATCTCCAATATCGACCTGAGGCCCTCAAATGCCTCTTACTTTTGAATATCAACATCGCTAGATTGACCCTTCGTGAGAAGGATTTTTTGGTTTTGAGCTCATCTCTAATCATTCTGAATACTATAAAAATCCACACTTGTAACACAAACAACGGCAGTAAGCCTATCCTGCACTAGATAAATATTTCCGTTAACGTAAATTTCATAGTCCATCCACCAGCCATTTCGTTACAGGTAACGAGGTTTGCCTTTTTCTTCGCATCTACGGAATTTAGCAGTCCTCATAACGCCCATTAAGACGCTACATCAGAGGTTTATAGGCATGCCTATCTTTCCATACAACCCGCCCTCTAGCTCAATCGATACCGCTATCTCTAGGCTGCATTGTGGATGACGGCAATTGATGTACCGCAATCTTTTCATTAGAAATTTATAAACTACCCCCTCATACAGGGGATCGGGAATACCTTGCTTGTATAACCCCCCCCCCGCTACAATAATCTCCATACATTGCCTATAGAAAAGATAATTAATGCGATGTGAGCAATTGATAGAAGATTTTTTAAATGTAGGTTGGCTTAATTGCCAGTGGTCCAGGAATACAATTCAGACTTACCGAAAAGAGCTTTTACTTTTTAGCAAGTGGCTTAAGTCATCTCAAAATAAGAAGCTAATTAATACAACTCAAGAAGATGTAGCGCTCTTTATAGAGTTCAAAGCGGCCAGTAGGGTGAGTACCCATAACTTACGCATCAGCGTCATGCGCTACTTATTCAAGCACTTAGTACGCGAACATAAAATGGAGCTCAATCCTTGTGCTGGGCAGCGTTTAATTCGCTCCCAGTCATCCTTGCCAGATGTCTTATCAGAGATGGAGGCTGCCAGGCTAATGGTAGCGCCCGATACAACAACCAGAATAGGGTTGAGGGATAAGGTGGTTTTAGAATTGCTTTACGCCACAGGCATCAGGGTAAGTGAATTGGTGATGCTAGAAATGCCTAACCTTCATTTATTACAGCGCTACATTATTGTTCGTGCGATCACTAGTAAATCAAGGGCAGATCGTATCGTTCCCTTTGGGAGCATTGCCTCTGACTGGCTTTCAGCCTACTTAAATGAAATAAGACCTGGAATGTTTAGGCTTCAATCTGCCGCTGGTGCAGGATCCAGTCGTGTATTTTTAGGTAAGGGGCAGGGTGGCGGACTTAGTGTTCGAACCTGCCGGCTAATCATCAAACGCCATGCAAAAGGGGCTGGAATTTCTAGGAGAGTTTATCCGCACATTTTGCGCCATTCTTTTGCCACGCATCTACTAAATGGTGGAGCCAACCTAATCGTTATTCAAAAATTACTTGGCCACGCAAGCGTGCAAACTACTCAAATTTATACCCATACTGCAATTGAGCGCCTTCACCGGGTACATGAGAAACATCATCCGCGAGGGGCTAAGTTTAATAACCCGCATTTAGAAAAAGGGCGTCATTTCGGGTTATATGGGTTAGAAAATGCCATTTAATTTATTGGCAACATGCTTAGGCTTGCACTACGGTAATTGCCCCCGGCGATCGGTAATTGAGACTTCTGGGCTTGCGAATAACAATGTCTACATCACAACCTAGGAGCGCTATACACTCAAGCATCTTGCTTGTGCTTAGGGAAGGCATTGTTTGTGAGGGATCTTTCGCAAACTTTATAAGGGTAGACATCTTGGCGTTGCTAATCCGTATTTGCATCGCCGCATCAACTTGTCGTAACTTATGCCACTCAATTAAGCGAAAAATTATTTGTGCAAGATTAAACCTTAAATCACCCGTAAGCACTGTATTGGTGGATGGAACTTGATCTACATTATTCATTGGCGACCTGTTATTTTTTTACAATAGTTTCCATAAATAGTAATTTTTTTACCTTTTTATGAATTTTAATCATTTGATATTTTCATTTTGATTTCTTAAACATTACATCTTGATATTTACAGTTTAATTTTGAAATACACTGATTTATATAGATTTTTATGCTAAAGTTACCTTAACCAATAAATAGTTAAGGAGGATAGTTCTGCTTTTTGTGCAATATGTATCGTAGGTTTAATTGCGTATAATCATTATTATGTCAAACAAGATATTTTATAACTATAGTTAAAACTAAAGACCATGCTTATAAGCTTCTTATCTGATGCTAACCTCCCCAGCTTTCATACGCTATTTGCAGAAATTA
>TBL_comb47_HYPODRAFT_10000504_pt1 | contig 52109 bp, 48 predicted proteins | sample TroBogypolimnion_40_FD_10682 | JGI IMG/M metagenome (IMG submission 10682)
ATTCTTTCGGTGTCGGTTTTCGAAAAAACCGAGATTTCATGCGCCTTGCAGCCTGATGCCAGTACACCAAAAATATTGCCCAACGCTAACCAATTGAAATTGTTCAATTTTTAACCGGACGACACTGACATTCAATAGGCAAACCAGAGATATGCAAACAAGGTGTTGTTGTCCCTAGCGTTGCGGCCAAAGCCGTCGTAGTTATCGGCAGCGCCGTTGAACTTGCTGTAGGCGGTGTACTGAGCACCAACCCGCACGTATTGAATTGGAAACCAGAACGCCTCTAACGTCAGGCCAGTGGTCGCCGGGTTGCCCGACAGGTTCCCGTTCACTCGAAGCGACGAAGCGTTGCAAACCGTGCCGCCACAGTTGGTCGCATCAAATCCCGATGTTTGATTCAAGGTGTTTGTGGTCCCGGTTTTGTTGAAGAACGCCAGACTGCCGCCGTATCGGGCCTGATAGACGTAGGTTACTTTGGCCCGAAACACATTGCTGGTATCCGATGGATTGGCAAGACTGACAGGCGTTACACCGTCTCCAAGAACATAGGTTGCCGAAGCACTTGCGTTGGCCACCGCGTTTGCCGAATAGGTTTGGACCTGCCGCATATAGGCGAACTGCGCTGTAACGGTGTGGGGGTCAAGCAGATACTGGTACTGGGCATCCAGCCCCGTGTTGCGATAAAGACCGAGATTGTCAGGGTCCGATGTATCCGTTCCAGCATCGTAAACATGCGCGATCATGCCGGAGGTACCCACCATCAGGTTATGCGGCCCCCATTCACGTGTCAGGGCCAATCGCCAATAAGGGTTGTTGGCTCCGCTCAGTTTGGTCTTGCTTGCATCATCAATGCCGGCACTCATGAAAGACAGCCCCTGTTCAGCGGTCTTGTACGTGCCTAATTCCGCATAGAGGGTCTTGTTCCAGTAAAGATAAGCATTGACGCCAGCGATGTTGCCACCCGCGCCAAACCCCGGGAACGGTGTGGCAGCATCGGTGAACTGATGGCTCGTCAGACTGGCTGCCGGGACGTATTGCATCCATGCGGCAGCCGTATTCCAGGGATCGGTCACCGAGGGGTTGTTGTTTAGCGAGACTCCGACAATCAAGTCCCGGTTGGCATCGACAAAGCGGTCGGCATAACGCAAATCGATGTTGTCCGCCTGACTATGACCATAAAACTCTCCATTGGCGTTCTGACCCGCAAAATTGTCATAGGTGATCTGCGAAAATAGGCCGATGTTGTCGGTGATCTTCCCAGCCACAAAGAGGCTGCCCGATGAAAAAACCGGCGTGCCGTTCTTTTGAAAATCTGCTGCGGGATCATCACTCTTGCTGGTATCCGATACCTTGGCTGCATTTATCACGCCCATCACCGAAATCGGGAGCGCACGGGATCCCACGGTGTAGCCGGTAAGTTTGAACATGCGTCCGTAGGGCGTGAGCTCCGGAAACTGGCCACCAGCATGGCAGGCAACACAGTTCTGACCGGTTTGGCGGGCGAAAGCCGGCAACGCACTGGATTCCTGTGGCGCCAGGCTGACCAAAACCACCATCAAAGGCAAGCTCATGTGCGCCAACTGACGCAGCGGCCGCTGTAATTGAACTTTTGTCGCGGACATCAAGACATACCTCCTTTAAGGCGTTGGAATATGTACGCGTCCAGTTTGCACCCAGCGACGCCGGTTTGTCCCAATATCTTTGTAAAGCGTCTATCAACCGTTGCAATCTTGCTAACTGCCGATTCGATCAAACCCTGCAAAATACAAAGCCCCGCAAGGACGCGCCTGCGGGGCTTTCAATGCATGCCTGCGCAGCCTGACGGCTGCGAATTGTTGCGCTTAGTTGAAGCTGTAGCGACCGAGCAGGTTCAGGCGGCTCAGGTCCCCGACATCACCACCGTAGGTCGTGCGCTTGCCGCCAATGTACTCCGCGCCAAGGTCCACATTCTTGATCGGGGTGTAGAAGAAGTTCAGATGCCACTGCTTCAGGCTCTGGTTGCCGGGCCAGCCCAAGCCTGCATATACCTCATTGGCATTGATCTGTGACTCCACCGAGCCATAGGCCAACGTGCTGCGCCACTGCGAGTTGAAAACATTGGTCAGACCCAGCACATAGCCGCGCGACTTGTCCAGCAGCATGGCGCCCGTGCTCCAATCCGGGTAATTCGCACCCATCATCAAGGCGTTGTCATTGTCACCGTCGACTGCCGCGTACTGGCCCATGACGGTCAGGCTGTCGGTGAGCTTGTAGGAGCCGCCGATACCCCAGCCGCTGCCATTCTTGCTCACGTCACCGTTGCGCTGCTCATGCGAGATGAAGCGCACATTGAAGGCCGCGCCCCAGTCGTAGCTCTTGCTGGCTGACAGCACCAGGTTCGGACGCTTGGCGCCATCCGACGGGTTTTCCAGCGCGATTTTGAAGCTGGCGCCGGTCGGCGTGTTGTAGGTGTAGCGGATCTGGACAGGGCGCGAGAACGGCTGGCCAACTGGACCGTTGAAGTCGACCGTTTCCGGGCCGTCGTCCAGGTCCATGAAAGTGGACCAGGTTTTGCCGATCAACCAGCCTGCATATTCGCCGTAGGCGTGGCGCACACGCAGGCGGTCGCGGTTGCATTCGCTGCCGCAATAGGCGTAGAAGTCTGCTTCGAGCTGAGTATGAACCGGTCCCAGGGCAGTCGGCGTCGAAGTCTCAAAGCCGAAGCGCGAGGTCTGCGCCGTCATCGCGGTCTTGCCCGTACTTGGGTTGGTATTGTTGAGCGGCTGCTCCATCACGTTGGTGAACATATCGCCAGGCGCCGTACCCTTGAAGTCCTTGATCAGATCACCTTCAACGAAACCATAGACGCGCACCGAAGTTTCGCTGCCCGGCATGCGGAAGGAGTTGGGCATGTCACCCAGCACCACCGCTTCCTTGCCCTGCAGTTCGACCTGGTCGGTCAGGTCGGCGACTTCCTTCTTAGTCGGCATCGTGCTCTTGAGCTCGGCGATGGCCTTTTGCAGAATCTGCAGTTGATCTTCCAGCGCCTTGATACGGGCCGCATCGTCAGCGTGCGCGCTTGTCAGAACACCGGCGCTCAGTCCGGCGGCCAGAAGGGCCAAAACCAGTTTATTCATTTTCATGATGTTTCCTATGTGTATGTAATCAATTTCAAAAAAGTCGATTGCTTGTGCTTGGCTTTGAGCCTTCAACCGGGCCGAACCTGCGACAGGAACGCCTTGGCGCGCGCATGGTCGGGATTCGAGAAGAACGCTTGCGGCGTGGTGTCCTCGAGGATGACGCCCAGATCAAAGAAGATCAGGCGGTCTGCCACTTCACGGGCAAAGCCCATTTCGTGGGTCACCACCAGCATGGTGATGCCGGTATGCGCCAGTTCGCGCATGACCGCCAGCACTTCGTTGACCATTTCCGGGTCCAGCGCCGAGGTCGGCTCATCGAACAGCAGCACCTTGGGGTCCATGGCCAAGGCGCGGGCAATCGCAACGCGTTGCTGCTGCCCACCTGACAATTGAACCGGGTACTTGTGCGCCTGATCTTTCAGGCCGACGCGCTCCAGCAGCGCCAGCGCCTTGGCCTCGGCTTCGGCCTTGGACATCTTGCGCACGCGCATCGGGGCCAGGGCGACGTTTCTCAGAATGGTCAGGTGCGAGAACAGGTTGAAGTTCTGGAACACCATGCCAACCTCGCGCCGGATGGCGTCGAGGTTCTTCATGTCGTCGTTGAGCTCGATGCCATCAATCCGGATGCTGCCGCCGTCGTGCGATTCCAGCCGGTTCAGGGTGCGCAGGAATGTGGACTTGCCCGAGCCGGATGGCCCGATGATGGCGGTCACCTGACCTTCGTAGAAGGTCGCCGTCGCGCCCTTCAAGGCGCGGAACGTCCCGAAGTGCTTGTCCACATTGCGTGCCTCGATGATCGGCTTGAGTATGGCTTGTGTGCTCATCAAGGTCTCCTAGCGCTTTCTGCCCACGTCGAGCTTGATCTCCAGCGCCGACGTCAGCGAGGTGAACGCCGTCGTAAGAATCAGATAAATGCTCGCCGTCGTCAAAAACACCGGAATCGGCTGGTAGCTCGAAGCCTGCACACGGTAGCCGATCATGGTCAGTTCCACGACACTGATGGCATAGGCCAGCGACGAGTCCTTGACCAGCGAGGCCAGGTTGTTCGCCAGCGCCGGCAGGGCCACCCGCATGCTTTGCGGAAACACTATGTCCATGAAGGTCTGGAACGGCGACAGGCCCAAAGCCTTGGCGGCTTCAACCTGTCCATGCGGCACGGCCAGAATCCCGGCGCGCACGCACTCCGTGTTGTAGGCACCAATGTTGATCGCCAGGGCAATCGCAGCGCAGGCAAAGTCCGACGGCTGCATCGAATCCGGCAGCAACTGCGGTGAGGCAAGCCACACGAACAGGATTTGCAGGAGCAGCGGCGTGCCACGGATCAACCAGACGTAGAAGTCACACAACCAGCGCAGGGGCAGAAACGAAGACAGCTTGCCAAGTCCGGCCACAACACCGATCACCATACCCGAGAGCCCGGAGACCAGCGTCAGCAGTACGGTCATCCGCGCGCCTTCCGTGAACTCCTTGGCCGCCGGTCCAATAGGTGCTGGCGCCATCGACAACGGCATGGCCATACCCCACAAGACCAGCAGGAGTCCGATCATGGCCGCGAACATGGCCAGGCCGGGGTGTTGTTTGCTCCAGTTCATGGCGTCAAACTTCAGTGGCAGGAAATGTCAGCCTGGAAGTATTTGGTCGACAAGGCCTGGTAGGTTCCGTTCTTCATGACTTCGGCCAAAGCCTTGTTCATCTGGTCCATCAATTCCTTGTTGTTTTTGCGCGTAATCATCGAGATGCGCTCGACAAACACCATGTCGCCGGGGATCGCGCCGGTGCCGGGGTTCTTGTCCAGCGTCGCTTTCACCAGGTACTTGTCGGAAATCCAGGCGTCGTATTTCTTGGCCTTGAGCGCGGCAAAGTTGGCGGCCTCGTCCTTATAGGTCTTGATCTCGCCGATGCCGTCGATCTTCTTGGCGGCGTCAAAATAGGTGGTGGCGATCTGCACACCAACCGACTTGCCCTTCAGGCCGGCCACCGTCAACGGACCACCCGGCAGGGAAACGATCTGGCCACCAGAGCAGTAGTGCGGGTTGGCGAAATCAACGGCCTTGGCGCGCTCTTCGGTGTAACCGTGCGAGGCGATGGCAAAGTCAAAGCGGTCCTGGCGGATCGAGGCGAGCTGCGCATCGAACGAGACCACGCGCCAGTCGAGCTTGAGACCCATCTGCTTGACGATCGCTTCGGCCAGTTCGACCTCGAAGCCGGTCAGCTTGGGGCCGTCGAAATAGTTGAACGGGTAGTACTGGCCTTCGGTGGCGACCACGATCGTGCCCGCATCCTTGATGACCTTCCAGTCGCGTGCCTGAACATTGCCTGTCAAAAGCATGCCTACGCAGCATGCCGCTCCGAAGAGCTTCGTGAGTAATCGCATTACATCTCCTTTGAACAAAAAAAACGTTGATTGCGAAAGTCTCGCAATCAACACCCTTGCTTTGGGGCCTCCTGACCAGCGCCGGCCCCGCCTACTCTATTGATATTTATTGACGCGTCGAACCCGTTAAACAGTCTCTGCACCTCAAAAAAAACACCGCCAAAGTTTATCCCCCTCTACTTGTACATACAAGTCGTACAAACACCCATTCGCTCATGGTTTCCCCTTGCTTCCCCTTGTTCTTCATCGGTTGCCAACCCGATCGCAGCCTCAGGCCCGCCTGACTTCTGCAATGACTGCGGCAAGCGGCCCTTCGCCTGCGACGCCGGTCTTGTCCGTACCTGCTTTTGCCGACAGCATGGGCAGTAGCTGCACGGCGATCATGCTTGCAAAAATCAAGCCGCAACCGGCCAGACCGGCAAAGTCGAGCCGGTCGCCCATCAGGACAAAACCAAACAGGGCAGCGAACAGGGTTTCGGAAGACAACAGAATCGCGGCATCGGCGGCATGGGCCCAGCGCTGCGCGACCACCTGCGCGGTGAACGCCACGCCAACCGACATGATTCCCGTGTAGGCGAGCGGCCACGCGGCGGCCTGCAAACCGCTCCAGGTGACGGGCTCAAAGCCCGAGGTCCAGAGCAGCGCCAGCAAACCGCAGACGGCAAACTGACCGCCTGCCACCAGAAACGGCGCGGCCATGCGATGCGCCACGCGCCCGACCAGCAACACATGAAGGGCCCAGGGAATGGCCGATGCCATGACCCAAAGGTCGCCCCGGCTGATCGTGAGGCTTTGCGCCCCGGACAGCAGATAGGCACCGACGATGCTGGCCAGTGCGCCGAGCCAGACCGACCAGTGCGGCAAATGACGCAACCACAGCCAACCAAGGATCGGCACCAGTGGCACATAGAGCGCAGTCAGGAAACCGGCATTGGTGGCCGTCGTGCTCATCAGGCCGATCTGCTGCATGGCCGAGCCCAGCAGCAACAGGCCACCCAGGCCGGCAATCTTGAAGCCGTCTATGCGCCGCAACGGACGACCTTCGCGTTGCAGGCTACGCCACTCGATCCACATCAGGGGCGTCACCACCAGGGAACCGACCAAGAAGCGCACGCCGGTAAAGGTCATCGGGCCAACGTGGGCCATGCCGTAGATTTGCGGCACAAAAGCCGAACCCCAGATCAATGCGACAAGAATCAACAGCAGGTTGGCACTGAAACGGGACATGGCGATGCATCTGGGTCAAAAGAGGACGTAACCGGCGATTATCCAGCGCGTCATGCACCGGACTTGCGCATCAGCGTGCTTTTTCCGAACAGACTTTCGATCAGATCAACTGCCAGTTCCGCAGTCTGGTTGCGAACGTCAAGCGCCGGGTTGAGTTCGACCACGTCGAGCGAGGCCAAGCGACCGGTGTCGGCGATCATTTCCATGCAGAGCTGCGCCTCGCGGTAGGTGGGGCCGCCGCGTACGGTGGTGCCGACGCCCGGCGCAATGCTGGGGTCCAGAAAATCGACATCAAGACTGACGTGCAGGTGTGTGTTGGCATCGAGTACTGCCAACGCAAGCTCCATGCCATGGCGCATGCCCATCTCGTCGATGTAGCGCATGTAGAAGACTTCGATGCCGATGTCATGCACCAGACGCTTCTCGCCGGCATCGACGCTGCGAATGCCGATCTGGCGAATTTCCTTGGGGCGCAGCGCCGGCCCGGGCACGCCGATATCGATCAGTTCCTGCGGCCCGTGTCCGAGCAGGCAGGCCACCGGCATGCCGTGGATGTTGCCGCTCGGTGTGAGCGTCGCGGTATTGAAGTCGGCGTGCGCGTCAAACCACAGCACGCGCAATTTCTTGCCCTGCTCGCGGCAATGCCGCGCCACCGCACTGATGGAGCCGATCGCGAGGCAATGGTCACCACCAAGCATGATCGGCAGACGGCCCGCCGCCAACTCGGCGTACATCGCCGCATGTACCAAGCGGTTCCATTGCACGACTTCGCTCAGATGCCGAAAGCCATTGACCGCCGCCTGCCAGGGATTGGCCGGCCCGACCAGATTGCCGCAGTCCTTGACGTCACGGCCAAACTGGGCAATCGCCTGCGCAATGCCCGCCACGCGCAAAGCCTCGGGCCCCATGCGTGCACCCAGGATACCGGCGCCGATATCGGTGGGCACGCCGATCAGGCTGACGCCACCAGGACTCGGAAGAGTGGCGGTGCCAGCGTCGATCATGCTGCCAGCGCCAACGTCTTGATAGCGGGGCGAACGAGACTGAAAAGGTCTTTCGGGTTTGCAAGTTCCGGGATCAGAGACACCTGCTGCCCCATGCCCAGCGCCTGGGCGCTATCGCGCATGAAGCGCAGCGCCGAGTAGTCTTCAAGCGCGAAGCCGACCGAGTCAAACAGCGTGACCTGGCCGTCGCTGCTGCGGCCAACGGCCTTGCCACTTAGCACCCGCCAGAGTTCAGTCACGGCAAAGTCCGCCGGCAGATGCTGCAAGTCGCCTTCGACGCGAGTCTGGGGTTCGTACTCGACGAAGACGGAGGCGCCGAGCAGCACGTCCGGGTGCAGTTCGGTCTTGCCGGGGCAGTCGCCGCCGACGCCATTGATGTGCATGCCGGGCTCGATCAGAGCGGGCGTGAGGATCGTGGCGTTGGTCTTGTCGGCGGTCACGGTGGTCACTATATCCGAGCCACGCACCGCTTCGGCAATGCTGGCGCAGGGAATCAGGCGCAGCGCCGTGTGCTGAAGGTTTCGCATCAGCTTGGTGGTGGCGGCGCGGTCCGTATCGTAGAGGCCGATTTCCTCAATGCCCAGCAGATGATGAAAGGCCAGCGCCTGGAACTCGCTTTGCGCACCGTTGCCGATCAGCGCCATGCGCCGGCTGTTCGGACGCGCCAGCGCCCGTGCGGCGACAACCGACATGGCCGCCGTTCGCAACGCTGTGGTCAATGTCAGCTCACTGAGCAAGGTCGGTATGCCGGTGGCCACATCGGCCAGCACACCGAAAGCCATCACGGTGGACAGTCCGATATGCGTGTTTTTCGGGTGCCCGTTGACGTACTTGAAGGCATAGGTCGTGGCGTCAGAGATCGGCATCAGTTCGATGACGCCATCCATTGAGTGGTTGGCGACGCGCGCGCTCTTGTCGAAATCCTGCCAGCGCAGGAAGTCATCGGTGATGTAGTCGGCCACGCCACGCAAGACCGTGGCCAGTCCGAGTTCGGTGACGATGGCTGCGACATCTTGGGCGCTGAGAAATTGGGTTTGAACGAGTGAGGTGGACTTCATGATGCTGCTTTCGGGTGAGTAGCAGGCAGTGTCCCAAGAAGGCAAGATAATGTAAATCAGCAACTTTGCCAGCTTATTGCCAGAAATTTAGCAAATAGTCAGACATTCATGCCAGAATGCCAACATGGATGAAACAGATCAGCAATTGCTGTCGCTCCTGCGCAAGGACGCCCGCACGAGCGTCGCGACGCTGGCGCAAAAGCTGGGCGTCTCGCGCGGCACGGTCAGCAACCGCGTGACCAAGCTCGAAGACGCCGGTGTCATCGTCGGCTACACGGTGCGCCTCAAGCCCGACGCTCAGCCCACCGAGATCGGCGCCTGGATGAGCGTGGCCGTGGAGGGCAACGAAACGCGCTCGGTGATTGCCAGCCTGCTCGGCGAGCCCGGCGTGGCCAGCCTGCACGACACCAACGGCCGCTGGGACCTTTTGGCCGAACTGCGCGCCTCGAATCTGGCCGAGTTGTCGCAGATACTGGAGCGCATCCGGCTGGTGCGCGGCATCAGCAGCACCGAGACCAGCATCCACCTGCAAACCTATCGCCTCTCATGACCGACACTCTGCCCGAACTCGACCGCATCGACATCAAGATCCTGCGCTGTCTGCAGGAAGACGGCCGCCTGTCCAACCTTAAGCTGGCCGAAAGCGTGACCCTGTCGCCGACAGCCGTGCTGGCGCGCGTGCAGCGCCTGACCAAGGACGGCTACATCCTCGGCTACGAGGCGCGCCTCAATCCGCTGAAGCTCGGCGCCGGCTTGATGGTGTTTGTGGAAGTCCTGCTGGACCGCACCACGCCCAATGTGTTCGAAGCCTTCAAGGCCGCGGTTCAGGTGCGCGCCGAAATCATGGAATGCCACATGGTGGCCGGCGGCTTCGACTACCTGCTCAAGACCCGTATGGCCGACATGAGCGCCTACCGTGAATTTGCCGGAACCGTCTTATGGCAACTGCCTGGCGTGCGCGAAACCCGCACCTACGCCGTGATGGAAGAGGTCAAGAACTCGACGCACCTGGCGCTGCGCTGATTGCCTTCGGTCGCCCACCAAAGATCGCCGTCCCCACCCGCACCATCGTGCTGCCGGACTGGATGGCCGCCTCAAGATCGGCGCTCATACCCATGGACAAGGTGTCAAGCGGCAGACCCGCTGCATTCAATTTGTCGAAGACAGCCCTGACCCTGGCGAACACGGCGCAGGCCGCCGTGAAATCGCTGGCCGGTTCCGGGATGCTCATGACGCCGCGCAGACGCAGGTTCGGCAGCGCGGCCACCTGCCGGGCCAGCGCCAGCGCCTCTTCGGGCGGCACGCCTGATTTGCTGGCGCCGCCATCGACGTTGACCTGAATGCAAACCTGCAACGGCGCCAACTGCGCCGGGCGCTGCTCGCTCAGGCGCTGCGCAATCTTGAACCGGTCCACGGTGTGAACCCAGTCAAAATGCTCCGCGACCAGTCGCGTCTTGTTGCTCTGGATTGGACCGATACAGTGCCACTGTAGCGGCAGGTCGCGCAGTTCGGTGATCTTCTGCACGGCCTCCTGGATGTAGTTCTCGCCAAACGCATGCTGTCCGGCGGCGCAGGCCTGCGCAACGGCCTGCGCATCAAAAGTCTTGGACACTGCAAGCACCGCAACCGCGCTGGTATCGCGTCCGGCGGCCCGGCAGGCGGCGTCAATGCGCTCGCGCACCCTCTGCAGGTTTTTCTCAATCGTGGTCATAATTGCCCCTAGCGTAACAAACCACCAAGGACCCTGTGGACATTACCCAATTGCTGGCCTTCAGCGTCAAGAACAACGCATCCGATCTGCACCTGTCGGCGGGTCTGCCGCCGATGATCCGCGTGCACGGCGACGTGCGGCGCATCAACGTCGAGCCACTTGATCACAAGCAGGTGCACGCCATGGTGTACGACATCATGAACGACACGCAACGCAAGCATTTCGAGGAGTTCCTGGAGATCGACTTTTCGTTCGAGATCGAAGGCCTGGCGCGCTTTCGCGTCAACGCCTTCAACCAGCAGCGCGGCGCGGGCGCGGTGTTCCGCACCATTCCGAGCAAGATCCTGACGCTCGAGCAGTTGAACGCGCCCAAGATTTTTGGCGACCTGGCCCTGAAGCCGCGCGGCATGGTGCTGGTGACGGGGCCGACCGGCTCCGGCAAGTCGACTACGCTGGCCGCCATGGTCAACTACCTCAACGAAACCGAGTTCGGCCACATCCTGACGGTGGAAGATCCGATCGAGTTCGTACATGAATCCAAGAAGTGCCTGGTCAACCAGCGCGAGGTCGGCCCGCACACGCTGAGCTTTGCCGCCGCGCTGCGCTCGGCCCTGCGCGAAGACCCGGACGCCATCCTGGTGGGCGAAATGCGCGACCTGGAGACGATCCGTCTGGCGATGACCGCTGCCGAGACCGGCCACCTGGTATTCGGCACCTTGCACACCTCGAGCGCGGCCAAAACCATCGATCGGATCATCGACGTATTTCCCGGCGAGGAAAAGGAAATGATTCGCGCCATGCTGTCCGAATCGCTGCAGGCCGTGATCTCGCAGACTCTGTGCAAGAAGAAGGACGGCCAAGGCCGGGTGGCGGCGCATGAAATCATGCTCGGCACCAGCGCCATCCGCAACCTGATTCGCGAAGCCAAGGTGGCGCAGATGTATTCGTCGATCCAGACCGGTAACAGCGTGGGCATGCAGACGCTTGACCAGAACCTGACGGATCTGGTCAAGCGCAATGTCATCAGCGCCGCCGAAGCGCGCTCCAAGGCCAAAATTCCAGAGAATTTCCCAGGCTAGTCCAGTCTATTTAGGAGCCCCTGATGGAACGCGATCAAGCCACAAAATTCGTCAACGACCTGCTCAAGCTGATGGTCAGCCGCGGCGGCAGCGACCTGTTCATCACAGCCGAGTTTCCGCCGGCGATCAAGGTCGACGGCAAGGTCACCAAGGTCTCGCCGCAACCGCTCAATGCGACGCACACGCTGGCCCTGGCGCGCTCAGTCATGAACGACAAGCAGGTGGCCGAGTTCGAGCGCAGCAAGGAATGCAACTTTGCCATTGCGCCGCCAAACGTCGGGCGCTTTCGCGTCAATGCCTTCGTCCAGCAGGGCAAGGTCGGCATGGTGCTGCGCGTGATTCCGCTGAGCGTGCCCACCATCGACGGCCTGGGCATGCCGGCCATCCTGAAGGAAGTGGCGATGACCAAGCGCGGCCTGTGCATCTTGGTGGGCGCCACCGGCTCAGGCAAATCGACCACGCTCGCAGCGATGGTGGACTGGCGCAACGACAACTCGTTTGGCCACATCATCACGGTCGAGGACCCGATCGAGTTCGTGCACACGCACAAGAACTGTGTGGTAACGCAGCGCGAGGTCGGCATCGACACCGACAGTTGGGAAGCCGCTCTGAAGAACACCCTGCGCCAGGCACCCGATGTGATCCTGATGGGGGAAATCCGGGACCGCGAAACCATGGAGCATGCCGTCGCCTTTGCCGAAACCGGGCATCTGTGCCTTGCCACGCTGCATGCCAACAGTGCCAATCAGGCACTTGACCGCATCATCAATTTCTTCCCCGAGGAGCGGCGTGCGCAGTTGCTGATGGACCTCTCGCTCAACCTCAAGGGCTTGATCTCGCAGCGCCTGATCCCCAAGCAGGACAGCAAGGGTCGGCTGGCGGTAGTCGAAGTCATGCTCAACTCACCCCTGATCTCGGACATGATCTTCAAAGGCGAGGTCAGCGAGATCAAGGAGATCATGAAAAAGAGCCGGGAAATGGGCATGCAGACCTTCGACCAGGCCCTGTTCGATGCCTATGAGGACAATCTGATCAGCTACGAAAACGCCCTGCGCAACGCCGATTCCGTAAACGATCTGCGTCTACAGATCAAACTCAACAGCCAGCGCGGCAAGACCCAGGATTTGAGCGCCGGAACCGAAAACTTCTCGATCGTATGAGCAGCATCAACCCCAAGACTTACGAAGCAACCGCCCCACGCCGCCTTGCCTTTCTCGGCCTGGGCGTGATGGGCTTTCCGATGGCGGGTCACTTGGCGCGCGCGGGGCACCAGGTCACCGTGTACAACCGGACTCCCGCCAAGGCCATTGCCTGGTGCGCCGAATTTGCGAACGCATCAAGCCACGCGGCTACGCCCAAACTGGCCGTGCAGCAGGCTGATATCGTCTTTTGCTGTGTCGGCAACGACGACGACCTGCGCAGCGTCACGCTCGGACCGGACGGAGCCTTTGCCGGCATGAAGCCCGGTGCGCTGCTGGTCGATCACACCACAGCCTCGGCCAATGTGGCGCGCGAGCTATCGCTGGCCGCCAGCAAAATTGGTCTGCAGTTCCTGGACGCGCCGGTATCGGGTGGACAGGCCGGCGCCCAGAACGGCTTGCTGACCGTCATGTGCGGCGGCAGGCAGGCGGCCTTTGATGCGGCGCAGCCGATTGCAATGGCGTTTTCGCGCGCCTTCACGCTGCTCGGCGACAGTGGCGCTGGGCAACTGGCGAAGATGGTGAACCAGATCTGCATCGCCGGTCTCGTGCAGGGCCTGAGCGAGGCGATCGCCTTTGGCCAGCAGGCAGGGCTCGACATGAATCAGGTGCTCGATGTCATCGGCAAGGGCGCGGCGCAAAGCTGGCAGATGGACAACCGCGGCAAGACCATGGTCGAGGGCAAGTTTGACTTTGGCTTTGCCGTCGACTGGATGCGCAAGGATCTGGGGCTGGTGCTCGACGAGGCCAAGCGCAATGGTGCGCGGCTGCCGGTGACTGCCCTGGTGGACCAGTTTTATGCCGACGTGCAGCAGATGGGCGGCCGGCGCTGGGATACCTCCAGCCTAATCAAAAGATTAAAGTAACTCACCCCACGCTTTTCACTGCGTGTACGGCGCTGCCCCCTCGGGGGCTAATCTTCCTGGGGGCGGCCCGTCGGAAGATTGCTCCATGTTCCTATGGGCCGAGCGGAAAACCCGCTTACTTGTTTGTCAGCGCCTTGAGCTCTTCTTCGCTGATGATGTCCAGGATCCGGACCACCTTCTTGACGCCATCGATGCTGCGGGCGATCTCGGTGGCGCGATCCGCTTCACGCTGCGTCACGCGGCCCATTAGGTAGGCGGTGCCGTGTTCGGTCACCACCTTGAAGGCAGTGGCATACAGGTCTTTCGCATCGACCAGACTGGCCTTGATCTTGCCGGTGACCAGGCTGTCCGCCGAGCGCTGCATCAGGCTTGTGGTGCCCATGACTTCGAGCTCATTGACGACCGAGCGCACGTTTTCCACCTTGGTCGCAACCTGCTCCACCTGCTGCTTGTCCTGCGCGCTGGGCACTTCGCCGGTCAACAGGACTTGCCGGTTGTAGCTCGCGATGTTGACGTGGCCGCGCTCGCCCAGGTAGTCTTGGATTCGATTGGCGCCGCGCACTTCAATGCCCTGGTCTTCCACTTGCGTGCCGGCGGTGCGGCGGTCGACGGCCACCATGGTGCCCATGGCGAAGCTGCCCACCATCACAGGCGCGCACGCGCTCAGGGTGGAACCCAGGCAGATGCTCAGGGTCAGTGTGGTCAGGCGTTTTCGGTTTGCAGTTTTCATGTCGGGGTTTCCTGGTCTCCAAGTAGCTGGGCATCGACCGCATCACAGATGCAGTGCAGGGCAAGGATGTGAACTTCTTGGATGCGGGCCGTGCGCTCGTGCGGCACACAGATGTGCACGTCCGTGTCGCGCAGGGCATGGCTCATCTTGCCGCCGCCGCGTCCGCTCAGACCCACCACCACCATCTCGCGCTCGTGCGCGGCCTCGATGGCCGCCAGCACATTGGCTGAATTGCCGCTGGTGGAGATGGCCAGAAGCACGTCGCCGGGCTGCCCGAGCGCGCGCACCTGGCGCGAAAAGATGACGTTGAAATCGTAGTCGTTGGCGATGGCCGTGATGATCGAACTGTCGGTTGTCAGCGCAATGGCCGCGAGCTCCGGCCGCTCGCGCTCATAGCGGCCCACGAACTCGGCCGAAAAATGCTGGGCGTCGGCGGCCGAGCCGCCGTTGCCGCAAGCCAGCACCTTGCCGCCGCCGGTGACGCAAGTCAGCATCGCCTGAACCGCGGCTGCGATCGGCTTGCTCAGAACCTGCGCGGCTTGGTATTTGAGGTCGGCGCTGTCGATAAAGTGTTGTTGAATACGGAGTTCAAGCATCCGCCAATGATACCCGTGCGCGAATTAACCTGTGCTTAACCGGCATCAAACGCCGCCTGCAGCCACTCGCTGCCGGACGGCTTGATCAGCACCACGTCGAAACGGCAGGGCGGCGGTGTGCGCAGCCGCTAAAAGTGCCGCGGCAAAGACGATGCGCCTGGCACTGACGCTGGCAGCGGCCCCGCCATGGCTGGCGCTGCCACGCTGGCGCACCTCGACAAACACCGTTGTGCCTTAGGCGGCGCGCATGGTCAGGTCGATTTCGCCCCCGCCGCGCCCGGGCGTCCGATAATTGCGTTCCAGAAGACGCAAACCGTGCCGCTGCAGGTATTGCAGTACCGCACCAAACAGCCGCGTCCCCCCGCCTGTTTGGTGCTTGCGATCCCGCAACTGTTGTGAGGAAGAACCATTGATTGCCACCCATGCTGTTGCCTATGCCCTGGCCCTGCGCGCCGCGTCCGAGGCGGCGGCCGGTCAGAATTATCCGTTTGGCGCGCTCTACATGGTGGCCACGCCGATCGGCAACCTGGCCGACATCACGCTGCGCGCGTTGCACGTGCTGCAACTGGCCGATGCCATCGCCTGCGAGGACACGCGCCATACTCAGGCCATGCTGCGCGCTTACGGCATCGACAAGGGCAGCGCCCAGTTGCTCGCCGTGCACCAGCATAACGAGGCGCAGGCCGCGCAGGCAGTGATCGAGCGGCTGCGTCGCGGCGAGCGCGTGGCCTACGCCAGCGATGCCGGTACGCCCGCCATCAGCGACCCTGGCGCGCGCCTGGTCGCCGCAATACGAGCCGCCGGCCTGCTGGCCATTCCGTTGCCGGGCGCCAGCAGCGTGACGGCCGCGCTCAGCGTGGCGGGCATGGCCGACGAGGACGCGCAAGCCGGCGCCTTTGTCTTTGCCGGCTTCCTCTCCAGCAAAGCGGGTGAGCGCGCCAGCGCAGTCGAGGCCTTGCGCCTGGAGGCACGCAGTGTGGTCCTTCTCGAAGCGCCGCACCGCATCGAAGCGCTGGCCGCGGCGCTGGCCTGCCTCGGCAAGCGGCCCCTGACCATCGGACGTGAGCTGACCAAGCAGTTTGAAGAGATCGCAACCATCGGCGCCGAAAACTTCCCGGCCTGGCTGGCACGGGACGCGAACCGGCTGCGCGGCGAGTTCGTGCTGGTGCTGCACCCCGCGCCCGCCGCGGCGCACAGCGGCCCCGACAGCCGCGTACTGGAACTGCTATTGCCTCATCTGCCTTTGAAAACCGCCGTCAAACTGGCCGCCGACATCACCGGCGAGCCGCGCAACGGGCTGTACGAACTGGCACTGACTTTGAAGAAGGATTAGCGGCAGCGCCTTCGGTCGTCGTCCCGTCCCCGGATCAGGTCCGGGGTGATCCGGGAACCCTGCCACGCGCTATAGATTGCGGGTCAAGCCCACAATGACGCAATCAGGGTACCCACTGGTCATACAGCCGCACCGCGACCGACTCACCCCACAGTTCGATGGCCGCGGGCGTACCGGCATGGGGCTGGTTGGCGCCGGCGCCGCGAACATAGCCCAGCGCGACGCAGACGCCGGCCTTCGGGCTCCAGCCAACCGACGAGATCTCGCCGACCGATTCACCATTCAACACGATCGCCTCGCCACCCCAGGCATAGGCATCGGATGTCGCAAAGACCAGCGTCACGAGCTTCTTGCGCAGTGGCCGCTCGCGGCTCGCCAGCAAGGCGGTCCTGCCGATAAAGTCTGCATCCTTGTCGAGCTTGACCGCGTAGGATAGACCGGCCTCCCACGGCGTTTCATCGGGACCGAGCTCGGCACCCCAGGCGCGACGGCCCTGTTCGATTCGCAAGGCATCGAGTGCGTAGTAGCCGGCATCACGCAGGCCCAGATCGGCGCCAGCATCAAACAGCGCGAGGTAAACATGGCGCGCCATTTCCACCGGCACGTAGAGTTCGAAGCCCGGGCCGCCGACGTAGCTCATGCGCGCGGCGCGCACGCAGGCCAAGCCGACCTCGATCGTCCTGGTCCAAGAGAACTTCAGACCATCGGGTGACAGATCGTCCGGGCTGACGCGCGCGAGCAGTTCGCGCGCCTTCGGGCCCATGACCGAGAGCACGCAGTAGAGAGCCGAGACGTCGGTCAGCAGCGCGTGTTCCTGCGCGCCGATGTGGCGCGAGATCCAGTCGAAATCGCGAACGGTCTGCGCCGAGCCAGTGATGATCAGGAAGCTGTCGCCCATGCCGTTGGGTGACTGGCGGATGATGGTCAGATCGCTCTCGAAGCCGCCACGCTCGTTGAGCAACGCTGTGTAGACCATCTTGTTAACCGGCACGTCGATGTCGTTGGCGCACAGGCGCTGCAACACGGCCAGCGCATCGCGCCCCTGCAGCAGCAGCTTGGAAAACGATGTCTGGTCGTACAGCGCAACGGCTTCGCGCGTGGCGCACTGCTCGTCAAGCATCCAGGGCAGCCAGCCGGGTTTGCCCAAGCCGTAGTCGGGTCTGGCCTTCTGGTCTTGCCGAAAATAGTTAACACGCTCCCAGCCATTCTTGGCGCCGAACTCGGCGCCCTTGGCCGATAGCAAATCGTAGAGCGGTGAGGTGCGCAAGGGGCGCGCGGTTTCGAGTTCCTGGCGCGGCCAGCGCATGGCGTAATGCAGGCCCAGCGTCTCGCCGGTGCGCACCGACAAGGCCTTGCGGTTGCCGGTGAAGGCACCGAAGCGCCGGATGTCGACGTCCCACAAGTCGCTGCTGGGCTCGCCGCCGATGATCCACTCGGCCATCAAGCGGCCCGCGCCGCCACTGTTGGCGATACCGGCCGAATTGAAGCCGGCGCAGACGAAGTAATTGCGCAGTTCCGGCGCTTCGCCCAGGATGAAGTTGCCGTCGGGCGTGAAGCTCTCGGGGCCGTTGAGCAGCATCTTGATCTCTGCCGTCTCCAGACACGGCGTGCGATGCAGGGCATTGGTCATCAGGGGCTCGAACTGCTCCCAGTCTTCATCGAGCAGTTCGAACTGGAAGGTCGAGGGAATCGGGTCCATCTTCCAGGGCTTCGCCTTGGGCTCGAAGCCACCCATCACCAGGCCGCCGACCTCTTCCTTGTAGTAGATGTAGCCATCGGGGTCGCGCATCACCGGCAGATTGGGCAGTACCCCATCGATCTTGCCGGTGACGATGTAGAAATGCTCGGCCGAGAACAGCGGCACGTTGACACCGGCTAGGCGTCCGAACTGGCGCGCCCATTGGCCGGCGCAGTTGACCAGCACCTCGCAGCGCACATCGCCCTGCGTGGTGCGCACACCGACCGCCTTGCCATGCTCGCTAATGACGCCGGTCACCTCGATGCCCTCGACCATCGTAACGCCGCGATTGCGCGCCGCCTTCGCCAGCGACATGGTGAGGTCTGCCGGATTGACCTTGCCGTCGCCGGGCAGCCAGATCGCGCCCTGCAAATCGTCGGTTCGCATTACCGGGTACAAGGCGCCGGCCTCGGTCGGCGTGATCAGGTGGCATTCCACGCCGAAGCTGTTGGCCATGGCTGTCTGTTTCTTCAGCACCTGCATGCGCTCGGGCGTGCGCGCGACGTTGACGCTGCCGCACTGCTTCCAGCCCGTGGCCAGACCGCTTTCGGCTTCGAGCGACGCGTAAAGCTCGATACCGTACTTGCTCATCGTCGTCATGTTGCGATTCGGCCGCATCTGCCCGACCAGCCCCGCGGCGTGCCAGGTCGTGCCACTAGTGAGCTTGCCCTGCTCCAGCAGCAGCACGTCGGTCCGGCCCATCTTGGCCAGGTGGTAGGCGACCGAGCAGCCGACGATGCCGCCGCCTACGATGACGATCTGAGCGTGACTTGGAAGACTCATTGACAACTCCTTAGGTGAACAGAACTTGAATTCAACCCAAGCGCAGCGCCATCACGCCGCCAACGATGGTGCAGGCGCCGATGACCCGCCTAGGGGTAAAACGCTCCTTCAGGAACCAGGCGCCCAGCAGCACGGCGAACAACACGGAGGTCTCGCGCAGCGCCGCGACCGTCGCCACCGGTGCGCGCGTCATGGCCCACAAGGCAATGCCATAGGAGCCCAGCGAGGCGCAGGCGCCGAGCGTGGCGACCGGCCAGCGATGGCGCGCGTAGCGCCCGACCGCGTGGCCGCGCGTGGCGAACATCAGCAAGGCGAACGGCCAGCCGTCGAGCAGGAACAGCGTGGCGACATACTGCAGGGCATTGCCCGAGGCGCGCACGCCCAGGCCGTCGATGACGGTATAGATGGCGATGATGACGGCATTGGCCAGTGCGAAGCCGACCGCCTTGGGCACCGTCAGGGCATGGGCATTAAGCCCGAGCACCAGCACGCCGCAGCTGATGCCCAGCACGCCGGTCCAGGCCAGCGGCGAAAGCGTCTCGCCCAGCGTGAAGGTGGCCGACAGGGCCACCAGCAGCGGCGCCACACCGCGCATCAGCGGGTAGGTCAGGCCCAGTTCGCCGTGGCGGTAGGCGCCGGTCAGGGCCAGGTAGTAGCCGATGTGGATCACGACCGACGCCGCGATGTAGGGCCAGGCCTGCGGCGCGGGCCAGCCGGCCAGCGCCACTAGCGGTATGGCGAGGAAGGAGCCGATCAGGTGGATCACGGCCATGTCCAGATCCTTGTCGCTGCTCGATTTGACCAGCGCGTTCCAGCTCGCATGCAGCAGTGCGCCGAACAGCACCGCCCCTACCACCGGCCAACTCAGTGTCATGCGTCGACTTTCCCGTGTTCGTTTGCCTGTGTCCGCGCGCACTGGTCTTGGCGCCGCGGACCCGATTGTTTCAGGCATTATCCATGCTGCCGGCATCTTTGCAAATTGTTGACAATGTACAAATTACCGTTGACAATCAATGCGGCTTTGAAATAATGCAGCGCCACCGTCACAGGAGATCAAGCATGACCGAATCAGCCGTTTCCAGGCTTTCCGCAGTGGGCCGCGTGCCCGAGGACGTCCGCCACGCAGCGGCCCAGCAAAAGAAATTCGACAACGAGAACACCGAGCGCAGCGTCGGCTACGTGATGCTCGATTGCTCGGGCACGACGATGGACCGCTACGTCGATGCGCCGGCCATCGTGTTCGTCGAGGTGTTCAAGAAGTACGGCCTGGAAATCTCCATGCCCGAGGCGCGCGAGCCCATGGGTCTGCGCAAGGACCTGCACATCAAGGCGATAACCGAGATCAAGTCGGTGCGCGAGCGCTTCACCGCGAAGTTTGGCCGCGCACCGAACCAGTCAGACATCGACGCCATGTTCGCAGACTTCGTGCCGACCCAGCTCGCGCTGCTGCGCGCCGGCAGCTACCACGACCTTCTGCCCGGCGTGGCCGACGTCGTCAAGGGCCTGCGCCAGCAAGGCATCAAGCTCGGCGTCACCACCGGCTTCACGCGCGACATGCTGGACCTGCTGCTGGCCGGCGCTGCAAGTCAGGGCTTTGTGCCCGACACCGCCTGCGCCGGCGACGAAGTGGAGATGCCGCGTCCGACACCCTACATGGTGGTCAAGAACCTGGAACGCATGGGCGTCTACAACCTGGAAAACGCCATGCGGCGCACGGTCAAGGTCGACGACACGGTGTCCGGTGCCGGCGAAGGCGCGCCGCTGTGCTGGCGCGTCGGCGTCTCGAAGTGGAGCAACTACGTGGCCGACAGCTGGGACGCGGTGCGCAAGATGAGCCCGGCCGAGCTTACGGCCAGGGAACTGGCGTCGAAGGAAAAACTGGTGCGCGAGAGCGGCGCCCACTACGTGATCGACGATCTGCGCGACCTGCCGGCTGTCATCGCCGACATCAACCAGCGCCTGACGGCTGGCGAAAATCCCTGAACAGGAAATCTCGCTAGGCCAAGGCTTTGGCACTGGCCTTGCGCTTGCGGGCGGGCTTAGCTGAGCGCTTGAACGCCGGGCGGGGCTTGCCTCGCGTTGAAGGTCGGGCCAGCGCGAGGTACTCCTGAAAACTGTCGCGCAGGCACTGTGCGAACACGTCCGGATCGGGAATCTGTTCGGCGCAGGCGGTGAACGAAATGACGATCGATTCGTTGTACCCAGTGACCGAAAATACCAGCCCCATGCCGTCTGAGATCGGCATGATTGCCGAGACGTAGGTCAGTTGTGCGCCTTGCAGGTACATCGGCATGCGCGAGCCGGGCACATTGGTGATGGCGCAATTGGCCAGCGGCGCCCAGTCGCCCAATTGTGACGCCGCCGAGCGCAGCATCCGGCTGCTGGCCGCAATAGCGACTGAGGGCGCGCTCTCGGCCAGCTCCGTGAGCTCGCGCGCACTGAGGGCCTGCGCCATGGTCTTGGTGGACGAAATGGCGGCGTGGATCGCCCTGAGTCGCTTCACTGGATCTTCCAGGTGCGTGCCCAATGCAACGCGGGCCCAGGAAAATTCGGCCCCGGCATCGTGTTCCTTGTCGGAATGCACGGCGATGGGGGACGCGGCGACCAGACTTTCCACTGGCAGTTCGTCCTGCAACGCGAGATAGCGTCGCAAACCACCGGCACACACCGCCAGCACCACATCGTTCACGGTCGCCCGCGGCACCAGTTCGCGAATGTCCTTGAAATCGGCCAGCGCAAAGCGGCGCGTGTCAAACACTCGGTGTGCTGAAACCTCGGTATTGAAGCGCGTCATGGGGAATGGGTAGGCGCGCCCCGTGAACTCTCCGACGAAGGTGCCCAAGGCCGATTTCAGGGCGGTCCAGCCCGTGCTGAGCGGCTGGTGCATGCGCAGCGGAAACATCGCCAGATTGAGCCCTGCACGCGCCAACAGGGCCGCATTGCCGGGAGGCGGCTCGGGAAACCAGGGCGCTGGCGGCGACGGTGCCGGCGAGTCGGGCGAGAGGTCGTGCAGCAGCGCCGTAATCTCATTGCCGTGGGAGATGTCGATGGCCGCGTGGTGCACCTTGAGCAGCACGGCAAAACTGCCCACGGGCAAATCGAGAAAGCTGTCCAGCCCCTCGATAACATACAGCTCCCACAACGGCCGCTGCAGATCAAGCGGTCGGGCATGGATGCGCGAGGCCTGGATGCAGAATTGGCGCCAGTCGCCCGGCTTGGGCAGGGCGATGTGGCGCACGTGGTACTCGATGTTGAAGTTCTCGTCCTCGATCCAGTAGGGATAGTCCAGGTCCAGCGGCACGCGCAGGATGCGCTCGCGGAAGTTGGGCAGGCGGTGCAAGCGGCTTTCCAGCTGCGCCAGGATGTGCTTGAAACGCACCACACCGCGGGGCGCAGTCGACTGGTCGTAGATGTGCAGCAGGGTGACGTTGGAATTGGCGTGCGCGTTATCCGAATAGATGAACGCGGCGTCGTGTTCGCTGAGTTGTCTCATGTTTGTCTTTCTTGTGGCGCTTCAGGTCGCGGGTAACTCTGCGCCTGGCGTGGCGCACGTCGTGGCGCGGTACACGCGCCCAAGCAGACCTTGAGGGGCAAACGGCTTCCAGTCGCTTTCAGGCTGGGCCAGCCGGTCGGCGACGATGGCCATGACGATGCCATTGAAGCCCAGACCGACGTGGCTGCCCGGCACCTGGATGTTTTCATGCAGCGCCGGGTCTCCGTCGATTGTCGCCTCCTGCGGTGGCACCACCCCGTCGGAGAGCGAGTACAAGCAACTGGTGGGAATCGGCAGACGACGGTGCTCGCGCATGGCCTTGGCGCGTGGCTGCATCAGGTGGGCCGACGCGCCCAGCCGGTGCGATACGAGACGGTACATGGCCTTGAGTGCGGGGGGCGACTGGTTGCCCATCATGTCCACGCTCACCGGGCTGCCCAGCGTGATGATGGAGCGCACGCAGTCCTGCGTGGTCTCGGCGCCGTAAAAGGAAAACACACCGCCCAGGCTCCATCCCACCAGGCTGACCTTACGCCCGGTCGTGTGGTGCAGATAGCGGATTTTTTGCGGCAGGGCGTTGGCGTGCTTGCCTCGAAAACCCACGTTGCGCCCCAGGCCCCAGGTGTGCACGTCATAGCCTTTGTTCTGCAGAAACAGCTTGAGCGCCAGCAGCGTCGATTCACCCGCCATGAAGCCAGGCACCAGCACCACGGGGTGCCCGTCACCCTGCGGCGCCTCCATCAGCAAGGGCAGCGAAGCGGGCAACAGCGCCATTTCCATGAAGAGGCGCATCTCGAGCAAGGAGCTCAGCACGCTGGGCGAACCGACGTGGGGATGACGGACTACGGGACGACGCGACATGGAACAAACTCCTGCGATACAAAGACACAGTGCTAACCCATACAGTCTAGAAGGGAATTGTTACCGGAAACTGAGGCCGCTACCTAAAGCGGGCCCCGCTGAGATAGCGCCGCGCAGACCTGATAGTCGTTCAGACCGGGCAGGTCGATCTCGAGCATCACAATTCGAACGGCTACCGACGGAACTGGCGCAGCGCATCTTCTCCATCCGTGGCAATGCTGACTTCGTACCCGAACCTCTTCAGGGCGGAGCGAAACAGAAGTTGCGCGGTCGGGTCGGCGTCGGCGCGGCGACCAGTATTCTTATGCTTGTCGCATTCATCCAAACGCGCTGGCTAACGCACGGCTCTTCGCGGTCACGCGACCGTATTCCCGCCTCACCCGGCGCAGCAGGACGCCGATTCCGGCAACGAACATCGTCTTGCCCTCCCTGATTTGCTGGCGGCAGCGTCCAAGTGACATCAGAGCGCGGCCGCGCGCCGGCGGCAGTCGCCACCGGCTGAACCAGGACCTGCGCTTCTCCGCTCAATCCGAGCGTCCGACCTCGCCCAGGCAGTCATCGAGAATGTCCAGCGCCTGCCCCATCTGCTCGCGCGTGGTGATGAGCGGGGGTGTCAGGGTCAGTACATTGCCCATCGTGGTCTTGAAGGACAGGCCGCGGGACAGGGCGGCATATAGCACCCGCTCGGCAGCGTCAGCGGCAGGCGTTTTTGCTGCGCGATCGCTCACCAGTTCCAGACCCAGCAGCAGGCCGCGACCGCGCACATCGCCGATCAGCGCATGGCGCTGCTGCATCGCGTGCAAGCGCTCGAGCGCATAGGCGCCGACGCGCGCCGCGTTCTCGACCAGGTCTTCGCGCTCGATGACTTCGAGCGTGGCCAGCGCGGCGGCGGCCGTCACCGGATTTTTCTCGTGCGTGTAATGGCCAAAAGCGAAGTCGCCAGCGAGGTCGAGATCGGCGCGCGCGATGCATGCGGCAATCGGCAGGATGCCGCCACCGAGCGCCTTTCCAAGCACGACGATGTCGGGGGCGGCGCCATCGTGTTCGGCGGCAAAGAAGCGCCCGGTCTTGCCCAGGCCGGTCGGGATCTCGTCGAAGATCAAGAGCGTGCCGTGCGTGTGGCATGCTTCACGCACCGCCTGCCAGTAGCCGGGCGGTGGGATGAAGGGCACGGCGCGCGCCGGCTCGGCGATCACGGCGGCGACATCGCCCTCGCGCTCCAGCACGTACCGAACCATGGCGGCGCAAGCCAGGCGGCACGACGCCAGATCAGGCTGGCCCGCAGCGTCAACCGCGTGGCCGTAGGGGCAGCGGTAGCAACCAAACGGCGCGACATGCTCGGTGCCGGGTAGCAGCGGACCGACGGCGCGCCCATTGCGAAACAGCGACTCGCCGCCAACGCTGGCGGCGCCAAAACCGGCGCCGTGAAACGAATCCCAGAAGCTCAGGGTCTTGAAGCGCCCAGTGACCACACGCGCCAGTTTGATCGCAACTTCGACCGCGTCCGATCCCCCGGTCGTGAACAGCACCTTGCCGGCACGGCCGGTCAACGACTGGAACCGCGCACCGAGCGCTTCGGCCAGCTCGACGGCACGTTCGCTTGCAAAACGGCGCGGCGCAAAGCTCAGGGCGTCGAGTTGTTGTTTGATGGCGACAACAACATGCGGGTGTGCGTAGCCCACATGGTGCACGTTATTGCCATGAAAATCCATGTAGCGCCGGCCAGCGGTGTCCTCGATCCAGATTCCTTCGGCCTTGGCAATTGCACTCAAACAAGGCGTGGAGACCGACTGGTGCAAAAAGGCGGCACTGTCGCGCGCCAGCAAGGTGCGCGTTGGGTCATCGAGGTGTTGCCCCTGCCACTGGCTGCGCCGTGGCGAGCGGTTGACGTCGCCCTCGCTCTGTGATGGTCCGGTCTTTGTGTTCATGCCGGCCTGGTGCCTGGTTCAGTTGCCCGCCGCGCCCGTTGCCGCTGCGGATTGGCTCAACGCGCGCTGACGCAGATCGTTGTCGATGGTGCGCTGCTTGCTCTGCATCACGTGGTCGAACATCGCCTGCCCGGCCGCCTGCGCGTCGCGCGAGGCTATGGCCTTGACGATCTGCTTGTGTTCGTTGAGGAAGGTGCGCATCAGCACCGCGTCGGCCAGATTCTGGCGCCTAAACAGCGAGAGCTCCTTGATCAGACGGCGGTAGGTGTCGGTCAGCTTGCGGTTGCCCACCATCTCCACCATGCGGTCGTGAAACTTGAGGTTGAGCACGTGGTACTGGCGCGCGTCCTGTGCCTTCACGGCCTTTTCCATCTCCGCCACCAGCGCCTTGATTTCCTTGAGCTGCTCATCCGTGATGCAGGCTGCCAGCCGCTTGCCGACCCAGTCGTCCATGGCGGCGCGCAGGTCGAAAATCTCCAGCGCCTCGTCAACTGGAATCGCGCGAACGAAGACGCCGCGGTTTTTCTCGGTGCGAACCAGGCCGGCTTCGTCGAGCATGCGAAAGGCCTCGCGCACCGGCCCGCGCGAGACACCCATCTTTTCCGCCAACGCCGCCTCGTTGAGTTTCGAGCCCGGCACATAGTCGCCTACCAAAATGGCGCGCTCGATTTCCTGTTGCACCACGGTGGTGAGTGAGCTGCTTTGCAGCAAGGCGATGGTGGGGTGGAGCGCGGTCATGTTTTTATTACAGCATAAAAGGCTTTTGTTGACAATTTGCAAAACACAATTGACAAACCGAAAAAGTCAGCGTCAAATAAATGCGAGTGCTCGGGGGCATTTGTCATCACAATGTCATCGTCAGGTCACAGCATTGCAACTTTTACTCGAAGGAGCTTCACGTGCGTTTGTCCACATTGTCCAAGTCCCTTGTACTGACCGGCCTGCTGGCGCTCGCCAGCGTCGCGTCCGCTCAGAAAACCCAGTTGCTGGTCTACACCGCGCTGGAAACCGACCAGATCAAAGCCTATCAGGAGGGCTTCAACAAGTCCTACCCTGACATCGAAATCAAATGGGTGCGCGACTCCACTGGCGTCATCACAGCCAAGCTGCTGGCTGAAAAGGCCAACCCGCAGGCAGATGCCGTGATGGGCGTGGCCGCTTCCAGCCTGGCGCTGCTTGACAAGCAGGGCATGCTGATTCCTTACGCGCCGCTGAACCTCGACGCCATCATGAGCAAGTACCGCGACAAGAAGAACCCGCCGGCCTGGTGGGGCATGGACGTGTGGGGTGCCACCGTGTGCTTCAACACGGTCGAGGCGCAGAAGAAGAACATCCCGAAACCCGAGTCCTGGCAGGACCTGACCAAGCCGGTCTACAAGGGCCAGATCGTGATGCCGAACCCTGCCTCCAGCGGCACCGGCTACTTTGACGTCGTCGCCTGGCTCACGCTGTTCGGCGACAAGGACGGCAAGGGCGGCGGCTGGAAGTACATGGACGGCCTGCACAACAACATCGCGCAATACACGCACTCGGGCTCCAAGCCCTGCAATATGGCGGCCAGCGGCGAGTTCGTGATGGGCATCTCGTTTGAATACCGCGGCAACACGAACAAGGCCAAGGGCGCGCCGATCGACCTGATCTTCCCGAAGGAAGGCCTGGGTTGGGACCTGGAGGCCTTTGCCATCCACAAGGGCACCAAGAAACTCGAGGCCGCCAAGAAATTGGCCGACTGGGCTTCGAGCAAGGACGCCATGCTGCTGTACGGCAAGAACTTCGCCATCACCGCGCAACCGGGCGTTGCCGCGCCGCTGGCCAATGTGCCCAAGGACTACGAGGCGCGACTGGTCAAGCTTGACTTCAACTACGCCGCCGACCAGCGCGAGCGCATCCTCAAAGAGTGGACCGCCCGCTACGACGGCAAGACCGAAAAACGCTGATCGCCGTCACAACCCCGGGGCCGCCTGCCTGAAACACGCGGCCCTTTTCATTGCTGCGCATGAGTCAAGACTCCTTCCTCGATTTGCGCCATATCCGCAAGGAATTTGGCAACTTCACGGCACTGCAGGACATCGACCTAGCGATCCGCAAAGGCGAGTTTGTCTGTTTCCTCGGCCCCTCGGGCTGCGGCAAGACAACGCTGCTGCGCATCATTGCCGGTCTGGAGACGCAGACCGCGGGCAGCATCACACAGGGCGGACGTGACATCTCGCTGCTGCCGCCGGCGCTGCGCGACTACGGTATCGTGTTCCAGAGCTACGCCCTGTTCCCGAACCTGAGCGTGGCCGACAACGTCGCCTACGGCCTGGTCAACCGCAAGACGCCGCGCGGCGAGATCAAGCAGCGCGTCACCGAGCTGCTTAAGCTGGTCGGCCTACCCAATAGCGATGCCAAGTTTCCGGGCCAGCTCTCGGGCGGTCAGCAGCAGCGCATTGCGCTGGCGCGCGCGCTCGCCACCGCGCCGAGCCTGCTGCTGCTCGACGAGCCGCTCTCCGCGCTCGATGCGCTCGAGCGCATCCGCCTGCGCCAGGAGATCCGCACCCTACAGCAAAATCTCGGCGTCACCACCATCATGGTCACGCACGACCAGGAAGAGGCGCTTAGCGTGGCGGACCGCATCGTGGTCATGAACCACGGCGTGATCGAGCAAGTCGGCACGCCGATGGACATCTACCGCGAGCCGGCCTCGCCCTTCGTGGCCGACTTCGTCGGCAAGATCAACGTGCTGCCGGCGCGGCTCGCGCAGGGTGAGCTAATCTTCGGCAGCATGCGCCTGCCCTGCGCCGGCGAGGACCGCGAAGTGGCGCGCGTCTACCTGCGGCCCGAAGACGTGCTGGCGCGCCCGATCGCGCCTGGCGACGCGCATGTGTTCGACGCCCGCATTGAGAAGATCGAGTTTCTCGGCTCCTACTGCCATGTCCACGTGCTGTCGCCGGCGCTGGGCGCGCAGAAATTGATGGTCTACCTTTCGCTCAACTTCCTGTCCGAGCAATCGCTGCAGGTCGGCTCGACCGTCACGCTCAAGCTGCTGCCTGAACGCATCAAGGTGTTCTGATGAGCGTCGTTCTGTCCACGCCCCTGAACGCGCGTGCCGTGAAACTCAGGCAGCATTGGACCGATCGCCTGGCGCAACTGATACTGGCCATGATTGCGCTGGCGCTGCTGGCCTTTCTGGCCGCGCCGTTGCTGGCGATCCTGATGCAGGCGCTGCAGGGGCGCCACGAAGAGTTTGTCTGGTTCGACAACTTCATCTCCTACGCCCAGACGCCAGCGCTACTGGGCAGCGTGTGGAACAGCATGTGGGTCTCGTGCCTGGTGACACTGATCGTGCTGCCGCTGGCCTTCACCTTTGCCTATGCGCTGACGCGCTCTTGCATGCCGTTCAAGTCGCTGTTTCGCGGCATCACGCTGATCCCGCTGCTGGCGCCGTCGCTGCTGTCGGCCATCTCCTTGATCTACTGGTTCGGCAACCAGGGCCTGCTCAAGGGCTGGATGCAGGGCATCGGCTTCGACCAGATCTACGGCGCGCCGGGCATTGTGCTGGCCGAGTGCCTGTCGGTTTTTCCGCACACGCTGATGATCCTGGTGACGGCGCTGAGCCTGTCGGACGCGCGTCTGTATGAAGCAGCCGATGCCATGGGGACGACGGCAATGCGCAAGTTCTTCACCATCACCCTGCCTGGCGCCAAGTACGGCCTGATCTCGGCCGCGCTGGTGACCTTCACGCTGGTCATGACCGACTTCGGTATCCCAAAGGTGATCGGCGGCAACTTCAATGTGCTGGCCACCGATGTCTTCAAGCTGGTGATCGGCCAGCAGGACTTCTCCAAGGGCGCGGTGGTGGCCATCCTGCTGCTCGTGCCGGCTGTGCTGACTTTTGGCGTCGACCACTATGTGAGCCGCCGACAGACGGCGATGCTCACGGCGCGCGCCGTGCCCTATGCACCGCGTCCGTCGCGCGGCTACGATCGGGTCATGACCCTGTACTGCATGGCGATCGCGGCGCTGATGCTGGCCATGCTCAGCATGGCGGTGTTCGCATCCTTCGCGTCGTTCTGGCCCTACAACCTCAGCCCAAGCCTGCGCCACTACGCGATGGGCCTGCTCGACGCCGAAGTCGGTGAGGCTTTCTTTAACAGCCTGAAGATGGCCGCCGGCACCGCGCTGCTGGGCACGCTGCTGGTGTTCTGCGGCGCCTACCTGCTGGAAAAGACCAAGGGCATGGACGGCCTGCGCTCCCTGGTGCGCCTGCTGGCCGTGCTGCCGATGGCGGTGCCGGGCCTAGTGCTGGGCCTGGGCTACATCTTCTTCTTCAACGATCCGGCCAATCCGCTGGGCGGTCTGTACCACACGCTGACCTTGCTCACGCTATGCACCATCGTGCACTTCTACACCACCGGGCACCTGACGGCAGTCACGGCCCTGAAAAGCCTGGATAGTGAATTCGAAGCCGTCAGCGCCTCGCTCAAGGTGCCGTTCTACAAGACCTTCTGGCGCGTCACGCTGCCGCTGTGCGCGCCCGCGCTGATCGACATGTCGCGTTACTTCTTCATCAACGCCATGACGACGATCTCAGCCGTGGTTTTCCTCTATTCGCCCGACACCAAGGTGGCCTCGATTGCCATCCTGAACCTCGACGAGGCCGGCGAGATCGGCGCGGCAGCGGCGATGGCGGTGCTGATCGCCCTGTCCTCCTCCGTCGCCACCCTGCTCTTCATGGTGCTGGCGCGCTGGAGCAACAAACGCACGCAGGCGTGGAAGACTGGTGGGCGGTAAGGAAAATGGATTGCTTCGCTACGCTCGCAATGACGACAAAACAAGAGCATTCATAAATTCAAACGGAACAAGGAGACCTTCATGGACCGCGACAAAATCCTGCTGACCCCCGGACCATTGACCACCACCTTGCGCACCAAGCTCGCGATGCTGCGCGACTGGGGCTCGTGGGACGCCGATTTCAATGCCGTGACCGCCAGCGTGCGCAGCAGCCTGCTCGATGTTATTCACGGCCACAGCAGCCATGTCGTCGTGCCCTTGCAGGGTAGCGGCACCTTCAGCGTCGAGGCAGCGGTGGCAACCCTGGTGCCGCGCGACGGCCATGTGCTGGTGCTCGACAACGGCGCCTACTGCAAGCGCGCGGCCAAGCTGACCGGCATGATGGGAAGGCGATGCTCGGTGCTCGGTTTCGACGAGGCCACGCCAGTGGATCCGGCCGCGCTGGCAGGCAAGCTCAGCGAAGATGTCTCGATCACCCACGTGATTCTGATCCACTGCGAAACCGGCGCTGGCGTGCTTAACCCGTTGCAGGCCGTCGCCGACGTCTGCGTCGCGCAGAACCGCGGCCTGATCGTCGATGCCATGAGTTCCTTCGGCGCGCTCGAGATCGACGCGCGCAAGACGCGCTTTGACGCCCTGATCGCCGCCAGCGGAAAGTGCCTCGAAGGCGTGCCCGGCATGGGTTTTGTCTTCATTCGCAAGGCCGTGCTCGATGCCTGCGCCGGGCGCAGCCAGTCGCTAGCGATGGACCTGCACGACCAGTACGTCTACATGGAGAAAACCACGCAGTGGCGCTTCACGCCGCCGACCCACGTGGTGGTGGCGCTGCACGAGGCGATTGCGCAATTCGAGCTCGAAGGCGGCCAAAGCGCGCGCCTGGCCCGCTACACGCGCAACTACGAGACGTTGATCGCTGGAATGGCGCGCCTAGGCTTCAAGCCGTTTCTGGACCCGGCCGTGCAGGCGCCCATCATCGTGACCTTCCATGCGCCGGCGCACCCGGCCTACGACTTCAAGACCTTTTATGCGGCCGCGCGCGCTCGCGGCTTCATCCTGTACCCCGGTAAACTGACGCAGATCGAGACCTTCCGTGTCGGCTGCATCGGCGCCATCGGCCCAGATGAGATCGAACAGGCCGTGCATGCAATGGCGCTGGCCTTGCAGGACATGGGTATCGCCTCGGCGGCGCCGGCCTGAGCGAGAGCGCGCGGCAAAACACAAAGAGGAGATCGACGTGGCAAGTAAGACAGCAAAGACAGCACCCAGCCTGCATCCGGCTGTGGCCGCAGTCCAGCGCTCCATCGCGCCAAAGGTCAAGGTGGCGGTGAGCGACATCGACGGCATCCTGCGCGGCAAGTACCTTCACCGCGACAAGTTCATCGGGGCGGCCGAGCCTTACCCGGCAGGCGGCTTCGGCTTTTGCGATGTCGTGCTGGGTTGGGACGTGATGGATGCCACCTACGACAACACCACGGCGACCGGCTGGCAGCACGGCTTTCCGGACGCGCTGGCGCGCATCGACTTCAACACGGCGCGCCACGTGCCGTGGGACAACGATGTGCCGTTCTTCCTAGGCGAGTTCGTCAATGCCGACGGCACGCCGCACGCCCAGTGCCCGCGCCAGACCTTGAAGCGTGTGCTCAAGCGCGCCGAGAAGATGGGCTTCAAGGTCATGACCGGCATGGAGTTCGAGTGGTTCAACTTCCTAGAGACACCGCAGAGCTGGGCAGCGAAGAAGGGCGTGGAGCCGGAACAACTGACACCGGGCATGTTCGGCTATTCGCTGCTGCGCATGAACCAGAACAACGAGTTCTTCAACGCCATCATGGACGACATGCTGGCCTTTGGCGTCCCGATCGAAGGCCTGCACACCGAAACCGGGCCCGGCGTATACGAGGCGGCGATCGGCTTCAGCGAGGCTCTGGAACAGGCCGACCGCGCCATCCTGTTCAAGACCGGCACCAAGGAGATCGGCGCCGGCTTTGGCATCATGCCCAGCTTCATGGCCAAGCCAAACCAGAAGTTGCCCGGCTGCAGCGGCCACATTCATCAGAGTCTGTCGGACGGCAAGAGCAACCTGTTCTTCGACGCGAAGAGCCCGCGCAAGATGAGCAAGCTGTTCGAGAGCTACCTGGCCGGTCAGGTCGCCTGCATGATGGACTTCGCGCCCATGATCTGGCCCACCATCAACAGCTACAAACGCCTGGTGGACGGCTTCTGGGCGCCGGTCAAGCCGACTTGGGGCATGGACAACCGCACGGCAAGCTTTCGCGTCATCGCCGGCAGCCCGAAAGCCACGCGGCTGGAGACGCGCTGCCCCGGCGCCGACGTCAACCCCTATCTGGCGATGGCCGCGGTGATTGCCGCCGGCCTGGACGGCGTCGAGAAAGGCCTCAAGCTCACCACGCCGCCGATCACCGGCACCAATGTCGGCGCAGAAAAGGTCGCGCGCGCACCGCGCACCCTGATCGAGACCACGCGCATCTTTGAGCAGTCAGCGATTGCGCGCGACTGGCTGGGCGACGGCTTTGTCGACCACTTTGCCGCTACCCGCGACTGGGAATGGCGCCAGTGGCTCGACGGCGTGACCGACTGGGAACTCAAACGCTATTTCGAAATCATCTAGAGAAACACCATGACCATCACCAATTTCTCCTTCCCCACGGCGATCAAATTTGGCGCCGATGCGCGCAAGCTGGTCGCGGCGCATCTGCTCGAAGCCGGTTGCAAACGAGCCCTGATCGTGACCGACCGGGCGCTGGGCGCGCTGCCGGTGCTCGCTGAATTCAGGAGTCATCTGGGCGGGCTTGAGGTGGCTGTGTTCTCCGGTGTCTTCGGCAACCCGACCTGCAGCCAAGTGATGGACGGCGCAGCGGCCTACAAGGCGCACCGAGCCGACTGCATCATCGGCTTCGGCGGCGGTGCGGCGCTTGACGTGGCCAAGGTCGTTGGGGTGGCCGCCACGCACGAGGGTGACATCCTCGAATACGTGTGGGACCACCCCCAGGTGCGCCCCATCCAGAACGAATTGCCGTACTTCGTCGCGCTGCCGACCACCTCGGGCACCGGCTCCGAAGTCGGGCGCTCCAGCGTCGTGAGCGAGAACGATACGCACCTCAAGCGCGTCGTCTTCAGCCCGAAGATCCTAGCGCGCTGCGTCTTTGCTGACCCGATCCTGACCCTGGGCTTGCCACCCGCCATGACGGCAGCCACCGGCATGGATGCTCTCACGCACAACATCGAGAGCTACCTGTCGCCGGCCTACCATCCGCTATGCGACGGCATTGCGCTGGAGGGCACGCGCATTGCTGCGGCGGCACTGCTCACCGCTGTCAAGCAGCCGAGCCAGTTGCACGCGCGCTCCGACATGATGATGGCATCCATGATGGGCGCGATTGCTTTCCAGAAGGACCTAGGCGCCGTGCACTCGTGCGCGCACGCACTGGGCGCTGTTTGCGACATGCACCACGGCCTGGCCAATGCGCTGATGATCGACACCGTGCTGGCCTGGAACCAGCAAATGGTGCCGTCCAAGTTCGACGAACTGGCGCACGTCTGCCAGGTGTCAGGCGGCGGCGCGGCCTTCGTGCCTTGGCTCAAGCAGCTCAAGACCGGCATCGGCATCAGCGGCGGCCTGGCCGCGCACGGCGTCAAGCCCGAGCACCTTGCGCGCCTGGTGCAGGTCGCCGCAGCCGACATCTGCCACCAGACTAATCCGCGGCCCTGCACTTCGGCGGACTTTGAAACTCTTTTCAAAGCGGCGATGTGATCATGAAGGAACGCCTCAAGATCGGCATCAGCGCCTGCTTCCTGCACCCGGACCCAAACCGCACCGTTTTTGCCAAGAAGACGCTGCAGTACATCGAGCAGTCGATGGCGCACTGGGTCATGTCGACCGGCGCGCTGCCGGTCATGATCCCGTCGCCGGCCGGCGACACAGCCGAAACCGAACCCCATTTCGGCGACTACGCGCAATGGCTCGACGGCTTGGTGCTGCATGGCGGTGCCGACGTCTGGCCCGGCAGCTATGGCGAGACTCCTCTGGAAGAGCGCTGGAGCGGCGACCGCATCCGCGACGAGTACGAGATCGCACTGATCAAGGCCTTTGTCGCCGCCGGCAAGCCGGTGTTCGGCGTCTGCCGCGGCCTACAGCTGATCAACGTCGCCTTTGGCGGCACCCTGTTGCAGGACATCGGCACGCAGCGCCCCGGCGCGCTGGTGCACCGCGACGCCGACCGCTACGACCACAATTTTCATGATCTCGAAATCGTGCCCGAGAGCCGCATGCACGCGCTGCTGGAGGGCGCGCCAAGCTGCAAGATCAACAGCATCCACCACCAGGGCATCAAAGACCTGGCCAGCGGCTTCGTGGTGGAAGCGCGCTGCCCGGACGACGGCATGATCGAAGCCATCCGCTACACCGGTCCTGCTTACGTGGCCGCAGTGCAATGGCACCCCGAGTTCCACCACAGTGATCTGGGCACGCTCGATGACACGCCATTGCTCAATGATTTTCTCGATGCGGCGCAAGCCGCCAAAGCCAGAACGGAAACGACAGCATGAACCAACTCGCCATCCACAACCCGGCCAACGGCGCCCTGATCACAACAGTGCCGTCCGACGATGCCGCCTCGGTCGCGGCCAAGGCCGCTCGCGCGCGCGCGGCACAACCCGGCTGGCTGGCTGTGCCGCTGGCCGAGCGCAAGGCCTGCATCGCGCGCTTTCGCGCTGGCGTCGTGGCCGAGCTCGACGCGCTGGCCGCCATCATGACGAGCGAGACCGGCAAGCCGATCAAGATGTCGCGAAACGAACTCAATGGCTTACTCGGACGCATCGACTTCTTCCTCAAGGAGGTCGATGCCCAACTGGTGACCGAAACCGTGTTTGCCGACGGCGGCATTACTGAGCAGATCGAGCACATCCCGCTCGGTCTGGTCGTCAACATCTCGGCTTGGAACTACCCCTGGTTTGTCGGCGGCAACGTCTACATTCCGGCGCTACTCACCGGCAACGCCGTGCTCTACAAGGCGTCTGAGTTCGCGACGCTGACCGGCCTGGCGATGGCGCGATTGCTGCATGGCGCCGGCATCCCGCAGGATGTCTTCATCGCCGTGGTCGGCGGTGGCGATGTCGGGCAGGCGCTGCTGGAGCAGAAGATTGACGGCCTGTTCTTCACCGGCTCCTACGCCACCGGCGCACGCATCGCGCAGGCGCTGGGGCCGCGCATGGTCAAGCTGCAGCTCGAACTCGGCGGCAAAGACCCGACCTATGTCTGCGAGAACGCCGACCCGAAGGCGGCGGCCGAGTCTCTGGCCGACGGCGCCATGTACAACACCGGCCAGAGCTGCTGCTCGGTCGAGCGCATCTACGTGCACGAGAAAATTTACGACGCCTTCGCCGCCGCCTTCGTCGAGACGGTGCGCGGCTTCAAGGTTGGTGATCCGGCCAGCGAGGACACTTATATCGGCGCCATCACGCGCGCGCCGCAGCTCGCTGTGCTCGACGCTCAGGTGGACGACGCCAAGGCCAAAGGCGCCACGCTGCTGCTGGGCGGAACGCGCCTGGCTGGCCCGGGCAACTGGTACGCGCCGACGGTCTTCTCGAACGTCAACCATAGCATGGAGTTGATGCGCGAGGAAAGCTTCGGGCCGATCATCGGCATCCAGAAGGTCGCGGGTGATGCCGAGGCGGTTAAGCTGATGAATGACACCCGATATGGCCTGACCGCCGGCGTCTACACGCCCGACGAAGCGCGCGCCAAGGCTCTGCTGGCGCAGGTAAATGCCGGCAGCGTTTACTGGAACTGCTGCGACCGCGTCAGCCCGCGCCTGCCCTGGAGCGGCCACGGCGATTCCGGCGTCGGCCTGACATTGTCGACCTACGGCATCCAGACCTTCACCCGGCCCAAGGCATGGCACTTGCGGGCCGCCGGTTGATGATCGGACCGGGTGATGTTTGTCGTGCCGAACTTGATCCGGCATCCATGCCTTCTGCAGCATGGATTGCGGGTCGGAGCCCGCAATGACAATTTTGTGACCCGATGAAAGCACCGAACCATTGGCAAACCTCACCCTGTTCGATCTCGACCACACGCTGCTCAACGGTGACAGCGATGTGCTGTGGTGCGACTTTCTGATCGATATGGGCGTTCTCGATCGCGAAAGCTTCGCCGCGCGCAATGCCGACATGGACGCACGCTACCGCCTGGGCAGCGTCGGCGTTGCCGAGTTCGCCAACTTCTATGTCGGCACGTTGGCCGGCCGCACCGCGCAGGACTGGGAGCCACTGCGCCAGGAATTTCTGATCTCGGTGATCGTGCCGCGCATCGGACGCGCAGCCCTCGATCTGGTCGCGCAGCACCTCGATGCCGGCGACCTGGTGGTGATGACCACCGCCACTAACCGCTTCATCACAGAGCTGACAGCCCGGCACTTCGGTATCGCGCACCTGATCGCAACCGAGCCGCAGATGCAGGGCAGCCGTTTTACCGGGCGCACCACCGGCACCCTCAACATGCGCGAAGGTAAGGTAACAAGGATGCACGACTGGCTGGCTGAACTTGGCCATCGATTCGATGACTTCGACAGCACGGCTTACAGCGACTCCATCAACGACCTGCCACTGCTGCAAGCGGTGAACCGCGCCGTCGCGGTCGACCCCGATGCACGCCTACAGGCCGCCGCGCAGGCGCAGGGCTGGCGCATCCTGCATCTGGCACGCTGAATCAGCGCAAAAGCTGCCAGAGCAGACCGAGCACGCCGCAGCCGGCGATGACCGGGATGACGCCGAGCTTGGAACGAAAGATGGCCATTCCGGCGGCCAGACCGATCAGCAATGAAACCCATTCGAAAGAGCCGGCCAGGCCCTTGGGCCAAAGCACGTGGTAGGCGAAGAACAAGGCCAGGTTCGCGATGACGCCGACCACCGCCGCCGTGATGCCGGTCAGCGGCGCGGTGAATTTGAGATTGCCGTGTGTCGACTCGATGAACGGAGCGCCCGCCAGGATGAAGAAGAACGAAGGCAGGAAAGTGAAATACGTCACGACCGTGGCCGCCACGGCGCCGGACAGGAGGAGCGAGGCGGTTCCGAAGATCGCCTGCGTCCAGCCGCCCACGAAGCCGACAAAAGCGACTACCATGATGAGTGGCCCCGGCGTCGTCTCGCCGAGCGCCAGACCGTCGATCATCTGCGCTGCGCTGAGCCAATGAAAATGCTCGACCGCCCCCTGGTAGACATAGGGCAGCACGGCATAGGCGCCGCCGAAGGTCAGCAGCGCCGCCTTGGTGAAGAACCAGGCCATTTGCGTCAATACGCCGTCCCAACCGCCGGCCCGGATCAGCATACCCATGCCGAACAGCCAGAGACCGAGCGACACCAGCACCACGCGCAGCAAGCGGGACCAGCTGAACACGGCGTGCGCGGGGGTCGGTGTCGTATCGTCGATCAGTGCCGCACCAAAGCGCTTGGCCACCGTGCCGTGCGCGCCGTCAATGGCAAATTTCTCCGGCGCAACACGGCCGCCGACGTAACCGGCAACGCCAGCGGCCAGCACGATCAGCGGGAACGGCAGTTGCAGCGCATAGATGGCGATGAAGGCCGCCGTCGCGATACCCCACAGCACATTGTTTTTCAAGGCCCTGCTGCCAATCCGGTGCGCGGCTGACACAACGATAGCGGTCACCGCGGGCTTGATGCCGTAAAGCAGGCCGGCCACGGCTGGTACGTCGCCAAAGGCCAGATAAACCCAGGACAGGCCGACCAGGATGAACAGCGAAGGCAGCACGAACAGGCCGCCGGCGACAATGGCGCCGCGTGTGCGGTGCAGCAGCCAGCCGATGTAGATTGCCAGTTGCTGCGCCTCCGGCCCGGGCAGCAGCATGCAGTAATTCAAGGCGTGCAGGAAGCGGTTTTCAGAGATCCAGCGCCGCCGCTCCACCAGATCCTGGTGCATGATGGCAATCTGCCCAGCCGGGCCGCCAAAGCTGATGAAACCCAGGCGCAGCCAGTACCAGAAAGCCTGGCCCAGCGTCGGTGCCAATGGTGTCGCGTCAGGGTCCGTGTTGTCCATGGCGAGCTTGTACCATGTGCAGCAGTTTCGCGCTCGTGCCAGATCGACGGGAAGGGGAGTTATGCCAACTGATGACAAGGCAAAGCTGAAGTTCGGTGTCCATCCGGACGTGCTCAAGCTCGGCCTCGTGAGCTTTCTGACGGACCTGAGTTCCGAGATGATCTTCTCGGTCTTTGCGATCTTCATGACGACGATTGCCGGCGCCTCGGCGGCTTTTCTCGGTCTGGTCGAGGGCTTGGCCGATCTGTCGGCTTCCTCGCTCAATTTCTTCTCGGGCTGGCTGTCGGACCGCAGCGGCAAACGCAAGGGTTTCGCCATCGCCGGTTACGGCTTTTCAACCTTGGCCAAAGTCATTCTGCTGGTCAGTAGTTCAGTCGCCGGACTGGCCGTCTTTCGCGTCATCGAGCGCCTGGGCAAGAGCTTTCGCGGTCCGCCGCGCGACGCCTGGCTTTCCGGACTGTCCGACAAGAACAGCCGCGGCTACGCCTTTGGCGTGCACAAAGCGCTCGACAAGGCCGGCGCCGTGCTCGGCCCGCTGATCGCTTACGGCCTGCTGTCTTGGCTTGGTGGCGGCGCATCGACCTATCGGGTGCTGTTCTGGGTCGCGCTGATTCCAGCCCTGCTCAGCGTGCTGGTGCTCAGCCGCGTCAAGGACCGACCCGGCACGGCACACGAACGCGAGAGCATGTTTGCGACCTGGAAGACGCTGAGCCCCGGCTTCAAGCGCTACCTTGTGTCATCGGCCATTTTCTCGCTGGCCTATTTCAGCTTCAGCTTCCTGCTGCTGCGCGCCCACAGCGTCGGTTTTTCGGTCGAGCACATCGTGCTGCTCTATGCATTGTTCAACATCGCATTTGTTGTCGCTTCGCCGCTGATCGGCAAGCTCGGCGACCGTGTCGGCCGCGCGCGCATGATCATGCTAGGCTACGCGGTCTACCTGCTGATGTGCTTGGGATTCGCCTTTGCCAGCACGCAGCCGCAGGTGATCGCGCTGTTTGTCGTTTTCGGCATCTTCTACGCGATCGACGAGGCGCAGAGCAAGGCCTTCATCGCCGACCTGGAACTGGAGCGGCGCGCCTCGGCCATTGGCATCTACAATTTTCTGACGGGTCTGATCTACCTGCCAGCGTCGCTTATCGCGGGCGCCCTGTGGCTGCTGCAGCCAGCCAGCGCGTTTCTGCTGGCGGCCGGCCTGGCCCTGGCAGCGCTGCTGGCGTTTGCCCTGCTGCGACCCGACCGCGACCTGCACTAAATTTTTTGAAACGAGGAAATTATGAACCCAATGATCCGCCGCCAGACCCTGGGTGATGTGCTGCGCCGCACAGCGCTGCGCGTACCCGCCAAAACCGCCGTTATCTGTGGCGAGACGCAGTGGACTTACGCCGAATTCGACGCGCTGGTGACGCGGCTGGCAGCCGGCTTGGCGAAGATCGGCGTGCTGCAGGGCGAGCGCGTCGCCGTGCTGGCGCGCAATTCGCACGGCTTTGCCGCGCTGCGTTTTGCGCTGGCGCGACTAGGTGCCGTGCTGGTGCCGATCAACTTCATGCTCAAGGCCGAAGAGGTTGCCTACATCCTGCGCCACGCCGGCGCGCGCACACTGGCCACCGACAGCGGCTTGGCCGAACTGGCACGCGCCGCCGCCGCGCTTCAAACCGAGGTGCGCGAGTTCATCTGGCTGCCATCCGAAGACCCGAGCAGCGCCGCGGCCGGAATGCACAGCTTCGACGCCCTGGCCGCCTGCACCGCAGCGCTGCCGCCGATCACACTGACCAGCACCGATCTACTGCAGATCGTCTACACCAGCGGTACCGAGTCGAGCCCAAAAGGCGTGATGCTGACACACGACGCGGTGCTCTGGCAGTACGTGAGCTGCCTGGTCGATGCCGAGATCAAGGCGCAGGACCTGACGCTGCACGCCCTGCCGCTGTACCACTGCGCGCAGCTCGATGTGTTCTTCGGCCCGGCGATCTACATCGGCAGCAGCAACGTCATCACATCCAAACCCGTGCCCGACAACCTGCTCGCGTTGATCGAGAAATTCCAGGTCACGAGCTTCTTTGCGCCGCCCACGGTCTGGATCGCCCTGCTGCGCTCACCGGCCTTCAACGTCGAGCGCCTGGCCAGTCTGGTCAAGGGCTACTACGGCGCGTCCATCATGCCGGTCGAGGTACTGCGCGAGCTTGCCGCGCGACTGCCCAAGGTGCGCCTGTGGAACCTTTACGGCCAGACCGAGATCGCGCCTCTGGCGACGATGCTTGGCCCGGATGACCAGCTGCGCAAGCCCGGTTCCTGCGGGCGCGCCGTGCTCAATGTCGAGACACGGGTGGTGGACGACCAGATGCAGGACGTGCGCGTCGGCGAAGTCGGCGAGATCGTGCACCGCTCACCGCACCTGATGCTGGGCTACTTCCACGACGACGAACGCAGCCGCGCCGCCTTCACGGGCGACTGGTTTCACAGCGGGGACCTGGGCATCATCGGCGAGGAAGGCTTCATCAGCGTGGTCGACCGCATGAAGGACATGATCAAGTCAGGCGGAGAGAACGTGGCCAGCCGCGAGGTCGAGGAAATGATCTACCGCATGCCGCAGGTCAGCGAAGTTGCGGTGATCGGCCTGGCCGATCCGCGGTGGGTCGAGGCCGTAACGGCCGTGATCGTGCTCAAAGACGGCCAATCACTGACCGAGGCCGATGTCATGGCCCACTGCAACACGCACATGGCCAGCTTCAAAAGCCCCAAGCGCGTGGTCTTCACCGACGCCCTGCCGAAGAATCCGAGCGGCAAACTTCTCAAGCGCGAACTGCGTCGCAGCTACGACAAGCAGAACTAAACTCGGTCCGACCCGCTCGCGGCCGTTAGCCACAGGGTCACCGTGGTGCCGGCGCCGAACAGGCTTTCGATCTGCAATTCGCCGCCATGCAGCCCAATGATCTCCTTGACGATGCTCATGCCTAGGCCGGTGCCTGGTATGTTGCCCGAGGTGTCGGCGCGGTAGAAGCGTTCGCAAACCCGCGCTGACTGTTGCGGCGTCATCCCAATGCCGTGGTCGGTCACGCGGATGCCCACGCGGGCCGGCTGGCTCGACGTGGCCACGCGGTCGCAGCCGATCAGACTGATCACCACCGCGCCGCCGCCTGGCGAATACTTGTAGGCATTGGACAAGACATTGCGCATCGCCTGCATCAGCTTGTTTCGATCGGCGCGCACCCAGCATGGTTGCGCCGGCACATCGATTGCCGCGGCCCGCTGGCCAGCCGGCACCCCAAAATCGGCGGCAACCTCGCGCACCAGCGCAACCGCATCGACGCTGGCAAAGTGAAACTCCTTGCCGCGCCGGTCGTCGATGCGGACCAGATCAAGCAACTCGTTGATGATGGCGATCATGGTCTCAGACTGGCGGTGAATGATGGCAAGAAACTCCTTGCGCTCCGCATCGGAAAACTCCTGGGCCATCATCAGTTCGGAATAGCCGTAGATGCTGGCCATCGGCGTGCGCAACTCATGGGCCGCATGCGACAGGAACTCGCTTTTCATGCGATCGACTTCGGTTTCCTGGGTGACATCGCGGAAATAGAGAATTTGCGAAACAGTCTCGGCGCTGGACCGGCGCAGTCCGATTTCGAGCACGTGCTTGCCCGGTCCCGCGAGCTCGATAAGCTGGCGCCGGCCGCCGGTCTGCAGCGCTTCAATGCCAGGGAAGCGCGCAGGATCAAGGCAGGCGCGCGCCAATCGTTCGGAAAAGGCCGCCTCGTCCACGCCGATGATGTCGGCGGACTCCAGGCCCGTCATGCGGAAGAAGGCGGGGCTGGCGTACTTGACGCACCGCTGCGCGTCGAACGAGATGAAGCCGTCGGGGCTGAGATCGAAAATAGCGTTGAGCTGTTCCGTGTGTTCACGGATGCGCCCGAGCGCCGATTCCAGCTCGTGCTGCGCTTCAACGCGCATGTGGTTTTCGACGCGCAACACCTCGTGACCATCCTCCAGCTGGGCATGCTTTTCCTGCAGGGCCGCGGCAATGCGCGCCGTCTGTTCGTTGGCACGAGTGAGCTGATCGACGCGCTCGGCAATGGCGCGCGACATGACGTTGAAGGCAGCACCCAGGCGGCCAACATCATCCTTGCCTTCGGGCACAGGCGCCAGGGTCAGCTGCCCTTGCGCCACTTTGAGACTGGCCGCGGTCAGCAGCGAGAGCTGGCGCGTTATCAGGAGGCCGAGTAGCGTCAGCAAGCCCGCAGAGAGCAGCAATTCGCCGGTGGCAATGAGCATGCCCTGGGTCAGCAAATTCTTGCGCGCCACCAGGATGCGCTTGAGGTCGAGGCCGAACTGCAGCTTGCCCAGCGTCTGGCCCGCCAGCTTGATCGGCAATTCGAGGTCATAGCGCGGCGGGTCATCGTCGTCGTCGAGGGTGAAGGACGAATCGATTGCCGGCAAGGGTGTGTTGATCGGCCAGCCGCTGGTGGCGACAATCACGCCGCTGGCATCGGTCACCGCGAGGTAATCGATGCCACGGATCGCATGGCTCTCGTCGAGCACCGCCTGCACCGTGGCGTAGTCATACTGCGCCATCGGTGCCACCAGCGCGGCCGAGAGCACCGGCGCAATCTGCTCGGCCTGCTCGCGCGCCTGATCACCCATGGCGTCGTGCAGCAGGCGAAGGCTGTTGCCGACCAAGATGGCTAGCATGACAAATTCCNCCAGCAGTGCCGCCAGCACGAGCCGGCCGCGCACGGTACGCCAAGGCCAGAAGTGCATCATTTACCTTGCTTAAGCACCAGGCGGACTTCGTTGGCATAGGGTTCGAGGGCGATCAACTCACGCGCCTCGAGCGCCCGGTAGCCACCGAGCTGGTAGCGCACGAAATACTGTTTGCCTTCCGGCGTTTCGGCAAAGGCCCACAGGGCGGCAAGAATACGCTCCTGATCGCGGGCGTGGCGGGCGTTGAGCAGGTAGACACGCCCGGCCATCGGCAGGCTCTCGGCGAGCAGGCGCACTTGTTGGCGCACGGCGGGCGGCAGATTCTGGAAGTTCGCCAACGACATGAAGCCGGCGCTGCCCTCACCCTTGAGCAGCAACTGGCCGACGCTGTCGGAGGCACTGACGTAGCGCATGGTGGCGTTGGCAACGGAGTTGCGCAAAAGCCAGTGCTGGCCCCACAAAGTCACGAGCGAGGAGGCCGACAGGCCGATCACCGTGCTGCCCGCCAGGTCCTTCGGCTCACGGTAGCGGCTGTCGGCCGCGACCAGCGCGACCGCCTTGAAATCGGCCTGGTAGGTCAGCAGCGGCAGGTAGCGGGCATCGGTCTGCAGCAAGCGCGCCTGATGCCCAGTAGTGATCGCGATGTCGTAGTTTTGCGCCATGGCGCGACGGGCAAATTCGGTGAAATCCGGCGCCGTGACGACTTCGACCGGCCGCTGCAGGATCTGCTCCAGGTACAGGCGCAAGGGCTGGTACATCTCGATGATGACGCGCGCGCTGGAATGCGGTGCCACGCCGATACGAAAAGGGACAACTGGCGCACTCGCCGTGAAGGCCAGTGCGGGCAGCAGCAGCAACATGGAAACAAGCCATCGGATGCACCGCATCATGATTCCCTGCAAGAACGGTTGGAAATTGACGGTCACACCTCGGAGCCTTGTGAATGTCAATGCATACCCGATGTTACCCGCGTGCGCGGTGCATGAACCTTACTCCCGCAGAATCAGCTGCCCCCGGATCTCGCCAGCACTGTGGGCAGCGCTGTGGATGTTGACATACCATTGCCCTGCCAAAAGGTCTGCGGCCTGTGCCGGGGTCAATGTGGCCTGGCCCTCCAGGGGGCTCTTGACCTGTCCCTTGAAGGCAAGGACGGCGCTGGCGTTGGCGCCAATGCGGGCCGGGCCGTGAAAGTCGCCGGCCGTGACCGGTCCGCTCAGGCCTGAAAACGCAAGTTTCCAGCGCAGCAAACCGGTCTCCTTGTTAAGCACCGCATACAGGCGACCACTCGCTGCCGTGGCGACGGGCGGCACCTCGTTCAAGCCGGTCAGCTGTGTGCTGAACGCGGCGAGATCGGCATCCGGGCGCAACACACTGCAGCCGGCGACGGCAAGCGTCGCAAGCATGGTGGCGAGTAGGGCGGAGCTAGCGCGAGACCGGTGCATGCGCATCACTTCCTGCATGAATTGGTTGATGGAAAAGTCGATCCCAGTGTAGGGTTCCGGGCAACCTGTGCGGCATCCTGCGCCCGCGTTTTTTGTAACGCATTGTGCTCAACGGCAAGGCCGGTTGCGACCCCAAGGACGGGGCGCAGGCAACCCGCGGGTGAGACCGGAGGTGCCGCTGCGGCAGCGTCATCAAGGCGGGTGGCGGGCAGCGCGCCGGGCGCCGGTGCGGGCAAGCATGGTGCGGGCCTCGGGGTAGATCATTTCTTCTTCGAGTTCGATATGGCCGCGGCACAGGTCATGGAAAACTTCCACGTTATGCTGGAACTCGGCACTCTCGATCCAGGTGTTGCCCAGGGCAATGGCGCGCAGTTGCGGCGCGAGCTCCAGCCAGTTTTCCTCGATCCAGCCGTGGTCCTGCTGCAGCATGCGCACCAGCGCCGCCAACTCGGCATCACCCCTGCTGAGCAAAGGCGCGAACACCTGTTTCTCTTCGTCCAGATGATGCTGACGCGAGCTGCCAGAGAAGAATGCCTCAATAGCGGCAGCCCTTTGCTGCGCCAGCGAGTCCACGCCCGCCGTCTCGACCTGCACGGCCAGCGCCATCAACAAGCGCAGGTTTTCAAGAATCTGCTGGTGGCAGGCATCGAGGGCTTCGAAGCCGGTGGTGGCGGGACGTGGGACAGCGCTCATGGCATCTCCAGACGAAAATTAGAAACGGGTCTGCACTGAGCAGGCAGCCGGTGCCCAATGGTAGCGGAGCGTGCACCCACATGGCAAACGGCTCCGGCGCGACCGACGCAAAAACGGTTCCCGGCTTGCCGGTTTACGACGTTAAGATCGCGCTGACCTGCGCCGGATGTTGTGGCCGGGCTGGTCGCCTCGCATCCACTCTCTTTTTGAACTGGAAAACACCATGCCCCTATTTAACTGGACCGAAAAAAGCGCCAGCATCCTGCAGCAGGGCGGCGTCATTGCCCCCGATGAGCGATTACCCTGGCCGCAAACGGCCGTCATGGGCATGCAACATGTGATCGCCATGTTCGGCGCCACCGTGCTGGCGCCGATCCTGATGGGGTTTGATCCGAATCTGGCCATCCTGATGAGCGGCATCGGCACCCTGATCTTCTTTATCATCACCGGCGGGCGCGTGCCGAGCTACCTGGGATCCAGTTTTGCGTTCATCGGCGTGGTGATCGCCGCCACCGGCTATGCCGGCAAGGGGCTCAACCCGAACATCGGCGTGGCGCTGGGCGGCATCATCGCCTGCGGCGCAGCCTACACCGTGGTCGGTGCGCTGGTGCAGATCGCCGGCACCGGCTGGATCGAGAAGCTGATGCCCCCGGTTGTCACCGGCGCGGTGGTGGCCGTTATCGGTCTGAACCTGGCCAGCGTGCCGATCAAGAACATGGCTGCCAGCAACTTCGACAGCTGGATGCAGGCCGTCACCTTTGTCTGCGTGGCGATGGTCGCGGTGTTCACGCGCGGCATGGTGCAGCGCCTGCTCATCCTGGTCGGCCTGATCGTGGCCACGCTGGTCTACGCGGTATTGACCAACGGCATGGGCCTGGGCAAGGCGCTCGATCTGTCAGGCGTTATGAATGCGGCCTGGATCGGCATGCCCGGCTTTGCCGCTCCCGTGTTCGACGCCAAGGCCATGCTGATGATCGCCCCGGTGGCCATCATCCTGGTCGCCGAGAACCTGGGCCACATCAAGGCCGTCACGGCCATGACCGGCAGGAATCTGGACGCCTACATGGGGCGTGCCTTCATCGGCGATGGCATCGCCACCATGGTCAGTGCGAGCGCCGGCGGCACCGGTGTCACCACCTACGCCGAGAACATCGGCGTGATGGCAGCCACCAAGATCTACTCCACAGCGATGTTCCTGATGGCCGGCCTGCTGGCCATCGTGCTCGGTTTCAGCCCCAAGTTCGGCGCGGTCATCCAGGCCGTGCCGCTGCCGGTGATGGGCGGCGTCAGCATCGTGGTGTTCGGCCTGATTGCGATCGCCGGCGCGCGCATCTGGGTGGAGAACAAGGTGGACTTCTCGCAGAACAAGAACCTGCTGGTGGCCGCCATCACGCTGGTGCTGGGAACGGGCGACTTCACGCTCAAGTTCGGTGACTTTGCGCTCGGCGGTATTGGTACCGCCACCTTCGGCGCCATCCTGCTGCACGCCTTGTTGAACCGCAAGAGCGCATAAGGATCCGCTGCGCCAGGCGAGAGACGAATGCTCGATCTGCTGCTGCGCAACGCATGCCTGCCCGATGGCCGGACAGGCATGTCGGTTGCCGTGCGCGGCGAGCGCATCGTCGAGGTCGCCCCCGGCCTGGATGCACCGGCGCGGCAGATCATCGACGCGCAGGGCCTGCTGCTGAGCCCGCCCTTTGTCGATGCGCACTTCCACATGGACGCCACGCTGAGCTACGGCTTGCCGCGCGTGAACGAGTCCGGAACGCTGCTCGAAGGCATTGCGCTGTGGGGGGAACTCAAACCGCTGCTGACGCAGCAAGCGCTGATGGATCGTGCGCTCTCCTACTGCGACTGGGCTGTGGCCAAGGGCCTGCTGGCGATACGCAGCCACGTTGATGTCTGCGACCCGCGCCTGCTGGCCGTCGAAGCCCTGCTCGAAGTGAAGAAGCACGTTGCGCCCTACATCGATCTACAACTTGTGGCCTTTCCGCAGGATGGCGTCTTGCGCGATCCAAAGGGCATGGACAAGCTCAAACGCGCGCTCGATCTGGGCGTCGACGTGGTGGGCGGCATTCCGCATTTCGAGCGGACTTCTGAGCAGGGCGCACGCAGCGTCAAACTGCTGTGCGAACTCGCGGCCGAGCGCGGCCTGATGGTGGACATGCACTGCGACGAATCGGACGACCCGCTGTCGCGCCACGTCGAGACGCTGGCCTTCGAGACGCAGCGCCTGAGCCTGCACGGACGCGTCACAGGCTCGCACCTGACTTCCATGCACAGCATGGACAACTACTACGTGAGCAAGCTGATACCGCTCATGGCAGAGGCGCAGTTGCAGGTCGTCGCCAACCCGCTGATCAACATCACGCTGCAAGGCCGGCACGACACGTACCCGAAACGCCGCGGCATGACGCGCGTGCCCGAGTTGCTGGCGGCGGGCATAAACGTCGCCTTCGGCCACGACTGCGTGATGGACCCCTGGTACAGCCTGGGCAGCGCCGACATGCTCGAAGTCGCGCACATGGGCCTGCACGTGGCGCAGATGACGAGCCAGAGCGCGATGCGCCAGTGCTTCGACGCCGTCACCGTGAACCCGGCGCGCGTCCTGGGCCTGCAAGGCTACGGTCTGGAGGCCGGCTGCTTTGCCGACTTAGTGCTGCTGCAGGCTCGCGATCCGATCGAGGCGCTGCGCCTGCGCGCCACGCGCTTGAAGGTGTTCAAGCGCGGCAAGTTGCTGGCGCAGACGCCGGCGGCGACCAGCGAGTTGCACCTGAGCGGGCGGCCGGGGCAGACGGCGCTGATGCTGTAGGCAGGGCCTGAAGGCAACGGGCCCGCCGGTGCGCCAGTGGCGCGTCAAGAATTCACAAACATCTTGGACTCCTCGGTTCTACAGATGTTTTGGTAATTAGAAACTGAAAACTCGGTAGTTCCAGTTTCAACCGTTCGCTCCCAGAATCCACCCCATTGCAATTTCGCAGTGGGTTCCCCGAGCCGAACATGATCAAACGCCGAACCATCTTCAACCTCGCCGCCAGCGCCCTGCTGGCCGGCATCGCCGGGGGCGCGGCAGCGCAGCCGACCGTCACGCTGCTCAATGTGTCGTACGACCCGACGCGCGAACTCTACGTCGAGTTCAATGCCGCCTTCAGCAAGTACTGGAAGGCCAAGACCGGTCAGGACGTCAGCATCAAGCAGTCGCACGGCGGCTCCGGCAAGCAGGCGCGCTCGGTCATCGACGGGCTCGACGCCGACGTCGTCACGCTGGCGCTGGCCGGTGATGTGGACGCGCTCAACAAGAACGGCGCCTGGCTCGTGCCCGACTGGCAAAAGCGTCTGCCGCACAACTCGGCGCCCTACACCTCGACCATCGTGCTAGTGGTGCGCCAAGGCAATCCGAAGGGCATCAAGGACTGGGACGACCTGATCAGGCCCGGCGTGAGCGTCATCACACCGAACCCGAAGACCTCCGGCGGCGCGCGCTGGAACTACCTGGCGGCCTGGGAATTCGCCAAGCGAAAATTCGGCAGCGAGGCCAAGGCGAAAGACTTCGTGCAAGCCCTGTACAAGAACGTGCCGGTGCTCGACACCGGCGCGCGCGGCTCCTCGATCACGTTTGCCCAGCGCAACCAGGGCGATGTCTTCATCTCCTGGGAGAACGAGGCGCACCTGCTGGAAAAGGAATTCGGCAGCAAGGTCGACATCGTCTACCCCTCGATCAGCATCCTGGCCGAACCGCCGGTGAGCTTGGTTGACAAGAACGTCGACCGCAAGGGCACGCGCGCTGTCGCCACCGCCTATCTGGAATACCTCTACAGCGACGAAGGCCAGGACATCGCGGGCAAGAACTTCTACCGCCCGATATCGGAGAAGTTCCAGGCCAAGTACGTCAAGCAACTGCCCAAGCTCAACCTGTTCACGATCGAGCAGGCCTTCGGCGGCTGGACCAAGGCGGACAAGGATCACTTTGCCGACGGCGGCAGCTTCGATCAGATTTACCTGAAGAAGTAGCGTCAGCGCTGTCACACACGGATTCACTCGGGAGAACAAGCATGGTTGATTTGCAACGCAGGGCCAGCACCGTCGACGCCGAACTGGCGCGCGTGGCGCGCGTCACGGCGAAAGCATGGGGCCTTTCGAGCCCGGTGGCGCCGACACCGCTGCAATTCCGGACCGGCACCCGGCCCAAAGCCTGCGCTGGGCCATCTGAGTCAAGGAAATATTCATGTCCATCAAAGCCATCAACGTGCGCAACCAGTTTCGCGGCAAAGTGTGCAAAATCATCCGCGGCGATGTCGTCTCCGAGATCGATGTCGAAACCCCCTGGGGCATCGTCACATCGGTCATCATCACGCGCTCGGTCGATCAGCTCGAGCTAGTCATCGGCAGCTAAGTCGTGGCCTTGGTCAAGTCGACCGAGGTCTCGATTGCAAGGTTGTAGGCGCCAGCCGGCACGGTGCTGCCCGGCTTTTTAGGACACGCGCGGCGCGCTCAAGCGTAATAGCGACTGCGCATCCGCTGGCAATAGCCCTGTAGTTGCGGATGCTGCATCGCATGCCGCTTCAATTCGGACTCGACCGGCACCCAGAGCAGGTTGGCCAGGAAGGCGTGGGCGCTGGCATCGAGCGCGCACGGCTGCTGGCCCATGAAGTAGGGCTTGTCTGAAAGAAAGTCAGCCAGCGCGCTGATGTCGCGCCGACCGATGGCCATGATCTCTTCGCGGCTGTGCCGCCCCATGCCATGGCCATGCAGTTCCCGGCTGATGCCACGCCGGGCCAGCGTCGGCAGCACCCATTTCAACGGCGGCGACAGCTTGCCGAAGAAGCCGGCGCGGGTCAGTTCCCAGCCGTGCGGCTCGACCCAGCGAGTGTAGACCACGGCCCAGTACAGGTTTTCTTCGATCAGACGCTGGAAAGCCAGCGCGACCGCCTTCTGACTCGCGTCGAGCCAGCCATCGAGCGGGTCGCCGTAGCGCGTCTTCAAATAGTCGATGATGAACGTGCTGTCGGCGACGATTCTGCCCTGGTCTTCGATGTAGGGCATCTTGCCCTTAGGCGCGTTCTGCAGGTGACGCAGCGTGGCCGGTGGAATCTCGAACGGCAGGCCGGCCATGCGCAGATAGGTCTCGAGCTTCATGCAGAACGGGCTCGAATTGGGCAAGCCGAAGGCTGGCTCAAATTGAAACAGTTTGATCATGGCGCGGGTTGGATGGCGATACCAAAATCCTGCTCGATCGTGACAGCCGGGTAGTGAAAGTGCACCGGGCCGTCCGGCCGTTCATTGACATACTGGAACACCAGCGGATCTTCGCTGGCGCGGACCTCTTGCACTGTGCCCTCGAACGCGACCTTGCCGCTGTCGAGAATGATCACGTGATCGGCGATCTCAAGGGTTGTCTTGAGTTCGTGCGAGACAAATATACTGGTCAGCCCCATGGAGTCATTGAGCTCGCGGATCAGGTTCGCGGCGACACGCAGCGAAATTGGATCGAGACCGGAAAATGGCTCGTCGTACATCACCAGTTCCGGGTCGAGTGCGATCGCGCGCGCGATGCCAATGCGCTTGGCCATTCCGCCCGAGACTTCGCTGGGCATGAGCTCGCGCGCATTTCGCAGGCCAACCGCATTGAGCTTCATCAGCACGATGTCGCGGATCAGGGCGTCGGGCAAATCGGTATGTTCGCGCAGGGGGAAGGCAACGTTCTCGAACACGCTCATGTCCGCGAACAGGGCGCCAAACTGGAACAGCATGCCCATGCGCCGGCGCACGGCATAGAGCTGCCCCTGGTCCATAGGGCCGATGTCTTGCCCGTCGAACAACATTTGTCCGGACCAGGCGCGGCTCTGGCCGCCCATCAGCCGTAGCGTCGTCGTCTTGCCGCCGCCCATGGGACCGATCAGTGCCGTTACCTTGCCGCGCGGAATGGACAGCGAAACGCCTTCCAGCACGGCGCGCTCGGTGTAGCCGAAAGTCAGATTGCGAAATTCAACAAGGGATGGGTTTGTGGTAGGTGGCATGGGTACTCAAGCCAGACAAAGCCGGGCACGCAAATGATAGAGGATTCGCGACTGCACACCACTGGATGTCGGTTTCGGGCCGCAGCCGCCAATCAAAATCCTGATATTCTTCGTTCGAGACCCGATATCCCATGAACCAATTGATCATCGACATCCGGACGCTGCTGCTGGTTAGCACCCTAATCCTCTTCTGTCGGGCAGCACTGCTGGCCTACGCATGGGCCATCAACCGCACTTACCGACCGATCCGGTACTGGGCCATCGGATCGTCCCTACTGGCCTTCGGCGTGCTGCTGCTCAGCATGCGGGAACTGGTACCGCTGGTGGTTTCGGCGATGTTGGGCCAGACCGGCCTGATCTTGGGCTGGCTGTTCACGTCGGCCGGCACCATCACGGCAACCGAGCGCGTGCCGCCGTGGCGCTGGGGATTTTCCATCGCCGCGGCCGCGCTGATCGCCACCTTCTGCCTGCTGCTAGTCTGGCCCGATTATTCGCTGCGCAATATTGCAGTGACCGTGCCCGGGCTGCTGTTCGACGCCTGTTCCATCTATTTCTGCCTTGGTTTTCGTGGCGGGCGCTGGCGCACGATCACGTTCCGGATTCTGGCGCTGGCGCTGGTCGTATCGCTCGCCTCCAGCTTGGTCAAGATGGCTTACGTCACGCAATCAGGGTCGACTTCCATGTTTGACACAAATGCGCGGATCAGCCAGTTCTATTTGCTCAACATCGCCATCCTGGTGGTGTGCACTGTTCTTTACGTCCTGCTCGCCGAACAGAAGAGTCAGGAAGCGCTGGCACAGGAGGTGGAGCAGCGCAAGTACGCCGAGGAGCGGATCCACAACCTCGTCTACTACGACGTCCTGACGCAGTTGCCGAATCGCCGCATGCTGACGGAACGCCTTGAGCTGGCGATCGCGACCAGCAAGCGCAGCGGCATGTACGGCGCGGTGATGTTGCTCGACCTCGACCACTTCAAGCCGCTCAACGACGCACACGGGCATGCCGTAGGTGATCTTCTGTTGATTGAAGTCGCACAGCGGCTTCGCGCCAGCGTCCGCGAGATCGATACCGTGTCACGCCTGGGAGGCGACGAATTCGTGGTGGTACTCAGCAGTCTCCATGCCGACCGGGCGCGGGCGCGGCTCCAGGCACTGGGCGTCGCGGAGAAAATTCGCTCCGGGCTGGCCGGGCCCTACTTATTCTAATTCGCATTAGAAACTGAATTTAATATCCAGTTCCAACAGGCAATCGACTTGACGACTTGCGGCTGCTGCTCCAGATGTCGCAAACCATCAACGAGTTGATCCTCTAGGGCATCCAGG
>TBL_comb47_HYPODRAFT_10000505_pt1 | contig 52023 bp, 44 predicted proteins | sample TroBogypolimnion_40_FD_10682 | JGI IMG/M metagenome (IMG submission 10682)
CTCTCCCAGCTGAGCTATTCGCCCTTAAGGTGACGGTGTATTTATCAAGATAGCGTATGTCCGTCAAGCAAAAACATAACTTCTACAAAGTAATACCTCAGTCCGCAGGCCGATATCGACGGCCACGAGTAAATAGTTGCGCCTACTGTGCCGGGGTATTATGCGCTGAAATTGTAAAGTCATTAAAAATCGATTCCAGCGAGACATCCTTAAATAAGGGTTCCCCTTCTCGCAGTATCAGCGCCTTATGCAGCACCTCATCGACATCATCTACCAATTCGATGGTCAAACTGTTACGAATTTTAAGCGGGACATCGCGAAGGTTCCGTTCGTTTTCACGAGGAATCAGCACGTTGGTGATATTACCCCGCTTCGCCGCCAGCAGCTTTTCAGTGAGTCCGCCTATCGGCAGGATCCGACCCCGCAAAGTTATCTCTCCGGTCATGGCCAGTTTACGATCCACAGGCAGCTTAAGAATGGCGGAGACAATGGCGGTGGCGATAGTGATACCCGCCGATGGCCCATCTTTGGGGATAGCCCCTTCAGGTACATGGACGTGGATGTCAATCTTCTGATAAAAATCGGCGTCCAACCCGAGGCGCATTGCCCGGGAACGGACATATGACATGGCCGCCTGGGCCGATTCTTGCATAACATCACCGAGTTTGCCGGTGATGGTCAGTTTACCAGAACCGGGCATAATGGTAGCCTCGATCTGGAGCAGTTCACCGCCGACCTCGGTCCAGGCCATGCCGGTGGTCAGGCCGATCTCATCGTGCTCTTCCGCAAGGCCGAAACGATACTTGGGGACCCCCAGATAGCGTTCGATAGCCTGAGCCGAAATTCGATATTTCTTCCGGGGTTCTTTATTTTTGAGCCGCTCACGGGCCACCTTGCGACAGACACTAGCGATCGTCCGTTCCAGGCTACGAACACCTGCCTCCCTGGTATACCGACGGATAATCTCAAGAATAGCCTTATCGTTAAGGGCGATCTCATCCTTTTTAAAACCGTTGGCTTCCAACTGCTTAGGCAGGAGAAAATCAGTGGCAATGTTAAGTTTGTCTTCCTCGGTATAACCATTCAAATGGATGATTTCCATACGATCCTGCAGGGGAACCGGGATGCCATGCAGAGTATTGGCTGTGGTGATGAAAAAAACCTCGGAAAGATCGTAATCAACATCCAAATAATGATCATTAAAGGCATAGTTTTGTTCAGGATCCAAAACCTCGAGCAAGGCCGACGATGGGTCGCCGCGAAAGTCGACGCTCATCTTGTCGACCTCATCCAGGCAGAACACCGGATTGATCACTCCGGCTTTTTGCATAGACAAAATGATCTTGCCGGGCATGGCCCCGATGTAGGTTCGTCGGTGCCCCCGAATCTCTGCCTCGTCACGGACACCACCCAGCGACAAGCGAACGAACTCACGCCCCATAGCCCTGGCGATGGACCGGCACACCGAAGTCTTACCCACACCCGGAGGCCCGACCAGACAGAGGATCGGCCCGCGAATCTTTTTCACCTGGGTCTGGACTGCCAGATATTCGAGAATCCGTTCTTTGGGCTTTTCCAGACCATAATGATCTTCGTTGAGGACATCCTCAGCTCGCTCGATATCAATTTTTGAGCGCGATTTCTTTTTCCAGGGCAGGCTGATAATTGCATCAATATAATTCCGCACTACAGTGGTCTCGGCGGACATAGGCGGCATTTGCCGGAGTTTCTTGAACTCTTTGCCCACCTTTTCTTTCACCGATTTGGGCAGGTTCTTTTTATCAATAGCCTGCTGGAGATCGGCCAGTTCGTCGCCCCCCTCACCCTGCCCTATCTCCTCCTGGATAACGCGCATCTTTTCGGAGAGATAGTAATTACGCTGGGTGGAGCCCATTTTCTTCTTTACCTTGGCATGGATATCTTTCTCCATCTCGGCGAGTTCCATCTCCCGATAGAGAATTTCCAGCACTCTGGTGATACGCTGCGGTAAAGAGACCAGTTCAAGGATAGACTGCTTCTCTTCCGTCTTCAGTCGGATATGCGAGGTGATCAGATCCACCATCCGGGCAGGATCGTCCAGAGAGATGATAGATTTCAGGACTTCACGCGGCAGCTTTTTATTGCTCAGCGTGTATTGATCAAAGGTTTTGCGAAGTTCACGGAGGTAGGCTTGCACTTCTTCCCGTTCGATATCAACATCTGGGGCCTCGACCAGCCTGACTGAATAAAAGGAATCCTCAGTAACACCGCCCTCGAAGGCACCGACAACAATAGCCCTGCGTTTGCCTTCCACCAACGCCTTGATTGTCCCGTCGGGCAGACGCAATAGCTGCATGACCGAGGCAAGCGTCCCCAGGGAATAGAGATGCCGTTGTTCAGGGTCGTCCACTCGAGCATCTTTTTGGGTGACCAAAAAAATAAGCGAACGGCTCTCCATGGCTGCCTCAAGCGCCAGAATCGATTTTTTTCTTCCAACCACCAAGGGCGCGACCATTCCAGGAAAAAGGACAATGTCCCGGAGCGGCATCAGGGGATAGGTTTCAGCAGTCCGTTCACTCATAGGCAGTTCTCAGGCTATTTTTTTTACTTCAACATTATCATAGAGGATGACTGGATACTCCCCCTCAGTAATGACCTGCTCGTTGATCACGCATTCCGTAGCATGTTCGTCCGAGGGTAGTTCATACATAACATCCAGCATGCATTCTTCCATAACCGAACGTAGCCCCCGTGCCCCGGATTTGCGGGCCAGAGCCTTCTTCGCGATGGCCTTGAAAGCTCCCTCGGTAAAACGCAGGGTGACGCCCTCATACTCGAACAGCTTCTGGTACTGCTTGCTGAGAGCATTTTTAGGTTCTTTCAGAATGCGGATCAGGTCGTCCTCCACCAGCTCTTCCATGGTGGCTATCACTGGCAAACGACCAACCAACTCGGGAATCAATCCAAATTTCAGTAAATCCTCCGGCTGAATACTGGAAAGGATTTCACCAATAGTACGTTTGGCCTGACTCACCACCTTAGCACCAAACCCCATGGCCTGGGTGCCGGTCCGGCGCTTGATCACGCCATCCAGGCCGACAAAGGCTCCGCCGACGATGAACAGAATGTTGGTGGTATCGATGCGCACCAATTCCTGCTGGGGATGCTTGCGTCCGCCCTTAGGTGGAACTGAGGCCATAGTACCCTCGATAATCTTGAGCAGTGCCTGCTGCACACCCTCCCCGGAGACGTCGCGAGTCAAGGAGGCAGAATCGGATTTCCGGGCGATCTTGTCGATCTCATCGATATAAATGATACCCCGTTCGGCCTTTTCGATGTCGTAATCAGCGGCCTGCAACAGACTGACCAAGATGTTCTCGACATCCTCACCGACATAGCCGGCCTCAGTCAGGGTGGTTGCATCGGCGATCGTGAACGGTACATTGAGCAACCGGGCCAATGTCTGAGCCACCAGAGTCTTACCGCTGCCGGTGGGACCGATGAGGATGATATTGGATTTCTGCAGCTCAACATCGTCGCTGCTGGTAGGTTGCGCATTAATCCGTTTATAGTGATTATGCACTGCCACCGACAGAATCCGCTTAGCGTGCTCCTGACCAATCACATACTCGTCAAGATAGCCATTGATTTCCTTGGGTTTCAATACATGTTTGTCAAATTGGGCCGTAGCGTTCTCGTCCTGGGGAGAATCCAGCACCATTTCATTGCACAGCTCAATGCATTCGTCACAAATATAGACGCTGGGGCCGGCGATCAGCTTGGCGACCTCTTGCTGACTCTTGCCGCAAAAAGAACACGTACAGGAAACGCCATGCTCGTCATGAAATTCGTTACTCACCTTTACTTCTCCCCGCCCAATTCCTCTCGGCTGGTCAAGACTTTATCGATAATGCCGTACTGAGCCGCCTCAATGGCACTCATAAAGTTGTCACGCTCGGTATCGGCCTGCACTTTCTTGATCGATTTACCTGTATGTTTAGATAATATAGTATTGAGATCGTGACGCATCCGCAGAATCTCCCTGGCATGGATGTCGATGTCTGTTGCCTGCCCCTGGTAGCCGCCCATGGGTTGATGAATCATAATCCGCGCGTTGGGCAGGGAAAACCGTTTGCCCGCAGCGCCGCTGGCCAGCAGCAACGCACCCATAGAGGCTGCCTGCCCCATACAGAGGGTAGCTACATCACAGCGGATGTACTGCATGGTGTCATAGATAGCCATGCCAGCAGTAACCGAGCCGCCGGGAGAGTTTATGTAAAAGGTAATATCTTTGTCCGGGTCGTCGGCCTCGAGAAACAGCAACTGGGCTACGACCACACTGGCGACATCGTCGTTGACCTGGCTGCCAAGAAAAATAATCCGCTCTTTGAGCAACCGCGAATAGATATCATAAGCCCGTTCACCGCGCGGACTCTGTTCAACAACCATGGGGACCAAATTCATTCTTTCCTCTCCGAAAAACACTTCATGGCAGCGGAGCGTCGGCACCGCTGCCTAGTATAGACAGCTCGCAGAACCGGGGCTCAGGCCTCGGTTGTTTCAGCTGAGGGTGCGACGGCAGCCACTTCCAATATTTTCGCCTGATCCCTCAGGAAATTGAGGACCTTTTCGTTATGCAGCTCATTCATGAACGGCAAGATCTCTTCACGCCGCTGAAAATATTTCTTCACTTCGTCAAGGGTCATGCGATATTGGTCGGCGATGCGCTGATAGCCACGTTGGATATCTTCGTCGGCAATCTTAATCTCTTCGACCTCGGCAATCTTCTTCAAAAGGAAATCGCCTTTGACCCGCTTGACAGCCACCTCTTTGTTTTTTGCCACCAGTTCTTCAAGATTAATACCGGCGGACTCAAAAGACAATCCGCTCCGCTTGAGATTCTCTTCGGTCTGTTTGAGCATTTCCTGAATCTCATAGTTCACCAGACGCTGCGGCACCTCAAAGGGATTAAGCTCGATCAATTTATGCATGATCTTGTCATCAATATCCCCCTGTTGGGCATCATCTTTGTTTTTCTGGAGACGGTTACGGATATCTTGTTTGAGATCGTCAAGGCTGGTCAATTCAGGTTTGATATCTTTGGCAAATTCATCATCAATGACGGGCTTGATCCGTACACTGACCTCCTTGACATCGACCTTGAATTCCACCTTTTTGCTGGCGAGAACCGGATTCGGATAATCAGCCGGAAAATCTATTTCATAGAGGGTTTTATCACCTTTTTTCAACCCGAGAAGCTTCTCTTCAAAATCCTTACCCAGACGGCGCATGCCCATATCAACGCTAAAATTCTCGTTATGCACCTCTTTCATGGCTTTGCCGTTATCGAATCCCTGGAAATCGACAATTACCACATCATCCATGACGATAGCATGACCTTCCTCGGCAGTCTGCAGAACCGCCTGGTGACGCTGCAACAATTTAATTTCTTTATCGATCTCCTCATCGGTCACGGCCACTGCAGGCTTTTCCACTTCCAACCCCTTGTACTCCTGCAAGTCGACCTGAGGTTTGACATCCACCAAGGCGACATAGACAAAAGTACCATCCTCCGGGAATGAATGCTCGGCTATCTCAGGATGCACCACCGGTTCAATACCCTCTTTTTCAATGGCATCAAAATAGGTATCCTGGACCAGTTTCTCGCCGACCTCAGCCACAATCTGACTCTTGAAATTCTTCTCGAGCACACTCTGGGGAATTTTGCCGCGGCGAAACCCTTTCAGTTTGACCTCTTTGTTGACCTTGGCATAGGCCTTGTCGAGAGCAGGCCCCACTGTTTCCTGGGGGAGGGTGATAGTCAATTTTCTTGTCAAGACAGAGAGATTTTCGACGACGATTTCCATGGACAGAGGTTCCTCTTGTTCAGTTTCCTGCGGCTATTACCCCGACAGCATTGTTTATTTTTAGCCCGCTCTCCATATCCTGCCTGCGCGCTGTGTTTGAATTCCCAAGGAATGCTGGTGCGAGAGGGGGGACTCGAACCCCCAAGGGTTACCCCGCTGGATCCTAAGTCCAGTGCGTCTACCAATTTCACCACTCTCGCATACTGCAAAATCAATAACTTACATAAAGAAAATATGTTTCTAATTTAGTGTTGTTCCTAACCTTAGGAACAGGAAATCAAGCTGGTGCTCAATATCGTTCCAGCTTGACCATGTATCTTTGACGGATATGGTCGCTTTTGTGGCCACCAATCCTAGAGTCTTTCGCGTCTGAAATACCTTTTCGTTTCAGATCGTGAAGATTCCAGCATATATCCGATTTTCCACACTCCCGCATCCTTTTTTTAAGATCGGCCATGGCAGATTGCAAGGTGTCTTTGGTTAATTTATTGCCATTTGTGGAGGGTATTAACCATTTCCCCTTAGCCCTCACCTTCTGCGGGTAAGCGGATGCCGCACCCCTCACAGCTTCAAGCCTGGGTGTATATATAAATGATATTGTCTTTCGAGTTTTTCGTCCTGCGTACCAAGTAACCATCTGTAAGGATATCGTCAACGATGAGCCCTGTAATTTCAATAGCCCGTCCCGCGAGGAGATAGGCGTGGTCAAAGACAAGTGGCAAGTATGCTGCTCCATGTATTCCTCATCGGTGACGTACCGGGCGCGTTGATTTTCAGAATCGAGAGTTATTCTGCAGAACGGATTAGCCTGAATTGCAAGGCCATCCATATTATCCAGACCCCACGTCATCCCGGCTCTTGCCGACCTGATGTGGCAATTGATGTAAGATGTACCAGACGCCCCCCCTTTCTCTTCGCTTTCCCTCATCAACCTTGCCCTAATTCGGTTTATTCCAGGCAACGTCAGATAAGAGATATCGATAGACCCAAGATTTACCTTATGTCCATTTGGATGGGTTATTTCTGTTCCGAGAAACACGTCAAGGTGAACAGTGTACCACTCTTGAAACGACGGAGAGAGTATTTTGAATTTCTGAGAAGAAAGGTATTCGTTCTTGATCCAAAATAGAGAGTTTTTCGAGTAGGTTTGTTTCGGTTCTGATGAAGACAATACCAACCTTGCCTCAAAGTATCTCTTCAGTCTCTGATTGTCGGTATCTGGTGACTTCCCAGGTTTAACAAGCGGTTTCAGAAACCAGCTGCTGTCAATTCCATAACCTTCAGGAGGATCCCCCCTATACCCTTGGCCGATAGACAACACGCCCATTCGCCAAATTCACATAGGCAGACCAGCTCGGATTTTTCATTTATCAACCTTTGAATCTTATTATATTCCAAAATCGGCAAGGGTTATCCTCTTCTCCTCCATCACACGTGGTTGTGGCTCAGTTATCCCCATTGGCCGCATTTACAGCGGTGATGGTAGTCCATATCCTTCCATGCTTGTCGACGACATACTCTCTTCCCTGACGACTGATACACAAAGCAATATTGACGGCATTTTTATAGCCGGTTACCGCTTGCATTGCTTCAAGGTCAAGAATACTCATATGGGACTATACAGAAATAGACCCTTGCAATTTAAAATTAGGGTCACGACTAGAACAGCACACTGAAAAGCCAAATTAAAGGTAAGTTGCGGAACCTCAAGGCAGGACGAAAAAACAGCCGCTTTTTTCTTGGGGCCGCTTCCCTGTTTTCCCGTTGAGGTAAATCAGCTAATTTCCGCCCACGGCTTTTAATAGGAAGAGATTACTTAATTTCATTCAGAGCCATTAAAAAGAATGATCAATAACATAGAGGGATGGCGACAGGCAGTGAGGTTGAATGGTAAGCAATTTTCTCCATTGAGCGGCCCAGTCTCCTTCATGGCTCATGTCCGAAACTACATGACTTTTGACGCATCGCCCTCCGCTTGCTGTAACAAATCGTTGAGCGATCGAAGGGGGAACCACGTCATCGTTGCTCCCACTAAAATGGATTTGCGGAATAGTAGAAATTTGGCGCGCAACGTCGATAGCATTTTCCGACTCCGGCATCGGAGACACCAGGTGCTGACGATTGACTTCAACATGATCAAGATTGCCGGCGACGGTTCTAATCGTCAGTACATCGTTCCGGCGTGCCGCCAGTAAAACTGCCAAAGCCCCACCACCAGAATAGCCGACCAGATTGAGCCGTTGTCCTTGTACTTTTTCCATGAAATGCTCGATGGCCTGATCTAGTGACCTGATTACTTCAGGAGCGAATCGCTTATTCGTCCAGAAGGTATTTTCACAAAAAGGATTACGTTCTTTCGGAGTAAACTGACAAGGCCGCGCTAGATATACTACATTGGCGGAGGGGTCAGTGGTTGCCAGTGATAGACCCAAGGCTTGATGCGGAGTCGGATCATCTGATGGCGTATTGCGGTTGCGCCAGGCACGACCGTCTCCTTCAATATAGACAGTTAAAGGTTGGTCATGTCGCGTTATCCGAACAAAAGCCGTGAGAACAAAGGGAGGAGCGGAGACTTCGGTGCGGGTCATTCTAGCAGATTGAGCTAATGCGTTTGCATGTTGATTTGGGTCAACAGCGCAACCTCCGAGAGAAGTTAACAGCAAGATGAGCGCAAACAAAGGCAGTAGAGAGTACGAATCTACTGCCTTGAAAATCAGCATTTAAGTGGACTATTAAAAGCTTTAGAAAGACCAGCGGGCACGCAAGAACGCAGATTGCGCAGTGTAGTCCGAGGCCGCTTCGACCGCGTAATTAGCCGACAGTGCCAATCGGTCATTGTGCAACAGCGTGAGTCCGAGCGAAAGTACGCCGGTATCAGCGAATGGGCTTGCGCCGGTAGTTACGAAACCAGTAGCGCCCGATGGGTCAGCGGCAAAATTAGCAGTATTTTGCAAACGAGTATCTTGGAACTCATGCCGCCAGGAGAGTTGCACCGAAGGTACCAGTTCTCCATAGCCGGTAGCGAAGCTGCGTTCCAGTTTTGCTCCTAGTTCGCTCTTTACAGAAGTAAGATTTGAGCTGGAAACACTGAGAGCAGCAGCGCTGCCGGTTTCAGTGTAGCCGTCCTGGGTCAGGTAATTGTATGTCAATCCAGCAATTGGAGTTAGTTTCGCTTCAGGCAAGAAGGAACCGATGTCAAATGGTCGTCCCACTTGGCCGGACAGAAGATACTGCATTCCGTTATGTTCTCCATTGGCAACGCCAGTGAAGTTAGTGATCTCTATGTTTCGTGTGGTTGAATATTGATTTTGAAAACCGCCACCAATAAGGTTGAGGTACCATTGTTTTCCAGTATAGCTACCGTAACCCATCAATCCGTAGGAATTAATTCCGATACTGCTGCCTGTATTGTCTCCGGTATCAGAGGCGGATGTGTTGGTATAACTGAAGATTCCGCCGACATGCCAAGGAGTACTGAACTGAGTATCCGCTCCGATTAGGATACCGCCATAGCTGGCGCTATAACCAGCGACATAATCACGTTCACTCTGTCTTGTTTGTCCTCCGAATGTTTCAGCCCAGACTGCGGAATGCAACGAGGTCTCTCCAGTTGCGATGCCGCTTTCGCCATTGGTTTTCGCTAGGCGCATGCTATCCGAGTGGGAGTTAATAACATTTAATACGGTTATTGAGGATGTCAGTGTGACTTGAGCGCTGGCAGCGGTGTTGGGAGCTGCACTTAACTGAGCACCTGCGCGGTTGGCGGCCTCAGTCCCTTGCGTTGAAGTTGCTACAACCGCATTGTAGAGCGGCTGTAGCGTTGCATTGGTTGCTGGAGCATTGTAAAGTCCTCCAATTGACGCGATAGCGTTTGGAGTCGTTGCAACTGGAGTTGGAGGTGCGCTGAGCGTCAGAACCAGATCTTTCTTAGTTCCATTTGTTACAGTTTCACCAAGTACGGTTCCGTTGTAGCCAGTTGCGGTATAGTTGAGCAGGTCTGAGTTATAGTTACTACCAGCTGCGGCATCAACAATGAGGAATCGCTGCCCTTGAGCAAATACATAATTATTCAGACTAGACAGATTAATTTTTGAACCAGCATCGAAGGTTGCGTTTCCAGATACGGTCAAACGACCGTAACCAGTGTCACTAATTGCGCCCAAGGCCGTGGCGGCATCTGCCACTCCAATCTTCAAGGTCGCGGCGCTGCCTTGATTGTAATTGCCAGTTATTGCAAGAGGATTGTTAACTTGTAATGTGGCCGCAGTATTGGTGACATTATGGCTACCAGCATTGATATTATCATTCAGCAGAGTATTGCCAGATCCAAAAATAAAATCTGAATTTGTACTAGTGATAGTACTGATATCCGCAGCAGTGACACCTCCGCTGGTCCCTGTCAGTTTGCCAAATGTACTATCGCTCCCTCCATTGATAACAAGACTATAAGTTGAGGAATTGTAAATCTGACCAGCAATTGTTCCGGAATTGTTGATTGGACCAAAATTACCTGGAAGAGAAGGACCTGAATATAAGTTATAGATAGCGTATTGAGTACTGGTAATCAGGCCAGAGTTGTTCAAGACATCAATGGTCCCGTCGGTGGCGATTGCGCCAATACCGTTATTGCTAATAATGCCACTATTCGTTATCGTCCCGATATGACCATCGTTGGCAATGGCATAAAACGTCTCGGAGTGGATAGTATCAGTGTTTATCAGCGTACCAAGGCTGACGCCGCTGGTCATCGAAATACCTCGACCGCTACTGGTGATGGTCCCATTGTTTATCAATGTGCCGGCGCTACCTTGGATCTGAACAGCTTGCGGAATAATGTTGCTGCCGATGGTGCCAGTATTCGTAAAAGTACCAGGTGAGCTCGCGGTGAGGCAGTCTATACTGCCGGAATTAGAGCTGTCTCCTGAAGTCCATGACGTGCCGCATCCCCCAGCCTTTGCCACTGTTGGGATGATGGGGACTGTGGAGGTCAACAAAACCAGTGAAAGTGCCGCTAACTTTGGGCTAGGTCCTGATGTTTTCATTCTTCTGTTTCTCCTTGATAGTTGTTAACCACTCTCGACCGCGAGCTATTAAGTGGTTTTCTTCGGACATCCTGATTGCCAAGCAGAATTAATATTGGTGGCCAATTCATCCAAAAACAAAATAAAGATATTCGATAATAAGTTTTTCAACTTAACGCGATCAATTCCGAAATAAGAAAGAAAGGAGACAGGCCGCGAATAAGGTAACAAGATTATTTTCACCGGTGGGTGGATGGCGACCAACTCCGTTACAAGTCCAGGCACCCGTAAGCGAGGTGGTTAAGGATCAGATCAGGCAACACAAGCCAGAAATCATCCAACTGTTGAATAAACAACAGCAAGCCGGAAACTAATGCGAAAGATTAGCAAGACACTCAAAGGCATACCATCGAAATACCAGTGATCAAATGGTCTCCGTTGTGTCGCTCGCCTTTATAGCTATCATTGATATAGTATATATTCACCAACAACTTTTACTACCATGGGGGATGTATGGAGATTCAGCGAAGAGAGCTAGTGATCATGACATCTTGTGGAAAAAAATATATGGGTGGCATTGACATACCTACAACATCAATGAGAACGACTGATTTGTTGAACAGTTCATCTATTTTTTGGAGGAATCCAAACGATAAATGTTTTGACAACGCTATTCTTATGTATGATGCCAAACTGGTTTTGGATGAAAATGCGGTATATAAACGATTCAATAAAATCCAAATCAAGATATCAGAGATCATTTTTTTTTACGACGATCAGTTTGAGATCGGAGATGTAGGGGAAAAGTCACGAGCGGTTTCCATGCGGGAGAAATCTCAGGAAGAAATGCAGAAGGTAAACATCATCACACCAATCATCGCCAATTCTTTTTATGATATTAGTGGAAAATTCTACGGTCTTTTCAAGAAGAAGTCCCATGACAAATTCATCCCCTTGTTTGACGCCTCTATTCTCGAAATTCAGAAAAACCAAGACAGATGGGCCAAAAAGAACATCAAAATAGCTTACAATTTTCTAGGGATAAGTTCCCGCTATATAGAGGCCTTGACATTCGAAGAGTAGTCTGCCGATTGATACTTGGGAGTTATTTGAATAACCTCCCAAAGAACAAAAGTAGGCTACGAATAAAGTGACAACGTTATTTTCAGCGGTACCCCGGAGGTATCCCCGCAAACGTGGGAAGCGCTAACATACAATGGTGAACGCGGGTTCAACTCCCGGTTCCTGATCTACTTTCCTGAAGAAGGTTCCAGGAGGAATTATATACGGCTACAATTATTTTACTGGAAAAAACTTAGCGAATTTACCCGGAGAAATTAACGCTAAGATTCAACAAAACGACCCGAGACGGCAAGCCATTTAACGGCCTCTCACTCCGGTAACAAGGGTTATAGTCCCCTTATTTACTTTGCCTGATAAATATTTGATTGCCCTTCAACTGTTACAAACAAGTAAAACTGATAAACAGGCTTATTCATGGAACGGATATTTGAATGGGATGACATTCCATCGTTGGATGACGACAAAGAGGATTGGGGATTCAGGCTGGCAGAACCCCTTGGCAATAGAGCTATCTTTCGTATAGAGAAAGCAGAGATCCCCAGTATGTAAGCAGTAAGCAAGGTGCTCGTCAGAATTGCCACTGTTGAACGTATATCCATACCGGAACATTACTAGATATCAGCGCAGGTGGACTATCAGTTAACCTACCTGTTTCACTTGAGGAGGACCTTCCTGTAAAAGTAGGTTTTTATCTCGGTTCGGTGAAAATCATTTCAAAGGCATTTGTTAAGCATTCTCGCATGACAGGAGAGCATTACTCAACGGGAATCAAGTTTGTTGATCTCTATCCTGAATCTGCTGGATATATCAACGGACTCTATGCATCACTGATTACGAACCACATCGATATAAATCTCCAACTTCAACGCTGATTATCACCAAGGGGAAATCCAATGCAGAATGACAGCAGGAGAGAAAACTGGGACAGAATTATTTTCAGCGGTATCCCGGATATACGTTAAAACAGAAACGGTTTTGCAGGGGTTAGCGATGGGACGACTTAGGAACAAGAAGTAAATCAACACTATGAAACAATTGAATATTCAGTAGAATCCTAAGTCCAGTGCGTCTGCCAATTTCACAACTCTCGCGTTAAATATTTATTAAAAACCAAGATAACGAATCCCGTTAAGTCATCCCTATGAAGAAAAAATTATATAATCCATAAACTTAAGATATTAACAGGATAAAAAAAACGCTACTGCTACTCTGCCTTTTCACCGGACCTGATCAAAGCAGCCGCAGTCAGGGTCAGCAGCATAGTGACAATAGCGGTCACATAAAATGCCTGCCCCATTCCCAAGGAATCCATGCTCGTCCCGGCAAGCAGGGCCCCGGTGAACACGCCGGCGCTCATCGCCAGATTAAACACCCCCATCATGGTGCCATGGCCAAAATGGGTGCGTCCCTCCTCGGCGGCATAAGCCCCGAGCACCGGCCAGAGCATTGCCTCACCGAAGCCGAGAAACAAATACAGTCCCACCATAGCCGGAAAATTGGTTACCGAAGGGATCAGGGAAATCGCACTGCTCATACAGACGCAACCGCCCACCAGGAGCGGCACCTTATCGTATCGATCCGCCAGCTTGCCAAAGGGGACCTGGAGGACCGCATTCATAAGGGTCCGGCTGGCGATGACCACGCCCACCTGCAAGCCGCTGCTGCCTGGCCATTGGGACATAATTACCGGCAGAAAGGCCATGGTCGGCACCATCATAAGCACAGTGGCAAAACGGGCAATAAGAATACCGATGGTCCGTTGCCGTTTCAGCATTAGCCTGACATTGGCCAGCAGACCTGTCTGCAGTTGTCGATCAATCGGGCAGCAGGCGGGCATATTGTACACCACCAGGACAAAGGAGATAAAACAGAGGGCTGCCATCATATAGAATACCGAGGCTAGTCCCCAGGCATCGGAAAAGAGTCCGCCAATTACCGGACCGGCTCCGATACCGCAGAAAATGGCAATATTGATCACCCCCATATACCGTCCTTCCTGGCCGGGTGGAGCAAGAAAACTGGCGTAGGCCATGGCGACCGGCACAATCATGGCAGACCCCACCCCCTGAAAGATGCGGATAAGCACCAGATCAAAGACGCTGGTCGCGTGGGGAATCAGCAGCCCGACCAAGCCATAGATAAACAGGCCGGTCACCAGAAATCCCTTGCGCCCCCAGCGATCGGAAAGATTGCCGACCACGGGCTGCAGTAGGCCCCGGCTCATCGAAAAGACGGCAGTGATCACCCCAAGGGAGAAACCGCTGGCTCCGAGCTTGGTCGCCAGCACCGGCAGCACCGGAATAATGATGCCGACACCCAACAGGGCGATAAAGACCGAGAGGACCACGGTGATGAGTATCCGGTTCATCATGGGATTGGAATGGATTCGCTTATCCTGGAACGATGCATGTTGTTGCCACGGGGATCACGCTACCTAAGTAGGGAGGCGACTCCCCTTCCCTTGCAGCTCCCCTTCATACCATCTGCCCAAGGGAAAGCAAACTGCTGATTATTTATGGGTATGGCTCATCGCTTCCTGCCAGATCCAGAACTCTTCCGGCACAACCTTGAACAACCCATAAAAACACCGTATAGTTGGTTGATTGAGCACCGGTACCATCGTAACCAGCAACCGCAGGATCACCCCTTCAGGAGGAAACCATGGAGAACATCGCATTCAAGGCAATGATTGTCACCGAAACAGCGGACAAACAGTTCATCCGCACCATCAGCGACAAACACATCGTTGACCTGCCCGAAGGCCAGGTGTTGATCAAGGTCCGCTATTCATCGCTTAATTACAAGGATGCCCTTTCCGCCTCGGGCAATAAAGGCGTGACCCGCAAATATCCCCACACCCCGGGCATAGACGCGGCCGGACTCGTGGTCGAGAGCAGCGATCCGGCCTTCAAACCCGGCGATCAGGTCCTGGTGACCGGCTACGACCTGGGCATGAACACTGCCGGCGGCTATGAAGAATACATCCGCGTCCCAGCCGCCTGGGTGGTGCCGCTGCCCGCAGGCTTAACCCTGCGCGAGAGTATGATCTACGGTACCGCCGGCTTCACCGCGGCCCTCTCCTGCTACAAACTGATCAAACACGGTGTCACCCCAGACCTGGGGCCGGTACTGGTGACCGGAGCCACCGGCGGCGTCGGCTCCATCGCGGTCGCCATCCTGGCGCAATCCGGCTATGAGGTGGCGGCGGTCACCACCAAAATCGACCAAATGCCCTATCTGCTGCAATTGGGGGCCAAGGAAGTGATCAGCGTAGCCGATGCCGACGACCAGAGCGGCCGCCCCATGCTCAAGCCGCGCTGGGCGGGAGCGGTGGACACCGTAGGCGGCAATATCCTAGCCACGGCTATCAAAACCACCCGCCCTCATGGCACGGTGACCTGCTGCGGCAATGTAACCTCAGCCGAACTCCACACCTCCATCTACCCCTTCATCCTCAACGGTATCAGTCTGGTGGGGATTGATTCGGCCACCACCCCCATGGATCACCGATTGCTGGTCTGGAACAAACTCGCCACCGACTGGAAGCTCAACCATCTCGAGACGATCACCACCGAGCTGCCCGGACTGGAAGCCCTTGATGAACGGATGGGGCTAATTCTCCAGGGAAAAAACAGAGGCCGAGCCATCGTCAAAATCAGTAATTGACCATTCCACCCGGCATGTGCTCAACCCCACTGATTGGGGCCAGACAACGATCCGCTAGCCTGGCCCCAATCAGTGGTAGCCCTTAACCTCAAGCCTGCCCGCCCCCGATGCTTCTTGCCGATCACCACAAAATCGCCTTGACCCTGCCGGGCATATCCCTCACTTACGCCCAGTTGCTGGCCGCTGCCCACAGTTATGCCAGTCTGTTTGCAGCCGGCACCAAACGGGTCCTGATTTTCTCGGAGAACCGGCCGGAATGGATCTATGCCTTGTATGCGGCCTGGTGCAACCAGAGCACGGTGGTGCCGGTGGCCATCCAAGGAGCCTACGAGGCCCTGCCAGCGGGCAGCATCCTGCTCCGGCCCTTCCGCACTATCTCGGTGCAATCCCCCCCCGATATTTCCCCGGGACCACACCTACGAATCCCTCAGGGATGCGGTCCATGAACAGGTGAAAGAATGTCTGCACCATGAGCCGCCCTCCTGCTGACTTGACGATAAGGAAATCAATCCTTAACTATTGGCTCATAATTAAACCCTACAATCGACCCATGCAGACCCGACCATCAACCCCGGTCAACCATTCACCTGTGGACCTCATGACAGAGGCAAGACGGTGCCTGCTGCCGCAAAATGGCCACAACCCAAAGATATTTTTGTCTCACTCAACAATCGAACAAGGAATTACCCATGCAGTATGATGTCATTGATGCCCGAATCAACCCCAACGGTAACCTGGATGTCCTGTCCCGGCTGGAAGTTGGCAAACTCCTCAACGCCAGCCAGGGCGAACTCTACCCGCTGTTCCGCAACAGCTCGCTGGCCGTGCTCAACTACGGCGGCCACCTCGACGACGGCCGGGAATTGCTGGAACGCTACGCGAATTTCGATATCCGGGTAATCCAGGAGGAGCGCGGCATCAAGCTCGATCTACGCAATGCCCCTGCCAGCGCCTTTGTTGACGGCAAAATGATCAAAGGCATCACCGAGCACCTGTTCGCCGTACTCCGCGATATCGTCTACGTCGACGACGCCATCAACAACAACCCTCGCTTCGACCTCCAGACCTCAAACGGCATCACCAACGCTATCTTTCACATTCTGCGCAACGCCGGGATCATGCGGCCACGCACCAATCCTCGCCTGGTGGTCTGCTGGGGCGGCCACTCGATACCGCCTGCCGAATACGATTACAGCAAGGAAGTCGGCCACCAGTTAGGGCTGCGCAACCTCGACATCTGCACCGGCTGTGGTCCGGGCGCGATGAAGGGGCCGATGAAAGGGGCAACCATCGGCCATGCCAAGCAGCGCAACCCTAACGGCCAGTATCTCGGCATCACCGAACCCGGCATCATTGCCTCGGAATCGCCCAACCCCATTGTCAACGATCTGGTAATCATGCCGGATATCGAAAAACGGCTCGAGGCCTTTGTCCGCACCGGCCACGCTATTGTGGTCTTTCCCGGCGGCGTCGGCACGGCCGAGGAGATCCTCTACATCCTCGGCATCCTTCTGGACCCGGAAAATTCGCGCATTCCCTTCCCCTTGATCCTTACGGGCCCAGCCAGCGCCAGCGGCTATTTCGAGCAGATCGACCGGTTCATTACCGACACCCTCGGTCCGGTGGCCCGACAATTGTACCGAATTATTATCGACGATCCGGAGGCCGTGGCCCACCAGATCCAGGAAGGGGTTGAGCAGGTTCGTCAGTTCCGCCGCAAGACCGACGACGCCTACTACTTCAACTGGCTGCTCACGATTCACCTCAATTTCCAACTGCCCTTTGTCCCTACTCACGAAAACATGAAGGCCCTCGACCTGCGCAAGGGGCAGCCACCGCATTTGCTGGCCTCCCATCTCCGCCGCGCCTTTTCCGGGATTGTCGCCGGCAATGTCAAGGAAGCAGGCATCCGGGCCATCGAAGAAAAGGGGGTGTTCGAATTGCACGGCGATGCTCGCATCATGCAACCGCTGGACAGATTGCTCACCGCCTTTGTCGAACAACAGCGCATGAAACTGCCGACCAGCACCTACAACCCCTGCTACCGTCTCATTGCCGAGGGCGAGTAATGATTTCCAGGATTCACTTCAAGCGGTTGAGGATAGCCATAGAAACAACGGGGGGAGTAGGCTTCACTCCCCCGGCTTTGCCACACTAGCATCGACACCACCACGCTGTCCTCGCACCGTGTTGACAAAAAAATGTGCGGCATTTCTCCATCCTCTGGACCATCATATTGCACAATTTTTTCACTAACGGTACAAACGTGCTGTAAGAACTCCCTGACACACACCTTTCCACCCATATTACGAGGCCTGTTCATGTTACGAGATTTAGCACTTGCCGCCAAAGCTGCCTGCAGCAGGGAGGATCAGGAAAGCCTGATCCCGGTAGTCAAACAATTGCGGGACTTGGGCGAAATATCCCTCAAAAAAGGGTTACTCGCCCTTGAGAGTGAACTGCCGCAAATCAAGGACCCGTTTTTAAAACTGGGTATCCAGCTGATAGTCGACAAGACCGAGGCGGAAAACGTCCAGGATATTCTCGATTCGGACATCTACTACAACGAATCCAACGGCCGGGAACTCCTGAAAAAGATCATCATCCGGGAAGGACTGCTGCGGATTCAGGCTGGCGATACCCCCCGCAACATCCTCATCTGCACCAAAATATTTTTGGGCAAACTCGAACCAAACCAAAACGGCTGGTAGACGAGCTACGAGCTGCCAAAAGAGGGCAGCATTCTCATCTACAAGATTACCCCAGTCATCATTTTTGGGAGGCGCAGCATGCAGACCGATAAATTCATCGATCTCACGCGGGAACAGCAGAGGGAGCAGGTGAACAGCCGATTTCAGTTTCGGGAAGGGGCAGGCTGGTACACCCCGGAAGGCATCTTTGCCGGCAGAAGCGCAGAAAATGTCATTGCCGCCCTGATCGATCTGGAGGAAGCGGAGATCAACACCATGGGCGACTGCATGACCGGGTGCTGCATGGTACCACCTCGGCTGGAAGATTTCGTCAGGAAGCCTTGAGCGATTGCAGCGTCCGGTGCCGGATAATCCTGTCGGGTTCTGGAAACAACGAAGGAAGGATGGACGACGGGTCGGTATCGGTGCTGATCGGTGGCCGAAGCAGAGGAATTTTTGCAAAAGCCTTCTCGAAACATGCTTTTGCCTGCTGATAAGCGAACGTGTCCATACGCCCCCCACGCTGCACCTGCCCCTGACTATCAATAAAATGGCCGAAGCGGATCCATTCCCGGCCAGCTCGGTACTGCCTGATCGCGCTCATCACCTCCGCATCGCGGACCAGATACTGGGCGATCCTCTGAATGACGGCGTGCTCCGGCCCGCAGATGATGGAGCGCTGGTCGCCCGCCGCCAGTGTCCTGTAGACCCTGAAAATAAACCAGGCAACCAGGTGTTGCTCGTTGCCGGGATGAAGCAGTTGCCGAAATAGAGCGTCATACAACTGCTTTTGGCCGACGTAGGTGGTGGTCTCGATCCTCAATTGCCGGGCATAGACCAAGCTCTGCTTATCTGCGGGCTGATCCCCTGAAAGAATGGCACGCAGCAAATCCCCGGCCTCCTTGACATTGAGCTCTGAGCCGGAACTGCATCCCAGTTGTGCCAACCGCTGTTTCTGGGCATCAGTGGCTGGTTTGTAGGGATGCTGTTCGATCCACTTAGCAATGAGGCCGTCTCGGTGCAGAGCCAGAGCCCGGACTTCTGTCTCGTCAAACCCTCTATAGATTTTTTTCATGGCCCTTCCGGATTTTTCTCTAATCCCGACCACGTTATATACCGGCATGCACCCCCCCACTCCCTTGCAGAAAACAGTGCATCAATCAATCCAGGACCACCACCGTTACCGACGCTCAGATGCAGCAGTAGTCATTTGAAACGTAGCGATTTTTCGCCAATATCCACAGGACCGCTTCTCTTCGATACGGATGACGCCAAACGGGCCTCATCCGGCTGCCGCTGGCTTTGCGGTTCCCTGGTCGCCTTTGCTGCCTCATTGAGCGAGGTGATTATTCTGCTCATTTTATCATTCATTTTCGACAGTTCGGAGAGAATCCTGAAAACAAGAATAGGCAGCAGGATAGACATCACCCCCACGGTCACCAGGACCACCAGGCCGACAATAGCAAAAATATAACCTGCCCCGCCCATCAACAATTTTTCCATCAGACCTTCCTCTCGCTTTTCTAAATTCCAACATCTGAACCCGGCAACCGCCTCCCTCACCGGCACAGTCCACCACTAGACATAGATCTGATACTCCGGTTCAAACATCAGGGAGCGGATATGCGCAACAAGATCATCCGGCCTAGGTTTGCCCGCCAATCCACTCTTATAGGCCACCTCGGCCACGGCCACCGCTACGGCGAGCGAGACCTCCCGTATCCTTGGCAGGGCCGGATAGACCCGACCAAGCTGCAGATCGGCTTCCGAAACCTCCTGAGCGACAACCCGAGCCGCCACCAGAAACATTTCGTCCGTTACCCGGACTGCGCCACTGGCCATCACCGCCATACCAACCCCTGGAAAAATATAGACGTTGTTGCCCTGCGCCGGGAACAACTTTTTGCCGTGGGTCGTAACCGGCGCGAAGGGGCTGCCGCTGGCAAAGATGGCCCGGCCTTCGGTCCAGGTGTAGGCCTCTTCCGCCGTGCATTCCGCCTTGGAGGTCGGATTGGAGAGGGAGAAGACAATAGGTCGTTCGTTGATTTTCGCCATGGTTGCCAGGACTTCAGGGGTAAACCGCTTGGGCTGCCCGGAAACACCGATGATCGTCTGCGGCCGCAGCGTCTCTATGGCGGTGTGGAAATCGGCGATATGCGGATGGTCGTGGGCAAAGAGGAGTTTGTGACCGGTAAGATCGGTGCGGCTTTTGACGATAAGGCCTTTGGAGTCAAAATAAAAGCAATGCTGACGGGCCTCCTCCAGAGAAAGCCCCTCTGCAACCAGGGCGGCTGCCATCAGATGGCCGGCGCCGATCCCGGCCTCGCCCGCGCCGAGGAAGAGAAAGCGCTGGTCTTTGAGACTGCCGCCGGTAATGCGCAGAGCTGAAAGAATACCGGCCACCGCCACTGCGGCCGTACCCTGGATATCATCATTAAAGCAGCAGACCTGATCCCGATATTGCTGCAGGAGACGGAAGGCGTTGCGATTGGCGAAATCCTCGAACTGGATCAGGGCGCTGGGAAAAACTTGCTGCACCGCGAGAATAAATTCCTCGATCATGTCATCGTAGACCTGGCCGCGCAGACGAGGATGTTGCAAGCCTGTGTAGAGCGGATCGTTCAGGAGCCGGGCGTTGTCCGTCCCCATATCGAGGGTGATCGGCAGACTCAGGGAGGGATGAATACCGGCACAGGCCGAGTACAGGGCCAACTTACCCACCGGAATCCCCATGCCGTCGGCGCCGAGATCGCCAAGCCCTAAGATGCGTTCGCCGTCGGTGACCACAATAATCCGAATATCATTGAACGGCCAGTTACCCAGCAGTTCGGCTACCCTGCCCTGGTCATTGGCGGTGATGTAGATGCCGCGCGGCCGCCGGAAGATATGACCGAACTCGAGACAGGCCTGGCCCACGGTGGGGGTATAGATGATCGGCATCAACTCCTCGATATTATCGAGCAGCACCCGGTAAAAGAGAGTCTTGTTGCGATCCTGAAGGGCGATAAGCGAGACATAGCGCTCGATATCGGACGAATGCTTGCGCAGGTTCTCCAGCACCCGCTGAACCTGCTCCTCAATGGTATGGATGCGGGGGGGCAGGAGACCGATCAGCCCCAGGGTCTCCCTCTCCTCATGGGTGAAGGCTGAGCCTTTGTTCAGGGTCGGATCGCGGAGCAGAGCAATGCCGGTAGGGAGACCGGCGAGACGATTTCTGATGCGCACTTTGCCGGTGGCGTCGGTGGTCGTGCTCTTTTTTAGCATGGATTGGAGATTGATGTGGCTGAGAAACCGTGACAGGGTTTCGCCATCAACCAGGTCTTTTTCGAAACGGATGATCATCTCATCCTTTTCATGGGCTATTGTATACATAAAGACTGCCTCTCCTGTGTATGGCGTGGATGCCATGCCGTGCCTGCCGCCGCCTGCCGTGAACAACGTCGTTGCGCTATCCGGGAACAGGTGGCGATATAACCGATTTGGGAAGCATTACAAACCTCTGTCCAGCCTGTCAAGGCTATCCGGGGCGCATCGTGTTTGCCGTCCGGATCGACACCGATACCAAAAAAGAGAGGAACCCCTTTTCAGAAAAGGTTTTGCTGAGGGATGCTGCCGGAGCTCATTTTTTTCAAGGTGACAGTCTCGCTGCCGGTCAAGGCACCGGCGAGAAGCGGAGAATCGGGGTCGTGGGACGCAAGGTTTTGCGCCACGGCCCGCTCGCTGACATTGGCGTAACAGTACCGGCAACCATGCGGACAGGTATTGTAGGCGCCGATGTCAATACTGGCGACGCAGCCGCAATCCGGCCTCTGGCCCTTGTCTTTTTTGACGCGGAGCGGTTGCCCCAGAATCGATGCAAGGACCCGGTCGTCAATACACCTGGCCGCCTCGATCCCGCATTGCTCGTGAAGAAAGGCATCACAGCAGGCGCAGAGCTGGATCGAATATTTATTGGCAATGGCAGCAAGTTGCGACACAAACTGTATTTTTTCCCTTGCTTCGATCGCCAGCAGTTCAATCCCCTGCATATTCCGTTTGCACTTCTCGTAGAGGCTCAAAAAACTGATTGTGCATCTACGGGTGGAACCGTGCAGTTGGCTCGCCAGATCCTCGAACCGGTGCAGATGGGAGACGGGATTAAAAGTCGGGGTAAAGAGAATCGGATCATATCGCCACAAAACCCGCTCGGGACCGATCCGTTGCGCCAGTTCTTGAAAGACAGCGATGCGCTGCTCGGCCCTTGCCGGGAGGTTTTTTTCGAGGCTCTGATCATAGGCAGTAAGGGTAAACTGAAAATACGAGCGGTATCCCAAGCGGTCGATCGCCTCCAGACGCGGCAGCATCGGGGCTGGATTTTTGGTCCAGAAAACGATTGCGTCCACGGTCTGCGGGTCAAGAGGAACCCGCGACACCTGATTGGGGTTGAAAGGGTTGCGCACCAGGACATACCCCTGTCGCAACCGGTTCAGCAGCCAGTCCGAATAAAAAGCCGGGATATCGGTCCGCCTGCTGGCGCTGATGATCATCGTCTCCCCCTGCCCCGCATCATTTTTGCCTGAATGGTTCCTCACTCGGCATCGATATCGGCAACTGAAAACCTCAAAAAGGCCCTGATACGCACAATTGGGGTTGACTCGACACGACCGAGAAGTTAGGCTTGTTACTAACAATCTCTATACAATTAAATAGTTACCTTTTCAATCCGCATTTTCGATTCTCACAGAGTGGCACTGGTGCGACGCCTCCATAAAGAAGAGCTATGAAAAAACGACTCCTTGAATTCCTCATCTGCCCGCAGTGCCTTCCTCTGGAATATTCGCTGGTTCCAGACATCCTCAAAGAACAGGATGGCGATATCGAGACCGGCACGCTCCTTTGCCCCCACTGCTCAGCCCGATTTCCCATTATTGAGGGCACGGCCCAGCTCGATCCCCACCGCATCGAAAGGCAGCCGCACCCGAACAAATATGAAACCGACGAGGTGGTCTCCTCCTATTTGTGGAGCCAATACGGCGACCTGCTTGATGATGCCAACGCCTCGCAGGCCTACTGCACCTGGGCTGGACTGATTAAACCCCAGGGCGGGATTGCCCTTGATGCCGGCGGCGCTGTGGGGCGATTCACCTTTGAGATGAGCCGCCGCTGCGACTTTGCCGTCGGTATCGACTCCTCGCAGGCCTTCATCCGGGCGGCAAGGCAACTCATGCGGGATCGCTCGCTGGTGGTGCGGCTCAAGGACGAGGGCCTGCTGCATCAGGAGGTCACTATCCGCCTGCCGGAGGCATGGCTCAGCGACAAGGTCGAGTTTGTGGTGGCCGATGCCCTGGCCCTGCCCTTCAGCAAAAAATCCATTGCCTTGTTCTCCTCGCTCAACTTGGTGGATAAGGTCCCCGCGCCCCTTAAGCACCTGCAGGAAATGAACCGGGTCACCCGCGACCGCCAGGCCCAGTTCCTGCTTTCCGACCCATTTTCCTGGTCAACCGAGGCTGCCCCTGTCGACCAGTGGCTCGGCGGCAAACCGGAAGGACCCCATGCCGGCAAGGGACTGGCCAATGTGGCGGCGCTGCTGACCGATAGTCAGGGCGATTTGACGCCTGCCTGGATGGTGGACGAGCCGGGCAGCGTCTGGTGGAAAATCAGAACCCACACCAACCACTACGAACTTATCCGCAGTTGTTTTGTCCATGCCTACCGATAGGAGAAGACGATGATCGTTGATACTGTCTGCCGTTTCTGTTCCTCCTGCTGTCCCATTGAAGCCGAGGTGGAGGCCGACCGCCTGGTTGCCGCCTGGCGCAAATCCTTTCTTGCCCCGGAAAAACGACTGGCCTGCGCAAAACTCGCGGTGGCCCCGGATATTGTCTATTCCCCGGAACGGCTGACCACGCCGCTGATCAGAAAAGACGATGGTTCAGGTTTTCGTGAAGCCTCCTGGGATGAGGCGCTTGACCTGGTGGCGGCCCGATTTCTGCACCACAAACAAACCTCAGGGGCCCAGTCCATTGCCTGGCTGCGCGGTATGGCCGCTGACTGGGGCGCGCCTTGGGATTACCCCAACCGGCTGATGAACCTCTTCGGCTCCCCCAACACCATCGGCAACGGCTCTATCTGTTTTGTCGCCCGCGACTTCGCCCACTCCTACACCTACGGGACCATGGCCTTCCCAGAGGCAAAGAGTGCAAAATGCATCATCGTCTGGGGCAAGAACGACGGCAACACCGCCTTAGGCGCGGCCGAGGGCATCCACTATGCCCAGGAACACGGGGCAACGCTGATCGTCATCGACCCGGTGCAGACCGCGCTGGCCCGCAAGGCGGATCTCTGGCTGCAGATCAAACCTGGGCATGACGGCCTGCTCGCCATGGCCATGATGAACGAGATCATCTCGGCAAACCTGCATGATGCCGATTTTGTCGAACACCACACCATCGGTTTTGCGGAGCTAAAAAGAGTAGCCGCCAAGTACCCTGCCGAACAGGTTGCCGAAGCACTGTGGCTGACCGCCACGCAGATCAGACAGGTGGCCCGGCTTTACGCCACCACTAAACCGGCCGCCATCATCGACGGCAATGGCCTGGACATGCACCGTGAGGTGTTCGACACCACCCGGGCCATTGCCATGCTGCGCGCCCTGACCGGCAATCTCGACAAACCGGGCGGCGACGTTTTGCCCCAACCCATACCGGTACGCAATATCCAGCTGAAAGATCGACTCCCCGAGGGCACGCTCCCCATCACCCACCACTATCCCCTGTTCAACACCTTCAGCGACACCTGGGGCAACCAGGTGCAGGGCTGCGTGGTCGATGCTATTCTCGACGAATCGCCCTATCCGCTGAAAATAGTCGTGGTGCAGTCCGGCAACCCCGTGATTACCATGGCCGACTCGAACCGAACCCGGGTGGCCTTTGCCAAGGTGGAGACCCTGGTGGTGATCGATCTGTTCATGACGGCCACCGCCCAACTCGCTGACGTCATCCTGCCCGCCGCCAGTTGTTTCGAAAAAACGCAGCTCAACCGTTCCTCTATTCGTAACAATCCTATTATTCTGCAAAACGCGGTTATTGCACCGGTTGGCGACTCTTGGCCGGACTGGAAGATTGTCTTTGAGCTGGGGAGAAGGCTTGGATTTACCGCTGAATTCCCCTGGCAGACCGCCGAAGAGGCCATCGATTACCAGATGGAACCAGCCGGAGTCACGGTGGCGCAACTGCGGCAGAACGGCAAGGGGATGCGGATTGAGGAACTGCGCTACGAAAAATTCAGAGAACAACCATTCAAGACCCCGTCGGGCAAGGTTGAATTCTTTTCCATCCGACTCGCCGAGGCCGGATTTCCCGGCGTCCCCTTTCAAAACGGATGGGGCGACAACCCTATCAGCTTTGCCGACTGCAGCGCCGAGTATCCGCTGTTGGGAATCAGCGGCAGCCGCGACATCCGCTTCACCAACTCACAGTTTCGCACCATCCCCGCCCTGCTGCAGGCCGGTGCGGGCCCGGTGGTCGACATCCATCCCGAGGACGCGGGACACCAAGGAATTACCGAGGGCGAACCCCTGCGGATCGAGACCCCGAAAGGCGCCATCGCAATGACGGCGAGAATATCGACAACCGTTCGCCCGGGCACTGTCCGCCTCGCCTGGGGCTGGGGCGATTACGATCCGCGCTGCAACCTCAATACCCTCACCGAAGACGACCGACGAGGTGCAGTGACCGGCACCTCCACCAGCAGAAGCTTTATGTGCCGATTGCATAAGGTGGGGTGACCGCGCCTGTGTGAATGTTTGAGACATTTACCTGCCGGTGCGGTATTGTCCCCGCGATGGATAAACGATTAAAAACTGTGCGTCCCCGGCTTTGGGTGGGATATGCAATCAGCCTTTTGGCGATGGTGCTGCTGGCTATGGCCCCTCTGCTCCAGGCGATGCATGCCCCCTCCTGCCCGCACCACCAGGGCAGTGGCGTTCGCCATGAGTATCACAGCGATCATGGGCCTCTTGCCAACCCGATAAAGCATCCTGGCTCTGCTGAGGCAAACGTACGCAGCAGCCATGGCCATGCCCCCGATCCCTGTCCTATTTGTCAGGCGCTGCAGACGCTGGGCAAGCACTTTACTCGGTCAGGGCAACCGGCATTTCTTGTGCCGATCGCAGCTCTGGTCACATCCTCTCTCCGGCACCACGACGACCTGTCTTCATTCTTCACGTCTTCCACCCGCTCCCGCGCCCCCCCTCTGTTTTAAAAGTATTCTCCGTTTCAGCCCTACCGCTTCGCTTCACGGGATTGCTCTCGTTCTTCTCGCTAAAACGAGAGATCTCTCCGTCTTGATCCGTGCGGGCCACCTGTAAAAAAATACGTAATAACAATATATTGCCATTTGCTTCACATCAACCGATACGGACTTTACCTTTCCATAACTCTTTTAAGGAACAACCCCATGTCTGGAAAAATATACCGTTTTTTTCTGATTTGCACCGTCCTGCACATTTCTTTCGTCCTGGTCGCGCCCGCGGCGACAGCGGTCAAGTGGGATGCGCTGCAACGACTCGATAGTCTGGCTGAACGTTGCGAGGCCTTGGCCGATACCAAAGAGGTGACCGGCCTGCGTCAATTGATAAACCCGCTTAAGAAGGCGATGGTGGCCGTCGCTGCTGATCCGGTCCCTGCAGGTGCCAAAGCGCCAGACCAGGTCACAATCCTGCAAGCTGATCTCAAAAATTTGACCGAGGTCCTGTCTGATCCTGACCATCAAACCGACGCCGATCTTGTTGCCCTTCTTGCCGGCATCCATCCTGTTGTCGAAAATTTGATGGAAGTCGCAGGGATGCCCCACGTGCATGCAAACGACGATCCGGCGGCCAAGCCGACCCAGGAGATCCGTCCATGACAACGAGCACACAGTGGGCAGTAGAAGTTGAGGAGTGCCGACTGCTCCTTGGCAACGGAGGCGCTGAGGCCATCGTCTTCCACCTTGCAGACTTCCGCGTCAAAGACGTCGAGCAGGTCGCGCTCACCGGGCCGAGTGGCTGCGGCAAATCAACACTCCTTAATCTGGTGGCGGGGTTACGCAAACCTGACACGGGGATAATCCGGGTGCAGGGCACAGCTTTGGGGCAGCTCTCTCCTGCTCAACTGGATACATTCCGTGGGCAGACGATGGGGTTCATCTTCCAAAATTTCAATCTCCTCGATACGTTTTCAGCGCTTGAAAATGTCATGATCGGCATGCGTTTTGGGCGCGCCTTCCCGAAAGGCGAACATAAGGAGCGGGCCACGCTGTTACTCAAACGCGTTGGCCTGCAGCGCCGTCTGCACACGCGGCCGGTGCACTTGTCCGTCGGGGAACGGCAGCGGGTCGCCATCGCCCGAGCCATTGCCAATCATCCGGCCCTGCTCTTGGCTGACGAACCAACAGGCGCCCTTGATCCGGTCACAGCCTCGGATATTTTTCTCTTGATCCGCGAGGTCTGCGATGAAGAGCACTGTGCCTTGTTGTTGGTGACCCACGACCTTAACCTGGCGCTGCAATTACCCCGACAGGTAGACTGCTGTCATCTCGTACAGCATCACGCTTTGAGCGAGGTGACGGCATGAGCCTGTGGCGGATGGCGTGGCGATATCTGTGGGGGAGAGCGTTGGTGACGATACTGACGGTGACAGGCATCGTGCTCGGGGCAGCACTCATCGTTACGGTGCTCACGCTCCAACGTGAAAGCAAAACTGGCTTTTTGAATGAAGGCGGCCAGTTCGATCTGGTCGTCGGTGCGAAAGGCAGCCCGTTGCAACTCGTGTTGAGCAGCATCTATCACCTTGATTCGCCTACCGGCAACATCCCGTATGCCCGTTTTGCGGCATTAGCTCAGGACACACGTATTGCCAGTGCGGTGGCCCTCGGCCTCGGTGACAATTATCACGGCTATCGCATCGTTGGCACCGACACCAACCTTTTTTCGTTGCCGGACCGTCGCGACCCTAAAAAACTGCTTTTTAATCTGGCAGAGGGCACTCTTTTTCAAAAAGATTTCGAGGCGGTTGTCGGTGCGCAAGTGGCCAGCCAAACCGGATTGAAACGAGGCGACACCTTCGTCGGCACGCATGGGCTCACGGTTACGCCCGGTACGTCCGAACATCATGCCTTTCCCTATACGGTTGTGGGCGTTCTTGCCCCGAGCGGGAGCTCAAGTGACAATGCGATTTACGTCACCCTCCCCTCCGTCTGGCGGATTCACGAAAAAGAAGCGGAGACGCATCGCCAGAGAGCGGGCGTTGCGCCCAACGCACCGCCGTCCACCAAAGATCTCGAAGTCACCGCAGTTTTATTGCGACTTAAAACTATCGGTCTCAGACTGTTGATGTCCCAGGAAATCCAGAAACAGACGGAGGCGATGGCTGCCATCCCGGTGAATGAAATGCTGAGGCTGTATCAGCAGGTGCTTCGACCGATGCAACTCTTGTTACTGGCCGTAGCCGCACTTGTCGTTATCGTATCCGCCTTGAGTATCACGGCCACGTTATATCAAGCGGCAGAACGCCGCCGTCGTGACCTGGCTGTACTGCGTGCCCTGGGGGCGCACCCGCGCGAGATATTCACGCTCGTCGTGCTTGAGGCTTTGCTGGTCACTGTACTTGGCCTGGCAACAGGCTGGCTCCTTGGCCACGGAGGGCTGGCCTTGGCTATGCCGTATTTTCGCGACAGCCTTGGCATCAGTCTTTCACCGTGGATGAGCGATCAAGTCGAGATCTTCTCGCTCGGTCTGGTGGCCCTAGGCGGGCTTTTAGCAGGAATACTGCCCGCCGCTCAGGCCTATCGCCGCGAAGCTGTCACCGATCTTTCATCAAACTAAGGTTATAAACAAACACCATGAAGCAACTCATCACAACCCTTACAATAGTGAGTATCATCGGCTTGTTCGGCCTATCAGCAAGGGCAGCTGGAAATCCGCAAGTGCTTACCTTCGAACTCTTAGCAAAAACAACCTACGGTGAAAATCCGCCGCCAGTCTTTCCGGCTGAATTGAGTACAATGGAAGGGCAGCACGTCCGTATCTCGGGTTTTATGGTGCCTTTCACCGATACGGAAAATTTCGAAAACTTGGTGCTGGTCAACTCGCCTGGCGGTTGTTATTTCTGTAGCGCCCCCCTGCCAACCGCCGTCGTATTTGTACGCCGACCAATCGCTGACCCATCATTGAAATATACCGAAGATCTCATCACCTTCGAAGGCATACTGCATCTGTGGAATGCCAAGATGCAAGATGAGGACAACGCTAAAAGCTTTTTCTTCACGCTTGATGACGCCAAGGTAATCACACCGGGCGCCTCCTTTGCCAAGGGGCTCATGTGGCTAAAAGATAAGGCCAACGGTAAATGAGTCATCGGTACATACGGAGCTATGGAATGGAGGAGCTGTCATAGCTCCTCCTGCGCGCCCCAACAGGCATCAATTGGTGCGACTTGAGCGGATTTCCCACAATTCCGTGCCCCAACCCGCCTGTTCCACGTCAAATAACGACATGGCCAAACTGTGCAGGGCCGGGGCAAAACAGTACTCTTTGATAAAAAGTTCCACCTCGACATCGCCAAGGGTCAGAGCCGATTGCAGGTCGGTTGCCGCTGCCACATCCCGCTTCAACGCCTTGAAGGCCAGGCTCCGGGCAACGAAAACGTCACCGCGCACGGCGTTACGCTCAAGGGATGCCGTAAAATCATCCAGCGCTTTGCCAACATTGCCAATGTTGAAATGGGCAATACCGCGCAAAAAGAAGAGACGATCATTTGTCGGGTCTTGGTCCAATGCCTGGCTGAATGCTTCCATGGCGGCAAGAAAAGCACCGTTCTTCAAATGGGCAAGTCCCAGCGGCACCTGGACCTGGCTCGCATCCATGCCCTCCTCCAAAGCCCTGTTGAAATCCACAATACTGCTGTCATACTCACCGCGAAGAAAATGTCTTTGTCCTTTGATAAATGCTGTGTTGGTCATCATGATGGTCCCCCCTGTCCGCAACAAGGAGAAAGTATGCGGATAAAAAAAGCCATTTTTTTAATTGAGAATCATTATCGATCCCTCTTAACAAATAACCATTCCGTGATAATTAGCAATTATTGAGAACAAAAAAGACAAAAATGGGGCGGGCTCGAACCCTCAGCTGAGCCACGCCTCCACCTCACTTTGCTTGGGCACTCGGCCGACGCACTTGACCACCCCGTCGATCACCACCGCCGGGGTCGAAAAGACACCCAGTTGAGCGATCTCCTGAAAATCCTTCACCTTGACGATAGCAGCCCCGACTCCCTTAGCGGCAACCGCAGCTTCGACCATCTTTTGCGTCTTTTCACAGGATGCGCAGCCCGGCCCACAGACCTTGATTTCCATATCCGACCTCTTTGCTCCTAAATAATCAGGTTAAACAGATAGCCGATACCAACGATACCGCTGCCCACCACCAACACAAACACAGCGATCAATTTGGGTTTGAGCACCTTGCGGAGGATAATCATCTCCGGCAGGGACAGGGCGATTACGCTCATCATGAAGGCCAGCACCGTGCCCAGGGCCGCGCCTTTGCCGAGCAGGGCCTCAACCACCGGGACGATCCCGGCGGCATTGGAGTACATGGGAATGCCGACCGCCACCGCTGCCGGCACCGACCACCAGGCATCCTTGCCCATAATCCCGACCATGAAATCATCGGGCACATACCCATGAATGAGGGCACCGACTGCAATCCCGGCGACCACATAGACCCAGACCTTGCCGACAATGTCGCGCACCGCCTCCCTGCCCAGGTGCAGCCGATCCGCCCAGGTGAGCTGCCGCTCAAAGACAATGGCCTCGCCGGCCCGCATCTCCTGCACCCAGTCTTCCATCCAAGTTTCGAGCTTTAACCGACCGATTACCCAGCCAGCGACCATGGCAATCAAGAGGCCGGTGCCCAGATAAAGGGCCGCGACCTTCCAGCCCAGCAGCCCGTAAAGCAGCACCACGGCGATCTCGTTGACCATGGGCGCGGCAATAAGAAAGGAAAAAGTCACGCCCAGCGGCACCCCGGCCTGGACAAAACCGAGAAAGAGCGGCACTGCCGAGCAGGAACAAAAGGGGGTGAAGACGCCCAGCAAAGCAGCCATGACGTTGCCCGCGGTTTCGCGCTTGCCCGCCAGGTATTTGCGGGTGCGCTCCTGGGTAAAAAAGGAACGGATCACGCCGACGACAAAAACGATCAGGATCAGCAGCAGCATCACCTTGGGGGCGTCGTAGACAAAGAACTGAACCGCGTCGCCGAGCCGGCTAGGCTGCTCGATACCCAGCAGGGAATAGGTGAGGAAGGTGGCAAAGGTCTGCAGGTTAGTATAAACCGCAAACCAGAGGCCCAGGCTAAGTGCGCCGAGAATAAGGATCTTTGTCCAGGGAGCACCGTTATTCATCAAGGGTTGATCGGTTGCCGGTTGGGTACCACCGCAGCCGGAGGGTTGGATAGGTTTCATGTTTTTTGTCCTAAATTTTTCATGGTGGCGGCCTGCAGACAGGAGGCCTCGGGTAGGGCCTTGATCATCTCTTGCAGCGGCGCGTCCTCGTTCAGCCAGTCCCGCAACTCAGTCAGCATGGTGCGCACATAGGGGGATTCGCTGTCCACGGCCTGACGGTAGATCATCCAGGTTCCCTGGCGCTCCTTGTCAACCAACCCCGCATCTTCCAAAATCTTCATGTGGCTGGAAACCGTTGGCTGGGCTAGCCCTAGCCCTTTCTGGATCTCGCACACGCACAAGGCCCGGTCTTCCAGGAGTTTGACCACCCGCACCCGGTTAGGGTCGGACAAAGCTTTCATGACTCGTAAAAATGGTTTCATCAGATTCCTTATTATTATTCATATATTACTATATAGCGATATATAAAATGATAAGTAAGAGGTGTCAAGCTGTTCTTTTCGCATCGGTGGAGTAGAAGTATATATCCTTCGGCGTGCCACTTTCCCTTGACGACACCAGAAGAATAGTTGAATAATTTACTAGCAACCTTGCAAAAATGTAACGCGTTTACACGCTATCCATTCTCACAAGACCACCTCGTTATCATCCTTACCCATGCCAAACCCTTTCCAACACATACAATTGAGCGCCAAGGTCGCCCTGATGGGCGCAGGCAGTGTTTTAATTACAGCGGTTGCCCTCGTCACCCTCTCCGTCTGGCAAAGCGGCCAGTACAATACTCTGGCGCAGAACGAGGTGGACGTTCTGATCGATGCGGACCTCGATCATATCACTCAAGGTGTCTACAACCTGGTCCGTACAGAAAATGAGGCGGTCCAGTCACAACTGGACTCGAACCTCAATGTCGCCAGGCACTTCCTGACCCATTCCGGGGACATACGCCTTGCCAGCGAGTCCACCACCTGGACGGCCACAAATCAATTCACCTCAGCATCAAAAAATCTAAGTCTACCCAAGCTGCTTGTCGGCGAGCAATGGCTGGGAAAGAACAATGACGTAGCCATTGAGACGCCAATTGTTGATGACGTGACCCATCTGGTTGGTGAAACCGCCACTATCTTCCAGCGCATGAATGAACGCGGCGATATGTTGCGTGTTGCCACCACGGTGCAGACCACTGCAAACGAACGGGCGATAGGCACCTACATCCCTGCCATCAATCCCGATGGCGCGGACAATCCGGTCATCGCAACCATCCTTAAGGGAGAAACCTACCACGGACGTGCCTATGTCGTGAACGCTTGGTATCTAACGGCCTATGAACCGATACACGACAGCGCAGGCAACCTGGTCGGCATGCTCTATGTCGGTATCAAACAGGGAACAGTGGCCGCGCGCATACGGCAGGCAATCCTCCAGAGCAGTGTAGGCAAAACCGGTTATGTCTATGTCCTGGGCGGCAAGGGAGAAGACCGCGGCCGGTATGTCATCTCTTACAGGGGCGAGAGAGACGGCGAGGATATCTGGTCGACCCAGGACAGCGACGGCCAATATGTTATCCAGGAAATCATCAACAGTGCGATCGCTCTCAAGCCAGGAGTAATGACCACGGTGCGTTATCGTTGGCAAAACCTAGGCGAGACGGCGCCGCGCTGGAAGGTGGCCCGCCTCGCCTATTACGCCCCCTGGGACTGGGTCATCGGAACCAGTGTGTACGAGGATGAACTCCAGACCTATAGCAGCCTGCTCAGCGACGGCCGGATTCGGATGATCCGCATCATGGGGTTTGCGGGTCTCGTCATTATCGTCCTGATCGGCCTGCTCTGCATGCTCATCACCTGGTCCATCACCCGGCCTATTCGCCAGATGACCGAGGTTGCGAACAGAATTATCGACGGAGACCTCTCTCAGGTTGTCCCAGTGGCCTCTCAGGATGAACTCGGTGTTCTGGCCCGCACTTTCAACCTTATGACCGGCAAACTCAACCAATCCCTGGAGAACCTGAGGGAAAGTGAGGAAAAATTTCGGGGCATCTTTGAGAATGCCCTTGAAGGTCTCTATCAAACCACCCTTGCCGGCCGCTTCATCAGCGTAAATCCTGCCCTGGCCAATATCCTCGGGTACGATTCGCCCGAACAACTCATCGCCAGCCTGACTGACATCAGAGAGCAGCTCTACGTTAACCCGAATGACCGGGACACCTTGCTCACAGCCATCTCACACCATAAGAAGGTAATCGGGTTTGAAGTACAGAACTATCGCAGGGACGGCAGCAAGACCTGGGTCTCTATCAGTGCCCGCATGCGCTATGACGAGACCGGAGCCCCTCTCATGATTGAGGGATTCATCTCCGATATCAACACCCGCAAACAGGCAGAGGAGGCCTTGGCGGAATCAAGGAATTATCTGAACGAAATCATCAACAGCGTCGGCGATCCCATGTTTGTTAAGGACCGGCAACATCGCTGGGTGCTGGTCAACAACGCCCTGTGTGTCTTCATGGGCCGATCCCGCAACGAGATTCTGGGAAAATCCGACCATGACTATTTTCCGAAGGAAGAGGCCGACGTCTTCTGGGCAAAGGATGAGCTAGTCCTGACCAGCGGAGCGGAGAACCTTAACGAAGAGTCAATCACCGATGCCCAGGGGATCGTCTACACCATCATCACCAAAAAAACCCTGTACACGGATAAAAATGGCGAGAAGTACATAGTCGGCATTATCCGGGACATCACTGATCAGAAACGGGCCGAAGCGGAAAAAATTCGCCTGGAGGTCCAACTCAGCCAGTCCCAGAAACTGGAGGCCATCGGCACCCTGGCCGGCGGCATTGCCCACGACTTTAACAATATCCTGCAACCCATGCTGGGCTATGCCGAATTGCTGAGATTGCATCTGCCCGCTGCAAGTCCCCAACAACACTTCGCTGAGCGAATGTATACCGCCTGTCTACGGGCAAAGGATTTAATCACCCAGATTCTCGCTTTCAGTCGTCAATCAGAACGCAAAATGGTACCGGTTCAGATGCAGACGATACTGAAAGAAGTTTGTAAACTTTGCCGATCAACAATCCCTGCGAATATTGCCATCAGCACAGCTATTCAAAACGATTGCGCTTTTGTCCTGGCAGATCCCTCGCAGTTACACCAGGTCGCCATGAATCTGATCATCAACGCGTACCATGCCGTCGAGCCATCCGAGGGAACCATATCGATTCTTTTACAAGAGACCTCTTTAGAAAAAAATGAGCTGGAGGACACCACGCTCTCGCCGGGTCGATATGTACTGTTCTCGGTTGCCGACACCGGATGCGGTATTGAACCGACCATTATGGATAAGATTTTTGAACCCTATTTTACCACCAAGGAGCAGGGTAAAGGGACAGGCCTCGGGCTTGCCGTCGTCTACGGCATCGTCAAGGAATACAATGGTGATATCATAATTTCCAGCGAAGTGGGAAAAGGGACGACTATCAAGGTATACCTGCCTGTACTGGACGAATATGTCGAAACATCAATACCAACGCCTCTCGAAAATTTCCCCACCGGCAATGAACGTATTTTTGTGGTTGACGATGATGAAATGATTGTCGAGATGGAAACATTGATACTTGAAAGTCTCGGTTACCAGGTGACCTCCCGACTAAACAGCGTCGAGGCTCTGGAATTATTCAGAACCAACCCGCATGCCTGCGATCTGGTCATAACGGACTTGACCATGCCGCAGATGACTGGTGATCAGCTTGCCAGAAAAATGATTGCGATCAATCCGTCAATACCGATCATCATCTGCAGCGGGTACAGCGAGCGGATAGGGAACGCACAAGCAAAATCTTTGGGCATTAAGGAAATATTAATGAAACCGATTACCATAGCGGAGATGTCCGCAAAGGTGCGAAGGGTGCTGGATGCAGCCGACAGCAGCGAACTCTAAATAGTGCACTGCGCACCCTCCATCCGCGCCCAGCCACCTGAATATCCCAGCAGATCCTCCTTTCCGCCCGACATTTTTCTTGACGGCAATCACCTTGCTCCGATGGCCCGCATCCTGTACAGTCCCCGTCACTTTGCAGCCCCAGTGCAGGTTGCGAGGGACAAAGAAAAAAACCTTCCCAACGAACAAGAAAAAAGGATTGAAACCATCATGGCAAGCCATGTCGAAACCCAAAAAAAACCGGTCACCGGGACGGAACGGATTGGCATCAAGGTGTTGTGTGCCATCAGTTTTGCCCATTTCCTCAATGACATGCTCCAGTCCCTGATTCCGGCGATCTATCCGCTGCTCAAGGACAGTTTTTCTCTCAACTTCACCCAGATCGGGCTGATCACCCTGACCTTCCAGATGGCAGCCTCCCTGCTGCAGCCAGCGGTCGGCCTTTATACCGATCGCCATCCCCAGCCCTATTCCCTGACCTGGGGCATGGGCTGCTCCTTGCTGGGGTTGATAGCCCTGTCCATGGCGCCAAACTACGGGCTGCTGCTGATCGCCGTTGGCCTGGTCGGCACAGGATCGTCGGTTTTTCATCCGGAATCCTCACGGGTCGCCCGCATGGCCTCGGCCGGACACTACGGGCTGGCGCAGTCAATCTTTCAAGTCGGCGGCAATGCCGGTACCTCAGCCGGTCCGCTGCTTGCAGCCCTGATCGTCATCCCCCAGGGGCGGCACAGTCTGGCCTGGTTTTCCTTGGTTGCCCTGCTGGCTATGCTGGTACTGTGGCGGGTTGGCGGCTGGTACAAACAAAAGCAGATGCAGGAGCGGCAGCGACAAGCAACAAAAGCGGCGACCCGCCTGGAGACCTCTCGGCCTTCGGCCGTCTGGCCGGTCTTTGTCCTCCTGGTGCTGATGTTTTCCAAATTTTTTTACACGACCAGCCTGCATAGCTATCTCACCTTCTACATGATGCACAAATTCCACGTCCCGGTGCAGTCAGCACAGCTGCACCTGTTCGTCTTTCTCTTCGGCGTGGCCTTGGGCACCATTCTGGGCGGGCCTATCGGCGACCGTATTGGCCGCAAGCAAGTGATCTGGTGGTCCATTTTCGGCGCAGCCCCCTTTGCCCTCGCCCTGCCCTATGTGAACCTGTTCTGGACCGGTCCCCTGACCTTTGTCATCGGTCTGCTGATAGCCTCGGCCTTTCCGGCCATTGTCGTTTACGCCCAGGAACTGTTTCCCGGTAAGGTGGGGATGATCTCCGGCCTGTTCTTCGGCCTGGCCTTCGGGTTGGCCGGGATCGGCGCGGCGCTCTTAGGCAGGCTCGCCGATTTTCGCAGTATTGAATACGTCTATCAGGTCTGTGCTTTTCTGCCCCTACTGGGGCTGGCGGCGGTCTTTCTCCCTGATCTGCGCAAACGGGTGGACGATGATGCCTAATTTGGGGAGGACGAACAGATGAGCAAGGAAGAACAAATCGTACGGGCAGGAGCAGGCGGCACCCTGATCGGTGCCAACGGCGAGAAGGTCGTACCGCCAGCGGATTGGACCTTTCTTCCTGCCGGTGATGCGGCCATCACCAGGAAAGTGAAGACCAAAGACATCTACTGGAAAGTACAGACGCAGATTGGACGCCGCATTATTTCCAAGGGCATCTGGGCACCGGCGGTGACCATTACCCAAGCCCAACAGGAGGTCGAAACCCTGCGCGCCTCCGAGAGCTACCAAAACAAACTGGCAGCGGACCGGAACCGAAGGGCGCAGAAGCAGAACGAGTACGAACAGGAATTTTACCTTGCGGTCCGTGCCTTCCTTGCCTTTGCCCCAAGATACGAGGACATGGAAAAGGCCATAGCCGAGGCCGTCACCACGCATGCCATCCCCGTGGGCAGCGGTACGGTGGCGCGAACCGCCATGATCCCTATCGAAGAGCGGGCCGCCAAGGCGGTGATCGCCTGGATGCGGCACCAGACCACCGGCTACGACTCGATGCAGATTGCTCGGATAAAAGGGGAACGACGGCAGGTCCGCCGAATGCTGGCACAGCGCTCGAACGAACTGCTCCGCGCCTACCGGGAAGGACGGAACCCGGCCCCCGCTTGCCCCTTGCACACGTTTCTGCAACAATCCGGAAAAATCGAAGCCCCTTCCATCGCCTAGAAACGTGCGGCCGCCTTAGCGGTACCCCCCTTTCTGTTTGCTCCGTGCCTGCAGCGTGGCCATAATTAATTGAGCATATTTCGCCTTGACACAACTAGACGACCGGTCTATTATGGTTGACATGAAAACCGATACGCGTGAACATATCCTGGCCTGTGGTGGCCGCATCGTCCATCACAAAGGATTCGCCGCCACCGGCTTGCAAGAGATCCTTCGTGCGGCTGGCGTTCCCAAGGGCTCCTTTTATTTTTATTTCAAGAGCAAGGAGGCCTTTGGCCTGGCCCTGGTAGACCATTACCAGACTTTATTCGCGACGCATCTGCGGCCGATCCTCTCTGACGAAACACTCCCACCGCTGGATCGACTGGCCCGATTTTTCCTCTGGTTCCGCGATCATTTCGCCCAGGAAGGCTATATCAAAGGCTGCCCCATCGGCAATCTCACTCAAGAACTGGGCGACATCAACCCGGCCTTCCGGGAAAAACTCAACAGCGCCCTGGAGGGCCTCATCCGGGGGGTGGCCAAACAACTCCGACAGGCGCAAGAAAGAGGCGAACTGCGCCGGGAACTGTCGCCGGATGCAACGGCCCAGTTCATCATCTCTGCCTGGCAAGGAGCCCTGGTGCGCATGAAGGCGGCTGCCGGACCCGGGCCGTTGGACAATTTCCAGACCATGATTTTTGAGGTGTTGCTGGCCTGAACCGACAACGGGTCGATTCGTCGCCAGTAATTTTTAAACTTTTTAATAGACGACCAGTCTACTATCAGGAGAAAGCCCATGTTTATTCTCGACTACCAAACCCCGGAAACAGCAACAGGCAGCGTGGCGGAAATCTACAATTTCTTCGTCAATAAACGCAGTCCCGTACCCGCGCCCCTGCAGCTGTTGAGCGCCAGCCCTGGCCTGTTGCAACTCCAGTTCGACCAGATCGGCTACTTCGCCAGCCATCAGGCCCTCACCTTCCCCCTGCTGGCTGCCATCCGCTTCCTCGCGGCCCAGGAAGCCTGCTACGATCACTGCACCAACCTGAACCGGGCTTGGCTGAGCAAGACCGGGTTATCCGCCCAGGATCTAACCGATCTGGCCGAAGGAAAAAACGTCGAGGCCTTTTCTGAGGCGGAGAATAGCTTACTGGCTGTGGTCGCCAAGATGCTGCGGAAAGAAAAAATCACCGAAGCCGAGATACAACAGCTCCGCAGCTTGGGTTGGCAAGACAGCGACATCCTCGATGCCTGCGCCCAAGGGACCAGCCTGATTGCCCACTCCTACCTGTACACCGCCTTCAGCAGGGAGGCCGCTCCAGAAGCACGCTGACAATTATCAATGACAGTTCTCAGCAAAAACGTATAGTAGAAGCCTTCGTATGACATTTTTTCAGCCCAAGGAGGAGCTATGGAGATTCTTGACGTCCTGAGTATACAGCAAAAAAACCTTGGCTCCTCAACAGGAAGCCGCTGGAACAACACCAGGGAGGACGGCGAGCTTGACGTTCTTTCACCGGTCGACGGCAGATTGCTGGCATCGGTGTACCTCGCTTCGGAACAAGATTACCGGGATTGCGTGACCTCAGCAAAAGAGGCCTTTGGTCAATGGCGCGTTGTACCACCGCCCAAGAGGGGGGAAATAGTTCGCCAGATTGGCGATGCCTTGAGGGCCAGGAAAACGCCGCTCGGCACCTTGGTCTCCTGGGAAACGGGTAAATCTCTTCAGGAAGGACTGGGCGAAGTCCAAGAGATGATCGATATCTGTGATTTTGCCGTGGGCCAATCCCGCCAGCTCTACGGCTGCACCATGGCCTCGGAACGGCCGGAGCATCGGCTTTACGAGCAGTACCATCCCCTCGGGGTTGTCGGGATCATCACCGCCTTCAACTTCCCGGTTGCGGTTTGGGCATGGAACGCCATGCTGGCACTAGTTTGCGGGGACACCTGTCTGTGGAAACCGTCTTCAAAGACGCCGCTCACCGCTATCGCTGTGCAACATATCCTGGCCGAGGTTATTACGGCCAATAATCTGCCCGAGGGGCTCTTCAACCTGATCATCGGCGGTGGTGACACGGTCGGGGAACAATTGCTGCATGATCGGAATGTCCCGCTCCTCTCGGTCACCGGTTCCAGCAGAGTAGGCCGCCGCGCCGCTGAAATCGTCGCCTCACGATTGGGCCGATGCATCCTGGAACTCGGCGGCAACAACGCCATCATCCTGACCCCACAGGCAAATATCAAGCTGGCGGTTCCGGCAATCGTCTTTTCCGCGGTGGGTACCGCCGGTCAGCGCTGCACTACTTTGAGGCGGCTGATCGTGCACGAGTCGGTCTGTGACCAAGTCGTGCAAGCCCTGCTCAAGGCGTATGGATCGCTTACAATCGGCTCCCCGCTCGATGAAAAAAATCACGTCGGCCCATTGATCGATCGTCAGGCGGTAACAGGCTACCAGAATGCCCTGCAGGCGTTGCAGGCACAGGGGGGAGAGATTCTCTGCGGCGGACGGATCCTCGCAGGGCCAGGCTTTGCATCCGGCTGCTATGTCGAACCGGTGCTGGCAATGGCTGAAAACGGGTACCCCATCGTGCAGCAGGAAACCTTTGCCCCGATCCTGTATGTGATCAAATATAGCGGATCAATCGAAAACGCGATTGCGCTCCAAAACGATGTCGCCCAGGGGTTGTCGTCGTCCATTTTCACCGACAACTTGCGGGAGGCGGAGATGTTCCTCTCGGCGGCCGGCTCCGATTGCGGGATCGCCAATGTCAATATCGGCACCTCCGGGGCCGAAATCGGCGGGGCCTTCGGCGGCGAGAAGGAGACCGGCGGCGGTCGGGAGTCGGGATCGGATGCATGGAAAGGGTATATGCGCCGGCAGACCAACACCATCAATTATGGAACAGCCCTGCCCCTAGCCCAAGGGATCAGGTTCGATCTGGAATGACCAAGCTCCGCTAACCGCGATAGGCCGCGATTCCGGTCACCTCCTCACCGATGATAAGGGTATGCATGTCATGCGTGCCCTCGTAGGTATAGACCGACTCCAGATTGCTGGCATGCCGCATGATCGGGTATTCGCCCATGATGCCGTTGGCGCCGAGCATGGTGCGGGCGGTGCGGCAGATATCGAGCGCCACCTTGACATTGTTCATCTTGGCCATGGAGATCTGGGCCGGAGAGACGCGCCCCTTCTCCTTAAGCCGCCCCAGGTGCAGCGCCAGGAGCTGGCCTTTGGTGAGCTCCGTCACCATCTCCGCCAGTTTTTTCTGCTGCAACTGAAAGCCGGCAATCGGCCGGTCAAATTGGATTCGGCTCAACGAATAGGCAAGCGCCGTCTGGTAGCAATGATCGGCGGCGCCAAGCGCTCCCCAGGCGATACCGTAGCGGGCCTGATTCAGGCAGCCGAACGGCCCTTTGAGGCCGACAACCCCGGGCAAGAGGCTCAGGCTCTCGTCCACCACCACGTCCTCAAGAATCAGCTCCGAGGTAACCGAGGCCCGCAGGCTCCACTTGCCCTTCATTTGCGGGGCCGAGAAGCCGGGCGTTCCCCGTTCCACTAGAAAACCACGCACCCCCTCATCGGTTTTGGCCCAGACCAGAGCGACATCGGCGATCGTGCCGTTGGTGATCCACATCTTGCTTCCGGTCAGCCGCCATTTTCGGCCCGGTTCGCGGATGGCCTTGGTCCGCATGCCGCTGGGGTTGGAGCCAAAATCGGGTTCGGTGAGACCGAAACAACCGATCGCCTCGCCCCTGGCCAGTCTCGGCAGCCAGTGTCTTTTTTGGGCTTCGCTGCCATAGGCAAAGATCGGATACATAACCAGCGCCCCCTGCACCGACGCCAGACTGCGCAGCGCGGAATCACCACGTTCCAGCTCATACATCAACAGTCCATAGGCGACCTGGGAAAGACCGGCACCGCCATATTCCACCGGCAGGGTGGGACCGAAAAAACCCAACTTCGCCATGAACGGCACCAGGTGACCGGGAAAGGTTTCGTCCTGGGCATGTTTATCGATAATGGGCAGCACCTGCTCATTGACAAAGGTCCGGGCGGTTTGCCGCACCAGTTTTTCCTCATCGTCGAGCAGATCCTGAAAATGCATATAGTCGGTCAACTCGGTAGTCATGTCCATGGTACGCTCCTTGAGTCACGTTGAGCCCTGGTATTTTTTTTAATCGTATTAGATAATCCTGCTACCGGCCTGTTGGAAATCCTTAACCTGATGGTTATAAAGCTATTATGGACACAACCCAATAAAATGCAATAACAGCAAAAAGAAAATAGATCGTAGTATTCGTCTCTTTTGCCCTGGAGGCCTCCTGTGAGAAAACGCATCGACTCTGTTCTTGTTTTGGGCCTTGGCAAGATCGGCCATCTGGTGGCCCTCCTGCTGCATGAGACGGGATTCAAGGTACGTGCTGCCGACCTGAAAAAGCCTGCGGGCGACTTTCCTTTCCCGGTGCAAACGCTTGATGTCGCGAGTGCGGTTGATCTAACAGAGGCCTTGAAAAACCATGATGCGGTGGTCTCCTGTCTGCCCTACCATTTCAACCTCGGGGTTGCGCAGGTTGCCGCAAATGTCCGGGTCCATTATTTCGACCTGACCGAAGATGTACAGACAACCAGAGAGATTCAGCAGTTAAGCCGAACCGCTCCTGTTGTCATGGCCCCGCAGTGCGGGCTCGCCCCTGGCTTTATCGCTATTGTCGGGGCATCCCTGGCCAGAAAATTCGAACAACTCAGGAACATCAGACTGCGGGTGGGCGCCTTGCCCAAGCATCCGACCGGTCTGCTTGGCTACGCCTTCAACTGGTCGCCCGAGGGCGTCGTCAATGAGTACCTCAACGACTGTGAAGTCATTGAAGACGGTGTGCGGAAATGGGTCTCACCCCTCGAATGGCTGGAGAAACTGGTTATTTACGGTCTTCAGCTCGAGGCTTTCACCACCTCGGGAGGTCTGGGGACTATGTGCGAAACCTATGATGGACTGGTGGAGAATCTCGACTACAAATCGATCCGCTATCCGGGCCATGCCGCCCTGATGAACTTTTTTCTGCATGAACTGCTGATGCGGGAAGATCGAGCCATTGCCGGCAGGATTCTGGTCAATGCCAAACCGCCGGTGAGTGAGGATGTCGTCTATATTCATGCCTCCGTTGAAGGCTGGAGAGAGGGCAACTTATCCCGTGAGGAATTCGTCAAGGTCTACTCGCCGGTTACGCTTGCTGGCGAAAGGCGGAGAACCATCGCCTGGACCACCGCCGCCTCAATCTGCGCCGTGGTGGAAATGGTGCAAAGCGGTATGCTGCCAGACAAAGGCTTCATCAAACAGGAAGAGATCCACCTAGACACCTTTCTAAGCACCCATAACGGCCGCCTCTACGCTGGGGAGCGCCATGGCGGGAAGCTGAAATGACAGGCAAAGGGAGCAAATCCGACTCCCCATCCAGCGAGCGGGTGCGTATCTGCTCGTTGCCGGAAATGGCGGGGCTGCAACTGCTGCAGGCCAGCTACCGGACCCAGACCTTTCCCCGGCACAGCCATGAAGGTTTTGGGGTCGGAGTGATCGAACAGGGGGCGCTCAGTTTTTCCTACCGGGGCGAGCATCTGGTGGCCCCGGCAGGACGCATCAATACCGTCAACCCCGATGAGGTCCATACTGGGCAGGCCGCCACAACCGACGGCTGGACCTACCGGATGTTCTACCTCTCCGTAGGTCTCCTGCAACAGGTGGCCAGCGACCTTGCCGGCCGCCCGGTTGACCTGCCGTTTTTCACTGCCGGGGTGGTCGAAGACCCTGGCCTTGCCACCCTGATCCGCCATGTGCATGTGCAACTGGGCGATGAGCAGGTCGCGCGGCTGGAAAAGGAGACCCTGCTCCTGGAGATGTTTTCTCGGCTGATCAGCCGCCACACCTACAACCCGCAGTCATCCGGCAAAGCCGGCAGGGAACATGCGGCGGTGCGGCGGGTGATCGACTATCTCGACAGCCACTTCGGCGAGGATCTCTCGATCGACACCCTGGCAGGTATCGCCTATCTGAGTCCCTACCATTTCATCCGCACCTTCTCAGGCCAGACCGGGCTCACTCCGCACGCCTGGATGATGCAGCTGCGAGCCCGCAAGGCTAAGGAACTCTTAGGCCGTGGCCTGCCTATTGCGGAGGTTGCCGTGCAGACCGGCTTTGCCGACCAGAGCCATCTCTCCCGTAGCTTCAAACGCCTTCTCGGTTATACCCCAGGACAATACCGCAATTCCGTACAAGACGCCTGAAACCCATTTGCTGTACAGTCGGCCTCCAAACCTGCCGCATTTAAAGAACATGCAAGGAGACGACAATGGCGCACTATGTTCACGGGTATTCCACACAGGAAGCAGTACGACTCAAGGATCAGGCAACCACCCTCGCGGGCCTGCTGTACGGGGATCTTCGCTTTCCCAAAGGAGCAACCGTCCTTGAAGCAGGATGCGGCACCAGCTGTCAGACGGTCTTCCTTGCTGCGGATAACCCGGAAACCCATTTTGTGTCGATGGACATTTCTCCCTCTTCGCTGAAAATGGCGCAGGAGGCGGTGCGGACCCATGCCCTGACCAATGTCCGGCTGCAACAGGGGGATATTTTTGATCTGCCAATAGACGACCAGAGCATTGACCATATCTTCGTCTGTTTTGTCCTCGAACACCTCAACGATCCGGCCGGAGCCCTGCGCTGTCTGTATCGAGTGCTGAAGAAAGGTGGGACGATCACGGTGATTGAGGGAGACCACGGCTCCTTCTATTGCCACCCCGAGACCACCGAGGCTAGACGCACGGTCGATTGCCTAGTGCAGATCCAGGCCCTGCTGGGCGGCGATGCCTTGATCGGCCGCCGGCTCTATCCGCTCCTGGTCGAGGCGGGGTTTGCGCAACCGCGAGTCGAGCCGCGCCTGGTCTATGTGGATGGCAGCAGGCCGGACCTGATCGAGGGCTTCTCCCGCAACACCTTTATCGCCATGGTCCGGGGTGTGCGCGACCAGGCGCTCGCGCATGGCCTGATTGATGCGCAGACCTGGGACCAAGGCATCCGCGACCTCGAACGGGCAACCGAAGCCACCGGCACCTTCTGCTACACCTTTTTCAGAGCCGTGGCCCAAAGTAACGGATAACATCTCAAGAAAACAGGACAAGAGAAAAAGGGGGAAACAGGCCTCGATTCTTCACCCGCATTTCAATACATTCTTTGGGGTGGAACCTTTATTGGTTGGTTTGTGAAAAGGGCCCATAGTCTTTTCTAAAAACGGTCTTAGCGTTAATTTTGTTCCCAGGTAAACTGTGTTTCTATGTCCATAAAAACGACCCTTCTTATCTTCATTCTCTTTGTGCTGGCTATGCTGATTTTTCAGAAACCGAAATATTACCACGGCCCAATCTCTGACCATTTTGACGGTACCCGTTTTTTCAACCCCGGCAAGCCGATGACCAAGGGTTTGCTGGACGTCCTCAAATGGCGGTGGACGCGTCAGCCCCAGCCCTGGCCTGCGTACAGCGAACTACCCGGCACCGACAAACCGCCGCAGCGGGTGGCGGGCAACCAGTTGCGCGTGTCGTTTGTCGGCCAGGTGACCGTGCTTCTCCAAACACAGAACCTCAATATCCTCACCGATCCGATCTGGTCGGACCGGGCCGGCCCCGTCGCCTGGATTGGCCCCCAGCGGGTTCATCCGCCCGGAATCCGTATTGAGGATCTGCCGCCCATTGACCTGATCCTGATCAGCCACAACCACTACGACCACCTCGACCTGGCCACCCTGGAACGGCTGTGGCACCGAGATCATCCCCAAATCATCACGCCTCTGGGCAACGACACGCTGATCCATACCCGCATTCCCGAAGCAAAAGTTGAAGCGCGTGACTGGGGGGAACAGGTGGTCCTTGCCCCAGAAGTGACCGTTCACCTGGAGCCGATGCATCACTGGTCGGCACGCAGCCCCTTTGACCGCAACCGTGCCCTCTGGGCGGCCTTTGTCCTCGCTGCCCCAGGCGGTGCCATCTATTTTGTCGGTGACAGCGGCTACGGTGGCGGCGAATATTTCCGGGAGGCCAAGGAAAAGTATACCCAATTTCGGTTGGCCATCCTGCCCATCGGCTCCTATGATCCCCGCTGGTTCATGGCCTACAGTCACATGAACCCCGAAGAGGCGGTACACGCTTTTCAGGATCTGGGACGCCCCTATACCCTGCCCACCCATTACGCCACCTTCCAGTTGGCGGATACAGGGTATGAGGCCCCGCTGCGGGATCTCAAGGCGGCCATGCAGGTTGCCGCCGTCCCGGAAGAGCGCATCCACCCGCTGCGGGCCGGTGATCACTGGTGGGTGCCTGCATCGTGACAGTATCGCCCCTCGCACGCCCGGAAAGTGTATCCTTTTGCCCCACCCCATTCCTCTGTTCGGGTCATAACACCCCAATCTTTTCCTCGCTTCCTGTGTTTTTTGTCGTATTATTATTTAAGATGCAGTTTTTTCCCGGATCTATGTACCGACAACAGTGTCATTTGTACCCAATCACGCTCTCCTGTTTGGTCATTCTGTCATACCAAGAGGTTACCCGGCATGAAAGATGCAATTACTACGCTGTCTTGTAAGGAAAAGCCTGGGGCGAAACCACTCGCCGGATCGCAGACCACGTTGACGTCTGCTGAAGACCTCCAGCATTCGCCGCCTGTAGAGACGCGCTCGCCTTACGAGCCACTTTGTGATCAATCATCTGCTGTTACCCATCGAAAACCTTCAAACAGAGCCGGACTTGTGGATATCACCAAATTTGCCATACCTGAAATTATCTTCGGCCGGGGCAGCCTCAACCATGCCGGACAATGCGCCCTGCGTCTCGGTGCCAAAAAAGTTTTTCTGGTGAGCGATGCCGGCATTGAAGAGGCGGGATGGCTGCAGCGCCTCATGGATATCCTGGAAAAAGAAGGCATTGAGTGGGTCTACTATCCCGGGGTCACCTCGAATCCGCGAGATTTTCAGGTAGAGCAGGGGGCCGAATTTTATCTGAAAAACGGTGCAGACGTGATCATTGCCATTGGCGGCGGCAGTTCCATGGATACGGCCAAGGGCATCGCCATCATCGCCAGTAACGGCGGCAAGATCCGCGATTACGAGGGCGCCAACCGGGTGCAGCGGCCGCTACCGCCGATGATGCTGATTACCACCACCGCGGGCAGCGGTTCGGATATCAGCCAATTCTGTATTATCACGGACATGAAGCGCGGGGTCAAAATGTCCATCATCACCCGCACCCTGGTCCCCAACATCTCTATCGTCGACCCCCTGATTCTGCGGACCAAGTCGGAATCGCTGATTATCCAATCCGCCATCGACGCCCTGGCCCACGCCATCGAGGCCTACATGTCGCGCATTGCCTCGCCGTTCACCGAGATGCATTCGCTCAAAGCCATCGACCTGATCCTCGCCAATCTGCAACGCGCGGTCGCCACCCGCTCGCTGGACTCGCTGGAACAGTTGAGCATCGCTTCGGTTTCCGCCTCCATGGCCTTCAGTAATGCCGGCCTCGGGGCCGAACACGCCCTGGCCCATTCTCTGGGGGGTCATTTCGACATGCGGCACGGCGTGGTGCATCCGATTCTCCTCACCAGCGTCATGCGCTTCAATATGGGCATCAGTGTCCAGCGCATGGCGGAAATCGGGCGGGTTATCCTCAAAGGGCAACGGGGATCGGATCAGGAGACAGCGCTGGCCGGTATAGAAAAACTCGACGAATTCTTTGCCTCCTTTGACGTTGCCCTCCGTCTGAGCCAGTTGATCCCGGAAAGCGAACGGCACCACCTGGAGCCGATCTGTAAGATGGCGGTCCTAGACGCCTGCAACCTGACCAATCCCCGGCCGGCAACCTGGGAAGAGTTCCTCCAAATCTGCGAGGAGGTCTGGTGATGCCCCGGCCGACAACGCTTGAGGACCTGGTCGGCATCGAGCACTGCAAACTCGGCTTTTACCAAGAACTACAGCAAAAGGTGGAGCAACTCAAAGGCTCCAACCTGGAGCTGGAAAAAAAACGCAAAGAGATCCAAGCCCTGCTCGACGGGATCACCGATCTCATGGTGGTGCTTTCCGAAGATTTGCGTATCCAACGGGTCAACCACGTCTTCAACGACTGGTTCCCGGGACTCGATCCGATCGGTCGTCATTGCCATGAAATCTTTCGCGGCAATAATGGCTGTTGTGAAGATTGCCCGGCCCTGCGCGCCCTGGATCGCGATGAGATCATCAAAGACCTCCGCATCTATAAGGTCAACGGTGATTTCAAACACTTTGAGATCATCGCTTCGCCGCTCAAAACCAGCCCCAGCGGTGAACGGCAGGTCTTGCTCTTCAAGCGGGACGTTACCCGGGAAAAAGAATTCCAGGCCCAGTTCTACCAGGCGGAAAAAATGGCCACGGTCGGTGCCCTGGCCGCTGGTGTCGCCCATGAAATCAACAATCCCCTCACCGCCATCCTTGGCTTCGCGGAAGGACTGAAGCGCCGAAACACCCGACTGCAGGGGAAGATCGACGAAGAGCTGTATGGCGATTTCACCGAGTACACCGAGACCATCATCAAGGAATGCCTGCGTTGCCGCGATATTGTCCGCACCCTGCTCACCTTCAGCCGACCGACCGCCTCCAGCCTCGGCCATGTCGATCTCAACCAATGCGTCAGAGACACCCTGTTCATCCTCAAACACCACTTCAAAGAACAGCACAACCTGACCGTGACCACGGAACTCCAGGACGACCTGCCGGCAATCCTCGGCGACGAATCGCAGCTCAAGCAGGTGATCATCAACCTCCTCACCAATGCCCTAGATGCCACCAGTGACGGTGGCACCATTCTGATCAAAACCCTTGCCGACACCAACAGCGGGATCGAGCTTATGATTGAAGATTCCGGCTGCGGCATCCCCCTGGAGCTCCAGGATAAACTGTTTGAGCCCTTTTTCACCACCAAACCCGTGGGCAAGGGAATCGGGATCGGCCTCTCCACCTGTTATACTATCGTCAAAAACCACCACGGAGAAATCAATGTCACCAGCGCCGTCGGTAAAGGATCGGCATTTCGAGTTTCTCTTCCGGGCATAGATAAAAAATGGACAAAGAAAAATACTCCATCCTGGTAGTCGACGACGAGGAATCGATCAGAAGGCTGCTGCAAAAGGAACTGGCCAATAGCGGCCGCGAGATCTTTACTGCCGGCGACGGGACCGAGGCCATGGCCATGGTCCGCAGCCATTGGTTCGATGTGGTCATCATGGACCTGTGGCTGCCGGACGTTTCCGACCTTGACCTACTGATCCGGATCCGGGAGTCGATTCCCCATATCGAGGTGATCATGATCACCGGTCACGGCGATGTCGATATCGCGGTGGAAGCCATGAAATTGGGGGCCTGCGATTTCATCCGTAAGCCTTTCAACCTCGACCGGCTCGATCTGATCGTGGAAAAGGCGCATCAACGGGTGCTGCTGTCGCGGGAAAACGCCATGCTCCGCCACAGCACCAGCCAGGAGCGGGACAACGTCCGGTTTATCGGCAACTCCCAGGCAATCCGCGATATCCAGTTTCTGATCGACAAGGTGGCCCCGGCGCGGATACCGGTGTTGATCACCGGCGAGTCCGGGGTCGGCAAGGATGTGGTCGCCCGGTTGATTCACCAGCGCTCGCCCCTGGCCGCCAACCCGATGATCATCAAGAACTGCGCCTCCCTGCAGAAAGAACTGGCGCGCAGCGAACTGTTCGGCCATCTCAAAGGCTCGTTCACCGGCGCCAATGAATCCCGGGAGGGGCTGCTCAGCTTTGCCCATGACAGCACCCTGTTCCTCGATGAGATCGGGGAGTTGCCGCTCGAGGTCCAAGCCTCGCTACTGCGGGTGCTGGAGACCGGGTACTACCGGAGGGTGGGAGAAAAGGAGGAGCGCAAGGTTAATATCCGCTTTCTCTTCGCCACCAACCGTCACCTCGCGGAAGAGGTGGAGAAAGGCCAGTTCAACGAGGCCTTTTTCCACCGTATCAACGCTTTCAGCATCGAAATCCCGGCCCTCAAGCAGCGCAAGGAGGATCTGCCCCTGCTGGTGCACTATTTCCTCACCAGCTTAAGCCCGGACAACACCAGCTATCGCATCGTCGAGCGCGCCATGGCCTGCATCCTCCGCTACAACTGGCCCGGCAATATCCGGGAACTGCGCAACGTTATCGAGCGCTCCATCATCCTGGCGGAAAACGGCATCATCACCGAACGCTGCCTGCCTCGGGAAATGGTGGAATCCACTGAGGTCATTGAGGCGGCACTGACGCTTGCGTCCGTGGAAAAGCAACATATCCTCAAACTGCTTGATTTCCATAGCGGCAACCGCCAAAAGACCGCCGATACCCTGGGAATCAGCCGGAAAACCCTGTACCGCAAACTGAGTGAGTACGCCATCGACTGACGGCTTGCATCCTCAGGACTTTTCTTGCCGATTCGCAGGGCACAAAAAAAAGGCAACGCTCACCAGAGCCTTGCCTTTTCTTATATTGTAATGAGTTTAAGCGTTTTAGAAACGGTAGCCGATACCGACACCAATGAGCCAGGGGTTGACGTCGACACTGGTTTGGACCGTTGTGCCAAGGGCATGAACGGTGGCATCAACATTGACCCATACTTTTTTCACATCTACGTTCAAGCACCAGTTTTTGTTGAAAAAATAGTCAAAACCGACCTGAAGGGCGGGACCGAACACACCATTATCATAGGTGATAGAGTTGGCGACTCCAGGATCGTCATGCGGGATGAGAACAAAGCTGACGCCGGCACCGACATAGGGGCGAAACGCTTGCTGCGGCATAAAATGATACTGCACGGTCAGAGTTGGCGGCAGGATATCAATCGAGCCCAGATCAAGATTACCCGCAGCAGTGTTTTTGGCGGTGACATCATGCCGAGAATAGGTAAGGGTCAACTCAGCAGAAATATTTTCGGTAAAGAAATAGGAAAAATCCAAGTCAAGGGAAACCGCATTATCAATTTCCGCGTTACCGCCAATAACAGTTATTTGCGAACTGCTGTCATCAGGGATTATGCCCAAGGCCCGGACCCGTACCATCCATGGACTGTCGCCACTTGCAGCTAAACAAGGGCTTGCCGCCACGCTCAACGCAAGGCAACAGGCGGTTAACAATCCAATATTCTTCAATTCCTTAAACATTCGCATCTCTTCCCCCCTTCGTTTGGGATTACTCATAAAAGAAAATATCCCTAACGAATCAGGCACATTTTCTCGACCTGTACAAGATGAATGAACCAAGTTGAAGTGATTGGTATTTCTTTACGGAATGCCTACCCAGAAAATTGTCCTCCTCCGGTAACCGTCGGAGAGAATAACAAGAGTTGCATTCGTCGCAGATACAAATAAATGATCAAATCGACCATTGCCTTACTCTATAGAAGAGAACAATGGGCAATTCAACATTTATTCCATCTTGCACAAATTGCACATTTCTCGTGTCCAAGACCTTTCCTTGTTATTTATCCATAACCTAACATTATGAAATATTTATTTTCTATCTTTCCGTATTTCCATCACAGAGCAAACAACATTCCCACCAATCCTTTCCACACCAACCAATTTTATTTCCAGACCGCCTGTACATCGAATAATAAATTCGACATTTTTCGCACATCTTGCACAATGCTCAGCCGCATGCCCTTTTCTTGCAGCGACTCTCCGACTTCCCTCCGCTTTCTTTTGGCCATGCCTTTTTCGGCAAATCTGAATGGGACATTTTTACCCGAACTCTCACTCTTGCGGTTCATTCTGACCCAACAGCCGCGAAGCCCTTTGTTTTCATTAGGTTACAAGCAGTCTGCCACATCCTCCGCCACCCTTTCGCAGCGTTCTCGCCCTTCAGCAAAGCATCCCGCCCCTTACGCAATCACGACCACATTGTCATCATACTGAAATTCCGTCATTAACATCATGGCACGATCGTTGCTATAGTAAAGGTACGCGTATTTGGATCCAACGAAAGGCAGCAACAACCCAGGACCCCAAACAATAGATAAGGATGGTATCATTATGGCAATTCGAGAAGAAGTGTATGGTTTTTTCATTCCCAGTGTCACCCTCATCGGTATCGGCGCAGCCAAGCAGATCCCGGCTAAAATCAAAGATCTCGGTGGCTCCAAACCGTTAGTTGTC
>TBL_comb47_HYPODRAFT_10000510_pt1 | contig 51923 bp, 46 predicted proteins | sample TroBogypolimnion_40_FD_10682 | JGI IMG/M metagenome (IMG submission 10682)
CGGTGTGGCCGGTGTGCCAGGCGTGCCAGGCGTGCCAGGCGTGCCAGGCGTGGCCCATTTGTCCCGCCCCAAGCCCGCCTTGATTGTCACCCCCGAGCCCTATTTGTACTACGCCCGACTCTCGCAGTGGTGGGCCGCCCGCATCCGTGAAAACGACCACGCCCGAGTCGCTCGTGAGGACGTGGCCGGTTCAGCCGCACACCCCAACCCCCTCATCCATCCGAGCAGCGTCGTGCACCCTGAGGCCCGGGTGGCCGCGAGTGCGCGGGTGGGCCCACTGTGTGTGATCGAGCGCGGCGCCGTCGTGGGCGAGGGCTCTTGGCTCAAATCCCATGTGACGGTGGGCGAGCGCTGTGAGGTGGGTCGCGACTGCATCTTGCACGCCGGGGTGGTGATCGGTGCCGATGGATTTGGCTTTGCGCTCGATGCTCACCAGCATTGGGTCAAAATTGAGCAGCTCGCGGCCGTGCGCATTGGCAACGGGGTCGAGATCGGTGCCAACACCTGTATCGACCGCGGCGCCTTGATCGACACCGTGATCGAGGACGGCGTGAAATTGGATAATTTGATTCAAATCGGCCACAATGTGCGCATTGGCGCGCATTCGGCCTTGGCCGGTTGTGTCGGGGTGGCGGGCAGCGCCACCATCGGGCAGCACTGCACGGTGGGAGGCGGTGCGGTGATTTTGGGCCACTTGAGCTTGGCCGACTCGGTGCACATTTCGGCCGCCAGTGTGGTCACGCGTTCTATTGCGGTGGCGGGACAGTACAGTGGGTTCTTTCCTCTGGATGAAAACGCCCATTGGGAAAAAAACGCCGCCGCCTTAAAGCAGTTGCACCGCCTCAGACAACGAATTTTGACATTGGAGCGTGAGAACGCTTCGCGCAAGGAACCCCCCGCATGATCATGGACATTCACCACATCCTCAAACAACTCCCGCACCGCTATCCGATTTTGCTCGTCGACCGCGTGCTCGAGCTCGAGAGCGGCAAGCGCATCAAGGCCCTTAAAAACGTCTCCATCAATGAGCCGTATTTTGTCGGTCATTTCCCCCACCACCCGGTGATGCCGGGGGTGTTGATTTTGGAGGCCCTGGCCCAAGCCGCTGCCTTGTTGAGTTTTGAGATCTTGCAAAAATCCAGTGACCAAGAATCGGTTTACTATTTCGCGGGTATTGATGGTGCGCGCTTTAAGCGCCCGGTCGAGCCCGGGGATCAATTGATTTTGGATGTGGCGCTTGACCGCATGCGAGCGGGGATTTTTAAATTCAACGCCAAAGCTTGGGTGGGTGCAGACCTCGTGTGTGAAGCGCAGTTGATGTGTACCTCCAGGGCCATCGATCCGGGCAAGGGTGCTGGCGCGAGCCCAACGGTTGGCGCTTGAAGCTTGATGTGGATAGCTTAACGCTTAACGCTTAAATTGAGGCCCTTGGCCTCATTGGCCCAACCCTTTCCCCACTCTTTACTTTTTCTCCTTGCCCATGACCCTGATTCATCCCAGCGCCCTCATCGACCCCAAGGCTCAATTGGACACCAGCGTTCAGGTGGGTCCTTACACGACGATAGGCCCGCATGTGCGCATCGCAGCGGGCACTCGCATTGGGGCGCATTGCGTGATCGAGGGCCACACCACCTTGGGTGAGAATAACCAGGTGTTTCAGTTCAACTCCTTGGGCGCCGTGCCGCAAGACAAGAAATACGCCGGCGAGCCCACCGAACTCGTGATCGGGCGGGGCAATGTCATTCGCGAGTTTTGCACCTTCAACATCGGTACCGCCCTAGACAAAGGGGTCACCCGCGTGGGTGACGACAACTGGATCATGGCCTATGTTCACTTGGCCCACGACTGCCAAGTCGGCTCCCACACCATTTTTGCCAACAACACCCAGTTGGCCGGCCACGTTGAAGTGCAAGACTGGGTGATCTTGGGCGGGTTCACCGTGGTGCACCAGTTTTGCCGCATTGGCGCGCACAGCTTTACCGCTATGAATGCCCTTCTTTTTGCCGATCTGCCACCCTTTGTCATGTGCCAAGGCCAGCCAGCCAAAGCGCGGTCGATGAATTTTGAGGGCTTGAAGCGTCGTGGCTTTTCTCCCTTGCGTATCCAGGTCGTCAAAGGCATGCACAAAGCCTTGTACCGTGACGATTTGACACTCAGTGACGCCATGCTTCGCATCGAGCAGTTGGGGCTTGAGCACCCAGAGGCCGAGCAAGACGTGAAGGACATGCTTGTGTTCTTGGCCCAAACGCCCAAAGACCGCGGCATCGTGCGCTAAGGCGCACCCAAGGCAGCCAGATTGAAGGACAGCCAAGAAGCTCTGGAGATGGCCGTGGTGGTCGGCGAGGCGTCGGGTGACTTGCTCGCGGCCTTGGTCATCCCTCAACTCCAAGAGCGCTGGCCCCACCTGCGCTTGTACGGCATCGGTGGTGAGCGCATGTTGGCCCTGGGGTTCGAGGCGTGGTGGCCCGCCAAGGAGCTGGCCGTGAGGGGCTATGCGGAAGTCCTTCGTCACTACCGCCGCATTGTGGGCATCCGCGCTGAGCTCACCCAGCGTTGTCTATCTCGCCGCCCAAGACTTTTTTTGGGGGTTGACGCGCCTGACTTTAATTTGTCCTTGGCCAAAACCCTCAAAGCCGCGGGCGTGCCCACGGTGCAGTTTGTCTGCCCCTCGGTGTGGGCTTGGCGCGCGCACCGACTCCAAACCATGGCACACAGTGTCGACCATGTGCTGTGTCTCTTTCCCTTTGAGCCCGCATTGCTTCACGCTCACGGCATTGCCGCAAGCTTCGTGGGGCACCCCTTGGCGGCGACCATTCCCATGGAGGTGGATCAACCATTGGCTAAAAGAGCGCTGGGGCTTGAAGGCAGACCCACTGGCCAGTCCATCACCCCCAGCGTTGATTCGCCCTTGGTCGCATTGATGCCAGGCTCTCGCCAGAGTGAAATTGATCACCTAGGTGAGCGGTTTTTAAAAGCGGCTCAACTCATGCGTTCTCGCAACCCTCGCGTGCAATTTGTCTTGCCCACATTGGAGGTGCACCGAGAGAGACTTCAAGGGCTGGTGGACCAACTCGGCCTCACCGCGTGTTGCCGAGTGAAGGTGGGGCAGTCCCATTTGGCCTTGGCCGCTTGTGACGTGAGCTTGATTGCGAGCGGCACAGCCACCCTCGAGGCGGCCCTTTTCAAGCGCCCCATGGTGATTGCGTATCACATGAATTGGCTCAGTTGGCTCATCATGAAGCGTCAAAAACTGCAGCCTTGGGTGGGCTTGCCCAATATTTTGTGCCAAGACTTTGTCGTGCCCGAGCGGCTGCAGTCCAAGGCCAGTCCAGAGGCCTTGGCCCAAGAGACCTTGGCTTGGCTTGAGGACCCCCAACGCGTTGGCCAGTACCAATCACGAATGCGTGAGCTTCACTTGACTTTGATGCGCGACACACCAGCACTTTGTGCGCAGGTCTTGGGCGAACTCATGGGCCTAGACTCTGCTGTCCAAGTCTCACCGGATGATCCAGCCGTTCAGACGCCAAGTTGCCCCAATGACGCAGCCTGAGTTCAAGCCAAACACCATGCCAGCCACCCAGCATTGCGCCAAGCATACCGCCAAGCATACCGCCAAGCATTCCGTCAAGATATCGGCAAGACCCGTGCCGTCTGATCTCTTTTCCTGGGACCCCAGCATCTTGCTCACCGCAGGTGTGGACGAAGCGGGTCGAGGCCCTTGGGTGGGGCCTGTTGTGGCGGCGGCGGTGATTTTGGATCCCCACTGCGAGGTGATCGGTCTCAATGACTCCAAAAAGCTCAAGCCCGAGGTGCGCAAACGCTTGAGTCTTGAGATCAAAGACCAGGCCTTGGGCTTTGCGATCGGTGAGGCCAGTGTTCAAGAGATCGATCGCCTCAACATCTTGCAAGCCACGCTCTTGGCGATGAAGCGGGCCGTTGAGGGGCTGATCCTGCGTCCCGAGCAAGTGCTCGTGGATGGCAACCGACTGCCCACCCTAGCGCAGCCCGCCTTTGCACTCGTGGGGGGAGACTCGTTTGTACCCTGCATCCAGGCGGCGTCAATTTTGGCCAAAGTCCACCGCGATGAGTGGTGCGAGGCCTTGGCGCTAGAGTACCCTGGGTATGGCTTTGCCGCGCACAAGGGCTACGGCACGGCCCAGCACCAAGAAGCCCTGGCCCGCTTGGGCGTGACGCCATGGCATCGGGTGAGCTTTGCCCCAGTGGCGCGCAGACTGGCCCAAGGGCAGGGCCAAAAAGTCCAGCAAGTCTCAGAGAATCCACCGCGCCCAAAGTCCCCACCTGAGGTTCCCGCATGAGCTCTCCCTCACCCACGCCTGAGCTCATCACCTCCAAGGACAATACCAGCCTCAAAGCTTGGCGACGCTTGGCCCACGAGAGCACGGCCTACCGTGCAGCCCAACGCTTTTGGATCGAAGGCGAGCATTTGTGTGAGGCGGCAACACGCTCAGGCATTCGGGTCCACACGGGTGTTTTCACGCCCCAGGCGTGGGAACACTTGGGACATCGATGGGGGACTGCTTGCGACAAGGTGGTGATCCTCACGCCAGCCCTCTTTGCAGGACTGTCCTCACTCGAGTCGAGTGCCGGGTTTGGTTTTGAGTGCGAACTCCCAAATGCTCCTTGTATGGATGGGCACGCCAGCACCTTGGTGCTCGACCGCTTGCAAGATGCGGGCAATGTCGGCACGCTCTTGAGGAGTGCGGCCGCCTTTGGTTCGACCCAAGTTTTGGCGATCAAGGGCACGGTGGCGCTTTGGTCTCCCAAGGTGTTGCGCTCGGGCATGGGGGCCCATTTTGGGCTCAAACTCATTGAGGGCTTGGAGCCCGAAGCGCTCGAGGCTTTGAAGATCCCGCTCTTGGCCACGAGCTCACACCAAGGCGAGTTTTTGCATGTTTTGGCCGCCCAAGGGTCCTTGCCCACCCCCTGTGCCTGGGCCATGGGTCACGAGGGCCAAGGTTTGTCTCGATCGCTTCAAGAGCGCGCAAGCCTGAGTGTGCGCATCTGGCAGCCTTTCGGCCAAGAGTCCTTGAACGTGGCTGTGGCCGCCTCGATTTGCCTCTACACCAGCGCCAGTTTGTTGACAAATGCCTCGCCTTGAGTTCTGGGCGTCTTGGGAAGTGCCCAAGTGAGCGGTGCGTCGACTATAATGGGTGGCTTTACGAGTCAATCTTGACTTAGCGCGTCCCCAGCGAAAGCACCGCCCAAGGACCCCCTTTTCGCCTCAGCGCCTCAGCCCCTGAGGCACGCCGAGGCCTCCTTCAGGCGCATCACCACACAACGCATGGGTCACTTGATATTTGACCCCCAAGCCTTGTACCGACGCTGGGTCGCCACTGAACTTTTACGGAGAACCCAGTGCTGATGTCTCTTCAGGGGAAAACCCCAATGGCCCTTTTGGCGCTTGCTGACGGAACCGTCTTTCATGGCTTGTCCATGGGGGCAGCAGGCTTCACGGTTGGGGAGGTGGTGTTCAACACCTCCATGACCGGCTACCAAGAAATTTTGACCGATCCGAGCTACGCCCAGCAACTCGTCACCTTCACTTATCCTCACATCGGCAACTGCGGCATCAACCCGCAAGATGAGGAGTCCTCGGGCATCCAAGCCGCCGGGATGATCATCAAGGAGCTGCCCTTGTCGCCCAGCAACTTCAGGAGCACCCAGTCCTTGCAGTCGTATTTGATCGCACAAAATAAACTCGGCATCATGGGGCTAGACACTCGGCGCTTGACCCGCATCTTGCGCACCCATGGGGCTCAAAACGGGGCGATTTTGGCGCTTGAGGCCGGCGTTGCCCTTACCCCTGAGCATGAGCAAGAGGTGCGTCAACTCGCCCAGACCGCACCCAGCATGAGCGGTCTTGATTTGGCGCAAACCGTCACCACGCAGCAGGCCTACGACTGGTCCGTGGGCGAATGGGCCTTGGCCGCGGGTGCTGGAAACGGTAAAAATACCCTTGCTCGGCGCGAACGCTCGGGCCCGCCTTTGCACGTGGTGGCCTATGATTTTGGGGTCAAGCACAACATCCTTCGCATGCTGCACGCACGGGGTGCTCGGATCACGGTGGTGGGCGCCAAAACCTCAGTGGCCGAGGTGTTGGCCTTGTCGCCCGATGGCGTTTTTCTCTCCAATGGCCCTGGCGACCCCGAGCCGTGTGACTACGCCATTGCCGCCGCGCGTGAGTTGATGATCCGAAAAGTGCCGCTTTTTGGCATTTGTTTGGGCCACCAAATCATGGCCCTGGCCAGTGGGGCCAAGACCTTCAAGATGAAGTTTGGCCACCACGGCGCCAACCACCCGGTCAAAGACTTGGGCACGGGTCGGGTTTGCATCACCTCGCAAAACCATGGCTTTGCCGTGAACGCCGAGAGCTTGCCAGCGGTGTTGCGCACCACCCATGTGTCCTTGTTCGATGGCTCTGTGCAAGGCCTTGAGAGGGTCGACTGTCCCGCTTTTTCCTTCCAAGGTCACCCCGAGGCGTCGCCCGGGCCACAAGACCTCGCCGACCTTTTTGATCGCTTCATCCACCTGATGGAGACCCACACCCATGCCTAAGCGCCTAGACCTCAAGAGTATTTTGATCATCGGGGCTGGCCCCATCATCATTGGACAAGCGTGCGAGTTTGATTACTCCGGCGTGCAAGCCTGTAAGGCCCTCAGAGAAGAGGGCTACCGGGTCATCTTGATCAACTCCAATCCGGCCACCATCATGACCGATCCGGCCACGGCCGATGTCACCTACATCGAGCCCATCACCTGGCAGACGGTGGAGAGAATCATCGAGCGCGAGCGCCCCGACGCCATTTTGCCCACCATGGGCGGGCAAACCGCCCTCAATTGCGCCCTCGATTTGTGGCACCACGGGGTGCTCGAGCGCTACCAAGTGGAGCTGATCGGTGCCACCCCTGAGGCCATCGACATGGCCGAAGACCGCCTCAAATTCAAGGACGCCATGACCCGAATTGGTCTGGGTTCGGCCAGATCCGGGATTGCCCACGCTTTGTCTGAGGCCTGGGATGTGCAAAAGGGCCTGGGTTTTCCGGTGGTCATTCGGCCAAGCTTTACGCTTGGCGGCACCGGCGGGGGCATCGCTTACAACGCCGAGGAGTTTGAGACGATTTGTAAGCGCGGCTTGGAGGCTTCCCCTACCCATGAGCTCTTGATCGAGGAGTCGCTCCTGGGCTGGAAGGAGTACGAGATGGAGGTTGTGCGCGACAAGGCCGACAACTGCATCATCGTGTGCTCGATTGAAAACTTGGATCCCATGGGCGTGCACACGGGCGACTCCATCACGGTCGCTCCCGCGCAAACCCTCACCGACAAAGAATACCAAATCATGAGAAACGCCTCTTTGGCGGTTCTTAGAGAAATTGGGGTGGACACGGGGGGCTCCAATGTGCAGTTCTCCATCAACCCCAATGACGGTCGCATGGTCGTGATCGAGATGAACCCCCGCGTGTCTCGCTCCTCGGCCTTGGCCTCCAAAGCCACCGGTTTCCCAATTGCCAAGGTTGCGGCCAAGCTCGCCGTCGGCTACACCCTCGATGAGCTCAAAAACGACATCACGTCGGGTCAAACACCGGCCTCCTTTGAGCCAAGCATTGACTACGTCGTCACCAAGATCCCGCGGTTTGCATTTGAGAAATTTCCCCAAGCCGACTCACGCCTCACCACCCAAATGAAATCGGTGGGTGAGGTGATGGCCATGGGGCGCACCTTCCAAGAGTCGTTTCAAAAGGCTTTGCGTGGACTCGAGGTGGGGGTCGACGGCATGAACGAGAAGACCCAAGACCGCGAGGTGCTCGAGCGCGAACTCGGCGCTCCGGGTCCTGATCGCATTTGGTATGTGGGGGACGCGTTTGCGCTTGGCATGAGTGTGAACGAGGTCCATGCGCTCACCCGCATTGATCCTTGGTTCCTGGATCAAATTGAAGAGATTGTGAAAATTGAGCTCGAGCTCGAACGCACCACGCTCACCCGCATCAGCGCAATCGAGATGCGTCAACTCAAGCAAAAAGGCTTTTCAGACCGTCGCATGGCCAAGTTGCTCCGGTGCAGCGAGCAAGAGTTCAGGGCCTACCGGCATTCGCACGGTGTGCGCCCGGTCTATAAGCGCGTGGACACCTGCGCTGCCGAGTTTCAAACCGACACCGCCTATCTCTACTCCACCTATGAGGAGGAGTGCGAGGCCAATCCGAGCAACGCCAAAAAGATCATGGTCTTGGGTGGGGGCCCGAACCGCATCGGGCAAGGCATTGAGTTCGATTACTGCTGCGTGCACGCGGCCATGGCGCTCAGAGAAGACGGCTACGAGACCATCATGGTCAACTGCAACCCCGAGACGGTCTCCACCGACTATGATACGAGTGACCGTTTGTATTTTGAGCCCCTCACCTTGGAAGATGTGCTGGAAATTGTCGAGCGCGAAAAACCCCTCGGTGTGATCGTGCAGTACGGAGGACAGACCCCCTTGAAGCTCGCCTTGGGGCTTGAAGCCGCTGGCGTGCCCATCATTGGCACGAGTCCCGATATGATCGATGCGGCCGAAGACCGCGAGCGTTTTCAAAAGGTCTTGCAAGACTTGGGGCTCAGGCAGCCGCCCAACGCCACCGCCCGCACCGAAGAGGAGGCACTGGCCAAGGCGCGAGACCTCGGCTACCCCTTGGTCGTGCGCCCAAGCTATGTGCTCGGTGGGCGCGCCATGGAGATCGTGCACGAGGAACGCGATCTCGAGCGCTACATGCGCGAAGCCGTCAAAGTGTCCCACGATTCACCCGTGCTCCTGGACCGCTTTTTGAACGATGCCATTGAGTGCGATGTGGATTGTTTGTGCGACGGCTCGGTCACCTTCATTGGCGGCGTGATGGAGCACATTGAGCAAGCGGGGGTCCACAGTGGGGACTCGGCTTGTTCTTTGCCCCCATACTCCTTGTCGGGCGCAACGGTGGCCGAGATCAAGCGCCAGACCGCCGCCATGGCCCAAGCCCTTCATGTGGTGGGTCTCATGAATGTGCAGTTTGCCATTCAGCACCAGGGCGGTCAGGATGTGATTTTTGTGCTTGAGGTCAACCCGCGCGCGTCTAGAACCGTTCCCTTTGTCTCCAAGGCCACCGGCATTCAACTCGCCAAGGTGGCGGCTCGCTGCATGGTTGGCCAAACCCTCGCGTCTCAAGGCATCGTGAGCGAGGTGACCCCGCCTTACTTCAGTGTCAAAGAGGCGGTGTTTCCTTTTGTGAAGTTTCCTGGTGTGGACACCATCTTGGGGCCAGAGATGAAGTCGACTGGAGAAGTGATGGGGGTGGGCCACACCTTTGGCGAGGCGTTTGTGAAGAGCCAAATTGCCGCGGGCACGAAATTGCCCAGTGCCAAGGATCCCGTGAAAAAGGTCTTTCTCACCGTTAAAAATGGGGACAAGCCCCGCGCGGTGTCGATCGCCAAAGAGCTCGTGGAACTCGGCTTTGAGTTGGTGGCCACCAAGGGGACCGCTTCGGCCATTGCGAGCGCAGGCATTGCAGTCCAGGTGGTCAACAAAGTGACGGAAGGTCGTCCACACGTGGTGGATATGATCAAAAACCAAGAGGTGGCGCTTGTGATCAACACGGTTGAAGAACGGCGAAACGCCATTGCCGATTCGCGCCAGATTCGCACCTCGGCCTTGCTCGCGCGGGTGACCACCTTCACCACCATAGCCGGTGCGCAAGCGGCCGTGCAAGGCATGCGCCACATGGACGATTTGCAGGTGTATTCCTTGCAGGAGCTGCACGCGCAGCTCCCCCAAAAGGTTTGAGGTTTGAGCGCATGGCATTGGGCGCATGAACAGCGTGGAATTTAAAAGCGTGTCTGGGCACGTGTGTGGGTCCCGCATCACAGCCCAGTACAAGTCCCAAGCCCAGGCCCAGAAGTTGAGCGCTTGTTGCCTCGGGGTGGGGCGAGCGCTTTGTCCATTATCATGACCGGGTGTCCCGCAAAGGGATCAAGGATGTTTTACAACGAGGATTTTTAGCATGGCCACGATACCGATTACGAAACGAGGATCTGAAAAGCTCAAAGAAGAGCTGCACCGATTAAAGACGATCGACAGACCCGCGGTCATCAATGCCATTGCCGAGGCGCGCGCCCAGGGTGACTTGAGCGAGAACGCCGAGTACGACGCGGCCAAAGACCGCCAGGGCTTTATCGAAGGGCGGATTCAAGAAATTGAAAGCAAGCTCTCCATGTCCCAAGTCATTGACCCCAGCAGTCTGGATGCCGACGGCAAAGTGGTGTTTGGCTCGACTGTCGTGTTGCAAGACCAAGCCAGCGCCGAAGAAGTGACCTATCAAATTGTGGGCGAAGACGAGGCTGACCTCAAACTCGGTCTCATCAATGTGAGCTCACCCATTGCCCGGGCCTTGATTGGCAAGGAAGATGGTGACATGGCCGTGGTGCAAGCCCCAGGCGGGGAAAAACGCTACGAGATCGTGTCAGTCTCCTATCGATGAAAAGCTTGCTAAGCCCCAGCGTTTTGGCGCGTGAGGGTGAGCACTTGCCCATGCATCAGCGCAAAACATGATGAAGACCCAGAAGTCCAAAAATGGGTGGTCGTCCCTGGGCTTCTTGGTGGGCGCTTTGTGGTGGGGCAGTCTCACCATGATTGGTTTTGTGGTGGTGCCGCTTTTGTTTGTGTGGGTGAGCCCCAAAGCCTTGGCTGGGCTCGTGGCAGGGCGTTTGTTTGAGGGGGTGAGTTGGCTGAGCTTGCTGGCCCCGGTGCTGCTGGGACTCGCATCCCAGGCCTTGAATCCGCTCAGTCCTGGTGGGCCCGAGGTGCGCGACTGGGCCCATCGAGGGACAGACAAGGGGGCCGAAGACGAAGATGACGAGCGTGAGAACGAGGGATATGTCTCGCGGCAGTGGCATCAAACCCTTTGGGGCTTATTTTTGAGTGAGGTGTTGGCCGCTTGGATGCTTGCCGTGGTCATTCCTCACATCACCTCCGGCGCCGAGCGTGCCATTTGGCACAGCGTGGGCAGCGCAACCTACGCCTTGATGTGGGTTTTGGCGACTGCCGTGATGCTGAAGTCTCGCCGGTTTTGGAGTTGAGCGCTGAAGTGACGGGGCTGGGTCTGAGTGGTCAAGCCCCAAACTCTAAACTCCAAGCTCCAATCTCCAAGTTTTACTCAGGACTTTTGTGAGGATTTTTTAACCGACTTTTGTTTGGGCTTGGCGCGTTTGACTTGACCGCCCGCGCTCAAGCGCTGGTTGCCAAGAACGGTGAGCGTGCGCACTTCAGGGCGTTGACCACCTCGCTTGGCGTATTTGAGGACTTTGAAGTCGCGCGGCCCGGCTTTTCGTTCAGGGTCAATCTCGCGAGTCACTTCTTTTTCGGTTTTTTCGCGCCACAGCACAAAAAGCTTGCCAATGTGCTGAATGGGGGCGGCGTTCAATTGATCGGCCAGGCTTTGCAGCATGGATTCTCGGGCCAAGCGGTCGTCTCCGTGAACCCTCACCTTGATCAAGCCGTGCGCATTCAAGGCATGGTCGACTTCTTGGATGACGGACTCGCTCAAGCCCTCGGCCCCAATCATGACGACGGGGTTGAGGTGGTGGGCTTGGGCGCGGTGTTCTTTGCGAACGGCGGGGGTGAGGATGACTGCAGACATACAGGGTATTATCCCTCTTTAACACGAGAGTATGCATTGAAGATCAAGACAAAAAGTAAAAAAGTCAACAAAGCATGGCTCAATGACCACGCCAACGACACCTACGTCAAATTGGCCAAAAAGGAGGGCTACCGCGCCAGGGCTGCTTACAAGCTCAAAGAAATTGACGAGCAGCTCAGGCTCATCAAGCCCGGCGACTTGGTGGTGGACCTGGGCTCTGCGCCAGGGGCTTGGAGTCAATACGTGCGTCGTAAACTCTCACCCGGGGGGGCCGCCGTGGGCGAGCTCAATGGCGTCATCTTGGCCTTGGACATTTTGCCCATGGAGCCCATAGAGGGGGTGGAGTTCATCCAAGGCGACTTTCGCGAGCCTGAAGTCGCCGTTGCTTTGGGCGCGGTCATGGCTGGGCGACTGGCCGATGTGGTGGTCTCGGACATGGCGCCCAATTTATCGGGGATTGAGTCGTCCGATGCCGCGCGCATTGCCCATTTGATTGAGTTGGCCCTTGAATTCAGCCAAACCCACATGAAGCCCGAAGGGGCCTTGGTGGTCAAAGTGTTTCACGGCAGCGGCTACAGCCAGCTTGTCAAGCTCTTTAAAGACCATTTTGTGCGCGTCAAACCCCTCAAGCCCAAAGCAAGCCGGGACAAGTCTTCTGAGACCTTTTTGATCGGTTTGGGCCTCAAAGAGAGCAAGGTTTTGGGTTTGCATTCAACCGAAAACAACGCTTTACCCACAAAAATTGGGCCTTGAGGGGTGTGCATCCTGGTAAATCGACAATACCTGTTCGCGTTTTGGCCTCAATTGAGGGAAAATAAGCCCCTGCGTCTTGAAAAGCATAAAATGGGTGTCATATCACTGAAGTGATCACTGTTTTCTTAATCGATTGGAGCTGGCATTGAACAATCAATGGTTCTCAAAAGTAGCCGTTTGGCTCGTTATTGCCTTGGTGCTGTTCACCGTATTCAAGCAATTTGACAAAAACTCCACAGGCAGTGCCAGCTACATGGGCTACTCTGACTTCTTGGAGGAGGTGAGGGCCAAGCGCATCAAAACCGCCACCATTCAAGAAGGCCAATCGGGCACAGAAATTGTGGCGATTACTTATGACGAGCGCAAAGTGCGCACCAATGCCACGTATCTCGACCGAGGCTTGGTGGGCGACTTGATTGCCAATGGTGTTAAGTTTGACGTCAAACCGCGTGAAGAAGGGTCGCTGTTGGTGACCCTCTTGGTCAGTTGGGGTCCGATGCTCCTGCTCATTGGGGTGTGGGTCTACTTCATGCGCCAAATGCAAGGCGGGGGCAAGGGCGGCGCCTTTAGTTTTGGCAAGAGCAAAGCGCGCATGCTCGATGAGAACAACAACACGGTCACCTTTGCCGACGTCGCCGGCTGCGACGAGGCCAAAGAAGAGGTCAAGGAAGTTGTGGACTTTTTAAAAGATCCCCAACGTTTCCAAAAGCTCGGGGGTCGAATTCCCCGAGGATTGCTGTTGGTGGGCCCGCCCGGAACGGGTAAAACCCTGCTGGCCAAAGGCATTGCCGGTGAAGCCAAGGTGCCTTTTTTCAGCATTTCGGGATCCGACTTTGTGGAGATGTTCGTGGGGGTGGGCGCGGCCCGTGTTCGCGACATGTTTGAGAATGCCAAAAAGAATGCGCCTTGCATCATCTTTATCGACGAGATTGATGCGGTCGGTCGCCAGCGTGGAGCGGGCCTTGGGGGTGGCAACGACGAGCGCGAGCAGACCTTGAACCAAATGCTCGTGGAGATGGACGGTTTTGAGACCAATTTGGGGGTGATTGTGGTGGCCGCCACCAACCGCCCTGATATTTTGGATGCCGCACTCCTGCGCCCAGGCCGTTTTGACCGCCAAGTCTATGTGACCTTGCCCGATATTCGCGGCAGAGAACAAATTTTGAATGTTCACATGAGAAAAGTGCCGATCGGCCAAGACGTGGCAGCGGGCGTCATTGCCCGGGGTACACCAGGCATGAGCGGGGCCGACCTGGCCAATTTGTGCAACGAGGCGGCCTTGATGGCAGCGCGCAGAAACGCGCGGGTGGTCGAGATGGTGGACTTTGAGAAAGCCAAAGATAAAATTCTGATGGGCCCAGAGCGCAAAAGCATGGTCATGCCCGAAGAGGAGCGTCGCAACACCGCTTACCATGAGTCGGGCCACGCCTTGATCGGTAAACTCCTGCCCAAGTGCGACCCAGTGCACAAAGTGACCATTATTCCTCGTGGTCGAGCCTTGGGCGTCACCATGAGCTTGCCCGAGAAGGACCGCTACAGCTATGACCGCGAGTACATGCTCAACCAAATCAGCATGCTGTTTGGTGGACGTATTGCCGAAGAGGTGTTCATGAACCAGATGACCACGGGAGCGAGCAACGATTTTGAGCGTGCCACGCAAATTGCCCGTGACATGGTCATGCGCTACGGCATGACCCAGGCCCTGGGCCCCATGGTGTATGCGGAAAATGAGGGTGAGGTATTTTTGGGTCGTTCTGTGACCAAGACCACCAACATGTCCGAGTCGACCATGCAAAAAGTCGACGACGAGGTGAGAAAAATCATCGACACCCAGTACTACATGGCCAGAAGCTTGATCGAGGACCATGCCGCGCAGATGCACGCCATGGCCAAAGCACTCTTGGAGTGGGAGACCATTGACAGCGACCAGATCAATGACATCATGGCTGGACGCACGCCCCAGCCCCCGAAGGACTGGACGCCCCGCATCCCTCCCTCCGGCGACGGACCCAGTGGCGGCACGCCTGCCGTGGTGACCGCTCCCACGGCAGCCCGCTCAGGCCTGGATGCGTGAACACTTGGCGTTCTCTCGAAAACTTTGAGACAACGCTGCAGTGGGGTTTGACATCCATGAGGGTTCTTTGAGCCATGAACCGGCATTGGCAAACCACGCGTTTTGAGCTTGACGTGTCCTCTCCCTTGGTGATGGGCATTGTCAACATCACTCCTGATTCTTTTTCGACCGCACTCAACATCAACGAGGCAAGCCGCCTTGCCTTGACACGGCTGTCCATTGAGCTTGCCCAGTCTCAGTTGGCAGCGGGTGCCGATATTTTGGACTTGGGCGCAGAATCCACCCGCCCCGGTGCCCAGGCCTTGGATGAAGACATCGAGTGGGCCCGGTTGGCGCCCGTGCTTGAAGAGGTCCTCAGGTGGGGGCATCCGATCTCGGTCGATACATACAAGCCAGGCATCATGAAGCGGGCCCTGGAGATGGGGGTCGACATCATCAACGATGTGATGGCCGCTCGGCTGCCCGGCGCCTTGGAGGTGCTGCGGGCAGCCCGCTGTGGCTTGTGCTTGATGCACATGCATGGAACACCACAAACCATGCAAGTGTGCCCAATGCAGGGTTCAGTCATTCCTCAGGTCCAGGCATTTTTGAGCGAACGCATCCAGGCTTGTGAAGGGCAGGGGATTGCACTTTCACGCTTGATGTTGGATCCAGGCATTGGTTTTGGCAAAACGACCGAGCAAAACTTTGAGCTCTTGGCCCATCAAGGGCACTTGCACGTGCGCGGCTTGCCCTTGATGGTGGGGTGGTCCAGAAAATCCTCCCTGGGCTCGGTCACGGGACTAGAAGTGGATGAGCGGCTCATTCCCAGTGTGGCCGCCGCGGTGCTCGCCATGGAGCGGGGTGCTCAAGTGCAGCGCGTGCACGATGTGGCTGAGACGCTGGCGGCGCGAGCCGTGTGGCTCGCCCAAAGGCGCGAGGACCACGCACACTCGGGAGAACTAAAATCAAAACCATGAACAACTCGAAAAAACGACAATACTTTGGCACCGATGGCATTCGTGGACGCGTGGGTCAGTCTCCCATCACCCCAGACTTCATTTTAAAGTTGGCCCATTGTGTGGGGCGTGTGCTGAAAAAAACCGACGCCAGACCCACCGTTTTGATTGGCAAAGACACCCGAATCTCGGGCTACATGCTCGAGTCTGCATTGGAGTCGGGTTTCAATTCGGCCGGTGTGGATGTGCTCCTTTTGGGGCCCTTGCCCACACCCGGAGTGGCCTATTTGACGCGCGCACAACGCGCGAACCTTGGGGTGGTGATCAGCGCGAGCCACAATAAATTCGATGACAACGGCATCAAGTTCTTCTCTGACAAGGGCAATAAATTGAGCGACGAGTGGGAGCTCGAAGTGGAGAGCCTCATGAAAGAAGAACCGCAATGGGTGGACTCCGCGTCTTTGGGTAAGACCCGACGCTTGAACGATGCGCAAGGTCGCTACATTGAATTTTGTAAATCCAATTTCGGCAGCGACTTGACTCTTAAGGGCCTCAAAATCGTGGTCGATGCGGCCCATGGTGCGGCCTATCAAATTGCCCCCAATGTCTTTCATGAGTTGGGCGCCCAAGTGGTGTCTTTGGGCTGTTCTCCCAATGGGCTCAACATCAACGAAGGTGTCGGTGCGACCCACCCCGAGGCGTTGGTGGAGGCGGTCAAAGCGAACCAAGCCGACTTTGGCATTGCGCTCGACGGTGACGCCGATCGCCTGCAAATGGTGGACGCCTCGGGCAGGCTCTTTGATGGCGATGAACTGCTCTACCTCATCGCTTCACAGCGTGTCGCCAGTGGTGAATCACTCCAAGGTGTCGCGGGCACGCTCATGACCAATATGGCAATCGAGAACGCCATCAAAGCGCTCGGGCTTGAGTTCATCCGCACCCAAGTGGGGGACCGCTATGTGCTGGAAGCTTTGCATGAAAAAGGTTGGGTTTTAGGAGGCGAAGGCTCAGGCCACTTGTTGGTGCTCGATAAACACTCCACCGGAGACGGCATGATCAGTGCGCTGCAAGTGTTGGAGTCATGCCTCAGGTCTCAAAAAACACCGGCGCAGTTGCTCCATGGCATCGACCTTTTTCCACAGGTGCTCTTGAATGTGAAGTTGACTCACAAAGCGCCGTGGACACCCAGCGCACAACTTCTTCAGGCCCAAGAAGATGCAACCCAGCGCCTTGGCAACTTGGGTCGTGTGCTCATTCGGGCAAGCGGCACCGAGCCCTTGGTGCGGGTCATGGTCGAGGCGTCCCAGAGGAGTGTCGCTCAAGACACTGCCCAGTATCTAAGCCAGTGGGTCTGACAATGCACGGCTTGGGATGGAATATGGCGGGTAACACCAACGCGGGCCTTCATTTCTAAACACACTTGAATGCGCTTGTCTTTGGTATTCTTGACCTGGGTCAAGCTTTTAGTGAGATGGGTCACCGAAGCGTCATCGAAGCTTCATGGCTTTGAAATATGTGGTGCTGATAATTTACTTTTGCAGTCATTGCGAAAGGAATCTGCCAGCCCATGAATATGCTTTCAAATCCACCGCTGAGTTTGAAAAAATCAAAGTCTTTGGTTGGCAGTGCGGTCTTTGGTCACAAAGACAAGACCAGTTTGAAGGACAAGCTCTTTGCGTTGTGGTTTGACCGTTTGGTCTACACCCAAATTTGGGAAGACCCTCAAATTGACATCCAAGCGCTCGAGATCAAAAGCACCGACCACATGCTCACCATCGCCAGCGGGGGATGCAATGCCTTGAGTTATCTGATGGAGCATCCGGCCAAAATTTCTGTGGTGGATTTGAACCATGCGCACATTGCTTTGCTTCAATTGAAACGCGCGGCCATCAAGTCTTTGGACTCGCACGATGATTTTTATCGGTTTTTTGGTGTTGCCAAGTCCAGCAGCAATGTGCGCATTTATCACAACATCATCCGCTCACAGCTCGACGAAACCAGTCGCGACTATTGGGAGCATGCCACCTTTGGGTTCAAACGCATTCAAATGTTTGCCAAAGGGTTTTACAAGTTTGGCCTCCTGGGACAAATCATTGGAGTGATCCATTTGGCCGCCAAGCTCCACCGTGTCAAGCTCTCAGACTTGTTGTTGCAAAAAACAGTAGAAGACCAAGCCCAGTGGTTCGATCAGCATGTGGCGAAAATATTTGACAATCGATTGGTCACCAAGATATGCAGCAGCCCCTATGCCCTCTACAACTTGGGCATACCACCGAGCCAACACATGGTGCTGTGTGACAATATTCCTCAAAACATGTCGGAAATTTTAAAACAGCGTGCACGCCACTTGGCCACTGTGGCGCCTGTGGCTGATAATTATTTTGCTTGGCAGGCTTTTGCCAGAAAATACGATGATGGCGCTCGCGGGCCTTTGCCCGCCTATTTGAAGCGAGAAAATTATGGGATATTGCGCGCCTCTATTGAGAAGTTGGATATTGAGCAAAACAATATCCGCGACAAATTGAACCAGATGGGCGCGCAGTCGGTGGACATTGTCAACTTGCTCGATGCCCAAGACTGGATGTCGCCATCCGAGGTCACGGCACTTTGGCAAGCGATCACGAAAGCGTCCAAACCTGGGGCGCGCGTGATCTTCAGAACTGCGGGGACTCTTTCTCCCGTGGAGGCCAGTTTGACTCCAGAGTTGGGACAGCGTTGGCGTCGAGACGATGCGCTGAGCGACTCTTTGGGCCCCCAGGACCGTTCAGGAGTCTATGGCGCCTTTCATCTGTATCGCTTGCAAGCGTAGCTCAACAGCGCTTCATCGTGCGCCCTCGTGAATTGAGCGACTGGATGGAAAATGCGGGTGCGACTTTGTCCTGGTGTGACTTGGGCGAGCCCTTGGCGGTGACGGTTTCTGAGGGCAGGGGGATCGAAGAACAATGTTTCATCACCTCGCCCAAAATCGCATGGTTTGATTATGCGGCTCATGAAATTGAGCGCCACCGACTGTTGTCTTGGGCGCTGCACGCATTGGGCCGCTGGGCCAATTCATTGGGAATGGGTCACCAATGCGTGATTGCCAACTTCCCGATTTCTACCAATATTTGGACGCCCGAGCAGTTAAAACGCATCCCTGAGCTTTGTGCGCGTGTGATCAAGGCGCAGCCCCACCGTTTTATATTTGTCAGGAATGTGCAAGTTCAACACCACGCCGACTTATTGAAGCAGCTCAAGGGTTTTGGTTTTTATGCCTTGCCCGCCAGGGTGGTGTATGAGTTTGATTTGCGCCAAGGCGCAAATAAGAAATCGTCCCAATTGATGCGAGACATGAAGGGGCGAGAAAAACTAGACCTCCAATGTGAAATATTGTCCAAGCTCACATCTGAAGAGTCGCAGCACTTGCAAATGCTCTACGAGCGTATTTATATTCTCAAGCACGGCCCCTTTAACGCCAAGTACACACCGTGTTTTTTTGCAGATATGGTCAATGAGGCTAGGATGACATGTTTGGTGATGAAAAATGCGCAGGGTCGCATACAGGCCTTTGCACTGTTGCACCAGGTGGGCGACACGCTCACGGTGCCAGCCTTGGGCTACGATTTAGGCCCCGTCGATTTGGGTTTATACCGCGCGCTGTTTGTGGAAATCTTCCGATTGACTTTGCGGCGGGGTTTGCTGCTCAATTACAGCTCTGGTGCAGGCGAATTTAAACGAAAAAGAGGCGGACAGCCTCACTTGGAATACACCTTGGTCAAGCCGCCCCAGAGTTACTTCCATTGGAAAGCCAGGCTTTTGGGGTGCTTGGAGTTGTGGGGTTCACGCTTAAGTCACCTTGATTTAATCGCGTGGGGGGCTTGATTTCAATTTAAATGAGTTTTGTGTAGGTTGAGGGGTTTTAGGTGTGAATATTCACACAATTGTCACCAAATCTGCATAAAGTCCATCCTAAATCATTGATCAGAAGGTGTGGAAATTTTCAAAAATCTATTGGCTACTTTGGCCACCAAACTTAGTATTGGCGTTTTTTACGTTCTGATGCCCGTCCTTCCCCTATTGATCAGTTTGGCGTTTTTAAAACCTCGCTTTGCTTTGCAATATTGGCAAACGCTCAAAAAGCTCAGAATCTACATCCAAGCCTTGCGTGAAGGCCCCATTGCGCACTATTTCAAGGATGTGGTCTCTATCGAGGCGGTGATCCCCCCCACCATCGAGGGCTCTTGCATCAAGTGCGGCAACTGTTGCTTGGACAAGCGCTGTGTGTTTCTGGAGCAAACCAGTGAAGAAGAATTCCAGTGCGGTATTTATCACTCGCCCTTTAGGCGTTTTTCCAATTGCAACTCGTTTCCACTCGATGCTCGTGACATTGAGCGCTATGCCTGCCCCAGTTATACGGTCGTAGAGACGCAGTCGCCCGCTTGGACTCCCGCTCCACAGCCCTACCCGGTTCAATGGATACGGTCCAATCCATGATGTTCAAAATCAATCCGGGGAACGTTCAGTGCGCCCGGGTTAAAGGGTATGGTTGTCCACAGAATTCGAAAGTCTTTTGTCAAAACCAAGACGCTTCGAATGTTTCATGTCCAACCCAAGAAACGGGGCGTGACATCAAACTTTCACACAGCGCTCAGATAATTTTTTAAGCCAATCTACAAAAAACATTGCATGTCCCCCATCCCTGATACCCACGGTTTAGAACTCAGTCCTCATTTTCCCCCGCATCAGTCGTCCAACCAACGCGCCAGTCTTGACGAATCCATCTTCACCGGCAGTTCTGCTGCAATGAATTTTGCGCAGACACTGAGGGGTCAAAGCAATAACCTAACAACGCAATTCTCCTTGCTCTGGGTCAGGCAAGAAGAACAATTGCATGAGATTCAAATCTTTCGCGCCCAAGTTGCTCACCACCGAAACGCTACCAAGTCGACCTTCACTGGCATCACAAGCCCAGTTGAAGACTTTCATCCCCAAAGCTTGGTGCAAGATATTTTTGACGGGTATTGTGAACATATCATGGTCAAGGATGGTTTGACTGGAGCGGTCGTCGCCGCATGTCGCTTATTGACCCCTGCCCAGGCCAAGAGGGTGGGTGGACTTGAGTTGGAACATGATTTTGATTTGACTCGGATACGAGCATGGCGAAGCAAAGTGCTGGAGCTCGGCCGGGTCTGCATTCATCCGAGCTTGAAAGCTTCTGCGCAAAGACGCCTCTTGCGTTTATTGCAAGAACAGGTCCTGGGCTTTGTTCAAAGCAATCAACTGTTGATGGTGGTTTGCATGGCCCAAGAGGTCCTTGCTGAGGATTCTGCCACGATGCCCGAGGTTGGGCTGGCATTGAAGAGGCCCTACATTGATGACACGCGCGAACTGTGGCAGCATATTCGGGAGCGGTATTTGTGTCCATTTGAATTTCATTTGCGAGCGCGCAACCCATTGAATGCGCTCAAAGACGATGGGGTGACTTATCGCGAACAAATTCCAGGTGGGAAGACCAATGACGCAAATTTAAACGGTCTTGATGTGTCCCCCTCAGAACCCCTGCGAACTTATCTTCAATTGGGTGCCAAAGTGATGGGTCAACCCTGTTGGAGTCGTGAGCACGGTGCCATTCATTGGGCCTTGATGATGCGCACCCAAGACTTGCTCGCCTGCTCTTCATCTCTATTGAGAAATTGATGCATTACCGTGCCATCTTTATTTCCGATGTTCACTTGGGAACCCAAGGTTGTCAGGCCGAGTCATTGCTCGACTTTCTACGAGAAAATGATTGTGAGCACATGTACTTGATTGGTGACATTGTTGACGGTTGGCAATTGAGGCGAAAGTGGTTTTGGCCACAAGCCCACAATGATGTGATTCAAAAGCTTCTTCGCATGGCCAGGAAAGGCTGTCACGTGGTTTATGTGCCCGGTAATCACGACGAGTTTGCCCGCAACTTTGTACAGCATCATTTTGGCGGTGTGGAGGTGCTCAAGGAGACCACCCACACGACAGCCAATGGAAAAGTGCTCTGGCTCATTCACGGCGACTTCTTTGATGCGGTGGTGAAATACGCCAAGTGGCTGGCTTATGTGGGCGACTACTTGTACGAACTCACTTTGAAGCTCAACCGTTATTACAATATTTTGCGAGCTAAATTGGGCTTGCCCTATTGGTCCCTTTCTGCCTTTTTAAAACACAAGGTCAAGCAAGCTGTGGGATTCATCAATGAGTTCGAAGTGGCGGTGGCCAAGGAGGCTAAACGACGCGGTTATCAAGGCGTGGTGTGTGGTCACATCCATCATGCCGAGATCAGGGACATTGATGGCGTTTTATACTGCAATGATGGCGACTGGGTCGAGAGTCGAACCGCCTTGGTCGAGCATATGGATGGTCAGTTGGAGATTATTTATTGGGACCAATTGGTCGAGCACGTGAAGGCCTTGACCCCAGTTATATCCTAAAATACAAATTTCTTTGTTGTGATCTCGTCTAAGCAAGCAGACACTTGCAATCTTCGCGCCTGTAGAGTTTTGATTGAATTGAGTTGATGGTGAAGTGCAAAACATTCGAAACACCGCCCNATGCCTTGAAACTTGACCCACTTTGCTGAACTGGACAACCCATGAAAATTCTCATCGTCACCGACGCCTGGGAGCCCCAAGTCAATGGGGTGGTGCGCACCCTCACCATGACCGCCCAGGAGTTGCGAAGCATGGGCCATGAGGTGGAGCTCATCACGCCCAAGCTCTTCAAGTCCTTCCCCTGCCCAACCTATCCGGAGATTTCGTTGGCATTGGCTGGCCAGTCTGCTGTCAAGAGAATCATAGATCGGTTTGCCCCAGACTGCTTGCACATTGCCACAGAAGGCCCATTGGGCTGGGCGGCGAGGAATGTGGCCATGAAGCGTGGCTGGCCCTTTACCACCTCTTATCACAGTCGGTTTCCTGAATACGTGAACATGCGATTTAAGTTGCCCGTATCTTGGAGTTACGCTTTGCTGCGTCGATTTCACAATGCGGCTCAAGCCAATTTGGCGCCCACCCCAGCCATCGTCAGTGATCTCAAGGCCAGAGGATTTCGCTCCCCTCAAGTTTGGAGTCGGGGCGTGGATTTTGATCGATTTAGCCCACAAGGGGAGACCATGGCCAGAGGAGACGGGCCCATCTTTTTGCACGTGGGTCGATTGGCCGTAGAAAAACAAGTCGATGAATTCTTAAAACTTGATTTGCCAGGAGAAAAGTGGGTTGCTGGGGATGGTCCTGAGGGGGAACGTTTGCGCCAAGCCTACCCCAAGGTGCGCTGGTTTGGAATGCAAAATGCTCAACAACTGGCCAGCCTTTACCGCGCCGCCGATGTTTTTGTTTTCACCAGTGTGACCGACACCTTTGGATTGGTGATGTTAGAAGCCATGGCCTGCGGCACGCCAGTCGCAGCACTGCCTGTGCCTGGCCCAATTGATGTGGTCAAGCAGGGCATTTCTGGTGTGCTCAATGCCGACTTGAGGGCTGCTTGTTTGGCCGCCTTGCTGATCCCTCGCGATGGGGTCTTGGCGCATGCTCAGACCTTCAGTTGGGCCGCTGCATCGGCCCAGTTTTTTGGGGCCTTGCGCCAACTGCCAAAGGCCTGATGCCTGAGGCCTTGGGTATTTTAATGCGCGGTGTTAAGGGTGTCTTGAGGGCTTTGATTTGTCCAAGGCACATCTGAGCTCCTGCGTCCAATGCCCTCATAGACAAAGCCCGTCTCTTGCATGACCGAAGGCTCGTATAAATTGCGGCCATCAAAAATAATCGCTTTCTTGAGAGAGGCTTTGATGGTGGCAAAGTTGGGGCTCTTGTACTCTTTCCATTCGGTGAGCACGATCAAGGCATCGGCCCCTATGAGGTTGTCCATGGCGTGGATTGAAAAGCTCAAACGGCTCAAATACTCGGGGTGCTCGGCCAAGTCTTCTTTGAATGCATGTTCAGCCGCTTGCATGGCCACGGGATCATGGGCCACGATACGGGCTCCGCGACTCAATAGTTCCTTGATCAAGACCCGTGAGGGCGCTTCGCGCATGTCGTCGGTGTTGGGTTTGAAAGCCAAGCCCCATACGGCAAAAGTGAGTCCACTCAAGTCGTTGTCAAAGTAGGCGGTGATTTTTTCAGCGATGATGTGTTTTTGACGTTGATTGACCGACTCTACAGCTGACAAAATCCGAAGGGGAAGTCCATGTGAATTGGCCGTGTACTGAAGCGCTTGCACGTCTTTGGGGAAACACGATCCACCGTAACCTGTACCAGAGTACAAAAAGCTGTAACCAATGCGGGGGTCTGAACCGATGCCTTGGCGCACGTAATCAATGTCTGCACCCACACGTTCAGCCAAATTGGCCATCTCATTCATGAAGGAGATGCGAGTGGCCAGCATGGCGTTGGCAGCGTACTTGGTGAACTCGGCCGAACGCACGTTCATGACCAAAGTTCTCTCATGGTTTCTATTGAAGGGCGCATAGAGTTTACGCATCATCTCTTTGGCACGCGAGCCCGACGCGTTGTCTTCAATGCCCAAGACAATGCGGTCTGGGCGCATAAAGTCTTCGACTGCTGAGCCTTCTTTTAAAAACTCAGGGTTGGAGATCACGGAAAAAGCTGGGCGCTGAGTATTGGGCGCTTTCCCAAAACGCAGATCCAGTTCGTGCTCAATGGTTGCTTTGACGGTGTCGGCCATGCCAATCGGGACTGTTGACTTGTTGACCACCACTTTGTAGTCATTCATCAATTGGCCAATGCTCTTGGCCGCAGCAATGACTTGGCGGGTATCGGCCGAGCCGTCTTCGTTGGAGGGAGTTCCGACCGCGATGAAAATGATGTCACCTGTCTCTACACTGCGTTTTAAATCTGCGCTGAAGGTGAGGCGTCCCGTTTCCACGTTTTTAAGGATCAGCGCATCTAGTCCAGGTTCATAGATGGGGATGTCCCCCGCAATGATGCGCGAGACTTTGGCTTGATCGATGTCAAAGCCGTGGACATCATTGCCCAAATCTGCCAGGCATGTGCCCGTAACCAAGCCGACATATCCTGTTCCCATGACGGTAATGCGCATTGAAAGACTCCCTCATTGTGTAAATTTAGCACCAAAACCCAAATGGTAGTGGTCAGTCAGGAAATTGTGATCAGTATAAGTGAAGATATGATGACAAATTGACGTCAATTCATTGACAAAACTCTGGGGCGTATCCATCGCCACACCTTCTGAACCAGGCCAAGTGTGGCCTTGTGGGTGATAACAAATCATTTCGTTTGGTCAATTGAATTTATGTCTTTATCGGTCTTGGTTCTTTGGCAATTTCATCAGTCCTTGGCCCATGCGCACACGGTCTCCCACAGCCCAGGCATTGAGCATTTCAAAGCCTGGTGGGGCAAAAATCAGTATGGTTGAACCGTGTTGGAACCAGCCCATTTCTTGGCCCTTTTCAAATTTGAGTTGACAGTCTGTTTCGACAGGTCCTTGGTAGTTCAAGCTCAGAATAGGGTGGAGGCCATGCACTTTGATACTGGCCACGAGCACTGCGGCCACGGGTATGAGGGCCACGGTGTGGCGGCCGTTGTCGATATCGAATTGAAGGAGTGCCCGCTCATTTTTGCAAAACAGTTTTTCCACGCGCTTTAAAGCGATGGGGTTGACGTTCCAGGTGTCACCAGAGAAATAGCGCATCTTTTTGACTTCTCCGGCATAAGGCGCGTGGAAACGGTGGTACATGGCCGACGTGATGCGGATGGTGACATAGGTGCCATTTTGCCAATGGTGGTTGAGATCCTCTTCTCCTAGCAAATCCCTTAAAGTATAGGGAAATCCTTTGGCTTGGAAAAGTTGACCGTCTACAATTTTTCCAAATTCACCAACGATGCCATCACATGGACTTGTCAATACCTCAGGGCTGAGGTTGATGGGTCGGGTTCCGGGTTTCAATTGGCGGATAAAACACTCGTGTACGCTCTTAAAGTCGCTATTTTGAGTGTCCTCAAGTTCAAGATCCGTAAAAATTTTCCAAATCCCAATGGCCATGCGGGTAAAAAGAGGGTTTTTGATTTGACTCAAGCGTCCCATCAGATGTGTGAGTGCAATTCGTGGAATGCGATTGGTCAACAAAAAGTTCAAATCTTCAGCATTGAATATTTTTTGATTCCAAGAGCCGTTTTTCATCATTTCTTCATCCAAACGTAATAAAACTGTTCTTTTCAATAAAAGGAATGTACATGATCTCAGATTTTCCACTCAGTTTGAGTGAATCCGTCATTGGTCTGGCCGTGGTGACTTGGGGTTTTCTCAAGGCCAAGGAGAGGCTGGAATTGTCTTTTGCCAAAAACCCTTCCTTGGGTGGGCATGTGCGTTGGTCCAAGCGTTTTGCCAGTCAAATCCCTTCCTACTCCTATGATGAGGACCAGTGGTTTGCTTGTGACGATGCCCCACAAAAGATTCAAAATACTCGTCGTGAAGCTTTGAGCTCTTTGGGGCGTGATTTGGTGGGGCAAAGCCCCATTACCTTGGCTCAAACAGAAAAAGCCAAACCGATGATTTCGGACCTGCAGTTCACCAGTAACTACCGAGTTCCCTTTCAGTTCAAGTCGGTGATTTTGAAACACATTCAAATGGGCGCCTTTTGGCGCGAGAGCGAAGGGGTGTGGCTTACCGATTTGGATGGCAACCGTTTCATGGATGTCACAGGATCCTATGGTGTGAATCTTTTTGGACTCGATTTTTACAAGTCCAATATTGCCGAAGGCAGTGAACTCGCAAGTGATCTGGGCCCCAGTCTTGGGTCTTTTCACCCTTGCGTTTTGGACAATGTTGAGAGACTCTGTCGCCTTTCTGGCAAAGAAGAGGTGTCTTTTCACATGTCGGGAACTGAAGCCGTGATGCAAGCGGTGAGATTGGCAAGATACCACACAGCGCGCAAAAAGATTGTTCGCTTCACCGGTGCGTATCACGGTTGGTGGGATGATGTGCAACCTGGTCCTGGCAACCCTATGCCTCCGGCCAAACACACCTTGACACTCAGAGAAATGCATGAGTCCACACTCAAAGTGCTTAGAAACCGCTCGGACATCGCCTGCGTGCTCATCAACCCTTTGCAGGCACTTCATCCCAACCAAGCCGCACCGACTGATTCCACCATGGTGGACGGTTCGCGTCGTGTTCATTACGACCGTGCTGCCTATACGGCTTGGCTGCGCGCATTGCGACAAGTTTGTACAAAAAAAGGTATTGTGCTCATCTTTGATGAGGTTTTTATGGGCTTTCGCCTGGCCAAAGGAGGCGCTCAGGAATACTTTGGCATCCAAGCGGATATGGTGACTTACGGCAAGACCCTTGGGGGTGGTTTGCCGGTTGGCGTGATTTGTGGCAAAGCCGAATTGATGCGACGCTTTAACCCCAAGCGTCCTGCAGACATTTGTTTTGCCAGAGGAACCTTCAATGCACACCCCTACGTGATGGGTGCTATGAATGTTTTTTTGAAGCGTTTGGACAAGCCCGATGTATTGAGCCTTTACGCCAATTTGGACGAGCGTTGGAACGGGCGGGCAGAAAAACTCAACGCGAGCCTCAAAGCGCACAACTTGCCCATTCAAGTCGCCAACATGTCGACCGTGTGGACCATTCTTTATGACTCGCCCACCCGATTCAATTGGTTGCTTCAGTACTATATGCGAAGAGAGGGCATTGCATTGAGTTGGGTCGGGTCTGGCAGGTTGATCTTCAGCTTGAACTATGGTGAGCATGAGTTTGACGAGTTTTCACGTCGTTTGATTTTGGCCGCTCAAAAAATGGTGGCGGATGGTTGGTTTTGGAAAGCCGAGGCCCAAACCAATAAGAGTATTCGTCGAGGCATTCTCAAAGAGTTGTTGCGTGCTCGATTTGCGAGTTGATAAAAAATAAGCGATGAGACTCTAGGGTCTCACCGCTCTGGGTGTTTTGAGATTAAATGTGGATCAACAAGCTTGATTAATCTGGTTTAGGCGTCGTCAATAGACACGCTCATCACCCACATCGAAAATTAACTGCAATATTTAAGAAGCATCCACGCCATTGGCCTGAACATGCTCCATGGGGTCGATCAACTCGCCCTTGAGCAAATAAACGGGTGATTTCGCATAAAGCACCAAATCATGAAATGGGTCAGTGATGATTTTGAATGCCCAAGAAAACGCTACAACGAAATTGTCTTGAATAATCAGTTGGGCAACTCTAAAGAGCAGTCCTGCTACACCCAAAGCAAGCCAGTAAAACCCAACCATGCGAACAAAACTACCTTGGTCCTCTTCAGGGATGGCCCAGCTAAAAATAGTGGGCTCCAAGTAGATAGCCAAAGGAACAGCTGCCCAGATGGACATCAAAACGATCTTGCGCTTGATGTTGTAGCCCACTTTGATGAACTCTTTGTGCTCGTTCGTGGCTTGGTTGACCACGTCGTAATCTTTCGGTTCAAAAAAGAAGTGACCCGCTTGGCGAGTCACCATAGAGACAAGCCAACCAATGAGCCCAGAGATGACTGGATCGATGAAGAGATAAACATACGCCACCAAGAAAGACATTGCACTGATGAAATGCAATGACTGGTTGATCCGGCTGTGGTGGTAGTAGCGGTGATCGTCCCAGCGTTGAATTCTCAGGGTTTCGAAAAAGTGATTCATCTCTGTCCTTTGTCCGGTGAAGAGGAGGGTTGAAATTGAGCTCTGGCGTTTAATTTGAAGATCAGATTCATGCCTCGAGCTCATCGGGAAAATTATGTTATGAATGTGCTCTGATTTGATGAAACTTTGATGACAAATGATGTTTGGTGGTTATAAGCAAGGTTTTTTGTTAAAAATACACCCTTTAAGTGACTAGAAATAATACCAACGCCCCCGTTTTGAACCTCTATTCTGAAAAAAAGGATTGGGTTTGGCTTCAAAAAAAGCCTCATTGATCGATTCCAAACATTGTTATATTTTTAGCTGGGAAAAATGATTTTTTGCTTCAAAGCAGAAGTTTTAAATTTGAGATCTTTGGTGGATGCATGCTAGTCTGGCCTCAAAAGAGGCTGATAAAACAATTGCTTTTAAAAAATTTTAAAAAGCCATGGCCCTAATTGAGTGGGTAGGTTGGCAGCAATTCTAGACATGCTTGTGGTTTTAATGCGTCTTTCGTTGAATATTTAATTGACTGCTGTATTTGTCGAATGTCCGTTAGAAATTTAGGGGTGGGGCGCGTCTTGCGCAGCGTCCTCTATCAAATTGCATGGAATAAATGTTGTAGAAATCATTGCGCGCACAATTTTGGTGCGTACAAAAGCTTGATGTGTCGTCGTTTTGTCATATGGATTTAATAGACTTTCGAGATGCGAAGATTCCCAACCCAAGCGCGCAAACGCACACGCATCGAAATCATTCCCATGATTGATGTGATGATGTTTTTGCTTGTCTTTTTTGTACTGATCAGTATCAATGTGATTCCTGCCTTGGGCTTGAAAATGCGATTGCCTCAGTCGTCCCAGGCCCGTGAAGATCATCCCCCCAAGCGTGTCATTTTAAGTATTGCTGAAAACGGTGAATTTCAATTGGACGCTAAGACTTACCCCAATTTAGACTCCATGAGGCCTGAACTTTTAAGACTTAAAACTCAGGCGGGTGAGAGCCTAGATGATGTCAAAAAGAATTTGGTAATCATCATCAATGGGGATGAACAGTCCAGGTTGCAGCAGTTGGTCGACGTGATGGATTTATTGAAATCCAATGGGATTGACTCCATGACCATTGCCTCAAAAAAGAAATGATGCCATGAACGCCGTCATTAATTGGACTTACGAAAAGCGTGACCCGATTTCATATACGGGCGCATTGTTTATGTGCGCATTCGTGTTGCTTCTTATCAATTTTGCACCAAGTCCTTCGTTGGTACCCGATGAGAATGAAATGTCGGCATATTTGGATACTCCAGCACCACCACCACCTAAAGTGGATCCCGTTCAAAAGGTTCAACCCCAACCCATCATTAAGCAAGAACCGCTCAAATTACCCACGTCCAAGACTCCTAGTCCAGTTGATATTCCAGAGTCACCCAAAACTCAGGAAGTCAAGGCCCAACCTCCACTTCAGCAGCCCATTGTTCAGGCTCCTTCACCCACACCTATTCCTGTCCAAGCGCCGCCCATCGTTGCACCTGCACCCAAGCCGCAAACGGTCTCTCTTGATGCAAGCTATGTCAGTGAATTGAAAGCATATCTGGAAAAGATCAAAAAATATCCTTCATCCAGAGAGGCAAGGCTAGCCCGTCCTCAAGGCACAGTCACACTTTCGTTGCTGATATCGCGTTCTGGGCAACTGATGGAAATCCATGTCTTGAAGACTTCTCATTCCAATATTTTGGATTCAGAAGCTATCAAGAGTATCAAAGTAGCCACCTTGCCAGCGTTTCCCAAAGAGGCGTTTATGGGTGAGGATTCTCACGAATTTTTAGTAAATATGAATTACACCCTAGTCGACCAATGACCATGTTGATGCTATTTTCCCTTTTATTTTAATTGTTAATTACCAGGAGTTTTTATGAAAAAATCGAATCAAGTGTTTCAACTCTCCGTATTGAGCTTGGCGCTCATTGGAGCGGGTTGCATCTCTCAATCTTGGGCACAGTCTGCACCGACCAATGTTGGGACTGTCAAAATTTCTGGTGAAGGCGACCAAGTTGGTAACGGCCTTATGATCGATGAAGATGGTGTAAAAAACAAAAGCACTGTGACAAAAACTGCAATTGACAAAGAGCGTCCAACCGCTAATCCATTTCAGTTGTTGAACTTAGAGCCTGGTGTAAACGCCTACAGTTACGATTCAACAGGTATTTTTGGCGGCAATATGCGCGTTCGTGGATTCAATAGCGATGAAATGGGTTACACCATCAATGGCGCACCTGTGAATGATTCTGGTAACTTCGCTATTTACCCTCAAGAATATGCTGACGTTGAAAATTTATGTGAAATTTCTATCACACAAGGATCTGTTGATACTGAATCCCCTCACGTTGGTGCATCGGGTGGTAACGTTGGTATGGTCAGTTGTTCGCCCAAGGATAAATTTGGAGGGAAAATTTCCGAGAGTTTGGGTGATTTATCATTCAAAAGAACATATTTGCGTTTGGATACTGGGTTGATTGGTAAAGAGCATCCATTCAAAGCTTATGCCTCTTATTCGAATGCTACGGTCAATAAATTCAAGGGCTTTGGCCAGGGTAACAAGTCGCACGTTGATACTGGGTTTGAGTGGAAACTCACCGACGACACGTCTTTGACCACCAATTTGCTCTACAACTATCAACTCAACAACAACTATTTAACGCTGACCAAAGCCGAATTTGCACAAAATCCCAATTTGGATTACTCGGGCGTTATTCCTCAGCATTTGGCTGCTGGAGCCGAGAACACGACCGCTAATTTTGGAACCAGCAGTGCAACTGCCACAGGAGTGAGGGCTACCAACGTTTATTATGGTTATTCCTTGAATCCCTTTGTGAACTATCTGTTTACATCACGGTTGCAAACTCGAATTGATGATAAATTGACTTTAAGTGCTGAACCCTATTATTGGTATGGTTATGGTACAGGTGGCAACGAACAGACCACTTTGGCAGAAGGTACTTCAGGCATCCATGGTGGAATTGCTGATATCAATGGCAATGGTAAACTTACTGATACAGTGGGTGTTTACCGAGGCAGCGTGACAGAAACCAAGCGTCCAGGAATTACATTCAAGGCCAATTACACACTTGAAAACCAAAAGATTTTGGCCGGATTGTGGATCGAACAAGCCAACCATCGTCAAACCCAGCCAGCCACGACATTGGACAACAATGGCGGTATTGGCGACTTGTGGTTGGCTACAAATTTAATTAAATACAACGATGGAAGTTTATATCAAGGACGAAACTATTTGACGCAAAACACTGCATATTCAGCATTTGCGACAGATACTATTTCTATTGGAAAGCTTGACATCGTCCCGGGTCTGCGGATCAATTCTTTGAAACGCGACTTTACCAACTATGCTTCAAGCGGTTCAGGAATGGGTGCAAATTATGCTATCTCTACAACTTATACCAAACCTTTGGCTTCTTTGGGTGCAAAGTACAAAGTTAATGACGATCTGCAAATTTATGGTAACGTGTCTCAAAACCAAAAAGACCCCGCCAATTTCGTCCTGTCTGGTTTGGTGAGTGGCGGCACTTTCGTCAACGGCGTGCTTACTGGCTACAAATTGATCAGTCCTACAGTTCAACCAGAGACATCCACATCTTATGAAGCGGGCATGCGATTCAATACTGATTCAGTAAAGGGCTCGATTGCTTTGTTTGATGTTGAATTTAAGAATCGGATTGCACAGGGCTACAACCCAGACACCACCACATATACCGACTACAATGTGGGCGATTCAAGAGTCAAAGGTCTTGAAATGCAATTGGGCAGCAAGCCTGTCAATGGGTGGAGTGTGTTTGGTTCAGCCACTTATACTCAGAGCACGATTTTGAATAACTTCCCTGCAACTGTATCGACTACGTTGCCAACGGCTGGCTCGATGTTCCCTGATACTCCATTGTGGATGTATGGTGCCTCGATGCAGTATAGCAGTGGTCCGTTCATGGCTGCTTTGAGTGGTAAATACACCGGCAAGCGTTACACTACATTGGTCAATGATGAGTACTTGGATGCATTCACAGTGTTTGATTTTAATGCAGGCTATCGCTTTGATTCTGGTGCGTTTTTCAAACAACCTACAGTGCGCTTGAACATGTCCAATATCTTTAATACCAAGTATTTGTTGGCCAACTCAGGTAGTGGATCAAGCATCACTACCACGATCAATACCAGTGCACCAGGCGGTGGAATTCCAACTTACTATGTAAGTGCCCCCCGTTTCGTCAGTATGACCTTTAGCTCTGACTTTTAAATAAACCATGACTGAGTTTTTGCACCAAGCATCTTTTGGATTGATGATTTTGTCGGCNATCATCGCNACNGTGGTGAGTATCGAGAGAATTATTTTTTCGGGTATGAATTTGCGTCGTGCAAAACTCATCATGACAAGTTTTGATTCTACCCAGGCCCACATCAGTTCCCTATTGGGCTCTGATGTGGTGTCTGAGATGGTTGAAAAACTTTTGCAGGATAAAGATAAAAATTATATTCCGTCGGTACTCCAAGATAGAGCTGATGCAGCTTTTATTCATGCAAAGGATGAATTGAGTGCACGTTTATGGATTTTGGATACCATTGTCACTGCAGCACCTTTGATGGGATTGTTGGGGACAATATTTGGGATTGTGGATACTTTTCTGGCGCTCTCCAAGTCTGGCATGTCAGATCCTGCGGGTGTTAGTGCTGGGATTGGTACTGCTTTATATGCCACTGCTCTTGGAATTTCAATCGCCTTGGTGGGCCTCGTTGCATTTAATTTCTTAAGTGATCGAAATGAACGTATTGGTGAGCACTTGAAAATGTTAATTTTAAGACTTTAGGCTTTCACCCATTATTCAAACCTGCAGCCAAGAACTCGACATTCTTGGCTTTTTTTATTTGTTGTGAAAAAATCTATGAAACAGTAATTTCATTATTACGAGCTTGTTCAATCTTGACTTTTGCCTCGATCGCCAGTTTTTTTCGATCTTCATTTTCTAGGCATGGCGATAAGAAAATAAGTTTTGCAACTATAGGAGGTGATCTCATGATCTTGTCGATGGACTCGAGCAGTGTCATATCTCCAATGAATGCAGTACTTGTTGATGGATCACCTGAATGAAGTTCTTCATAGGTAATGGCCAGTGGTATGCACTCTTTATCTGAATTCAAAACCGACTGTAATAAATTGCTTTTAAAAGGAAGAATTGATTTACCATCTGTTGACGTGCCTTCAGGAAATATGCATATGTACTCACCTTTGTTGAGGCACTCGGTGATTTTTGCATTGATATGTTTGATTGCACTTTTACTATTTCTATCGATAAACAAGGTGTTGATTCTTTTTGCAAACCAGCCAAACAATGGCCATGAGGCAACTTCAGATTTTGCGACGAACCGGTTGTACTGATGGCTATTGATGAGGAAAATATCAATCCAGGAAATGTGATTGGATATTAACAATCCTCCAGATTGAGGAATCAAACTGACATTTAAATATTCGGGGTATATTTGGAATATGGTCAATAGCTCCTTGCTCCATTTTGATACGCGAATGCGTTGATTCTTAACGCTTAAAAAAGGAAACACAAAGGCTAAAAGTACAACCGCACGAAGTAAATGTTGTGCTAATTGAAAGTATTTAAAGAGAATCATTCAAGTAATTATTTAATGATGTCATTAATGAGTCCTCTCATTGGTTACAAGGGTAAGCAATTTGCACCAGACTCAATATAGTCAACCTCCTGCGGGAATTTTGATCTAAGACGGAATAATTTAAGTATTGTTCTACAGTCTTTCGTGTAAAAAATGTATCTTTGGTCAATGAACAATTGTGATTTTCAAAAAGGGATAACCCTCGTCAACTTGTTCGCATTCGATTTGCAGTGGTGTGATGAGATCAAAAAAAGATTTACCACTCAAGACTGCTTGCGCTTGCAGTGTGATATTCCTAGTCAATTTACCATTTATTTCATTTTCGTGCATGAGCGCTGTTTTTGAAGTTGCGTCAAGCCAATGAAAAGCTTCGAATGTTTTATTGCGTTTGATTTCATTTAAAGTTGCCGCCATGCAAGCGACAATCTCAGGGCGTTCACCTTGAATGATTAAATTTTTAAAATCTTTTGCTGTTTGATGAGTGATTGGAGCACCCTTTGCAAAAATTAAATTGCAAGTCAATAGAAGGCCAATAATTAAAAAATTTAAAAAAAATCGATTAAGTGATGTCATGATTTTTTATCAAGGCTTTTGAATTAGTTGACCCTTTGTGTCGCGCAATTGAGCCCAACCTGATTTAATCCGATTTAAAACCGAAATATCATCGATCAAAATATAGTCTTGCTCCTTGGCCAAGGCAGATCCATTGTTATATATCCAGTTTAACAGTTTTAAGGTTTCAGTGGCATCTTTCGCGTCATTGTGCAGTTTGTGAAGAAGAACGTAGGAAACAGCCATAATCGGCCAACTTTCGGCGCCAGGCATATTGATAAGACTTTGATAAAATGAAGGTCGTGCCCAACGGACTTGGCTTGTTGCTTGTGTGAATGTGTGCAATGAAGGTGAGACGTATTGTCCATCGGTATTTTGTAAACTGGGTGTGGCCAACTGGTATTGTTTGGCGTACATGTATTCAATATAACCAATCGATCCAGGCAATAATTTGACCTCTTGAGCCATCCCGGCATTGCCTTTGACTGCCAATCCGATGGGCCACATTACTTGAGATCCGATACCAATACGAGCATCCCACTCAGGACTGACTTGGGATAAGTAATGTGTGAAAGTAAATGTGGTACCAGAACCTTCTTGACGGTGGATCACGGATATAGGTGTGGAGGGAAGTTCCAAGTTGGGGTTTAATGCTTTGATCTCTGGATCATTCCAGACAATTATCTGCCCCATCATGATACGAGCGAGCAATGGCCCAGTTATTTTCAACGCTTTGACGTTAACACCAGGCAAATTGATGACCGGGGTGATACCGCTTGCAACCAAGGGGAACTGAAACAAATCATCATTTGCCAGCTCGGATTGTGTGAGTGCAATGTCTGTGACGCCAAAATCAACTGAACGAGAAGTGATACGCCTGATACCTTCTGCAGAACCCAATGCTTCGTATTCGGCGGTAAGTGACTGCTGCTTTTGAAAAGCATAGAGCCAAGTGTGGATGATGGGCTGAGGGAAGGTGGCGCCTGCACCCATAATATCGGAATTGGCTTGGATACTTTGTAAGTTCAAACCTAAAAGAAAAAAAAGTATTAAATATCGTATGTCTTTAAGTGGAATATACCTCGTATTTTTTTTGAATTTAGAAATTGACATGAAAACGCACTCCAATAATATTTACCGGTCCGCGGTCTTTGTTGTATCCTGGATTTTTTACATTTTGAAAATTCAAAGCCATGTTAAAAGTTGAGTTGAATACGACGTTGTAAAAAGTTTCAGTAATTGATTCGCTGCCGTAATTTAAAGCGCCATCACCGATCAAAATGCCCATGCCTCCTGCCACAAAATAAGATTGAGCTTCATGGCTGATTTTGTTGTTCACGACAGCAAATCCAAAGCTGTCGTTGTGACGATTCCAAGAATTTCCTTTAATGAGAAAACCCGTGGCGATCGATTGATTTATCTCAGTAAAATCAAAGGCTTCCTTTGCGCCATCACTATTGCTGTATTTTAGAAAATACCCTATTGAATCAGTCAACTCTTGCTCGAAGTTCAAAGCCCAACCCGATTTTTTATTCATCTTTCTCACTAATGCAGTATCAGGTGGAGTCCCATTCTTGCTACCCAATGCCAATGCATCGGCGTATAAACCCATGTTGCCTTGGTTGACATACTTCAATAGCTTGAGCTTTCCTGGATGCAGGCCTAACGCGTGGTGTTCCTCAATTTCAGCAACCCATTCGTTTTGTCTAAAAGAGGTGTCAATTGTTTGTTGATTGGGTTGCGTCGACAGAGCAAAATATCCCGCCCTCAACGCCCACCAATCTTGGTTCCACTCCACGGTTGCCCCCTGAGTGAATCCCCAAGCATCTGCAGCATAGTCAAATGCTCCAGCGTCAAGAATTGACCAGTTGAGGAAGTCTGATCTAGGATCGTGAGCATAGGTGTTGGTATCAAAAATATCCACCACTGAAAATTTACCCAAGGTCAATGTCAAATTGTTACTTGTAATGTCTTTTTCGACTTGGTTGGGCTGTTCATCCACTTGGAAGACCTCTCCGCCAAGATCAATGGATTGACGGACAAATGCTCTAGGTAAACGATAGTATGGATTTTGCTGCCCAACTTTGTAGGCCTCACCACTTGTGTATCCTGCAACACCCAAAGTGTTGCTCAGACCAAAGCCTTGATCGATTTCTGGATTGATATAAAACTCAATACCACCCGACAATTTAACGCCCAAGTAAAAAGTGGAGTCAAATGTTTCCTTGCTTGATCTTGAGTTGTCCAAGCTGTTAGCGCCCGTGTATTTGCTAGCAAATCCGCCATAGGATTGATTAACGATAGTCACCTGTCCTTTTGCAGACCAAGTTTCTTCTCTGCTATCGATATTGGGTCCCTTTGAAATTGATGGTTCTCTTTCTGGATAAGCGCTGTATTTCGAATCATTGGCATCTGTATCAGAACCCACTCTTTGGGCCAGCACAGGCAATGTTATAAGGAATCCAACAATAATACAAAGTCGTGTAAAGAAAGCGAGCATTGAGCGAAGGTGTTGTTAAATTTAGCTTAATCGATTGCGAAACACACCAATTACTCTACAGATCAATTCTTATAAGTCTTATTTATATGTATTCACTTTAAAGGGTTATTGTGACGAATTGATGACGTGTCATTGATTTCTGCTTCATGTTCAAGCATTGAGTTAAAACCCATCGATGATGAATCGTCTTTATTCAATTGACTCCTTGGTAAAGACGGAAGATTTATTTATTCAATGTTGATGGACTTTTTTGACTTTTTATTTGTTAAGCATGGCGCGCGACTTTGTCAATAACTCTTCACTAAATTGACATGATTGCGTCATGAGAGTTGTTGAAACTCTTTAAATCGTAAACATTGGAGAAAAGATGAAAGAGTTGCTGGCAATATCGCACGATTTGTTACCTTCTTCAGCTGCTAGAGGGACAGTTCAACACGGAACAAGTGAGATTACACGACCGAATTTTTCGAACCTAGCTCCACGGGGCCAGATTTCTGTCACCTGGGCCCGTCACCTCGATGAGGTACGTTCAGCGCAAAGATTGCGTTACTCCATCTTTGTTGGAGAGATGGGGGCCAGAGTTCAGACACCCCTTGCTGGACATGATATTGATTCTTTCGATGAATATTGTGAGCACCTGATTGTGCGTGATCAAAATACACAAGAGGTTGTGGGAACATACCGTGTATTGACACCCGTTCAATCCAAGCGCATGGGTGGTAACTACACCCAGACCGAATTTGACCTTTCAAGTCTAAGCACGATTCAAGATCGGATGGTGGAACTCGGCAGATCTTGTGTTCATCCCAATTACCGTCAAGGGTCGGTTATTTTGTCTCTTTGGGGCGCTTTGGCCGAGTTCATGGTTCGCAATCATTTGGACGTCATGATCGGTTGCGCCAGTATTCCAATGCTCCACAATGGGGCTATCAGTGGCCAAGCTGCAGCCAGCATTTGGGCTCAATTGAAAGAAACTCACATGGCGCCAGTCGATCTTCAGGTTAAACCTTGGTTGGCCTTGCCTGTTGATCAATATTCAACGCTACAACCTATCGAACCACCCGCCTTGATTCGTGGATATTTAAAGTTGGGTGCCAAAGTGTTGGGTGCTCCTGCATGGGATCCAGATTTCAACACCGCTGATTTGCCCATGCTAATGCGCATTTGCGACTTGCCTAACCGCTATAGAAAGCATTTTTTGGGTCATTGATGCACTACAGAACGATCTTTATCTCTGACCTTCACCTGGGTACACCTGGCTGTCAAGCCAACGTGTTGCTCAGTTTTTTAAGGCACAACAGCAGTGATTTTTTATACTTGGTGGGTGACGTGGTTGACGGCTGGCAACTCAGACGTAAATGGTACTGGCCCCAAGAGCACAACGATGTTATACAAAAACTCCTTAGACGTGCAAGAAAGGGCTGTAAAGTCACGTACGTGCCAGGCAATCACGATGAGTTTGCCAGGCATTTTGTGAATCATCAGTTTGGGGATATTCCAATTTTGGCGGAGACGACCCACACCTTGTTGGATGGCCGAACTTTATGGGTCACCCATGGAGATTATTTCGATGTTGTTGTGAAGTATGCCAAGTGGCTGGCAGTGGTGGGTGGAACACTTTATGAGTTCACGATTCAATTGAATCGACTTTTGGCCAAAGTTCGTGCGTATTTTGGCTTGCCTTACTGGTCTTTGTCAGCTTACTTAAAGCATAAAGTTAAATCTACCTTGAACCATGCCACTGCCTTTGAAGATGCATTGGCCAATGAGGCTCGACAAAGAGGTTTACAGGGCGTGGTTTGTGGTCATATTCACCGAGCGCAAATTAGAGATATCAACGGTATGCTGTATTGCAACGATGGTGATTGGGTTGAGAGTTGTTCGGCCATGGTTGAGGACCATAAAGGTCAATTGGAGTTGATATTTTGGAATCCCTTGACCATGGAAGATCCCACTCAAGAGTTGATTGAGAATTAAGCTTTAAATTTCTCTCTCGACAACATTTTTCTGGTTTGGGTCGCAAAGACTTTTTGATGGCTAGAGAACCTCAACGCGTTCGTGCATAAAATTCACCGAATATTGAACAAATTGCAAACTTTGTCATTAAAATGATGATTAGAGACAATCCTACTGACTTCTTGCGCTAGCGCATGAACTTAAAAAATCATTCCATTTAATATTCTAAGATGTTTTTAGCTCGCGACGCCAGTATTTTGGCTTTCAATGATAGGGTGATGGATTGGGCCAAGCGCGCTGATGTGCCCATTCTTGAGAGGTTGCGTTACTTGTGCATTGTATCGTCGAATTTGGACGAATTTTTTGAAGTTCGAATGGCCTTGCATCTCAGAGCCGTTTCTCATCATGATGTGAAAGCTTTTTACAGCTCACACACCTACACATCTTTGTCGCAAGCCGCGCATGAATTGGTGCACGAGCAATATGCCTTGTTCAACGATGCATTGATGCCGGCCTTCAATGATGCAGGAATAAGGATCATCTCCCATGCGGACAGAAATGTTGCTCAAAAAAAATGGGTCAAACAATATTTTGACCGAGAAGTTAAACCCCTTCTCGTTCCTGTTGGTTTGGATCCAGCGCATCCTTTCCCTTTGGTAGCCAACAAATCACTCAATTTCATTGTCAGGTTGACGGGGCATGATGCCTTTGGTCGCGAGAATGAAATTGCCATTGTTAAGGTGCCGAGGGTATTACCGCGTTTTATTAAGTTGCCCATTAAAGTGGCAGGGCGATCAACCTCGTTTGTAGCACTCAGTAGTGTCATCCGAGCCCACTTGAGTGATTTATTCCCGGGGCGGCATGTCGGACAATTTTCTCAGTTCAGAGTCACCCGAGATTCTGAACTGATGGTGGATGAAGAAGACGTCCAGAACTTGAGAACTGCATTGCGCCAAGGTTTGGAGCATCGCCAATTTGGCCAAGCTGTGCGCCTGGAGGTTTCTTCTGGGTGTTCTTCAGAGTTGTATCACTTTTTGCTTAAACAATTTCAGTTGCCTGAGGCCGCTTTGTACCGAGTCCACGGCCCTGTAAATTTGGTCCGTTTAACACAACTCATCGATTTGGTTGATGCGCCGAGTTTGCTCTTCAAGCCTTATGAAGCAAGCTATCCCTCGGAAATGGTGGCCAACGAACTGATCTTTGATCAACTCAAACGTCGGGAAATTCTCATTCATCAACCCTTTGAGACGTTTTCCGGCGTTTTGACTTTTTTGCGCGAAGCGGTCACCGACCCAGATGTCTTGGCCATCAAGCAAACGATCTACCGAACGGGTGCTGACTCTGAGTTAATGGATTTGCTCAGAGAGGCGGTGCGACGAGGTAAAGAAGTGACCGCAGTGGTAGAGCTCAAAGCTCGTTTTGATGAAGAAGCCAATATCAATTGGGCTGAGCAGTTGGAGTCAGTTGGGGCTCAAGTGGTGTATGGCGTGGTCGGTCTTAAAACGCATGCCAAAATGCTATTGATCACCCGTCGAGAAGGTAAAAAATTAGTTCGCTACGCTCACCTCTCTACTGGAAATTACAACGCCAAGACTGCGCGTTTGTACACCGATTTGAGTTTTTTAACGGCGGACGTCAAAATGACCTCCGATATAGAGGAAGTATTTGTCCACCTGGCTAGCCAAAGTCCGTTTCCGAAGTTGCATCACCTTTGGATGGCACCTTTCTATCTTCATGATCATTTGGTCTCAGCGATCAATCAAGTGGGGCAATCTGCCCGCAAGGGTGAGTATGCAAGAATTGTTCTAAAGATGAACTCGCTCACCGATGAGCGTTTGGCACATGCTTTGATTAACGCTGGAAGAGAAGGTGTAAAAATTGACGTGATTGTGAGAGGCGCTTGTATTTTGCCAGCCCAAGTTCCAAGACAATCAGAGAATATTCGTGTGCGTTCAATCATTGGAAGATTCTTAGAGCACTCACGTGTTTTTTATTTTGCTTGCGGTGAGGTTGAGAGTTTGTATCTCTCCAGTGCTGACTGGATGAATCGCAATATGCTCAGGCGCATTGAGATTGCTTGGCCAGTCAATGACCCTTTACTTCGTCAACGTATCATCGACGAGTGCTTATTGGCTTATTTGGGCGATACTCAAGATGCTTGGGAGTTGGATGGCAAGGGTATTTATCATCAGGTTAAAGATCGACTTCCTGTCAAGCAAATGACGCACAGTGCCCAAGAAGCGTTGATGAATCGATACCACTCCAAAAAATAATTTTAACCTCGCTCTAAGTATTGATTCTGTGTAATCTTGTGTTTGTAACCACACTGTTTGACTAGGACTCTGCAATGGATTTGATACTCTGGAGACACGCCGAAGCCATCGAGTTGGAGATGGGTGGGGATGACATGGAGCGACACTTAACGGTTCGGGGCGAGCGTCAAGCTCAGCGCATGGCCCGCTGGCTTGACCGCATGCTGCCACAAGGCACAAGAATTTTTTCCAGTCCTGCAAAGCGTTGTGAACAAACGGTGTTGGCACTTGGTCGGCGCTACAAGATACGAGAGGAGCTATCACCCAATGGAGACGCTCAGGGCTTATTGGAGTTGGTGCAGTGGCCCGTTGCCAAAAACCCTGTTTTGGTGGTGGCACATCAACCCTTTTTGGGGCAAACGGTGGCTCAACTGTTACAAATGAGCAGCGCGGAGTGCTCGTTCAAGAAGGGTTCTATTTGGTGGATCAAAACCAAAAAGAAAGAGGAAGCTTGGGCGAGTTCGATTTATTGCGTTGTCCCACCCGAGACAATTTAGTTGAATGGCTGCGTTGGTGTCATTTGCCCTGTGATGGTGTTCAACGCAAATCCAAAATAATCAATCAAGCCTCAAAGCCATTGATAAAATCTGAGCATTGTTATCGATCTCACAGGGATTTTGATGGACTCAGCAGTTTCTTTGGACGACCCGTTTTAACCATGGGTATCTGTGCGATGGCTTGGGTAAAAGCGGAGTCCGACAAAATGCTCAGCACTTTAATGCCAGCACGTATCAGCTCGCTTTTTTTCATTGAATGCCCCAGTTTTGACGATCTCATTTTGAGGTCTTGGATGGTCTGGTATTCGTCTTTTGGGATGGTGAAACTGTCGCGAACGACTTTGTTCTTTTTGGGTTTTTCTGCAACTTTGATAATTTCTTTTGTCTGTTTGGCTTTCAAAACCTTTTTTGAGGGCGAAGCCTTGGGCTTGGATTTTTGATGATTTACTTCTTCTAGGTTTAAAGTGAGTTTGGTCAACGTTGTGAGCGTTGATTTTTTAGCGATTTTTTTTTCAGGGGTGGTTTTTTTCGCAACACTCTTGCGAATACTTGTTTTGGTGATCGTTTGATCGGGTTTGGTTGGCGCAGCACTCGGACGCTTAACCGAACGGGTAACTTTAGCGCTTGTTATTGGCGCGCTTGACGAGGTGGTCGTGACTTTTGAAGAGACGTTTTTGGCTGTGTTTTTCTTTGCTGTGTTCATGTCAATGCTATCCTTAAAAGATAATTGCTCTTTTTGAGTGGATTGATCATAAACTATATACACTGTTTATTGTGTCTGGGTGTATCTTTTGGCATACGTTGAGGCATGAAATTTTATAAAAAAGCAATTTTTTTGTTGCTTCTCAGAAAAACTCACCATTTTTGAGCTTTGAATTTAAGTCTTGTTTGTCTTATTCGATGGAAGCTGTCCAGGCTTCTGCCTGGGTAGCAGGTTCTTGGACTTTGAGGTGCCAGCTGGTTTTGAGCCAGGCTTGGACCTCTTCATGCAAGAGGTGAGCCGACTGTGGGAAACTTTTTTTCCAATTTTGCGACACTTCCAGAACAAAACACTTGTGATCATCGGGATCAATCACAAGTCGAATTTTTTCAAATTCGGGTGTTCGTCTGGCGTGACAGAGAATCACTGCCAACCTCAAACATATGAGTTGATAACAAAAGTCCTGGTCATCAAAGTCAACTTCGAGTTTTCTAAGTTTTCCTCTATGCCCCAAAACCAACAGGCTGAGTCGATGCAGTTCAGATACGCTAAAGCCTGGGGCATCACTTTGGTCCAAGATGTAGGCGCCATGCTTGTGATAGTCACTGTGGGAGATGGCGCTGCCGATTTCATGCAGTTGTGCAGCCCATTGAAGTTTTTTCTTTAATTTGTTCAAATTGTCTTGTTCCAGAACCTTAACGCAGGAGATCTGGTTCATGAAAAATTGAGAAACATCGGTTACTCTTGCCGATTGATTTAAATCCACAGCAAAGGTTTTTTGCAGTCGTTTAACAGTCAGTTCTCGGGCGTCTTGCGTCAGTTCATCGCGCTCGATCAAATCGTACAAGACCCCGTGGCGAAGTGCGCCTTGAGCACAATGGAGTTTTTCGATTTTTAAAAGATCAAAAAGGGCTTTCAAGACGCCAATTCCCCCGCCAATGACGGCCTTGCGGTCTTCTTTAAGACCTTCGAGTTTTAGCCGCTCAGGACTTTGAGAGCGCACCAATGTTTTTTGCAACCACTGCAAACCTTCTTGCGTAATTTCGTCGCTAGGCCAACCATTGGCGGCAAGAATATCGACCACAGCGCCCACTGTCCCTGAGGATCCATAGGCTTGGTCCCACTCGCTTTTAGGGTAGAGGCTCAAGGCTTCGTCAAGAACGGCCTTGGCCGCAATCTCAGCACGTTCAAAGGCGGCAGCGGTGAACTCCCCATTGTTGAAGTATTTCATACTCCAGGCTACGCTGCCCGTGCGATAGGACTCCATGACTTTGGGTTCAAGGTATTGTCCCAAGATGATTTCTGTAGAGCGCCCTCCAATATCGATGACCAGCCGTCTTTCGCTTGACTGAGGAAGATAGTGGGACACGCCAAGATAGATCAGGCGTGCTTCTTCACGTCCCGAGATGATTTCAATGGGAAAGCCCAGAATTTTCTGGGCATGATCAATAAAGAGGCCGCGGTTTCTGGCCTCTCTGAGGGTCTGGGTGGCTACAGCTCTGACATTGGTTTTTTTTAGTCCGGCCATTCTCTCGGCAAAACGGGCCAAACAATCCCAACCGCGTTGCATTGCATCTGGGGTCAGATTTCGGTTTTCATCCAGGCCATTGCCTTGCCGCACCGTTTCCTTGATGTACTCAGTTCTGTGGATTTGGCCATGGTCGAGACGACCAAGTTCTAGGCGAAAACTGTTGGAGCCCAAATCAACGGCTGCCAAAATTGAACCATTTTGCATTATAAAGTATTCAAAAAAAAATCATTTGATGAGGTTCGAGAGGGTATTTGCTTGATGATCATATGACTATTTTGTGACAATCATATGACCTTAAGCTTTGTTTTTACAGGCGAATTAATCTCAAAGACCTGATTTTAGTCACGTGATTGTCATAAATTAGCAATACAGTCAATGAGCCTTTTTAACAACTACTGGACTATCTCATGATTAAACGCCTCTCTCTCATTGCTGCCTTGGTGGCTACTTTGGGTATGTCTGTCGCCAGTGCAACTGACATTACCGGTGCTGGTTCTTCTTTCGTTAACCCCATTTTCAGCAAATGGGCTGGAGACTATAACAAAGCCACAGGCCACAAATTGAATTATCAATCGATTGGCTCTGGCGCTGGTATTAAGCAAATCGATGCGAAAACCGTTGATTTTGGCGCTTCAGACATGCCACTCACTGACGAGGATTTGGTCAAAAAGAACCAAACCCAATTCCCCGCAGTCATTGGCGGCGTGATTCCTGTGGTCAATATCGCTGGCATTGCTCCCGGTAGCATGAAGCTCACGGGTGAGTTGTTGGCCGAAATTTATCTTGGCAAAATTCAAAAATGGGACGATGCAGCCATCAAGGCTTTGAATCCAGGTTTGGCATTGCCTGATGCATTGATTGCGCCCGTTCGTCGCTCAGACGGTTCAGGCACAACCTTTTTGTTCACCAACTATTTGAGCAAAGTCAGTGCTGAGTGGAAAACGAAAGTGGGTTTTGACACTGCCGTTAATTGGCCTGTGGGCTTGGGTGGCAAGGGCAATGAAGGTGTTGCCGCATTTGTCAACCGCATTCCCAACTCCATCGGTTACACCGAGTATGCTTATGTCAAGCAAAACAAAATGAATTATGTCAAAGTGTCCAATTCAACGGGTGCATATGTTGAACCTGATGAGAAAGCATTTGCTGCCGCTGCTGCCAATGCCGATTGGAACAAGAGCTTTTACCAAGTTTTGACCAACCAAGCTGGCAAGGATTCTTGGCCCATCACGGGCGCCACATTTGTGATCATGCACAAAGTTCAAGACAAGCCAGAGGTCGCCTCTGAAGTGCTCAAATTCTTCGACTGGGGCTTTAAAAATGGTGACAAATCTGCCATGGATTTGGACTATGTGACGATGCCTGCCTCTGTCAAGGACACTATCCGCAAATCTTGGGGCGTGATCAAAGACGCTTCTGGTAAATCCATCGCGTTTTAATCGGTCTTATTGAAATAATTAAGCTTACCTTTGCTTAAGAACCCCACCACCTTGAAACAGGTGTTGGGGTTCATTAATGTGTTTTAACTTACTGTTTTTAACCACCCATAATGAATACAAGCTCACAATCGTCTCCACGAAAAGTCAGTGGTTTGTTGGATCAATTGTTCGGGTGGGCTTCACTCGGTGCAGTCTTGTTGACCTTGGCCATGTTGGCCGGCATTTTGGTGTCGTTGGTCACAGGTGCATGGCCCGCCATTGCCAAATATGGACTCTCGTTTCTGACCAGAAGTATCTGGGATCCTGTTCAAGATGAATTTGGTGGCTTGGTGATGATTTATGGCACCTTGTACACCTCCATCATTGCTTTGGTCATTGCAGTTCCTGTGAGTTTTGGGATTGCTTTATTTCTGACCGAATTGTCTCCCTCATGGCTTAAGCGTCCTTTGGGTACGGCCATTGAGTTGTTGGCCGCTATTCCCTCCATTGTTTACGGCATGTGGGGTTTGTTGGTCTTTAGCCCTATTTTGTCAACCTACATCCAGATGCCTCTCCAACGTGCTTTTGGCAATGTTCCTGTGCTAAAAATGTTCATCTCTGGCCCACCCGTGGGTATTGGTATTTTGTCTGCTGGGATCATTTTGGCCATCATGATCATTCCTTTCATTGCCTCTGTCATGAGAGATGTTTTTGAAGTCACACCACCGTTACTCAAAGAGTCGGCCTATGGCTTGGGATCCACCACATGGGAAGTGGTTTCTCAAGTGGTTTTGCCCTACACCAAGGCAGGCGTGGTGGGGGGCATCATGCTCGGTCTGGGGCGAGCCCTGGGTGAGACGATGGCAGTGACTTTTGTAATCGGCAACATGAATCAATTGAACTCCATCAGTGTTTTTGAGCCTGCCAATAGCATCACCTCTGCATTGGCCAATGAGTTTGCGGAAGCCTCTAATGGTTTGCACCAGGCTTCACTCATTTATTTGGGCTTGGTGTTGTTTTTCATAACCTTTGTGGTTTTATCTTTTTCCAAAATTCTTTTGGCCAAAATGCGTCAACGTGAGGGAACTTCATCATGAGTGACACCAAAGAGCAAATGTTCGAAAAAAGACGCAAGGTCAATCAAATGGCCATTGCTTTGTCCATGGGTGCGATGGCCTTTGGCTTGGTGTGGTTGGTGTGGATTCTTTGGGATACCATTATTTTGGGCATTGGAGGACTCAACCTGTCCACCTTTACTGAAATGACACCCGCGCCCAATGACGCTGGCGGTTTGGCCAACGCCATTTATGGCTCCTTCATCATGGTGGGTTTGGCCACACTGATTGGCACACCCATTGGTATTTTAGCGGGCATTTATTTGGCCGAGTACAGTCCCAAATCCTTTTTGTCGAACGTGACGAGATTTGTCAATGAGATTTTGCTCTCGGCACCTTCCATTGTGATTGGACTCTTTGTTTATAACTTGGTGGTCGCCACCACCAAAACATTCTCTGGATGGGCCGGTGTCATTGCGCTGGCCCTCATCGTGATTCCAGTGGTCATCAGAACGACTGAAAATATGTTGCTGTTGGTGCCCGCGGGTCTGAGGGAAGCTGCTTATGCTTTGGGCACTCCCAAGTGGAAAGTCATTGTTGGCATCACTTTGAAAGCGGCAAGCTCTGGAGTGGTGACGGGTATATTGTTGGCCGTTGCTCGTATTTCAGGTGAGACGGCACCACTCCTCTTTACAGCCTTGAATAACCAATTTTGGAACTCCAGTCTTTCGGGTCCTGTTGCCTCTTTGCCTGTCACGATCTTTAAGTTTGCCATGAGTCCGTACCAAAATTGGCAAGAGTTGGCCTGGGCCGGTGTGTTTTTGATCACTGTCGCTGTTTTAGGTCTCAACATCCTGGCTCGTTTACTCACACGTCCTCAATCTTGAACCTTATTTTTAGGATATTCGCATGCAACCCATCACGCAAAATCAGTCCAAGATTTCTGTTAAAAATTTGAATTTCTATTATGGAAAATTCCATGCATTGAAAAATATCAACATGGAAATTCCTGAAAACCAAGTGACCGCTTTCATTGGTCCATCTGGTTGTGGAAAGTCCACATTGCTCAGAACATTCAACCGCATGTTTGAGCTCTACCCAGAGCAGCGTGCTGAGGGTGAAATTGTCCTTGATGGTGAGAACTTACTCACTTCCAAGCAAGATGTGGCCTTGATCCGTGCCAAGGTTGGTATGGTGTTTCAAAAGCCAACGCCTTTTCCAATGTCCATTTTTGATAATATTGCTTTTGGCGTTAAGCTTTTTGAGAATCTCTCCAAAAGTGAAATGGAAGAGAGGGTCGAATGGGCCTTGCACAAGGCTGCGCTCTGGAACGAAGTCAAAGACAAGTTGCAACAAAGTGGGTCTGGTCTTTCAGGCGGTCAGCAGCAACGGTTGTGCATTGCTCGCGGTATTGCCATTAAGCCAGAGGTTCTTTTGCTTGATGAACCTTGCTCAGCGCTCGATCCTATTTCCACCGCCAAGGTCGAGGAACTCATCATTGAACTCAAGCAAGATTACACCGTGGTGATTGTGACCCACAACATGCAACAAGCGGCGCGTTGTTCAGACTTCACGGCCTATATGTACTTGGGTGACTTGATGGAATTCGGTCAAACTGAGCAAATGTTCTTCAAGCCTCAACGCAAAGAGACTGAAGATTACATCACAGGTCGTTTCGGTTAACCGTCATCTTTTGAAACATCGGAAATAACATGCCAGATAAACATCTCTCAACGCAATTTGACAGTGAACTCAACACGGTCTCCTCCAGAGTCATGGAGTTGGGCGGATTGGTGGAGTCTCAAATTCGACAAGCCGTATATGCGTTGTCGCAATTCAACGCAGACGTTGCCGATCAAGTGATTGAAAACGAGTCAAGGGTGAACTCTTTGGAGGTTGAAATTGATCGAGAGTTGGCTTCTATCATTGGAAGAAGGCAGCCCACTGCAGTGGATTTAAGGCTGCTCTTGGCCATCTCTAAAACCACCGCCAATTTGGAGCGTGTGGGCGATGAGGCTGAAAAAATTGCCCGCATGGTCAAGTCCATCATCAAGACCGGAAACTCAAGAAGCCTGCCAGCGTCGGAGTTGCGTGTCGCAGCCGAGTTGGCCAGTGGTTTGCTGAGAAAAGCACTGGACGCTTTTGCCAGGCTTGACACCCAAACGGCTTTGGAGATCATGAAAGAAGATGACTTGATCGATCGAGAATTCGATGGATTTTTGCGCATTTTGATCACCTACATGATGGAGGACGCGAGAACCATTTCTGCTAGTTTGGATTTGCTCTTCATCGCCAAGGCCATCGAGCGAATTGGAGATCACGCCAAAAATATTGCAGAATTCATCATCTACATCGTCAAAGGCGATGATGTGCGCCACACCTCCATTGAGAAAATTGAATCTGCATTGAAATAAATACAGCAAAACCGAAATTACTTAAATTACACAAATTATGAGACATCCACCACGAGTTTTGATCGTTGAAGACGAGCCCTCCATTGCTGAGCTCATTGCGGTGAACCTTCGCCACAATGGCCTGTCGCCCATTTGGGCTGAAGATGGTGAAGCCGCACAGCGAGAAATTGATTCGGTCTTGCCCGATGTGATTTTGCTCGATTGGATGCTCCCAGGGCAAAGTGGTGTTGCATTGGCCAAGCGTTGGAGAAGCGATCCACGTGTCAAAGCTGTGCCCATTGTGATGCTCACGGCCAGAGGTGATGAGGGCGATAAGGTGCAAGGCTTGGATGCGGGTGCAGATGACTACATCACGAAACCCTTTTCCACCCAAGAGTTGATGGCCCGTATTCGTGCGGTGCTTCGTCGCCGCGCCCCTGAGCAATCGGTCGACAGTGTTAGTGTGGGTGAAGTGACCCTGGATGGTGCAACTTACCGGGTGAGTTTTCAAGGCCAGGCCTTGAAGGTGGGCCCCACCGAGTTCAAGCTCCTCAATTACCTCATGCGCCATGCCGAGCGCGTGCACACGAGGTCCCAACTTCTCGATAAAGTTTGGGGAGACCACGTCTTCATTGAAGAGCGCACGGTGGATGTTCACATTAAGCGGCTGCGAGAGGCACTCGGCGAGGCGGGTGTCATGGTTGAGACGGTGAGAGGTGCGGGATACCGTTTTACTTCCCAAGTTACCATCGCTTCTCTTAACAATGGCGCGATGGTGCCACCCCCAGACCAAGCCCATTCAATTGGGTTGACCGGTAGCGGGATTTGACCTGCCCAGAGTCCTTTAAAAGGCAGCGGTTTTGCGTTGGGGGTTGATTTTAGAAGAGTCGGCCTTTTGAGTCATCCCTCTTTAAGTGCCGCGTTGGAGCCGCCTCATTGAATTGAACCGCAAGCTCAAAGAGAAATCCCCTTGTTGACGGTTCTTATTTTTGCTTGGCAAGCGGGCCTCTTTGCTTGGGGCCAACTTCATATACACTCCTTGTATGATCCATGCAACCCTTCTTGCAAGCCTACTTTCCTACTGGTTTTTAACGAATGAACTCTGGCGTTTGGGTTTGAACACTTGATGTTTTGGCGAACCTTTTCATTTTTGTTCTTTCTCATTGCCGGCGCCATCACGGGGGAGGCCTTGCTTCACGACTACAAGCCCTGGGCGGGGGCCTTTTTGGGCGTTTTGCTCATCTCCTTGCTTTGGTACATGTGGAGCATCCGTCGAATTTACGAGGTTTTGTATTGGATCAAAGACCACCCCAGAGATTCGCCCCCTCGCCACCTGGGACTTTGGGGGGAAATTGCAGAGCGAATGAACCGTTTTACCCGCTCGCAGGACCTTGCCCTGTTGGGCAGCGAGCAGCGACTCAATGAATTTTTGCAAGCCATTCAGGTCTCGCCCAATGGCGTGATATTGATCAATGCGGGTTCACGAATTGAGTGGGCCAATGATACGGCCATGTCTCATTTGGGTGTTGACATTGAGAAAGACCGTGAACAATTGATTGGCAACTTGGTGCGCGATCCGCAATATGTGTCTTACATGAATTCCTCGAATTTTGAGCATGAAGTCGTGATTGAGGGCTTTAAGAGTCAGATCAATGCGCCCAAACGCATTTCCTTGCAGGTGTTCCCTTATGGAGACGGGCGCAAGCTCATGCTCACCCGAGACGTGACGGATTTTGAAAAAGCGGAGTTGATGCGTCGGGATTTTGTGGCCAATGTGTCGCATGAAATTCGCACACCGCTCACCGTTTTGGCCGGTTTTGTGGAGACGATGCAAAACTTACCTCTTGCTCCAGAAGAGCAAACCCGCTATTTGGGCTTTATGCAGCAACAGTCCTCGCGGATGCAAATTTTGGTTCAAGATTTGCTCACGCTCTCTAAACTCGAGGGCAGTCCCATGCCGTCTTACACCGACTGGCACAGTGTGGAGAACTTGTGTCAAAACTGTGAGGTTGAAGCCCGAGGGTTACTGAGCATTTTAAAATCTGACATGGGACTTGAGCACCGATTGATCTTCTCCATAGAACCAGCTGCGCAAGACTTCAAGGTCTCGGGAGAGCGAGCCGAGTTGCAAAGTGCCATGTCGAATTTGATCTCCAATGCCCTTCGCTACACTCCTGTGGGGGGAGAGGTGAAGGTGGTGAGTCGATTGAGCGAAGATGGCAGTTGGTTGTTTGCGGTGCACGACACGGGCCCGGGGATTTCGCCCGAGCATTTGCCACGTTTGACTGAGCGTTTTTATCGCATTGACCGCTCTCGCTCCAGGGAGACCGGGGGCACGGGGCTGGGTTTGGCCATTGTTAAACATGTGGTGCAGCGCCATGGTGGCGAACTTAAAATTGACAGCATTTTGGGCCAGGGTTCGGTTTTTTCCTGGCAATTGCCTAAAAATAGAACTCGACTCAAACTGCCCATTGAGAGCGTTAACAGTCCTGCATAGTCTGCGAGCATCGGCGCGTAAATATCGCCATCACCAAACTTCAAACCTTTATCTCTTTTTGAAAACAACTCAGTAGAGTCGTCCTTGATCCCCTATGCAAACCAACAAGAATTTAAAAATCATCGCCGCGTTTGAGGTCCTCAAAGCCGTTTTGGCCGTGCTGGCAGGATTGGGCTTGATCTCCTTGCTGCACCATGACATTCAAGACTTGGCATTGGAGTTGGAACAAGCCTTGCACCTGGATTTGCACCGGCCTTTTGCAATGCTGCTCATGCAAAAGGTGGATTCACTGCACGCCAATCAGTTGCTGGCCATGCTCGCCTTGGTGCTGTGCTACGCCACCCTTCGACTCATTGAAGCCATCGGTTTGTGGTTTGACACGACTTGGGCCAAGTGGCTCGCAGTGGTCTCTGGGCTGATGTATTTGCCCGTGGAGATGTATGAATTGACCCGTTCGGTCACCGCCATCAAAGTTGGTGTGACTTTGCTCAACATTGCCGTGGTGCTCTACATTTTTCGAGACTTAAGGCAAGATAGAAAAACTTTAACAGGGTGCGCGGAAATCCTCTGCGTTAAGGGGGAGGATGAATAGCGCGGACACCGAAGGTGTTTCGGGTTGTCGGCTGTTTGGGTGTTTGCTGTTGTTTGATGTTGTTCGGTGTTGTTCGATGTCTTGGCGAATGATCGCTACCGGAGCGCCACCACACGAGGCTGCAAAATCAGATGGCGACCCTAGCGCGTTACCCCACAACGATCAGCCAAAACCACGCGCTC